>Ga0134100_1000713_pt1 | contig 36892 bp, 38 predicted proteins | sample 11_taG_2_FD_94444 | JGI IMG/M metagenome (GOLD analysis project Ga0134100, IMG submission 94444) | Switchgrass degrading microbial communities from high solid loading bioreactors in New Hampshire, USA - 11_42_5_180_A3 metaG | ecosystem: Engineered > Bioreactor > Semi-continuous > Anaerobic >...
CCTGGATCACCAGCAGGCTCGAAGCGGAGAGCTCGCAGAGCAGGGCGGCGGAGTCCTGCCGCTCCAGCACCTCGTCGCAGACGGTGGGACTGAGCACATCCAGGATGGAGCTTTGCTCCATGAAGGCCTGCAGGTGGGGCCCGAGTCCGCTCAGCACCTCATCGGCCAGGTAGGCGAAGAGGTCGCCGGGCAGGCCGCCGGAGAGCAGGGGGCCGAGCCCGCCGCGCCGCCGGGCGGCCGAGGTCAGCAGTACCAGCGCCGCCGACCAGCCCTCGGTGAGGTTCTGTACCTGCTCCAGCTCCTCCGGGGACGGGGTCTCACCGGTTATCCCCGTGAGGAAGGACGCGGTCTCCTCCCGGGAGAAGCGGAGGTCGTCTTCGGTGACCTCCGCGGCTTCCTGGATCACCTTCAGGCGCGCGGTGGGAAACGGCAGCGCGGTGCGGGAACAGATGTACAGGTGCGTCTGCTCACCCGCGTACTGAACCAGCCGGTGCACCAGCCCCACCACCGGCGACTCCCGGTCGATCAGGTGGAAGTCGTCCAAGACGATCATGTGGTGTCCGGGGCAGGCCGCAAGGTCGCCGAGGATGAGCGGCAGGGGATCGGTCAGTGCAGCGCCGCCCTCGAGGGCTCGCAGGAGCTCGCTGCCGCCGCCCAGTTCCCGCTGAATCCCCCGCGCCAGGCAGCGGAGGAAGGTATAGAGCTGGCTGTCGCCGGGGTCCAGCTGAATCCAGAGCACCGGCACGCCGGCCTCGGCGGCGAAGCTGGCGAGCGTCGCGGTTTTGCCGTAGCCGGCGCTGGCCAGGAGCACCGTCAGCCGGCGCGTCAGGCCTTCCCGGAGCAGTTCTGCCAGGTGCGGGCGCGGGAGGTAGAACCGTGCGTTGCTGGGCCGGAGGATTTTCGCAGTCAGTGGAACTTCCCTCTCCATGTGCAGGCCCGTCCCTTCGTTGGTAACGATGCTGTAACGTCAAGCATTCTACTATGAAGGCGCTACATGCCCCGGAGGAGGGGCCGATCATGCATAGGAGGGACCAGAAGATGCGCAGGATCCTCACTATCTTCGTGGTAACGGCCGCCCTGGTTGCGACCCTGGCCTCGTCTGCCCTCGCGAACACCACGTTCCCGTGCATCATCGGCTGCTACGGCACCTGGTCGATGACGGACGTCGAACTCCGTTAACATCTTAACACTAAACAACTTTGAGGAGGGCGTCTATGGCGGCACAACCGTCATCCAGCGGCGGGGGCCGGAGCGACCCGATTTCCAGGTATCCGGTGGTGGCGAGGCCCCTGCTGGCGCGGATGGCCGCCAGGCATGCGCCCACCTACCAGCATCAGGGCAGGGTTTCGCGGATTGCGGAAGCCTTTGCGACCGATCTCAGGCTGTCCCGGCGTGAGGTCAGGATGGTGTCGCTCTCCGCGCTGCTGCACGATATTGGCAAGCTGGAGATTCCCGGCGCCGTCCTGACCAAGGCGGGGCCGCTCACGCCCGAGGAGGTCGAACTCGTCTGCGAGCACCCCGCCCGCGGGGCGGCGATCCTGGCGCGGTACCCGGCCCTGGCCCATCTGGCCGTGGTCGTGCGTCACCACCACGAGTGGTTCGACGGACGCGGGTACCCGGATGGCCTCAAGGGGGAAGAGATCCCCTGGCTTTCCCGGTTGATCGCCATCTGTGACGCCTTCGACTGTATGACGACCCCGCGCCCTTACGCGCCGCCGCTCTCTGTGGAGCAGGCGCTGGATGAGATCCGGCGCGGGGCCGGGACCCAGTTCGACCCCGAACTCGCCCGGCATTTTCTGGAGCGCCACCGCCGCGTACTGGTCGTCCATCCGCGGTATCCTACGGAGTGGACGGACCCGGAACAGCGCCCCCGGCCGCTGGCGGTTCGGGCGCGGGGGCGTACGTGAGGTTAAAAATGTACCCTATTTATAATGTACTAGGAAGAGCAACGAACCGTTGCTCTTCTCCTGTCTCTCTGGAGGTTTTCGGGAAAAGTGGGCGTAGGGTGCCTCTGAAGTCGGTCCAAAGGTACTACGCGCACCTTGGGGCGGATTGCGGTTGTCAGACGCGTTTGCACGGTGTAATATCCAAGTGAACGATGGAACAAGCTTACACGCAACAACGTTCACAGAAAGATCTTCCAGGAAGGAGAAGTAGCTTCATGCCGAGCACCCGTACCGAACGAGACCTGCTGGGAGAAAAGCAAGTTCCTGCCGATGTGTACTACGGCGTGCAGACCGCCCGCGCCCTTGAGAACTTCCGCATCACCGGCCTGCGCATCCACCCCGCGCTGGTGAAGGGCCTGGTTCAGGTCAAGAAGGCGGCCGCTCAGGCCAACCACCAGCTGGGTTACCTGCCGAAGGAGATCGCCGACGCCATCGTCCAGGCCTGCGATGAGATCCTCGCCGGCCGACTCATGGACCAGTTCCTGGTCGACCCGGTTCAGGGCGGCGCCGGTACATCGGCCAACATGAACGCGAACGAGGTCATCGCCAACCGCGCGATTGAGATCCTGGGCGGCCAGAAGGGTGACTACACGATCGTCTCCCCCAACGACCACGTGAACTTCGCCCAGTCCACCAACGACGCCTTCCCCACCGCGCTGCGCCTCGCCGTGATGGAGCGGGCCGATGTGCTGAACGAGCGCCTGACCGCGCTGGTTGAGGCGTTCAACGCGAAGGCCGAGGAGTTCGACGACGTCGTCAAGATGGGCCGCACCCACCTGCAGGACGCGGTGCCCATCCGGCTGGGCCAGGAGTTCAAGGCCTACGCCACGGCCGTGGAGCGCTGCCGCCGCCGGCTGATGCAGTCCGTCGAGGGGCTCCACGAGGTCAACATGGGCGCCACGGCGGTCGGCACCGGCCTGAACGCCGACCCGGCCTACCCGCCGCTGGTGATCAAGTTCCTGAACGAGAACACCGGCCGCAACCTGCGGCAGCCGGAGAACCTGGTGGACGCGACCCACAGCCTCGACCCCTTCGTCGCTGTGAGCGGCAGCCTGAAGGCGCTGGCGGTGGCGCTCTGCAAGATCGCCAACGACCTCAGACTGATGGCCTCCGGCCCCCGCTGCGGCCTGAAGGAGATCAACCTGCCCGAGATGCAGCCGGGCTCCTCCATCATGCCGGGCAAGGTGAATCCGGTGATGGCCGAGGTGCTCAACCAGACCTGCTTCCTGGTGATCGGCCTTGATCTCACCGTCACGCTCGCGGCCGAGGCGGGCCAGCTGGAGCTGAACGTGATGGAGCCGGTGCTCGGCCATGCCCTCTTCACCAGCATCGACTCGCTGGCCAACGCCGTGGGCCTCTTCACCGAGCGCTGCGTGCGGGGCATCACGGCCAACAAGGAGCGGTGCGAGGAGATGGTGAACAACTCCGTCGGCATCGTCACCGCCATCAACCCCATCGTCGGCTACAAGAACGCCTCCATGGTGGCCCGCGAGGCCACGCTCACCGGGCGCCCGGTGCGGGAGATCGTCCTCGAGAAGGGGCTCCTCACCAAGGAGGAGATCGACCACATCCTCTCGCCCAAGCAGCTCACCTCGATGGGCATCGCCAAGCGACTCTCCAAGACCAAGTAAGAGAGGCAGAAGACCGCCAGAGCCACGCGGCTCTGGCGGTCTTTAGTTTTCCTCCCCCAGCGTCGGCGGGGTGGCCCCGCGCCAGAGCAGGCCCCGAGGGTAATGGTTCTTGAGCACGCCGCCGGCCGCCTTGGCCCACCCCAGCGGGAAGCCGTCGACTGCGATGAGCGTCCAGCCCTGCTCGCCCGCCGCGGGCAGGGGCTCGCCCTGCAGGTAGCTGAGTACCTCGGGCGAGTCCGAGCGCAGGTCGCGCACCTGCCGCACGTCCTCCCGCCGCAGTGCGAGGGCCAGGGCGTGCGCCGGCTCGAAACGTGCCTTCCGCGTCCGGCCCAGCTGCAGCCCGGACCGGAGGACCCGCAGTCCCGCCAGCGTCCCGCTGCCCTCCGGGGGCCGGTAGAGCCACTCGCCGTACTGGGCCGTCTCGCCGGAGAGCAGCCGGTCTGCCGCCTCGCCCGTGAGGTAGGTGCGGCAGAACTCGGCCATGGCCTTCAGCGAGTCCCGGTCGGCAGGCGCCCAGCCCTGCGGTTTCGGCCCGCCTGCCCGCCGCCGGCCGGGGCTCGGCCCGGCGGGAGGGGCCTCTTCCGCGGCGCCTTCCTCCTTTTCCAGGAGCGCCACGAAGTGCCCCTCGCCCCGCAGGCGGTGGGGCCAGAGGCGCACGGCCCGGTCGATTCCCAGGCTGGCGGCCCGGTCGGGCTCGCTGGTCCAGTCGGGCCGCGCCGGCTGCGCGCCCGGCAGCGCGGTGATGGGGACCAGGCGCATGGACGGGTTGCGGATGAGCAGCTGGAGCAGCACCTCCTCGTTTTCCTGGGGCGCGAAGGTGCAGGTGGAGTAGAGCAGCCGGCCGCCGGGGCGGAGCATGGTGACGGCGCACTCCAGCAGGCGCACCTGCACCCGGGCGCAGGTGTCGGGCATGCCGGGCCGCCACACCTTGCACATTTCCGGCATCTTGCGGAACATGCCCTCGCCGGAGCAGGGCGCGTCGACCAGGATGCGGTCGAAGAACGAGGGGAACCGCTCCGCAAGACGCTCCGGCTTCTCGGCGAGCACCACCGCGCAGGTGACGCCGTTCCGCTCCAGGTTCTCCACCAGCGTGCCGGCCCGGTCCACGCGGATGTCGTTCGCCACCAGGAGCCCCCGGTTCTCCATGAGCGCGCCCAGGTTCGTGGTCTTGCCGCCGGGCGCGGCGGCGAGATCCAGCACCCGGTCGCCGGGCCGGGGTGCGAGCACCGGCGCGGGCGCCATGGCGCTGGGTTCCTGGATGTAGTAGACCCCCGCGTGGTAGTAGGGGTGGAGCCCCGGGCGCACCGATGCGGGGTAGTACAGGCCGTCGGGGTTCCATGGCACGGGCTCATACGGGATGCCCAGGCGGGCTGCGATCACCTGCGGGTCGGTCTTCAGCCGGTTGACCCGGAGTCCGAAAGTGCGCGGCTCCTCATACGACGCGGCGAAGGCGTTGTACTCCTCGCCCAGGAGCCGGTGCATGCGGTCGGTAAACTCTGCGGGGAGCCGGATCGGCGCCAGACCACTCGCCCCCTTGTCAGGAGATTCAAATAACCATATAATAGCAGCACAGGGAACAGGAGGGAAGGAGAGGCAGATGGAGATGGCACAGGCTCACGAGGCGCTCGAGAGTGTGGCGGAGCGGGCGCGCCGCGCCTTGCGCGACAACGAGGCGGCGAACCTGCAGGTTCAGGCCCAGGCGCTTGCCCGGCCGACCGAGAACGGGCAGACGAGCAGGGCACCGGCCCTGACGGGGTTCGGCTCCACCGCCGAGCTGATTGCCCAGCGCATCCAGGCGATCGCCCGGGTGAAGGAGCTGGAGCCCCGGCTGGCCAGTGCCCGCGCCCGGGCGGCTGACCTGTCGCAACGGCTTACATCAACCGCCACCGACTCGGTCCACTACGCCGAGCTGCTCCGGTGGCTCGCGGAAGTGCACGGGCAGCTCCGGCAGCTGGAGGCCGAGTACGAGGAGGCGCAGCACGTGATCAGGGGCAGCCAGTGGGTGCTGCACCTCCTGGCCGACCCTAGCTGAGGCGGCGCAGGACGCCCCGCACCAGGTTCTGGAACAGCGGCTTGGTGCGGTTGGCCACCTCCATCACCTGCTCGTGGGTGAGGTGGACGGGCTGGTCCGGCAGGGCCATGTCGGTGATGCAGGCGATTCCCAGGACCCGCATGCCCATGTGCCGGGCCACCACGACTTCCGGAACAGTGGACATGCCCACCGCGTCGCTGCCGAGCCGCTGGAGCATGCGCAGCTCCGCACTGGTGTTGTAGCAGGGCCCGGAGATGGGTGAGTAGACGCCCTGCCTGAGGCTGATGCCCATCTCCGCGGCCACCGCGAGCGCCACCTGCCGGAGTTCGGGCGTGTAGGCGTCGACCATGGCCGGGAACCGCGGGCCGAGCTCGTCAGCGTTGGGCCCCCTGAGCGGGTCCTGACCCATCATGTTGATGTGGTCGACGATCAGCATGAGGTCGCCGGCCGAGAAGGAGGGGTTGAGCCCGCCGGCGGCGCAGGTGACGATCAGCGTCTCGACCCCGAGGGCGTGCATCACCCGCACGGGGAAGGTGACCTGTTCCATCGTGTATCCTTCGTAGAAATGAACCCGGCCCTGCATGGCCACCACCGGCTGCCCCTCCAGGCGGCCGATCACCAGCTGACCGGCATGACCGGGCACCGTGGAGACCGGGAAGTGGGGAATCTCCTTGTAGGGAATCCGCACGGCGTCTTCCACCTGGTCGGCCAGGTCGCCCAGCCCGGAGCCGAGGATGAGGCCGATCTTCGGGGTCACGCCGCCCTGCGCGGCCACGGCTGCCCGGGCTTCTTCCATGCGCTTCAGCAGGTCTGACATGGGCATGCACCTCTCTCGTCTGTAGCATAACTGACAACGATGCCGCCGATACGGCCGCGCGCCAAACGGCGGCAAACTTTGTAGCCCAACCTAACAAAGATGCCGCGACGATGAAGGAAATTCCGCACCGACCTGCCGAATACCTGCAAGTACATGCGGACCCGCCAGTGGCGAAAGGCCGCAGTGCGGCGGGCCGTCGGGCATACTATGGCCACCTGTTCGCGGGCGGCGTGGCGCACGGAGGGCGGCCGGTTCGGATGTGGAGCAGGTTCGCATGAAAACGCGCAGGCAGGCGCAGGGACGGTGAACAAATTGCCCAAGATCCGCAAGATTGGCGTCCTGACCAGCGGTGGCGACGCCCCTGGGATGAACGCGGCCATCCGCGCGGTGGTCCGGCGGGGAATCACGCTGGGCGCCGAGGTCCTGGGGGTGCGCCACGGCTACGCTGGCCTCATCGCTGGTGACTTCGTTCCTCTGGAAACGGCTTCCGTCGGCGACATTATCCAGCGCGGTGGCACCTTCCTGCAGTCCGCACGCAGCGAGCGGTTCAAGACCCCGGAGGGGCAGCGGGAGGGCTTCGAAAAGGCCCGGGCCGCCGGCCTCGACGGGCTGGTGGTCATCGGCGGCGACGGCTCGTTCCGCGGGGCCATCCGCCTGACCGAACTGGGGCTGCCGTGCATCGGTGTGCCCGGCACCATCGACAACGACATCTGGGGCACCGACCGCACCATCGGGTTCGACACGGCGGTCAACACTTGCCTCGACGCCATCCGCAAGATCCGCGACACCGCCTCGTCACACGATCGGGTGTTCGTGCTCGAGGTCATGGGCCGCAATTCGGGCTGGATCGCCCTCGCCGCCGGCCTTGCCGGCGGGGCGGAGTCGATCATGCTGCCCGAGCGCCCGCTCACCATCGAGGAGGTGGCCCTGCGGGTGAAGCGGGGCATGGAGCGGGGCAAGCGCCACTCGCTCATCATCGTGGCCGAGGGCGTCGGGTCGGGGTTTGACGTGGGCCGCGAGATCCAGAAGCGGACCGGCTATGATACCCGCGTGACCGTGCTCGGCCACATCCAGCGGGGCGGTGCGCCCACTGCTGCCGATGCGATGCTGGCCTCCCGCATGGGGGCGAAGGCGGCTGAACTCCTGCTGGAAGGGAAGGGCGGCCTCTTCGTGGGCGAGGTGAACAACGAGCTGGTCGCACAGCCCCTGGAGAACGTACTCGGCAAGCGCAAGGGGATCCCGGCCGAGTTACTGGACCTGGCGGAGATCCTGGCGACCTAATCCGATGAGGTGAGAGTTTGGGGATGCTGCGGAAGACGAAGATCGTGGCCACGATCGGGCCTGCCAGCGAGCAGCTGGACGTGCTGGTCCGGCTCCTCGATGCCGGCGTCGACGTCTGCCGGCTCAACTTCAGCCACGGCACCCAGGAGGAGCATCGCCGGCGGATTGAGAACATCCGCGAGGCGGGGCGCCGCGTGGGCAAAGACGTGGGCATCATGATCGACCTCAAGGGGCCGGAGATTCGCATCGGCACCTTTGAGAACGGCAAGGTACTCCTGCGCGAGGGGGACGACTTCACCCTGACCACCGAGCCGGTGGTGGGCAACCAGGAGCGGGTCTGGGTGCAGTACGACGGGATCGTCAACGACGTCCCCGAGGGCGGGTACCTGCTGCTGGACGACGGCAACATTACCATCCAGGCGGTGGAGGTACGGCCCAAGGAGATCCGCTGCCGCGTCATCGTCGGCGGTGTGCTCTCCGACCGCAAGAAGATCAACCTGCCGGGCACGAAGGTCTCGCTGCCCGCACTGTCCGAGAAGGACGTGGCCGACATCCGCTTCGGCGTGGAGATGGGCGTCGACTTCGTCGCCGGCTCCTTCATCCGCAAGGCGCAGGACGTGCTGGAGATCCGGCGGGTCATCGAGGAAGCAGGCGGCCACCAGCAGATCATCTCCAAGGTGGAGTCCCAGGAGGGCTTCGACAACCTGGAGGACATCCTGCAGGTCTCTGACGGGCTGATGGTGGCGCGGGGAGACCTGGGCGTGGAGGTGCCCACGGAGGAGGTCCCGCTCATGCAGAAGCGCATGATCGAGCGGGCCAACGCCATGGGCAAGCCGGTGATCACGGCCACGCAGATGCTGGAGTCGATGGTCACCAAGCCGCGTCCGACCCGGGCCGAGGCCTCCGACGTGGCCAACGCCATCATGGACGGCACCGACGCGGTCATGCTGTCGGCCGAGTCGGCCGCCGGCCAGTACCCGGTGGAGGCCGTGCGGGTGATGGCCTCCATCGCCCGGCGCACCGAGGCGGCTCTGGACCACTCCGACATCCTGAAGCGGCGGGGCCGGTTCGGCCGGATGGACAGCGTGACCGAGGCCATCTCCCACGCGACGGTGACCACCGCCCACGAGCTGGGCGCCGCGGCCATCATCTCGGCCACCACTTCGGGCTTCACGGCGCGCATGGTCTCCAAGTACCGCCCGTCCTGCCCCGTCATCGCCGTCACGCCCTACGCGCACGTGGCGCGCCAGCTCCGGCTGGTCTGGGGCGTCTTCCCGGTGGTGCGGTCGGAGGCGATGACGACGGACGACCTGACCCGCGAGGTCGTGGATGCGGCGCTCACCACCGGCCTGGTCAAGAACGGCGACCTGATCGTCATCACGGCCGGCGTTCCCCTCGGCGTGCGGGGCACCACCAACCTGATCAAGGTGCACACCGTGGCCGACGTGTTGGCCCAGGGAACCGGCGTCGGCCGCCGCCCGGTCACGGGGCGGGCCCGCGTGGTGCTTTCGGAGGCGGACCTCGACCAGGTGGAGGAGGGCGACATCCTCGTCACCCGCTTCACCGACGCTGCTTACATCCCGGCGATGGAGCGGGCGGCCGGCATCGTCACGGAGGAGGGCGGCCTCACGTCTCACGCCGCGGTGGCCGGCATCTCGCTGGGCAAGCCGGTGATCGTGGGCGCTGCCGGGGCGACCAGACGCATCCCCGACGGGTCGCTCGTCACGCTGGACGTGGCGCACGGCCTCATCCTGCGTGGCGAGGCCACGGTGCGATAGCCAGAGAGGGAGGGGCGAATCCCCTCCCTCTTCAAGTCCTTGACCATTCGGAGAAAAACAGGTAAGACTGTTGGCGTGGACGTGACCCTGTCGGAGGGGAGAGCGAATGGTCAGGACGCAGGTGCGGGTACGTTACGCGGAGACCGACGCGATGGGCGTCGTGTACCACGCCCACTACCTCGTCTGGTTCGAGGTGGGGCGGAACGAGCTCATGCGGGCCTGGGGCGCCCCGTATGTCGATTTCGAGCGCCGGGGCATCCTGGTGCCGGTGACCGAGGCCCGGGTGCGCTGGCTCCATCCCGCCCGGTACGATGACCTGCTGGAGGTGGAGACCCGGGTGGAGCGGCTCACGCCCGCCCGCATCACCTTCGGCTATCGCATCAGCCGGGCGGAGGACGGGCGCCTCTGCTGCGAGGGGACGACGACACACGCCTTCCTGGGCCCCGGCGGCCGGCCGGGCGCCCTGCCCAAGCTGGCCCCCGAGCTCTGGGCGCTCTTTCGGGAGCGCACGGGCGAGAAGGAATAGGTCCGTACTCGCACCGGGCGCAGGCACGTCAAAAGGTTGCGGCGGAATGTGACCGGCGTCACCCTCCGAGCGGATGATTCCGGTTATCATGCTGTCAGGTAGTGCGTCGACGAATGGCCCCGCGCGGGCCCGGGAGGAGATCAGACGAGAATGGCCATCACGCGCGAGCAGATCCTGGACGCCCTGAAGGGCGTGTATGATCCTGAGTTGCACAGGTCCATTGTCGAACTCGACATGGTGAAGGATATCCAGATCGAGGGCGGGAAGGTCACGGTGACGGTGAACCTGACGGTGCCGGGCTGCCCCCTGAAGCACCGGTTCGAGAAGGACGTCGCCGAGGCCCTGGGGAAGGTGCCCGGCGTCGAGCAGGTGGCTGTGCGGTTCGGCGCGATGAACGACGCCGAGCGCGCGGCCGTTGCCGCCAAGGTGCGGGGTCGGGAGCCCCACGGCGACGTGAGGCAGTCCACCATGGCCCTGGCGACCCGCACCACCATCATCGGGGTGGCCTCGGGCAAGGGCGGCGTGGGCAAGTCCACCACCACCGTCAACCTGGCTGTTGCCCTGAAGAAGCTGGGCTACAGCGTGGGCATCATCGACGCCGACATCTACGGTTTCTCGATTCCCCGTATGATGGGCAATATGTCCCGGCCGGAGGCCCTGGATGACCAGACGCTGCTGCCTGTCTGGGCGCACGACATCCCGTTCATCTCGGCCGGCAGCCTCGTAAACGAAGATCAGGCCATCATCTGGCGCGGCCCGATGCTGGGCAAGATGCTGGAGCAGTTCCTGCTCAACGTGCAGTGGGGCAAGCTGGACTACCTGCTGATCGACCTGCCGCCGGGCACTGGCGACGTGGCGCTCTCCGTGGCCCAGATGCTCCCGGGCACCGACCTGGTGCTGGTGACCACCCCGCAGGCGGCGGCGGCGCAGGTGGCCTCCCGGGTGGGTTCGATGGCCGCCCGCGTGAACCAGCGCATCATCGGCGTCATCGAGAACATGGCCTACTTCCTCTGCGACGAGTGCGGGAAGAAGCACTTCATCTTCGGCAAGGGCGGTGCGCAGGCGCTCGCCGCCAACCTGGGCTGCGAGGTGATCGCCGAGATTCCGCTCACGCCCGACGTGCGCCTGGGCTCCGACGTGGGCGACCCGATCGTGGCCGACAAGGAGGATCACCCGGCGGCGCAGGCCTACCTGCAGGCGGCCCGCAAGATCGCCGAGATGGCGCCGCCGAAGGTGTGGAGCGAGGAACTGCGAGTGCTGTAAAGCAGGAAAAACCGGAGGGGGGCAGTCGCCCCCCTCGTTTCGTGCACCGGCACCGCCATGGGGAGGCGGTGCTTACGCGTGACGAATCTTCGTCATCCACGATGATCGCCCTTCCGCAGCGACTCCCGGTTCGGCATGCGCCACACCGCCAGGAATGCCTCCACCTGGTTCCAGAAGGCGTCGGTGCCCATGGCCGCCTCGCGCGTGTCGTACAGGTTGGGCCGCCCGATGCCGCCGCCCCCCACGTCGATGATCTGCCCGTCGCGCAGGGCGAGCGTCAGGTACTGCACGTGGCGCGGCGTGACGTTCAGGCCGGTGCGGTCGGAGAGCCACCGGGCGATGGTCTCGTGCGTGGCCAGCAGACCGGGGCGGCCCGCCGCCTTCCGCTCCTCGATGATGTCGATGAAGGCGTGCAGCAGGAGCGCCTCCAGTTCCTCCGCCATGGGCGGAACCCCCTCTATTCAGCCTTCTCGGCGGGCAGGGCCGGGAAGCTGACCGTAAAGCACGAGCCCTTGCCCAGCTCGCTCTCCACCCGCAGCTCGCCGCCGTGCTCCTCGACGATCGTGCGCACGATGGGCAGGCCGAGGCCTGTGCCGCCCACCTCCCGGACGTACGGGTGCTCGGCGCGGTAGAACTTCTCGAAGATCCGCTTCTGATCCGAGGGCGAGATGCCGATGCCCGTGTCGGCCACCGCCAGCTCCACGCGGCCCTCCCGGGCGGAGACCGTGATGGTCACCCCGCCCTCCTTGGTGTACTTCACCGCGTTGGAGACCAGGTTGGAGACCACCTGCGTCAGCCGGTCCGGGTCGGCCTGGATCGCCGGCACGCCCTCCTCCGGCACGTTCACCGTGAAGGAGAGCCCCTTCTGCTCGGCCTGCACCCGGAAGGTCTCGGCCACCTGGGTGACCACCTGGGGGAGCGAGGTGGGCTTGAGGGTGAGGGGGATGCGGCCTGACTCGATGCGCTGGATGTCCAGCAGGTCGTTGATCAGGTTCGCCAGCCGGGTGGTGTTGCGGGAGACCACCTGCAGGAACTCCCGCTGCTGGTCCTGCAGCGGGCCCGCCGTGCCGGCCAGCACGAGCCCGAGATAGCCCATGATGGAAGTGAGGGGCGTGCGCAGCTCGTGCGACACGGTGTTGACGAACTCCGACTTCAGCCGGTCCAGTTCGGCCAGCTCGGTGACGTCCTGGAAGGTGAAGAGGCGGCCCACCCGGCTGGACCCGGAACCCACGGGTGCGGAGGACCACTGCAGGGTGTAGCCGGTGGTGAGGCGCAGCCGGCCGCCGGCGACTTCGGCGGGGTCGTGGACCAGCCGGCGCACCGTCTCCGGGAACGGATCGTCCTGGGGCAGCACTGCCGCGATTTGCGCCAGCACCTGCTCCAGGGGCTCGTCGGGCTCCGTCTCGCCGAAAAACTCCTGGAACATGGAGTTGGAGACCAGCAGGTTGCCGCCGGTGTCGCACAGCCAGGCGCCCGCCGGCATGGTGGAGACGATGGAGAGGTAGATGTCCAGCTGGGCCGAGGTGCGGTCACGCTCCTCCTCCAGCTGGGCATTCAGCATCTGGATCTGCGCCGCCTGCTCCTGCAGGGCGGCGAGCGCCCGCTTCACTTCCAGGTGGTTCTGGGCGGCGGCCAGCGCCACGGAGGCCTGTCCCGCCACCGCATGCCAGAGCGCCCGCGCCTCGTCGTTGATCTCGGTCGGCTCGGTGAAGGCGATGACCACCACGCCGATGGCCCGGCCGGTGTGGACCAGAGGCACGTAGACCTCCTGCGTCACCGGCACCTCGTGGGCCCAGACGGAGAAGCGGGTCTTCGTCTCGGGGTAGCGGGCCACCACGACCTCCCGCAGCTCGACGCACCGGGCGAGCGGCCCCGAGCGGGGGATGGACTGCCCCTTCAGGTCGGGCGAGAGCCAGCGCTCGGCCAGCACCCGCAGCTTGTCGCTGTACTCGTCTGCGATCAGCAGGGCGCCGGCGACCCCGCCGTAAAGGTCCAGATACTCGTCCAGGATCAGGGTGGAGAGCTGGTCGATTTCGATGGAGCCGACCATCTTGCTGGAGAGGCTGTGGAGCCGCTTGAGATGGCGCTCCTGGCGCTCCAGCTCGGCCGCGTGCTGCTTCACCGACTCCTGCTGGGCGACCAGCTCCTCGTTCTGGGCGATCAGCTGCTCCTGCTGCGCCTGCAGCTTCTTCTCCTGCTCGGCCAGGGTCACCGACATGGCGGCGAAGGCGTTGGCCACCACCTGCAACTCGCCGTCGAGCGGCGTGTCCAGCACCACGCCGCGCTCGCCGCGGGCGATGCGGTTGGCCGCCTCGGCCAGAGCCTCGGTGGAGCGGGTGACCCCCCGGGCGAAGACCAGGAAGCCGCCCAGGGCCAGCACCGCGGCCAGGGAGATGGCCAGCCAGGTGATGCGCACCACGTGGTCAGATGCCAAGTTGGCGCTGCTCAGGTCCTGGCCGAGTCGCTTGGACTCCTCCGTGCGGAAGGCGTCGCGGTACTCGCTGATCTGTGCGGCGTGACCCAGGCCCTGGCGGAGCAGCAGGCTGCCGGCCTCCGGCGAGCCCTGCTGCGCGAAGGCGATCGCCGGTTCGGCCACCTCGGTGCGCCAGGTCTCGATCAGGCTCCACACCCGCCGCACCCGGTCCACCTGTTCCGGGGAGTCGGTCACGTCCCGCTCCAGCTGCTCCAGCAGTTCCTTCAGGCGGGCCATGTCGGGCTCGTAGGAGGCGAGCATCGCCTCGTCCCCGGTCAGCAGGTACCCGTTTACGGCCGCCGTCAGTTCGGCGTACAGGGTGGCGACCTGCTCCATGCGCAGGATGTTCTGCTGGCTGAACTCGGCGCGCTCGCGCATGGAGTTCATCTGGTTAAAGGTGAAGGTGAGAATGAACCCCAGGCCCACCAGCAGCGACAGCAGGAAGAGGAGGAGGCCGAAGACCCGCACCCGCAGGCCGGTGTCCCAGCGGTACGGCACGTGGGTCATCCGACCGCCTCCTTCACCGTGGCGATCAGCTGACTCAGCTCGAAGGGCTTCACCAGGTACGCGGCCGCTCCGGCGGCGATACCGGCCTGCACGTCAGCCTGCTGGGCGCGCGCGGTCATCAGGACGACGGGGATGTGGCGCAGGGACGGATCAGCCTTGAGGGCGGTCAGGCACTGCAGGCCGTCGAGCCCGGGCATCATCCAGTCCAGCAGAATCAGGTCCGGCGCCGAGTCGCGGGCGCGGGCCAGCGCGGTGGGGCCGTCGTGGGCCAGCGTCACCTCGTACCCGGTGTACTGCAGCTGGAAGGCGACGAGTCGTGCGATGTCAAGGTCGTCATCGGCGACCAGGATATGCGGCATGCCGGAATCCCTCCATCTGGTTGACCCCTTGGTCCCTGTGCGGTGTTCGTGCTACTCCTTTAGTGTAGCAGTATTAGACGTGGTTGTAAGGATAGGTTTTGACCTACTGTACGGACCCGATCGGCCTGTCAGGATAGGGTTTGATTGATCTGCTCGGCCCAATCGCCGGTGAAACGCGAAACAGGCTGCAGGAGTCTAACCCTGCAGCCCACCTGCCACCTGGTGCCGAAGGCGGGACTCGAACCCGCACGGGGGGTTACCCCACTCGATTTTGAGTCGAGCGCGTCTGCCATTCCACCACTTCGGCTTGATCGCTTAGTTATGATAGCACAAGCTCCTGGCGCTGACAAGGCGCCGCGGCCCGTACCCAGTCGTTCCACCGCCGCTCACCGCAGGGAAACCAGCCCCGTCTACCGAAGTATCCTGGGAACCGTGGGGCCGTGCGGCTGATTCCCGGAACCGATTTCCGGAACAATGTGCCTCTCGATTCCGTCAGGAACATTGCCCCGCACCGTGGGAGGAGTGAAGTTGGTGTCCAAATCGCTCGACGAACTCCTCGTGGAGAGGGCAAAGCAAGGAGACGTCGAGGCGTTCGAGCAGCTGATCGGCGAGCACGAGAAGACGGTCTACAACATCGCCTACCGGCTGACCGGCAACCACGAGGACGCCTCAGACGTGGCCCAGGAAGCATTCATCCGTGCTTACAGTTCGTTGGCGGATTTCCGCGGTGACTCCTCCTTCGCGACCTGGTTGTACCGCATTGTGAACAACGCCTGCCTGGATGAACTGCGTAAGCGCAAGCGGCAGCGCGTCACCTACCTCGACCAGAGCGTCGAAATGGAGGACGGCGAAGTGTCCCGCCAGATCGCCGACCCCTCGGATGGTCCCGAGCAGGCCCTGGAGCGGGTGGAGATCCGGCGGGCCGTGCAGGAGAGTATCTGCCAGCTGGACGAGGAGTACCGGGTCGTGCTCGTGATGCGCGAACTCCAGGGGTACTCTTACAACGAGATCGCAGAGGCGTTGGGGCTCAACCTCGGCACAGTGAAGTCCCGGCTGAACCGGGCCCGCCACGCACTCAAAGAAAAGTTTGCGAGCCTGGAACTTTTGTCGCCGAGAGTCGTCTGTAGCCCTAGGAGGGGAAAAGCCCATGAACTGTGACGGAGTTCGTCCGCTCCTGTCCGCGTACATCGATGGCGAGCTTTCAGGCGGCGAGTTGCTGCGGGTTCAGCAGCACCTCCGGCGCTGCCATTGGTGCGCGGCCGAAGTGGACGCCCTCCGCCAGACTATTGCACTCGTCACATCCCTGGATGAGGTAGAACCTCCCGACACGTTCCATGCCGAGCTTCATCAGCGCCTGCTGGCCGCCGACCCGCCCCTGGTGGCGGCCCGGAAGGCGAACCGCCGTCTGACCCGGCGCGCTGCGCTCGGGCGGTGGGCGATTCCGGCTGCCGCAGCCGCGGCGCTGGTCATCGGCGTGTCAGGCCTGAACCGTCTGGTGCTGCCCGGGCCGGCGGCCCAGCCACCGCAGCAGCAGGAGAACGTCGTGCTGTTGCCGACCGGGCAGGAGCCGCAGCCCGGCTCCACAGGCACCGTCGAACCGCCTGTTTCGCAGGGCGGCGTGGGTGAGCCTGGTTCGGTGAACGTGCCAGGAGATGAGACGCCGTCTGGCGCCGAGGGACCTGTGGATTCGAACGACATCACCGAACCCGTGGCGCAACCCGCGGAGTCGCCATCTCAGAGCGGCCTTCCCGGTGAGGCCAACGTTCCGGAGAGCGAGCCCGGTGAGGCTGACTCCGGCCCGAAAGGTTCGCCCCTGGGCCCGACGAACCCGGGAGGCGGCGTGAGCACCGCCACGCAAGGGAACGAGCCCGGCACAATGGCGGCGCTGCCGCCGCAGCAGCACCTGCGGGCCTCGCTGGAGGTGGCGGTGGCAGATCCGGAGCAGGCTGCCCGGGAACTGCAGGAGCGGCTCAGCCTAGCGCGTGCGATTCGCATGGAACGGCGGGTCTCCGCTGTGGAACTGCAGGTGACCGTGGCTGCGGCTGATTTCGAGGAGGCCGTGGCGCAGGTGGAGACACAGTTCCGGGGGCAGAACGCCAGCGTTGTGCGGGATTCGGTGGATCTGAGCGCACAGCTGGAGTCGGTGCGGGAGCGGCTCGTCGCCCTTGAGAATCAGCGGGCGAGTCTGGAGCAGCGCCCGCAAGGCGAGGCCGATCCGAAGGCGCTGGCGACCCTGGTGAAGGAAATCGAGGAGCTGCAGGCCACGCGGCAGAACCTGCTGACCGCGCTGGAGAACGCCGAGATCCAGATCGTCCTCAAGGCGCAGCCCTTGCAGTAGGAGATGACCGGTACCTGTGAAGCCTCAGTCGTTCGCAGCGCTGGTGATCGGCCTTGGGCTCCTGGCCGTCCTCCTGCTGCTGCCGGGTCATGCCGACCCGGGCGATAGCCCGGCTGCGGCGCCCGCGGTCCGCACGATCACGGCCCTGGGGCAGGGAGAGGTCCGCGCCAAGCCCGATCAGGTTACCCTCTTCTTCACCGTAACCGCCTGGACAGAGGGGGCTTCCGCTGCCGAAGCGGAGGCCCTTATTGCCGCGTCTGTCGCCCGGTTGCGGGAGGCGCTCGTGAATGCGGGCGCCGACGCATCGGCCGTGGACGTGCACGCTCCGGAGGTGCGCCCCCTGACCGCACAGGACGCCGGCGGGAAAGCCGGCCCGATGGGTTACGAGGCCAGCGCCGGAGTGGCGGTAACGCTGGGCAACCTGCAGCGCGCAGATGCGTTGGTGGACGCCGCCCTGGCTGCGGGCGCCACGGAGATGGCGGGGACCGAGTACGGCCTCCGCAATTCCGCCGACGTGCGGCAGCGCGCCCTGCAGGCCGCCGTGACCGACGCCCGGGCCCGGGCCGCGGCGCTGGCGCAGAGCCAGGGCCGTACGCTGGGTGACCTGGTCTCCGTGGAGGTGGTGGCCGAGGAGGCCCCCACCGAAACGTCGCGCAGCTCGCCCACCGCCCTCGTCTACAGAGCGCAGGTGCGGGCGACGTTCACCTACTGAGCGGGTCGCACGGGGCCGCCGCGGGCGGCCCTTTTGGTTTGCAGGACTGAGCCCACCCCGCCTTGAAATAAGGGGAGACGCGCCCGGTGAAGCTACAAGGGTGCAGCAGAGAGGTGACCCTCATGCCGAACGCAGCGAAACTGCTCCTGCTCGACGGGAACAGCCTGGCCAACCGGGCCTTCTACGCCCTGAAGCTCTTCTCCACCAGCGACGGCGTCTACACCAACGCCGTGTACGGCTTCCTCACCATGCTCTTCAAGCTTCTCGACGAGGAGAAGCCCGACTACGTGGCGGTCGCCTTCGACATGGGGCGGCAGACCTTCCGCACCGCCATGTATGCGGAGTACAAGGGCACCCGCAAGGCGCCTCCGGAGGAGTTCCGGCCGCAGCTGGACCTCCTGCGGGAGGTGCTCACCGCCCTGAACATCCCCTGGTTCCGGGTGGAGAACTACGAGGCGGACGACCTGCTGGGCACCCTGGCCCGTCAGGCGACGGAGCAGGGGCTGCAGACGCTGATCGTCACCGGCGACCGGGACGCGCTGCAGCTGGTGAGCGACAAGGTCACTGTGATGATGACCCGAAAGGGCATCACCGACGTCGTGCGGTACGACCCCGCCACCCTGAAGGCGGAGTACGGCCTCACCCCGGCGCAGATCATCGAGCTGAAGGCGCTGATGGGCGACGCCTCCGACAACATCCCCGGCGTGCCGGGAGTCGGCGAGAAGACCGCCCTCAAGCTCCTCGCCGAGTACGGCACGGTGGAGGGCGTTTACGCCCACCTGGACGAGATCAAGGGGGCGCTGCAGACGAAGCTCCGGGAGAACCGGGACAAGGCGGAGCTTTCCCGCACCCTGGCCACCATCAACGTGAAGGCCCCCGTAGAGCTGAATCTGGAGGAACTGCGCGTGCGGGAGCCCAACTACCCGGAGGCCTACGCCCTCTTCCGGCGGCTGGAGTTCCGGTCGCTCCTCTCCCGCGTCACCCCGCCCGAGGCCGGCGATGCCGCGGAGGCGATGGCCGGGCAGGCCGGAGCGGTGGAGGTCGTCACCGCCCGGCGCGTGAGCGAGCCCGGCGTCCTGCGCCTCTCCGGCGAGGCGGGGGTGTTGGCGCGGATGACGGTGGACCCGGGCAACCCCGGCCGCCCGCGGCCCGTGGGTCTCGCCCTGGCCGAGCCCCCGGCGTGGCTGGAGGGCGAGGCGCTGGCCGACCCGGCCGGGCTGGCGGAGCCCGGGGCGCGGCTCGTCGGCCACGACCTCAAGCCGCTCTACAACTGGTTCTACGGCCGGGGCGTCACCCCGCCCGAGCCGGCGTTCGACACGGCCCTGGCCGCCTATCTGCTGGACCCCGGGCGCAGCACGTACGACCTCGCTGACCTCTGCCGCCAGCACGGCCTGGGCGAGCTGCCGCCGGACGACCATCCGGACGCCTGGGCCACCCGGGCCGGGCTCCTCCCCGAGCTGCGCCGGCGCATGGAGGCTGAGCTCGATCAGCAGGGCATGGCGCGCCTCTACTGGGAGGTGGAGCTGCCGCTCATGCCGATCCTGGCCGAGATGGAGGCCACCGGCGTCGGCATCGACCCGGCCGCACTCCACGAGATGTCCGGCGAGCTGGAGCGGCGCATCCTGCACCTGAGCCAGGAGATCTACGAGCTGGCGGGGATGCAGTTCAACATCTCCTCGCCCAAGCAGCTGGGCGACGTGCTGTTCGGCAAGCTCGGCCTGCCCCACGGCAAGAAGACCCGCACGGGGGGTTACTCCACCGACGCCGAGGTGCTGGAGGAGCTGGCGCCGCTCTACCCCATCGCCCAGCTCGTCCTCGACTACCGCACGCTCACCAAGCTGAAGGGCACCTACGTCGACGCCCTGGGCCAGCTCGTCGCCCGGGACGGACGGATTCACACCACCTTTACCCAGACCGTGGCCGAGACGGGCCGCCTCTCCAGCAAGGATCCCAACCTGCAGAACATTCCCATCCGCATCGAGGAGGGGCGGCGCATCCGCAAGGCCTTCATCGCCCGGCCCGGTCACGTGTTGCTCTCGGCCGACTACTCGCAGATCGAGCTCAGGGTCGTCGCCCACTTCTCCGGCGACCCGGCCCTGCGGGAGGCGTTCCTGCACGACCAGGACATCCACGCCCGCACCGCCGCCGAGGTCTTCGGCGTGCCGATGGAGCAGGTGACGCCCGAGATGCGGCGGCAGGCGAAGGCGGTCAACTTCGGCCTGATCTATGGCCAGACGGACTTCGGCCTCGCACGGTCGGTGGGCATCAGCCGGGCGGAGGCCAGGGCCTTCATCGAAACTTACTTTGCCAAGTTCGCAGGCGTGAAGCGATACATGGAGGAGAAGAAGGCCGAGGCGCGGGAGAAGGGCTACGTCACCACCCTCGACGGCCGGCGCCGGCCGCTCCCCGAGATCCACCACCGCGTCTTCAGCATCCGGCAGAACGCCGAGCGCATGGCCATCAACACGCCCATCCAGGGCACCGCGGCGGACCTGATGAAGCGGGCGATGATCGCCGTGCGGCGCGCCATGCGGGAGGAGGGGCTCTCCGCCCGGATGATCCTGCAGGTGCACGACGAACTGGTCTTCGAATGCCCCGAGGGCGAGCTGGACCGCCTGGCCCGGCTGGTGAAGCGGGAGATGGAGGGTGCGATGAAGCTCGACGTGCCCCTGAAGGTCGAGATCAAGGCCGGGCCCGACTGGTACTCGGTCAGGCCCTACGAGGTCCGGTAGCATGCCGGAACTGCCAGAAGTCGAGACGGTCCGCCGCACCCTGTATCCCCACGTGGTCGGGCGTGAGATCCGGCGGGTGGAGATCCTCACGCCCCGCCAGATCTACTACCCGGACCCGGACACCTTCAAGGCCGAACTGGAAGGGGCCCGCTTCACCGACATCGAGCGGCGGGGCAAGTACCTGTTGTTCCGCCTGGGGCCCGCGCTGCTGGTGGCCCACCTGCGCATGAGCGGCCACCTGTATATCTCGGCTCCGGAGCGGCCCCGGGAGAAGCACCTGCACGTGGTCTTCCACCTGGACGACGGCAGCGAGCTTCGCTACGCCGACCAGCGCAAGTTCGGCGGCTTCCACCTGGTGGGGCCGGACGGGCGGGGCCTGCCGCCCGGGCTCATGCACCTGGGGCCGGAGCCGCTGTCGGACGAGTTCACCGTGGAGCGGCTGGCTGCCGCACTCTCCGGGAGGCGCACACCCGTGAAGGCCGCCCTCCTCAACCAGGAACTGGTGGCGGGCCTGGGGAACATCTACGCCGACGAGGCGCTCTTCTGCGCCCGCATCCACCCCGCGCGGCCGGCCGGCTCCCTCACCGCCGCCGAGGTGGAGCGGCTGCACGGCTGTATCCGCCGGGTTCTGGAGCGGGCGGTGGCAAAGCGGGGGACGACCTTCTCGCTCTACCGGGACGGCGAGGGAAACGAGGGCGACATGTACGACGAGCTGCAGGTCTTTGACCGGGCGGGCCAGCCCTGTCCGGTGTGCGGCACCCCCATCGAGAAGGTGACCGTGGCGCAGCGCGGCACCCACTTCTGCCCCCGCTGCCAGCCGGTGCCCGAGGGCGTGGCCCTGAAGCCCCGCCGGGCGCGGCCCGGGCGCCGGGGCCTGAGCGTCCGGGTCGCCGCCGAGCCGCCCGAGCCGTACGCCTGAAGCTTTCCAGAGCCGCCGCCGGCGCATTCCGGCCGGCGGGTTCCGCCTGTATTGAATGCATATGGAAGGTGAGCTTTGTGCAGTATCTCGTATTTGAATTCCCTTCCGAGAAAGAGATGCGTGAGACCGTGAAGAAGCTGTGGGACCACCACAACGTCTCCGGGGAGATGTCCATCCGCCCCCTCGCCGGCGGCAAGTGGCGGGTCGAGATCCACGCCGAGAAGGACCTGCGGGAGTCGACCCTGCAGAAGTTCGCCGAGTACCGCATCGAGGGCGACTAGCATGCGGATCGTCGGCCTGACGGGCTCCATCGCCAGCGGTAAGTCCACGGTCTCCGCCATTCTGCGGGAGCTCGGCGCGCCCGTGATCGACGCGGACGCCATCGTCCACGATCTGCAGCGGCCGGGAACGCCCGTGACGGAAGCCATTGCCCGCGAGTTCGGGCCGGCGGTGCTGCGACCCGACGGGTCGCTGGACCGGGCCGCCCTGGGGCGCATCGTCTTCTCTGACCCTGCGCGCCGCCGCGCCCTCGAGGCGATCGTCCACCCGGCGGTGCGCGCCGAGATCGAACGGCAAGTCGAGGCCCTGCGCCGGGAGGGCCGCGCCGCCGTCGTGCTGGACATCCCGCTGCTCTTCGAGACCGGGTGGGACAAGCGGGTGGACGAGGTGTGGGTGGTCTACGTGGACGAGACCACGCAGCGGGCCCGCCTCATGGGTCGCGACGGCCTTTCCCCGGCGGAGGCGGAGGCCCGCATCGCGGCGCAGATGAGCCTGGAGGAGAAGATGCGGCGCGCCGACCGGGTGATCGACAACCGGGGCGACCTGGCTCGAACCCGGGCCCAGGTGCTGGCCGCCTGGCAGGCCGTGGCGGGCGGGGCCGAAGGAGCCCGCCCGTCGGACGAGGCGCACTCCGGGGAAGGCGGGTAGCCCCGGTGGCGCGGCGCAGGAGACGACGCCGGCGGTGGCTGGCCCTTGCGATCCTGGTGTTTGCCCTCGTGCTGGCCGCACGGCTGGCGCTGGGGCGGCTGTATCCGCTCGCCTATCACGCCGAGATCAGCCGGTGCGCGGCAGAGCACGGCCTCGATCCCTACCTGGTGGTCGCCCTCATCCGCGCGGAGTCCCGTTTCCGCCCCGCAGCGACCTCCCCGCAGGGGGCCCGGGGGCTGATGCAGATCATGCCCGAGACCGGCCGCTGGGTTGCGGAGCAGATGGGGCTGCCGTTCAGCCCGGACAGCCTCTACGAGCCTGCGTACAACATCCGGGTGGGCTGCTGGTACCTGGCGGCGCTTCTGCAGGAGTTCGCGGGCGACCCGGTGCTGGCCCTGGCGGCGTACAATGGCGGGCTCGGCAACGTGAAGGACTGGCTGGAGCAGGAGCGGTGGACGGGCGAGCGCCACACGCTCACGCAGGTTCCCTTTGCGGAGACGCGGCACTACGTGGCTGCGGTGCTGCGCGATCAGCAGCGGTACCGCTTCCTGTACGGAGAATGGCGCTGGAAGGCAGAGGGAGGGGACGGACATGCGGAACCCGGAACATGACGAACTGGCCAGGCGCCGCGCGGCCCGCACCGCCCGGGAGGCGGGCGAGAAGGGCGAGCCGCGGTTCACCTGGGCCGACACGCTGGCGATGATCATCGCGGCCTACCAGGTGCTCCTGCCCGTCGTCCTGGCCATGATCGGCGTGATGCTGCTGGTCTATCTCCTGTTCCGCCTGCTCTTCCGGTAGATGGTCACGACATGCGCCACCCCCGGTCCGTGCGGCCGGGGGTGTTATATTGGGCGCCGCCCCGGACACCTTCGCGACCCGGGCTGCGCGGGCGCCCGACCCGGTCAGGCCCGCCGGGGCTGTCCCGCCGCGTTCCGGAGCAACGTACCCGCGCCCGGGCCCGCCTTCTGGCTCGGGTTTCCGCCCGGGCGGCGAGGATAGAGTCCTTACCCTAGAAGAGCTCCCGCAGGTGTACGGCTGACAGCGTATTGCGCTTATTCGGTGCTAGGGATACCGTCATAGTAGCCCGAATTGTCAGCTATATGGTGGGAGGTTGGTTGTGCTGTGCGTACCCGGAGTCGCGACTGGCGTCCGCTGCTGTTCGTTCTGCTTGGCATCGGGGCACTGGCGGCATCTCATTTTCTGCTGCACACCTGCATCGACCACGGCCACATGGTCGAGACGGCCAGCGGCGGTGTGATGCCCATGCGCTGTTACTGGTCCGAGCGCGCCTTCCAGGGCGTCGCCGCGCTGGTGGCGTTCGCCGGCCTGGCGGCCTTCCTCTTTCCTGACTCGGGGCGCGGCGTCTCCCTCGCCGTCACGGGCGCCGGCCTCCTCATGATCCTCATCCCGCTGTGGCTGGTGCCCACCTGTGCCATGGCCGGCATGCCCTGTAACCTCAGCTTCAAGCCCGGGGCGTTGCTTGCCGGCGGCATCACCGTAATGGCGGGCCTCGTGGGGGTGCTGCAGCTGCGTCGGCTGGATGCGGCGGGGGTGGAGCGCCGTGTGGGGTAACCCGGTCCTCGGGCTCCTGGGGCTGGCGCTCCGGAACCTTCTCCGCAACCCCGGCCGGACGCTGGCCGTTCTGGTGGGCGTGATGGTGGTCGCCGGCACCGCCTTCGCCGGCGGCCTGATCGGCCGCGGCGTGGACCATGCGGTGGCCCGCGGGCTGGACCGGCTCGGTGCCGACCTGATGGTCGTGCCCGCAGGGGCCGCCGGGGAGCTGCACACGGCCCTGGTGATGGGCCTGCCCACGGCCTTCTACATGGAGGGTGAGCGGGCCCTGGCCGAGATCCGCTCCATCGAGGGCGTGAAGGCGGCCTCGCCCCAGATCTTCGTGGCGACGCTGGCCTCGTCGGCCTGTTGCACCGGGCACCTCATGCTGGTGGGCTACGACCCGTCCACCGACTTCACCGTCACCCCCTGGCTCCGGCGGGAACTCGGCCGCGAGCTCGCCCCCGACGAGGTACTGGTGGGGAACCACATCCTCGGCGTGACGGGCGACCCCCTCACCTTCTACGGCACGACCTTCCGGCTCGGCGCACGGCTCGACCCGACGGGCATGGGCATGGACGAGACCGTCTTCCTGCCCCAGGAGGCCGTCTGGAAGATGGCCGAGCGCTCGCACGAACTGGCAGAGCAGCCGCTGGAAGTCCCGCAGGGCCACGTGTCGGCCATCCTGGTGGCCCTGGATGAAGGCGCCGACGCGGCCGCGGTGGCCGCCGAGATCGGCCGGCGGGTGGGCGGCGTGGCGGTGATTACGGCGGGCGACGTGGCCCTCAGCGTCGCAGAGGACCTGGCCCTCCTGATGTCCGGCCTCGTGCCGGTGACCCTGTCGGTGCTCCTGATCGCCCTCCTGCTCTTCGTCGTCCTGTTCTTCGCCATCGCCCGGGAGCGGCGGCGGGAGATCGGACTCCTGCGGGCAATGGGGGCGACGGCCGGGCAGTCGGTGCGCGCCCTGGTGCTGGAGGCCACCCTGCTGGGCGGGCTCGGGGGCCTCGCCGGCGTGACCGGCGGCGGGGCCGTGTACGGCCTGTTCAAAGAGGCGATCATGGTCTCCTACACCCTGCCGTTCCTCTACCCGCCCGCCGGGGAGCAGGCGCTGCTGGCCGCCGCCGTGGTGGTGCTCGCAGCCGCCGGCGGTGCACTGGTGGCCGCGTGGCCGGCCCTGCGACTCACCCGACTGGAACCGCACGAGGCGATCCACGCACGTTAGGAGAGGAGCACCCGGTGATCCAGCTCTACGAAGTCAGCAAGACCTACCGAACGCGGGGCCAGTCGGTGGTGGCCCTGGCGCCGCTCAGCGGCCGGGTCGAGCCCGGGGAGTTCGTGATGGTGACGGGCCGGTCGGGCGCCGGCAAGTCGACCCTGCTCGCGCTGATGGGCGGTCTCACCCGGCCCGACGAGGGCACGGTGTCGGTGATGGGGCAGGACCTCTGGTCACTCTCCGACGCGGAGCGGGCCCGTTTCCGGGCCCGCCACATTGGCTTTGTTTTTCAGTTCACCAGCCTCATCCCCACGCTCACCGTTCTGGAGAACCTCCTGCTGCCGGCCTCCTTCCTGCCGCCGGGTGAAGGGGGCGACCGGCAGCGGGCGATGGAGCTCCTGGAGCGGGTCGGCCTGGCGGAGCATATCCACCGCTATCCCTGGCAGCTTTCGGGAGGCCAGCAGAAGCGGGTGGCGGTGGCGCGGGCCTTGCTCAACCGGCCCGAGGTGCTGCTCGCGGACGAGCCCACCGCCGACCTGGACGAGGAGACCGAGCGGGAGGTGGTGTCGCTCTTCCAGGAGGAGAATCGGGCCGGCACCACCGTGGTGATGGTGACCCACAGCACCGAACTGGTCCCGCTGGCCCACCGTCACCTGGTGCTGAGCGGGGGGCGGGTCAGCCATGCGCGCTGATGCCAGCCCCCCCGGTCCTCCGGGACTGGGCCGCGTCCTCTGGGCGCAGCTGCGCCGCTCTCCCGGGCATGCCGCTGCCGGCCTGCTGGCGGCGGCTCTCGCCGCGGCCGCACTGGTGGGTGCGCTGGGGCTGCTGCTCGCCATGGGTCGGACGCTGGAGCGGGGGCTGACGACCCTGGGTGCGGACATGGTGCTCACCCTGCCCGGGCACGAGCAGCAGGTGATGCGGTGGCTGGCCACGGGCGATGCCGCCCCCGTCCCGGCGGCCATCGACGCGGCGGAGTGGCAGCGGGCGATCGCCGGCGCCGAACTGCTCGGGGTGAAGGCCGTGGAAGCAGTGGACCTCTCCCGGGGCGGCGCCGGGGAGCCGGCGGGGGAGAGGGCCTCGGTGCTGGTGATGCGGCTGGAGTTCTGGGCGTCGGCGCCGATGATCCGCGCGACGCTGGCGCAGGTGCTCCCGGAGGCCGTGGCCGTGGTGGGCGAGCAGGCGACCCGCCACGTGCTCACCGACCTGCAGCCGCTGGTGCGCCACCTGGGGCGCGCCGCGGCCGTCGCCGCACTGGGGGCCGCACTCTTGAGCGGCCTCCTGGCCGCGATCCGGGTGGGGGAGCGGCGCGCCGAACTGGGGATGCTGCGCGCGATGGGGGCAACGCGCAGCTACCTGCTGGTCCTCACGGTGGGGGAGTCCGTGGCGGTGGCGCTGCCGGGCGGCCTGGCGGGCGGGCTACTGGCTACGGTCGTTCTCCGCCTGCTGCCCGCCACGGCGGCGCTGGTGCGCCACCTGGGCGCCGGGCCCCTCCTGGGTCTCCTGGCCCTGGCCTGCGCCGCCACGACCGCGGCCGGGGCCCTGGCGGCGCTGCCACCGGCGCTGCAGGCGGCGTGGCTCGACCCGCTGGACGCCGTGCGGCGGCACCGCTGAGGCTGTGCTAGATGCCCCAGCTCTTGCCCCACCAGGGGAAGACCTTGGACCAGAGTGCGGGAACGGCCTTGAAGTAGGCAGACGACTTGGTTGCAGGGTAGCCGAAGCCGTAGAACAAGCTGGGTCACCTCCCCGTGGGACCGCCGGCCCCACACCGGCAGTGTATGCCGGCGTGGATTCGGGGGTGACATAAGCTGCCGCCCCTCGGCTGGGGCGGGGCGGCACGCGTTGCCCTTCGGGAGAGGCGAGAACGGGAGAGCCGCACCTCAGCGGAGGTGCGGCTCGATTTCCTCCCACGCGGTTGCAGGTGGAGAGCAGGTGAAGTTGCGGCAGACGTAGGCGGTAGGAAGCCCGCCCACGGGGGCCTTCCCCGTCCAGATCGGCGCGCCGTCCCGCGGCCCGTCGATGCGGGTGAGCACCAGGTTCGGCTCGTACCGGCGCCCCAGCGCCTCCAGCCACGCCTCCGGGGCGTTGCCCACCAGCGTGACTTCCGTGGGGCCGCTGAGGTAGAAGGCCAGGGCCTGCAGCATCGCCGCCATGCCGCCGGGGGACCGCTTCATGAGGTGACGGTGGGCGCGGAAGACCGCCTCCGCCACGGACCGGAACCGGTCGTCCGACCGGTAGGGCTGAAGGCGCAGAAGGTTCATGACGGCGACGGCGGCGCCGGAGGGTACCGAGGCGTCCAGGAGGGCCCTGGGCCGGTGGATGAGGTCGGCGCCGGACGCCGTGAGGTAGAAAGAGCCGCCGTCGTGGAAGCGGCTGAGGGTCTCGTCCGCCAGCCGCATGGCCTCGTTCAGGTAGCGCTCGGCAAAGGTGGCCTCGTACAGGTCGATCAGCCCGGCCGTAAGGAAGGCGTAGTCTTCGAGGTAACCGGGGATGCCGGCCTCTCCGTCCTTGAACCGGCGCAGCAGGCCGCCACTGCCGTCCGACAGGTGCGCGAGGAGGAAGTCCGCCGCCCGCCGGGCGGCTTCAGTATACTCCGGGCGGCGCAGGGCACGCCCGGCCCGCGCCAGGGCGGAGAGCATGAGCCCGTTCCAGCCGGTGAGGATTTTCTCGTCCCGGAAGGGCGGCACCCGCCGCTGCCGGGCCTCCAGCAGTCGGCGCTTCCCCGCGCGGATCCGGGCCCCGACCTCCTCCGGCGGCAGGCCGACGGCCGCAGCCAGCGCCTCCGCCGGCTCGGCGATGTGGAGAACCGTCTTGCCGGTCTGTTCGAAGTTGCCCTCCGCGGTCACGCCGAAGTGCCGGCAGAGCAGCTCTCCCAGGTCGGGGCCCAGCACGGCGAGGATCTCCTCGCGATCCCACACGTAGAACTTGCCCTCCTCGCCCTCCGAGTCGGCATCGATGGTGGCGAAGAAGCCGCCCTCGGGATGGGTCATCTCCCGGAGCACGTAGTCGAGGGTCTCCTCCACCACGCGCCGGAAGAGCGGCTCGCCGGTGGCCTGCCACGCGGCGAGGTAAACCGGGGGCAGCAGGGCGTTGTCGTAGAGCATCTTCTCGAAGTGCGGAACCGCCCAGCGCGCGTCCACGGAGTAGCGGTGGAAGCCGCCGCCCAGCTGGTCGTAAATGCCGCCCTCGGCCATCCTGCGCAGGGTGAGGGTGACGAGGTCCAGGCAGAGCGCCTCGCCCGTGTCCTTCCAGTAGCGCAGCATCAGGTCGAGGGTGCAGGGATTGGGGAACTTGGGCGCCCCGCGGAAGCCGCCGTTCTGCCGGTCAACGCTGGCCGCCAGCGCCCAGACCGCGCTGGCGATGAGCTGACGGTCCGGGAGGTCGCCGGCGGGGGGCTCCAGCGCGTCGCTCCGGACGATCCCCTCTGCCCAGTTGGCGGCCACTTGCTCGACCTCGTCCCGCTTCTCCCGCCATGCGCGCGCCAGGGCCAGCAGCACCTGCCGGAAACCCGGCCGGCCGTACCGCTCGGCGGGCGGGAAGTAGGTGCCCACGTAAAAGGGCTTCCGGTCAGGGGTGAGCCAGACGGAAAGGGGCCAACCGCCGGAACGGGTAACCAGCTGGCAGATGGTCTGGTAGATGTCGTCCAGGTCGGGCCTTTCCTCCCGGTCGACCTTGATGCAGACGAAGTGCTCGTTCAGGATGGCGGCGATATCCGGGTCACGGAACGACTCCCGCTCCATCACGTGGCACCAGTGGCAGCTCGAATACCCGATGGAGAGGAAGATCGGCTTGTCCTCGGCCCTGGCTTTCTGCAGGGCCTCCTCGCCCCAGGGGTACCAGTCGACGGGGTTGTAGGCATGCTGCTGCAGGTACGGCGAGGCCTCGCGGATGAGGCGGTTGGGCTTTGGGGGCAGGGGGATCGACCTCCTTTCGATGCCTGAGCTGCACCGCCGTGAGTGCGGAACAGCTCCTCGTTATCTTTCTATTGTGTGCCGCCGTGCGAGCTATCGATCCGTCACCCGCGTTGCGGTCCCGGAGCACGCCTTCGGCATTCGTGGCCCGTGCCGTGGGAATGAGGTCCGGGGCGCGATGGGAAGCGGCAGACGCGGGGGGCGGTCGTACCCCGGTGCGATGTCCGGCAGACACTGCGGGACGATGACGCCTCTCCCGATCAAAGTATAGTTTTCGACAGATTCGCATGCGAAGGGAGGCCGATCATGGAGCCGACACCGAGGACGCAGGGCATAGACCCCAGGTTCCTGGAGAAACTGTGCGATCCGTTCACGCATGCGCCCCTCACCGTCCAGGTCGGGGAGGACAACACTCCGTTCCTCTGCAGCGGTGATGGGAGTCGCTTTGTCATTCGAAATGGGATTCCCGTCTTCCTTCAGGAGAACCAGGTGCAGGGGCCAAATCGGAGATACCAGCGCCTGTATGACTCATTCGCGCCGTTCTATGATCCTGTGCAGCGACTCGTGTACTGGTTCTTTGGCGGCGAAGCCAGGTGCAGAACCGAATACCTGAGGAACATCCTGGTTCGCCCGGGTGATGCTGTACTCGAAGTCTCCGTGGGGACCGGCGGCAACCTGCGCTTCCTCAGGAGCGATGCCGAATACTATGGCCTCGACATCTCCTGGGGGCAGCTGCAGCAGTGAGTGGCCAATCAGGCGCGCTACGGGTTCAGGGTGAGGCTGGTCCAGGGCGAGGCGGAACACCTGCCATTCAGGGACGCATCCTTCGATGTGGTGTTTCACGTTGGCGGGATCAACTTCTTCAACGACAAGGCGAAGGCCATGGCGGAGATGGCCCGCGTGGCGAAACCCGGCACGAAGATCGTGGTCATCGATGAGACGGAGCGGGTAGCCGCACTGGGGGAACAGCTCCCGTTCGCGCAGAGGTTCTTCAAGGGCCGCCGGGGATCGATCGATGCTCCAGTCGACTGCATACCGCCCGGGATGACGGAGGTGAGGGTCACCTATCCGGCCGGGGGGCGTCTGTACTGTCTGGAGTTCCGCAAGCCGGTCGCCACACCTGGCCACGGTGGGCCTCGATAGGTCCCGTAGCCCCGTGCCACTCACCCCGCACGGCGCTGCCCGCATACCATAAAATACACACGCCCAGGCAGAGGAGGGGTACACCATAGGCCGCATCAGAACCAATCGGGCGGACCTGGAACTGATGGCGCGCCTGATGCGGGCGGAGGCCGAGGGCGAGGGCGACCTCGGCATGCTCATGGTGGGCAACGTGATCACCAACCGCGTCTACGCCAACTGTGGGGAGTTCCGGGATCTCCGCTCCGTCCAGGACATCATCAACCGCGACCTGGCGACGCAGTGCCGAACCGGTTTTGAGGCGGTGTGCAAGCCCTACTTCTGGCAGGGTGCCCGTGAGCGCGACATCCGTCTGGCCGAGCGGAACGCCCGGGGCGAACGGCAGCACCCGGCGACCTTCGCCCTCTGGTTCCACCGGCCACCCGGCCAGCAGTGCCCTTCCAGCTGGTGGGGGAGGCCCCTGGCCGGTCAGTACAAGAACCACTGCTTCTACCTGGCGGATGCACAACAGTGCCCACGAGTCTTTTCCTAGGCGAGGTGGATTGCCCTGAGCGGGATGATGCCGATGGGCGGGATGGGGCAGATGGGCCAGATGCCGACGCCCTATGGCAAGTGGGGCTGGCCCGGGATGCCCTTTATGATGGGTCCGGCGCAGCCACCGATGGGCCCGGTCTACGGCGGACAGGTGGCGGTTCCGGAGGAGCAGAGCTACCTCGAGAACATCCTGCGGCTCAACCGCGGCAAGATGGCCACGATTTACACCACCAACGACAACAACCCGGAATGGGCCGCCAAGGTGTTCCGGGGCGAGGTGGAAAATGCCGCCCGGGATCACGTAGTGCTCAGCGACCCCGAGACGGGGCAGCGCTACGTCATCCTGATGGTGAACATCGACTTCCTTACGTTCGACGAGCCGCTGCGCTACACGCCGGACATCTACGGCCGGTAGCGCCGCCGCAGCCACGCGGGGCCAGGAAGAGGCCGCTGGCGAGCGAAATTGAAACAACGAGTGAGCACCCCCGGGGGTGGCAGGGGGTGCTCGCTCGCTGTTCGTTATGCTCGGTTGGACATAACGATTCTGAGGTCATCATACTACGATTCGGCCGGATGGTCAACCCTGAACGCGGACATCGCCAGCGCAAGGCCGGCGGCCCCCTCGAAACGATGGGGCGCCGCCGGCCTGCGGGTCATGTCGCCCGTGCAGAGCGGGTCACTGCAGCTTGCTGTCGGGGGGCATCGGCCGGTCGCCGGCCATGTCACCCTGCCCGTCCAGCAGGTGGGTCATGCCGCGCACCAGGGTGTCGTCCTCCAGCACGCTGTAGAGATGGTAGCCCAGGTCCTCCCGCTCGACCAGGATGTCCTCCAGCACCTCCACCGTGCCGAAGTCACCCAGCTCGTGTGCGCGGCGGATCGTCTTGCGCAGCATCTCCTGGATCTTCAGCTCGTGTTCCAGGTCGTTGCGCAGGAAGTCGCGTATCGAGTGCCTGCCCTCGACCTCGTGCTTGATGTACGAGAGCTCGTGCTGGGTCACCGGGTGGGCCGTGGGCACGCCGCCGAGCCGGGCCACGCGCTCGCCGATCTCGTCGATGTGCTTCGAGGTCTTCTCGATGTGCTCGTCCAGCAGGTGGTGCAGGCTGTGGAAGGCCTCGGCGCCCTCGGTGAGCCAGTGGTGCTTGCGGTACTGGTGCAGCGCCACGTTCAACGCGCACTGGTGGTCGTCGAGCTGCAGGGCCATCTCGAGCCGGACCTCATAGGGGAGCCCGATGCCGGCACCCACCTTCTTGACGGTGCGGGGCTGCTGGCGGGTGACCATGTCGTGGTTCGTGCCGTGGCCGGGCATGTTGGGGTTGTAGCCGGACTTGTCCATGTTGAACTGCCCCTGGAAGTTGGCCAGGTTGGTCATGGTCGCGGTGAGTTGCCCGGCCGGGGTGTGGGGAAGCTGCAGTTTCTCTGGCACAGTGCATCCTCCTACGGCGTGATGAGTTCCACGGCTAGTCTGGGTGATTCAGTCTGCGGGTATGTGCCTGACCCGGCCTGCGGCTGCCTTCCTTCTCATCTCCCGGGCGGGTTGACAGGGGGCACGGTCGTTCCGTACCTCGCTTAAGTTAGGGAACGACTATGTTAAAGAGAGCACGGAATCATGGGAGGTTGGTTCGATATGGATCCCCAGGTGAAGAAGCAGGTATTGCGGAAGCTGACCTACGGTCTCTATGTGGCCACCGCCCTGAAGGACACTGAGGCTGCCGCTGCGACGGTCAACTGGCTCTCCCAGGCCTCCTTCCAGCCCCCGCTGGTCATGATGGCCGTGAAGGCCGACAGCGGGCTGCACGCCCTGCTCAGCCAGGGGGCGACCGTTGCGGTGAACATCCTCGGCGCCGATCAGAAGGGGCTGGCGGAGACGTTCTTCCGGCCGACCAAGCTGGAAGGGAACACGCTGAACGGTGTGCCCTTCAAGCCCGGCGAGACCGGGGCTCCGCTTCTGGAGGGGGTGCCGGCGGCGTTCGAGGCGAAGGTCGTGCAGTCGGTTCCCGGCGGTGACCACACGGTCTTCGTCCTCGAGGTCGTGGCGGTGCACCTGAACGATCCGGATGCCAAGGTGCTGGAGATGTGGGACACCGGCTGGTTCTACGGGGGTTGACCGGCTGCGGCCGGCCAGGTTCTACGGGCTGTCCCGGCAGGACGATCTGCGTCGGGACAGCCCTCTTGTATGCATGGGGCGATACTCCCACGGGGGACTCCCCCGGCGTTGCAGCAGGGGCGGAGGCCCGCATCGGGCGGGCCTCCCGCCTGTCATAGAGGGCCCGTCCGTGCATAAGCCTTCCCTTGGAAGGAGGGGGAGGACTTGCACAAGGCCCAGATTGCCTGGATCTTCTTCATGTTCATGGCCGCCCTGGCGCTGCGGTCCGCGCCGGCTGCCATCGAGGCCATGGGCTCCTCCCACAGCTACGGGTCGGTCTTCTGCAACGCCGCCCGGGTTCCGGGGCAGCCGCCCCTGCTGGCCATCGTCATCGACGACCTGACCACCGGCGCACCGGGGCTGGATGACCTGCTGGCCCTGGGCCGGCCGCTGACGTTCGCCGTCTTCCCGGACCGGCCGGACGCCGGCGCCCTTGCGCGGCGGGTGAGCGCGCTCGGGCACGAGGTAATCCTGCACCTGCCCATGGACGCCGGGCAGGTCAACCCCGACTGGTACGCGGGGCGGCCCATTTCAGCACGCCAGACCGACGAGGAGATTCAGCGCCTGGTGACCGAGTGGCTGGCGGCCGTGCCGGAGGCGCGCGGAATGAACAACCACATGGGCACCGTGGCGACCCAGGACGAGCGGGTGGTGCGGGCGGTGCTGGAGGTGGCCAAGCGTCACGGCAAATACGTGTTGGATAGCATGACGACAGAGAACACCGTCGTGCCCCGCACGGCGGTGGCGATGGGCGTGCCGTGCATGCAGCGGTCGCTCTTCCTCGACCACGAAGCGGGCAAGGAAGCCGCCATCGCCCAGCTGCGCAAGCTGGCCGACTGGGCCGAGGAGCACGGGGCCGCCATTGGCATCGGCCACGTGGGCATCGGGCGAGAGGGCACGGCAGCAGCCTTGCGGGAGGTTCTGCCGGAGCTGGAGGAGCGGGGAATCCGGCTGGTCACGCTCTCGGAACTTCTGGCGTTGCAGCAGGAAGAATAGCACGCCAGGACGAACAAAACATTAAAGGGTAACTTTTCAGGGTAATGGCTTTCGGCGGATGTGACCCATCCTCAGATTCTGGCATGAGGAGGCGACGAGGTGGACCTGGGACGGACATTTCAGCGGTTCTTCCGTGATTGGCAACAGTTTGCCTGGGCCGGATTCGGGGCGCTGCTCATCCAGCTGGTGGGTGCCGCCGTCGGGATGGTTCTGGCGCTGGTGGGGCTCGGGCCGAGCATCTCGAATCTGATTCGCGAGTCCATGAGTCCCATGCGCTTGAACCCCGTCGGCTATGTCTTCCCGAAAACCGCAGCCGTGACCGGCGCGTTTGGGTTCATCGCGGCGATTGCCATCGTTGGACTCGTCGTCCACGGGTTGACCAACGCCGGACTGGTCGGTTCGGTCGTGGCCTACCGTCGGGGCGAAGGGGTGAACCTGAGCACCTTCTGGTCGTATGCCACCCGGTATTTTGGCCGGATGATTCTCATTGGCCTGATTTTCGATGTCATCATCATACCGTTGAGCTCTATCCTCTTGTTCATTCCGGTGCTCGGGTGGCTCGTCTGGGTCGTCTGGATGCCCACCGCCGCGGTGACCCTCATGCTGTACCCCGCCTACCTGACCATTCAGGATGACTACTCCGTGGGTCTGGCCATCGGCACGGGATTCCGGATCATCCGCTCGCACATCGGTGAGGCGCTGCTGGGCGCCGGGATCTTCGTACTCTTCCTCATCGCCTTCGGCCTGATCGGCTGGATTCCCGTGCTGGGCTGGCTCGCGGTCGTCATCCTCGGCCAGCCGCTGCTGTACTACTTCTTCAGCGAACGGTTCGAGACGGAGGTCCGGCCGCGGCTGTGATGCGGAAACAAGGAGGCCATCGAGCCCCGGGGGCCGTGCTCCCGGGGCTCGATGGCCCTTGCTTATGTCTCCCCGCCCGCGGGGGCCGACTGCGGCAGCGCCACCTTGCGCTTCCAGCGGCCCGTGGCGTAGTAGCCCAGGTGGAGCAGGAAACTGGCCACCGCCGAGATGAGGATGCCCATCCAGATGCCGGCCGGGCCCATGCGTGCCGCCAGCAGGTAGGCGGCGGGCACCCGCACCACCCACAGGCCGATGATGGTCATCACCAGGGTGGCCATCGTGTCGCCGGCGCCCCGCATCACGCCGCCCAGCACGAAGATCAGGGCGAAGAAGATGTAGCTCCAGCCGTTGATGCGCAGGTAGAGGCTGCCGGCGGCCAGCACGTCCGGCTCGCGGTTGAACAGGGCGATCAGGAGCGTCGGCTTTACCACCGCGACCACGGTGACGAGGCTGGTGATCAGCACGCCCAGGCCGGCGCACCATTTGACCGCGGAAGAGACCCGGTCCAGCTTTCCCGCACCCAGATTCTGCGCCACTACCGAGGTGACGGCGAGGCCCATCGACATCGAGGGGAGGAAGGCAACCTGGTCCAGCCGCTGCGCCGCGCCGAAGGCGGCCACCACGTCCGGTCCGAAGCTGTTGATCAGGGCGGTCACCGTGACCATGCCGAAGGAGACCACCGCCTGCTGCAGCCCGGCGGGCAGGCCGATGCGGAAGATCCGGCCGGCCAGGTTCCAGTCAACCCGGAAGTAGTCGCGGCTCAGCGCGATCAGGTCGCTCTTTCGGAGCATCCAGCGCAGGAGCCAGACGGCGCTCACACCCTGGGCGATCACCGTAGCGATGGCGACGCCCGGAACGCCCATTTGGGGCACCGGCCCCAGGCCGAGGATGAAGACGCCGTCCAGCAGGATGTTGAGCCCCGTGGCCACCGCCAGGGCGATGAGCGGGGTGTTGGCGTCGCCGAGACCCCTCAGGATCGCCCCGAGGGTGTTGTAAAGAAAGAGGACCAGGATGCCGCCCATGAAGATGCCCAGGTAGGCGGCCGAATCGTGGATGATCTCCTCGGGGGTGGCGATAAGCCGGAGCAGCGGGTAGCGGAACACGACGCCCAGCAGACCCATGACGGCCCCCAACACGGCGAGGAGGGTAAGGGAGGTGCCGATGGTCCGCCGCACCAGGTCCTCCTGCCCGGCCCCGCGGTACTGGCCCACGAGGGTGGTGGTGGCCATCGTCAGGCCGACCACCAGCGAGATCAGGGCGAAAATGAGCGGCTGGGAGACCGTGACGGCGCCCAGCGCGTGCTTGCCGATTACCTGGCCCACCCAGACCGAGTCAACCACGTTGTAGAGCATCTGCAGCAGGTTGCCCGCGAACAGCGGGAGCGAGAACATCAGGATGTGCCCCGGGATCGAGCCCCGCGTGAAATCGCGCTGTGAACCCGGACGCATGCGTTGCCTCCTTTGCCCCGGAAATAGGGTGTCCGAACTCGGTCCGTGCGGAGCGACCATCTTTTGTGACGCAGAAAGCGCCCGAACCGATCCGGTTCTGTTCCCGAATCTGTGCCTTCAGGGTTGAGCGGCTGCCGCCCGGGTGGGGCGGCAGCCGCCTGACTATGACGCGGGTTGGCTGTATTGGCGAAACCACTCGGCCAGTCCGGCCAGGTCGAGTTCCCGTACGGCCAGCGACCAGGCGGTGTGCTCCAACTCCTGCTCGGAGGCGGTGATCTCGCGCCCGTTGAGCATGAGGAAAAGGCACCCGGCGGCGATGGCCACGCGCTTGTTGCCGTCCACGAAGGGGTGGTTGCGGGAGATGCCCTCCGCCAGTGCGGCCGCCTTTTCTTCCAGCGTCGGGTACAGCGCCTGGCCCCCGTACTCGGCAAACGGCCGGGCCAGGGCCGACTTCACGCCGCCGATCTCCCGTACCCCCGGAGGGCCGCCCGTCTCGGCGATGATCCGCCCGTGCAGGGCCAGCAGGTGGTCGGCGGTGAGATAGACTAGCATTTGCCGAGCCGCTCCAGCGCCCGCCGGTAGCGGCGGAAGAACGCCTCCACGGCTGCCTCCACCTCCTCGTCGGTGGCCGGGCGAACGGGCTCCTCCGGCGCCGGCCCCCTCGGCGCCTCGGGTGGAACCGGGGTTTGCTCAAGCCTGTTCTCCACGGCAGTTTCCCCCTTTCCCCACTGGTCGCTCCGCCATCATGCTAACACGGCGGCGGGGGGGTCTCAAGGGGTGGTGAAGAGGCCGGCCACCCTCCCCTGGGTGAGGGGCCACGGGTCCACCGGGGTGTTCCCCACCGTGGCGGTCCAGTGCAG
>Ga0134100_1000747_pt1 | contig 35701 bp, 30 predicted proteins | sample 11_taG_2_FD_94444 | JGI IMG/M metagenome (GOLD analysis project Ga0134100, IMG submission 94444) | Switchgrass degrading microbial communities from high solid loading bioreactors in New Hampshire, USA - 11_42_5_180_A3 metaG | ecosystem: Engineered > Bioreactor > Semi-continuous > Anaerobic >...
CGGCAAAAATTTTATTCTTCCTATTGCGTTTTTACGCTTCGGGCGATATAAAGCCTTAACCTTATTATACAGTCCTATTCATTTTCGCTTAAGGCTTTATACTATAAAACCATATATAACATTAACTTGCTTTGGCCCCCCTCATCCCGACCCGATGCGCGATGCTACGCATCGACCGCATCGGCCCACCCTTCTCCCACGCAGGGGAGAAGGGACCACAGGCGTCTCAACCCCTCTCCCAGGCCACGACAGTGGCCGCCCGGGAGCGGGGGCAGGGGTGAGGGTTGCCGCAGGTCACGCCCGGGATGAGGGCAGCGACCGCCGCGATATGGCCCGGCACAGGCCCCTTACATCCCTTCCACCGCCGGGATGATCTCCTCGCCGAAGACGTGCAGCGGCGTGATCTCGTGCACGGTCGGCATGTTGAAGATCGCGTGCTCGATGCCGAGGTCTGCCAGCTTCCGGCACAGCTCGATCACATCTGCCGCGCTCATCCGCCCCTCGGAGAGATCGACCGTGCCCAGCGTCGTCTTCTCGATGCTGTCATACGAGCGCCCGATCTCTCGGCAGTGCTCGCGCAGCACGTCGAGCTTGCGGCGCACCACGTCCAGCCCGCTCCCGACGAACAAGTTGCAGGCGTCGGCGTACCGGGCGACGAGCCGCAGCGTCTTGCGCTCCCCGGAGCCGCCGATGAGGATTGGCGGGTGCGGCTGGCTGATCGCCTGCGGCACGTTGAGCGTCCGCGTGAGGCGGTAGTGCCGCCCCTCGAAGCCGCTCTCATCGCCGGACCACATCTTCTGTGCGATCTGGAGCGTCTCCTCCAGCCGCTCGAACCGCTCCGCGACCGGCGGGAAGGGCAGGCCGAGCGCCTCCGCCTCACCCTCGAACCACGCCGCGCCGATACCGAAGTACGCGCGCCCGTTCGAGAGCACGTCCAGCGTCGTTACCTGCTTGATCAGCGCGCCGGGGTGCCGGTAGGCCACAGCGGTGACGAGCGCGCCCAGCTTCATCCGCGTGGTCAGCGCGGCGAGGTAGCCCAGCGTCGTGTAGGCCTCCAGCATCGGCTCGTCAATCTGGCCTACGCCCCGGATCTGGAAGAAGTGATCCATCACCCACAGACTGTAAAAGCCCGCCTCGTCGGCGGTGCGGGCGATCTCGGCGAGCGTTCTGTGAATCGCTTCCTGACCGCCCGGCCAGGTAAAGCTCGGCACTTGCAGCCCGATTCGCATGGTGTCAGCCTTTCACTCGAAGTCTATGGCTGTGGCGGCTGCCCGCCCGCGGAGAGCACGAGCACGAGCAGGACGCCGAACAGCGCCAGCCAGAGCATGATCGCCAGCGCAGTAGAGCGCCGCGCCCGGCCTGCTTTGTACAGGCGCGAGGGCCGGACGCCGAGCGCCACAAAGACCACGACACCGGCCAGGGTGATGCTGATCAGGTTGGCGACAAGCAGCAGCAGCGCGCGCAGGGCGATGGCCCATTCGCCTGAGCCTACCATCATGCCTGCCGTGATGACCGGAGGCAGCAGTGCAACAGCAACCGCCACCCCGACGAGCGCCTGCGGGATGCCCCTCGTGAAGGCCAGCGCGCCCGCAGCCCCCGCCGCCAGCGCCAGCGCGATACTGCCCAGGTCCACCCGCGAGTTCTGGAGAATCATGGTCAGGGTCGGCGGGATGTCGAAGAACTGGCCGATCAACGCCGCGGTGCAGAAGCCAACGAGCAGGCCCGCCCCGGTGCGCTGGATGGCGATCCGTCCCAGGTGTGTGTCAGCCAGGGCGTTCGACAGCGACAGCGCCACCAGCGACCCGAGCAGCGGCGAAATCACCATCCCGCCGATGACCACCGTCACATCGTTCAGCGCCATGCCGATGGCGATCACGATGGCCGCCAGCGTCACAAGCAGAATGAAGATCGGCCAGGCGTGGAAGGAGTCGATGACGTCGGTGTAAAGCTCCTCCCGGCTGACGTGCAGGTCCTGCCTGTTCTCCTCATCGTCGTCCGCTTCGGGGTCTGGCAGCAGGCGCGGACGGGGGAGGACGGCCTCCACGTTGACCACGTACAGGCAGAACCCCTCGTCGCTGCTGAACTGCTCTTCGACCGCGTCCATCACATCCTCGGCATCCTCCGCGATGACGAGAATGGTATGGCGCGTCTTTCCGTCTGTCAGCGGCTCATGCCACAGCTTGAGATGTCGGAGCCCGGTTTCGGGCGCAAACAGAGCGCGCACCCGGTCGTCGTTCTCGCTCGATGTTACGACCTCGATGATGCGCAACGCTTGTCTCCTGCCGGGATCTGCTCACCCGGACAGCGCTGGTACACAGGGAAGCATAGCCTACGATGGAACTGCGGGCAGCGTGGCGACAGCCGCCCGCAGCACCACTAAGCTCGGTTCCGCCCTATCAGTTCTTCCACGCGGCGGCGCACGCCGGGGAACTCCGCTTCGAGCCGGTCGATCAGGTCGCCGGTTTCCTCACGCCCGCGCTGGTAGCCCTCGTCGATGGCCTGGGCGATCTGCCGGCGGAGCTTCTTGCCGGACTGCGGCGCAAACAACAGCGCGATCGTCGCGCCGACCATCAGCGCGATCAGCACGGCGACGGTGAGCTGGACCATCTGGCGCTGCTGTGCGATCTGTCTGGCTTCCTCACTGTAGTAGATACGGCGCTCAGGCATTGGTTTTTTCCTCTCCTAAGGTAGATGCGAGGCATGTTACAGAATAAGCCTTAGTGATTGTCATGCACCAGGCGCACCTGGATATCCCCATTATAGACGCGCGCCTCGTACAGCGGCTGGCTGAACGTCGAAGGGCCGTGGACGACGCTCCCATCCCGCAGGTCGAAGACGGAGTCATGCCACGGGCACTGGACGCAGTTGTCGTAGAAGTGGCCCTCGTCGAGCGGGCCGCCTGCGTGGCTGCACACCGCACCGATTGCGAAGATGTCGTTCCCCTTGCGGTACAGCAGCACCGGCTCGCCCGCCACCTCGACACGCCGCGGCTGTAGCGGCTGGAGGTCGGCGTCGGCTATCACGGTCGTCCAGTTTTCCGGCTGGCGGATGCGGCTGTTGTGGTTGATGCCGACCCGCTTGCGGTACACAAGCTCGCCGCCCAGCCACGCCGAAATCATCAGGATGCCGAATGAGATCGATGAGAGTAATACGCCCAGGCCGCGCATACCGCTCTTGCGCGCGCCCGAGGAGATGAGGTTCAGAATGAACCCCGTGATGTTCAGCAGACCGTGCGCGGCGCCCTCGCGGATGGCGTTGTTGGGGATCGTGGAGTAGTCCGCCAGCCCGGTGATGGCAGTCGCCGCCGCCGAAGCGGTGCCGATGTCAAGCATTGTGTCTGCGGCGCGCTCGCTGGCCCGCCCACCGCCCAGCATTGACAGCACGTCGAACAGCGCCGCCATCCCCCACGCGCCGATCGTCACGTCGGTCAGTACGGGGTGCAGCGGGTGTCCCAGCCACGTGCCGTGCAGCATGTCCACCGCATTGCGAACCTCCGGCCCGCCGTCGAGTACGGCCTGGTGCAGCGTCTGCTTCACCTGCCTGCCGAGGTCCTCCAGTTCGGGCACGCTCTCCAGCGCATCGTGAATCTGCTTGCCGAGGATGCTGTCCCTCTGTGCCATAATCCACTCCTCATCGAACTCGTCCTGCCCTTACGAGAATTCGCTTACGAGCGGTTGTGTCCGGTTCGGGTGAGCGCATGCCCGCACGATGTGGCCCGCATGGCTGTCGCTTGTAGCGTACCATAGCCGGGGCCACAAATTCCAAGTCCCGGCTAAAAAAGATCTAAATAAGCAGGTGCGTGAGGGAGAAGGGCGAAATAAAAGAGCCATGCCCGCCCGTACTGTACCACAGGCGGGCATGACACAGCGCGGCGACAGGCCACGCCTGCCATCAGGCGCCGATATCCTCCAGAACGTGGTCCATGTAGCGGACGACCTCGTCCGCGGTGGGCAGCGAGAGGGCGTTGCGGGCGACCGCCCCGGCCTCCTCGACGGTGAACTGGCTGATCAGCCATTTGGCCTCGGGGATGGCGCGCGGCGTCATGCTGAATTCGTCCAGCCCCAGCCCGAGCAGGATGGGGATCGCCCGGCGCATCCCGGCCAGCTCGCCGCACATGCCGACCCACTTGCCGAGCGCGTGCGCCGCGTCGATGGTCTGTTTGATCAGGCGCAGGGCGGCGGGGTGTAGCGGCTGGTACAGGTACGCGACCCGCTCGTTCGTGCGGTCCACGGCGAGGGCGTACTGTGTCAGGTCGTTCGTGCCGATGCTGAAGAAGTCGGCTTCTGTCGCCAGCAGATCGGCGAGCACGGCGGCGGCAGGCGTCTCGACCATGATGCCAACCGGCACATCCCGCGCGTACTCGCGCCCTTCGGCCTCAAGCTCCCTGCGCGCCTCGTCAAGTATCTCGTTGGCGCGGCGCAGGTCCTCCAGCCCGGCGATCATCGGGTACATGATGCGCGCATTATAGCCGCTCGCTGCGCGCAGGATGGCCCGAAGCTGGGTCTTGAGCAGTTCCGGGCGATCGAAGCCGATGCGGATGGCACGCCAGCCGAGGAACGGGTTCAACTCGTCCTCAAAGTCGATGTAGGACGGCGGCTTGTCGCCGCCGATGTCGAGCGTGCGCACAATAACCGGGCGCTCTCCGAATACCTCGAAGATCTCGCGGTAGACGCGAACCTGCTCGTCCTCCGTCGGGGGGCGGGTGTGCTGGAGGTACAGGAACTCGGTGCGCAGCAGGCCGACGCCCTCCGCACCGAAGTTCAGCGCATCGCGAGCCGACTCGACATCGCCGATGTTCGCGCCGACTTCCACGCGACGGCCATCCTGCGTGTGCGCCTGCTCCTGCGCGGCAGCCTTTATTTTTGCCATCCGTGCCTGCTGCTCGGCCTGCGCCGCCTGGTAGCGGGCAAGCGTCTCCGGGGTCGGGTTGAGCACGACCTCGCCGGCGCTGCCGTCCACCACGAGCAGGGCGTTGTCGGTGACCTGGGCGAGCACGTCCGAGCCAAGCCCGACGACCGCCGGAATGCCGAGCGTGCGCGCCAGGATTGCCGTGTGCGAGGTCAGCCCGCCGGCGGCGGTGCAGATGCCGAGCGCCACTGCCGGGTCGAGGCCCGCCGTGTCCGACGGCGCGAGGTCGTGAGCGACGATGATCGACGGTGTGGTCAGCGCCTCCAGTGATGTATCCGGCACGCCCAGCAGGATGCGCAGCATCCGCCGCCCGAGGTCCATCACGTCGGCGGCGCGGGCGGCGAACATCTCGTCCTCCATCGCAGCGAACACGCTGGCGATTTCCTCTGTCGCCTCCTGCACGGCAAGCTCGGCGCTGGCCCCGCCCTCGATGCGGCTGCGGACGTTCTGCTCAAGCGTGGGGTCGTTCAACAGCATAATGTGCGCGTCGAAGATCGCGGCGTGCTCGGCGTCGATCTGCGCCTCGACCTGCTCGCGCAGCGCCTGGACTTCCGCCTGCGCGGTTTCGCGCGCCGCCGTGAAGCGCTCCATCTCGGCGGCAGGGTCGGACGCGGTGCGCCGGGTGATGGTCAACTGCGGGGGCTCAAACCGAAACGCCGGGCCGCTGGCAATGCCCTCAGCCGCGGCGATGCCCCGGTAGGTTATTTCGTTCATCAAGACCTCGTTCCATTATCAGGTTGTGAGTCGTCGGTTTCCACAAAAAAACGCCGGGGTGGGCGGGCAAGGCTCAGCCCTCGTCGCGCCCTCCGGCCATCTGCTCGGTGATGGCGAGCACCTTGTTAGCAGCCTCGTCGTCGATCACCAGACAGGTGATGTAGCCGCCCCGCAGCGCGCCCACGATGGCCTGAGCCTGCTCTTTGCCTGCCGCCACGCCGATCACCGTTGGTACGTCGCGCAGGCGCTCAAGCGGCAGGCCGATGGTGCGCTCGTGGATGGGGAGCGGCAGAACCTTCCCTTCGATGTCGTAGAAGTAGGTGAGGATTTCGCCGACGCCGCCTTGCTCGACGATGTCATCAAGCTGGGACTCGGTCAGGTAGCCGAGCTGGTACAGGTTGCACAGAGGCGGGAACACCGTGCCGATGCCGACGAGCGCCATGTTGCACTGATAGGCCATCTCCAGCCGCTCGCTGATCGTCCGGTCTTTGAGGAGCGCGTTGCGCGTGCTCGGGCTGTCCACGATGAGGGGGGCAGGGATGTAGTGGTACTGTCCGCCGAGGATCTGTGCCAGCCACCGCGCAAGGTCCGGCCCGTCGATCACGGGGTTGATCACGCCCGTGCTGCCGGTTAGCTGCACGACCTTTACGCCGAGCTTGCGCGCAGCGCGGAACGCCTCCGCTACCTGGTAGACGCCGGTATGCCACGAGATGCCGAGCACGTCACCGTCCTTGAGCTTGTCCTCCAGCAGGCTCGCGGCGACCCCACCCAGCACCTCGACCGTCTGCGTGTAGCCCCTGCCGCCCGCCCGCACGACATGGACCTCGACGCCGGGGTAGTGCTGGGCAAGCTGCGTGCTCAGATCGCCGGTCGTGTCCGCCGGCCAGCGAATACTGATATGCACCACGCCCATATCACGCGCCTCACTCAGCAGGCGCGATACGCTGGAGCGAGACACTCCCACGCGAGCAGCGATCTCAGCCTGCGTCAGGTTGTCCTCATAGTACAGGGAGGCAACCTTAGCCAGGAGCTCGTGTCGCTCTGGTGGGAGTTCCGCCGGGTCGGTCTGCTCGGGTGCGGCGGCCACGGCAGTAACTCACCTCTGTTTTCATCTCAGCTAGTCGGTGTCTTTGTAAAGTTACTCTCTATCAGCGTCTGGAGGGCTTGGATCGCGTCGTCTTCGTCCTCACCTTCGGCGCGGAGTGTAATGGTATGGCCCTGGTTGACCCCCAGCGTCAGCACCTCGATGATGCTCTTAGCGTTCTTGAAGCCGGGTTTGCCGTCGTTGTTCTGTACCTGAACGTTGGCCTTGAAGGCCGCTGCAGTCTGGACAAACAGAGCAGCCGGGCGTGCGTGCAGCCCTGCCTCATGCGTAACGGTAATCTGGAGTTCTTTCACGCGTTTCCTCACACTTGTGTCAGAAGTTGCTGGTTATGGTGGTTTGTTATGTGTCTAGCGCAGTTTTTGCATCGAGCACGCTGCGTCGGCGGCTGCACGGACCTTGTCCAGGTCGTGCCCGAGGGAGGCCTCGACGGCGGCGATGATCGCCCCCTCGACGAGTGGGGCCTCGCTGAGCTGGACCCTCGACTGGACGTCCGCTGGCAGCATCTCGACGGCGATCTGGGCGCTCATCACCGCGCTGCCGAGGTCCAGCAGCACCAGCACCCCATCGCCGGTGTCCGCCCGGAGGATGGCGTCGTGGATGCGATCGGCGTTGGTGCCGATTGTCTCGTCGTCCACGCCGCCTGCCGGGATAACCCGCACGCGCTGCTGAGTCATCTGGTCAGCCAGTTCGCTGACCCCCTCGGCAATCTTGTGACTGTGCGAAACGATGACAATCCCGATCATTCCCTCTCTCTTCCCCTGTTGGCGGCTGATTCAGACAGACGAGCCCGAGGGCCATCTGTTACATACAGGCCGGGCAGCCCTCGACGTTGGTAACGTGCTCCGCGACCTCCTCCGTGATCAGCGCCGGGTCGCCGGGCGTGAAACCGGTATGGCCGCAGCGCACACAGGCGAACCAGCCGATGCGGTCGGCGCGGTATGGGGCGGCGGGCGCGAGCGGAATCGCCTCGACGCCAAGCCGCCAGCGTGCGTTGGTCACGAGCAGTGGGCACCCCACGGCTCTGAGCTTACGGACGTAAAGGGCGTAGTCGGTGCAGTACTGCATCAGCAAAACCGCTGCATCGAGCCCGGACGGGAAGGGCCAGTCGCGGGCATCCGCGATGATGACTGAGAGACCGTCCGGTAGCGGCCCTCTGCCGATACCGCTCTGCACCACGCTCATCTGCATCTCGACCGCGATGACCCGGCACCCCAGCGCTACCGCCCGCCTCGCAAAGCGCAGATCGCCTGCACCGATGTCCAGAATCGTCTGGCCGGGCCGCAGCGCAGCCAGGGCCTCGCGGTAAATGTCATCTGTGTAGGGCGCCCACCAGCCCGACCATTCAGCCGGGCTGGCAGGCAGCCCTGTGTCCCCCTGCATGGCTATGCGGCGCGGCTGAAGAGTGTCAACGCGAGGAAGATGCCATACACCACGATAACCAGGCCGAGCACCGTCAGCACCCGCGTGACAGTCTTTTCCTGCTTCGCCATCAGGCCGATGTCCAGGATGACCGAGCGCAGCCCGACCATTGCATGGAAGGTGACGACGATCAGGAACACGATCTCGATGGCGACGATGACCGGGTTGCCCACGTAGTCCAGGACTTGCTGATAGTTCCGCAGGCCGCCCTCCACGATGAAGTGATGGGCGATCATGTGCAGCCCGAGGAGACCCAGCAGCAGGACACCGGAGACGGCCTGCCCGATCCAGGTCAGCGTCCCGCGTTTTTGTGTGTTTGTAACCTCCCGCATGGTGAGTCTCCTATGCCGTGAATATCAGGATGCCGCCGATGATCAGCAGGACGACGGCGATGGTCATCAGGACGTAGAAAAGCTGGCGCTGCCATTTGACGAGCAGGCCGCTGCCGACGAGGGCCACGCGCAGACCGTTCAGCCCGTGCCCGATGATACCGGCAAGCAGGATGACGTCAAGCGTCAGGAACACCGGGCTGGTGGTCAGGTCGATAAAGCGGTCCCAACCGGCCTCGCCGCCGAGAAGCTGGCTCAGCGCGACCATGTGCAGCAACAGGTAGAGCACCAGGCCAAGCCCGGCAACCCGATTGAGCACGAACCCCCAGTAGCTCACATCGCGCTTGAAGGGGAGGAACCAGCGGCTGACGTCTCGCCCGCGCGGGCGCGGCTTCTGCCCGGGATATGCCTTGCTCTCGCTTGGATAATCAGGGGTTGTCATGCGTCTTCAACTCCGACAGGTAGCTTGGGCTTGAGCCCGAGTAGCTTGCGTATGCGGTTTGCCGTCGCCAGCCGGCGCAGGTCCATGATCTTGCCGCCGGGGTCCACGTCCGACGGGCAGACAGCCGTGCATTCCATTGCCACGTGGCAGCGCCAGAGCCCGTTGTCGCTGTCGACAAGCTCCCAGATGCGCTGCTTGGTCTCTTCGGGGATGTCCGGGCGCTGGATGATGCGATGGGCAGCCGCCAGCGGCGCCGGGCCGAGATAGTTCGGGTCGGTGGCAACGACCGGGCAGGCGGACATGCACATGCCGCACTCGATGCAGTTCTCAAAGCGGTTGTAGTCGTCAGCCGGCTGCTGCGGGAGCGGCCCGGTCGGCGTGATGATGGGCATTTCCATCATCCGCATCTTTTCGAAGAAGGGCCCCATGTCCACTACCAGGTCGCTGACGACCGGGAAGCTGTACAGGGGCTCGCAGCGCAGCGTGCCGCCGTTCTCGACCACACTCTGAATCTCGACGATGCACGGCAGCACTTCGACGCCGTTGACGACAAACGCACACGAGCCGCAGGACGCGTGGTGGCAGGCATGGCGGAAGGTCAGGGTGCGGTCCTGATATGCCCAGATCATCTCGATCCCGTCCAGGACGGTGCGGTGCGGCTCGATCTCTACCTTGAAGGTGTCCGTGCGTGGTGGTTCGCCCGGCTTGTACCGGGCGATCTCGTAGGTGACAGTCCAGGTCATGAGAAGCCTCGAATCGTCAAAGCGGTCAGATAAGGTAATAGTCACGATACGACAGCAGCACAGTGTCGCGCGTCTGGCAGGGCGCCTCAACGTCCAGCTTGTCGGCGATTACGTTGACCGTCGTCTCGGCCATCGCCCGTGCCGTTGTCGTCTTGCCGCCGGAAATCGTGACGAAGCCCTCCACGTTGTCGCTGACCGCGTGGTCAAACGCCTCGAACGTGCGGGCGATCTCGCGCTCGTCCTGGCCCTTGCGCCCGATAAGCGGACGAGCCACGACAAAAATACCGCGCGGTTTCACCTTGCCGACCTGCGGGATCATCTCGGAACCGCGCTGGTACATGAGTTGCACGTGGTCTTCCGGGATTTCAATGTAATCGGCGTCGTCAACTGTCCAGGAGGATGTGCCAATAATCGACGTCTGGCGCTGCGGCACGATGATGTCACCGTCCGAGGAGACGTTCATGCGGTTAATCACCCGCTGGCACAGGCGGCCCGTCATCGAGGTCATCACGCCGGGGGTCGGGACGACAGGCACGTCAACCCCTGCCATGCGGGCGATGTTCTCAGCCCAGGGCCCTGCCGCGTTGACGACGAGGTCGGCATACAGGTCATACTCGCGCTTCTGAATGCGGTCCCACACGCGCGCGCCGGTCACGCGGTTGCCTTCCATGTGCAGCCCCTTGACTTCGGTGTAGGGCAGCACAAGCGCGCCGTTCTTCTTGGCCGTTGCGAGGAAGGCCATGCACATGCGCATTGGCTCAAAAACGCCGTCAGGGACCCAGACGGCGGCCAGTGTCTTCTCGCTGAGGTAGGGCTCCAGCCTGCGGGCCTCTTCCCCGGTGTACTGCTTGTACGGAATGCCCGTCTCCTCGCAGCCCTCAATAAAGAGCGGCATGTAGGCCATGTCGGAATCGTTGACGGCCACGAACAGCCCGCCATTCAACTCCATCGAGTCCGGCATGATCTTGCGCAGGATCATGTTCTCCTCGATGCACTCGATGGCCGATTCCTTGTCCTTTACGCAATATCGCGCGCCGCTGTGCAGCAGGCAGTGGTTGCGCCCGGTTGTCCCCGACGCAATCTCGCCGCGCTCGACGAGAGTGGTCTTGAATCCTCGCAGAGCCAGGTCGTGGGCGACGGCGGCACCGGTTGAACCGCCGCCGATGACAAGTACGGAGTACTTACTTGCTTGAGTGTTCACATCCCACTCCACAGACAGAGAGAACCGCCGGGCTCTGGCCGGGCAACCCGGGAAGCCCGGCGGTTCAAGGGTGTTCTTTTACTCGATTCTAACCAGTGGCGACTTCAGCACTCAAGGAAGCTCGACACTAGTCTACCCAGTCAAACGTCCGCTCCACGGCCTTCTTCCAGCCGCGGTACAGCTCCTCGCGCTTCTCCTCGTCCATCTTGGGCTCCCAGCGCTTGGCCACCTGCCAGTTCTCGCGCAGGGACTCCTGATCGCTCCAGAAGCCGGTGGCGAGGCCGGCGGCGTAGGCGGCGCCGAGCGAGGTCGTCTCCGCAACCTCAGGACGGACGACCGGCACGCCGAGCATGTCGGCCTGGAACTGCATGAGCAGATCGTTGTAGGTCATGCCGCCGTCGACCTTGAGCGCGGTGAGCTTGACGCCGGAGTCCTTCGCCATCGCGTCGGCGACTTCGCGCGTCTGGTAGGCGGTCGCCTCGAGGGCGGCGCGGGCGATGTGGCCCTTGTTGATGTAGCGAGTCAGGCCGACGAACACGCCGCGCGCGTTGCTCTTCCAGTACGGCGCGAACAGGCCGGAGAAGGCGGGCACGATGTACATGCCACCGGCATCATCGACGGAGCGGGCGAGCGGCTCGATGTCTGCCGACTTCTCGATGATGCCGAGGTTGTCGCGCAGCCACTGCACCAGCGCGCCGGTGATGGCGATCGAGCCTTCCAGCGCGTACACTGCCGGCTGGTCGCCGATCTTGTAGGCCAGGGTGGTCAGCAGGCCGCTCTCAGACTTGACTGCCTCGGTGCCGGTGTTCAGCAGCATGAAGCAGCCGGTGCCGTAGGTGTTCTTGGCCTCGCCGGGGCTGTAGCAGGTCTGCCCGTAGAGCGCCGCCTGCTGGTCGCCCAGGTCGCCGGCGATGGGGACGCGCCCGCCGACGGGGCCTTCGGCCAGCGTCGCACCGTAGGTCTTGGGGTCGCTCGAGGGACGGATCTCCGGCAGCATCTGCCGCGGGATGCCCATGATCTCAAGCATCTCGTCGTCCCAGTCGAGGGTGTGCAGGTTCATCAGCATGGTGCGGCTGGCGTTGGTGACGTCGGTAACGTGCGAGCCACCCTGCGGACCGCCGGTCAGCCACCAGATGATCCAGGTGTCGATGTTGCCGAAGAGCGCGTTGCCCCGCTCGGCTTCCTCACGCACACCATCGACATTGTCCAGGATCCACTTCACCTTCGGGCCGGAGAAGTAGGTCGCAAGCGGCAGACCGACCTTCTCCTGGAAGCGGTACTGCCCGCCGTCCTGGCTCAGCTCTTCGACGATCTTGTCCGTGCGGGTGTCCTGCCAGACGATCGCGTTGTAGTACGGCTTGCCCGTGCGCTTGTCCCACACGACGGTGGTCTCGCGCTGGTTGGTCACGCCGATGGCCGCCAGGTCAGAGGCCTTGACGTTCGCCTTCTGCATCGCACCCTTGATCACGTCCTGGGTGCGCGCCCAGATCTCCATCGGATCGTGCTCGACCCAGCCCGCACGCGGGTAGATCTGCTCGTGCTCGAGCTGATGGACCGAGACGACGGAGCCGCTGTGATCGAAGATCATAAAGCGTGTGCTAGTCGTACCCTGGTCGAGTGCGGCTGCATACTTAGCCATTGATCGTTCTCTCCTTGTGCTTGACGGGGCTGAGCCCCTATATGCCAGTCAAATCAACTCTGGCGCTTGAAGAGGCTGCTTTCAGACCGTTCAGGATGTCACTCGTCAGACCACGTCTCTGCTGCGGATTTGAAGAGCAGGTAGGTGGAGGTCGCTCCAGGGTCCTGGTGACCGATGCTGCGCTCACCCAGGTAGCTGGCGCGGCCCTTGCGAGCTTGCAGCGGGATGGTCGCCTGCATCCCCTGTTCGGCGGCTTCGGCAGCCGCTTTCAGGGCCTGGGAGATCGACTCACCTGCTTCGACGGACGCCTTCAGCGCGTTCACAGCAGGGACCATCGCGTCGACCATCGTCTTGTCCTCGAGTTCGGCTTTGCCGCGTTGGAGAACACCCTGCAGCCCGGCATCGAACATCTCGACGACGTCGCCGTTGGTGAGCGCTTCCTTGTCGCCTACGGCCATACCGGCTCGCATGAAGAACGTGCCGTACAGCGGGCCGGAGGCGCCGCCGACAGTCGAGACAAGCGTCATGCCGACGGTCTTGAGGATGTCGCTGAGCCCCTTCTCCTCCACATCCGGTAGCTTGTCCAGGACTTTCGTGAAGCCCCTGTCCATGTTGATACCGTGATCGGCGTCGCCGATGGCGGAGTCGAGCCGGGTGAGGTACTGACGGTTCTCTTTGTAGACGCGGGCCAGGTCGTGGATCCAGGCGAAGATTGACTGTTTAGTGATCATGAGCGAACTCCCAAAAGCGGTGAAAGCAGCCTTTCAAGCGTACCAGTTTAGCTCATGCAGGGAAGCGATTTAGGCGCCCCAGCGCAGCCCGGGGGTCACAACGGGGTCGTCCCACAGCTCCTTCATCTCGTCGTCGAGCTTGAGGAGGGTGATGGAAACGCCTGCCATCTCGAGCGACGTGATGTACGGACCGATGAGATTGCGGGCGATGGTAATGCCGCGCTCCTCAAGAATCTCGGCCACCTTGCGGTACACGATGTACAGTTCGATGAGCGGGGTGCCCCCCATGCTGTTGACAAACGCCAGAACCTCGTCGCCCTGCTGGAAGGGCAGGTCGCTGAGGATGGGCTCCATCAGCATCTCGACGATGTTGTCCGCCGGCTGGATTTCCATGCGCTGGCGGCCCGGCTCGCCGTGGATGCCGATGCCGATCTCCATCTCGTTCTCGCCCAGTTCAAATGTCGGCTGACCTGCCGAGGGTACCACGCACGAGGTCAGCGCCATGCCCATGCTGCGCACGTTCGCGTTGACGCGCTGGCACAGTTCGGTGACGCGCTGCAGGTCGTAGCCTCTCTCGGCGGCGGCGCCGCAGATCTTCTCGGCGAGGACGGTGCCGCCCACGCCGCGACGGCCAGCCGTGTACAGGCTGTCCTGTACAGCCACGTCGTCGTTGATGACGACGCTCGTCACCTCGATGCCCTCTGCCTGGGCCATTTCGGCGGCCATCTCAAAGTTCATGATGTCGCCGGTGTAGTTCTTGACGATGTGGAGCACGCCTGCGCCGCCGTTGACGGCTTTCGTCGCCTCCAGCATCTGGTCGGGTGTGGGGCTTGTGAATACCTCGCCCGGGCAGGCAGCATCCAGCATGCCTCTGCCGACGAAGCCGCCGTGCATTGGCTCGTGCCCGCTACCCCCACCGGAAACGATGCCTACTTTGCCCTGGACAGGCGCATCGGCGCGGACGATGAAGTGAGGATCATAGTGCACTTTCACCAGATCGGGATGAGCTTTCTCGATGCCCTGAAGCTCCTCACGTACCACATCGTCTGGCCGGTTAATCAGTTTCTTCATCTTTTACCCCTTACCCCAAACGCTTACAAAGGATTGGCAACCGCGCGGGGCAACATGGACCATCGATGCGCCCACATTGCCCCGGCGGGTTAGGCTGATTGTGCTTACCAGCGGCCAAGCGCAGCGTAGAAGATCGCTGCCAGCGCCGCACCGACCATCGGGCCGACGACCGGGACCCACGCGTAGCCCCAGTCCGAGTCGCGCTTGCCGGGGATGGGCAGGATGGCGTGCGCGATACGCGGGCCGAGGTCACGGGCGGGGTTGATGGCGTAACCCGTCGGGCCGCCAAGGCTCAGGCCGATGGACCACACCACGAAAGCGATCGGCAGCGCACCCAGCGCAGCGAACTCGCTGTCCACGGCGGGACCGTCGATCGTGAAGACGGCCATCAACAGCATGAAGGTGCCGATCACCTCGGTGATGAAGTTCATGCCATAGTTCCGGATGGCGGGGGCGGTGCTGAAGACGGCGAGCTTGAGGTCGGCGTCCTGCGTCTGGCTCCAGTGCGGCAGGTAGGCCAGCCAGACGATGACTGCACCGAGGAAGGCGCCGATCATCTGCGCGGCGATGTAGGCCAGCAGCTGGCCCGTGCCGAAGCCGCTGCCGCCACCGAGGAGCGTGTCAACCCACAGCCCGAACGACACAGCCGGGTTGATGTGCGCGCCGCTGTAGGCGCCGACGGCGAACACGCCGAAGAACACTGCGAGACCCCAGCCAGTGGTAATGACGATCCAGCCGGAGCCTTCACCCTTAGACCTGCTCAGCAGGACGTTGGCGACGACGCCGTCACCCAGGATGATCAGGAACATGGTGCCGACGAGTTCGGCCAAGAAGGGGGACATTGTCATTTCTCCTTCTTTCAGGTACTAGGCTAAATGCAGGGACAGTGGTGGTGCGGATGAACCTCTCCCTCAACACCTCCTCGCGCTACTACACCGAACCGTTTTCAAGCTCGCAAAAACAAACTGGCGCCCCGATCTCTACATCGGGCGCCAGCTTTGCGCATTACACAGGTGGAAGCATCTGCCAGTTGACAACACGCCAGATCGTGAGGACGCCAGCCCGCGCCATCCAGCCCATCGACACACGGAGAGCACGCGCACCGGGCAGAAGAGCCGTCGCATGAGCGTCTCGAGTCCGGAACAGGCTGACCATGCGAGCATTCCACAGGGCAGAGTACATCAACTGCTAGTCCTCTGGCTAAAAAACACGCAGATCTGGAACGTGATTCGGTTAAAAGGTTGCTACTCTCCTAGCGACTGGACTGCCAGTGCTAGCGTTTCAGTGGAAAAGATACTGCTTGGAAGGTATAAGGCCGGCAGCGATGCGATTCTGCTCTCTACGAACTATCATCCATAACGCTACGGACGAGGCTATGCACATATTTTCAATGAATGCACACATGACCAGTATAGGAAAGGAAGCGTGGATTGTCAATCCCCATTTGCCGCTTTGGCGGCCCTTCCGCCACAACATTTTAGGTTGTTTTTACTACATCACCACGGCTGGTACGGTATAGTGAATACACGCGGCCTTCCTCCGGGAGTGTCTGCTGCCGGCATGCCGGGCTGCTCTGGCAGCAGGCGGGCAGGGTGCCGCATGGATGGTCATCGTGATGTTAGATTTAGGTGAAGACGAGGCTTTGGTATGAATCGAAATCGTGACTCTGGGCGTCAGGGCCCATCGGAACCCGGCGTTGGCGGGGCGATGCCCGGTGGCGGGCTCTGGCGCATTTTAATCTGGGTGCTGCTTATTGGGCTGGTCGCTCCCTGGCTGTGGAACCTTCTCGGCTCCGGCGCCAGTGCGTCTGAGGTCAGCTACAGTTCCTTCCGCGAGCAGCTTGAGGCGGGCAACATCGTGTCGGTCACGATCTCCGGTGAGGAGATCATGGGCCGATTCGAGGAGCCGGTCGCAAAGGAGATGCCGACCGGCGAGATGACGGAAGTGTCGGAGTTCGTCACGTACGTGCCCTCGGTGGGCGACGACGAACTGATGCCCCTGCTCGTCGAGCAGGGCGTTGTAGTTACGACCGAGCCGGCCAACGGCTTCCCCTGGGGGGTGATTCTGCTGAATGCACTCCCGCTGCTTTTGCTGCTCGGGCTGGGGTACATGTTCCTCAACCGTTCGAGCCGGCAGGGGCAGGGCCTGTTCAGCATGGGGCAGAATCGCGCCAAGCTGTACCACCGCAGCCAGGAGGCGACCACCTTCGATGATGTTGCCGGGGCCTACGGCGCCAAGACCGAACTCGAAGAGGTGATCCAGTTCCTGAAGAGCCCCGGGCGTTTTGAGCGCCTTGGCGGGGAGATCCCGCGCGGGGTGCTGCTGGTTGGGCCGCCGGGCACGGGCAAGACGCTGCTCGCGCGCGCCGTCGCGGGGGAGGCGGGCGTGCCGTTCTTCAGCATCAGCGGCTCCGACTTCATGGAGATGTTCGTCGGCGTCGGCGCGTCCCGCGTGCGTGAGCTGTTCAACGACGCCAAGAAGGTGTCGCCGTCCATCATCTTCATCGATGAGCTGGACTCGATCGGGCGGCGACGCGGCGCGGGTGTCGGCGGCGGGCACGACGAGCGCGAGCAGACGCTGAACCAGCTTTTGTCGGAGATGGACGGGTTTGAGCCGAACGAGAACGTGATCGTCATGGCGGCGACCAACCGCCCCGACATTCTCGACCCGGCGCTACTGCGGCCCGGTCGCTTTGACCGGCAGATCACGGTCGACCTGCCGACCGCCAAGAGCCGTGAGGAGATCCTCGCGATCCACGCGCGCAACAAGCCGCTCGCTGACGACGTGGACCTTGCCAAGATCGCGCGGGGCACGCCGGGCTTCAGCGGTGCGGACCTGCGCAACCTGCTGAACGAGGCGGCGCTGCTCGCCGCACGCGAGGGCAAGTCAGAGATCTACAGCGCGGACATCGACGAGGCGCGTGACAAGGTGATGATGGGGCTTGAGCGCGAGAACCTCGCGCTGACCGACGAGGAGCTTAAGCTGCTGGCCTATCACGAGGCAGGGCATGCCCTTGTCGCTGCCGTCATCCCTGAGGCGGATCCGATCCATAAGGTGACGATCGTGCCGCGCGGGCGTGCGATGGGCGTGACGCAGACGCTCCCCGACCGCGACAAGTATGTGTACTCGCGTGACTACATGCTCGACCGCATGGCAGTCATGATGGGCGGGCGCGCCGCCGAAAACCTCGTCATCGGCACGCCGACGAGCGGCGCGGAGAACGACCTCAAGCAGGCGACTAAATGGGCCCGCAAGATGGTGCTCGACTGGGGCATGAGCGACCGCATCGGCCAGGTTGCGCTGGGCGGCGATGACCGGCAGGTCTTCCTCGGCGAAGAACTCGGCCAGTGGCGCGAGTTCAGCGAGCTAACTGCCCGTGAGATCGATGAGGAGGTCCGCGTGCTGACGGAAGAGGCCTATCAGCGAGCGTATGGCATCCTTGAGGAGCGCCGCCACGCGCTGGACGGCATCGCCGAGGCGCTGCTGAAGCACGAGGAGATCTCCGGTGAGATGGTGCTTGAGATCGTCGGTGCAGAAGCAACCTCGGACGAGCCTGATCACTTCCTCGGCGAAGAGGCGGAGCGCCGTCTGCGCAGCGCAGGCTCCGGCGTCCCGTTTGGTCAGGAGAGCCACTAAAACGCGACTGGGCGGCCTTACCCGCCTCCGATGTTCGCAGGCTGCGGGGGCGGGTGAGGATAGCGGCTTTCCGGTGAAAATCGCCTTCTGGCCCCGTAGCAATGCGGGGCCTTTTCTGTTCCTCGGGGCCAGAGTTGCGCTATGATTAGATCGTACCAGTCCAACTTGGGCGGGGGAGGAGTATGTTCCAGGCATTTGTAAACTCACTGGCCGAGAACGTCGCCGATGTGCTGACGGTTGCCGCAATCGTTGGCGTGGTGGTCGGGGCGTTCCTCTTCTGGCGGGCGCGCCGCCGGCACATTGCAGACATCCGGCGGCGGCTGCATGGGCGCGTGAATGCGCCGGGGCGGGTGCGCGAAGTGCTTGCAAAGGTCGCCAACGCCGATGTGGCGGAGATGGGAGCCATCGGCGCGGTAACGTTTGTGGACCTCGCGTGGCACTACAGCATGGCGGACCCGTCCATCTGGGATCACTTCGATGGGCCTGCCGCCGACCACATCGCCGATGCCATCCAGAACCTCGACGTGCTCAAGTCAGCGCTGGGCGACCGCGCCCTGCCGACTGCCGCAAGCATCATCGAGCACCTGCGCGGGCTGGAAGCGGTACAGGTCTTTAACGACCTGATCGACCGGCTGCCCTCCGTCAGCGTGGAGTCCGGCATGCTGGTGCTGGAGGCGAAAAGCGCTCCGGTTGTCGACTCGCTGGTGCAGGGCACAGCCGTCAGTGCGGCGGCAGATGCACAGGCGAGCGCAACGGAAGAGGCGGCGGCGCTGTTGGCGCACATCCCGCTTGTCACCATCGGCTTTGCGACATACCGGGCGTGGCGGCGCTCTCAGAAGGGCGCGAGCCTGCGCCGCAACCTGGAGTTTGCCGCTGTGGAGGTCGCGACACGGGCGAGCGGCGGGCTGGTCGGTGGCAAGGTCGGCGGCGTCATCGGCACGGTGATCGTCCCCGGCATTGGCACGATTATCGGCACGGTGACGGGCGCGGTCGCTGGAGCGGTGGGCGGCGCGCTGCTCGGCGAGGCGGTGAAGAAGCGGCATCTGCAGAAGGCGAGCCGCGAGCTCGACGCGTCGCTGGAGCGGCTGGGTGAGACATACCTGGAAGACCCCGACCGCTTCATGCAGGTGACGAATGTCTTCCGCGAGCAGGAAGCGGCGTACATCGAGCACCTGCGTGGCACGAAGCGGCGTCTGCGCCGCTATGCGATGCCCTGGCGCGTGGTCTGGCCGGATGAGAAGCTCGTGCTGCTGCAGGAGACGGTCCGGCTGGCGGAGGAGCGGCTGGGCAGCATTCAGGAGGGCACCGTCGAGGCCATCGACAAGCTGACCTTCATGCGGGAGACGCAGCAGCACCGCGAGTTGGGCATCATGCTGTGGAGCAACCCGGCGCTGTGCGCTGAAATCTCATGTGAGGGCGAACTCGTCGAGGCGGTCGAGACGGCCAATTCGCGCCTGCGGAACGAACTGCGGCACCTGGGCGCCGTCGCCGCCTGAGGCGAGGCGGAGCGGTTTGTGACGGCTGTGACATTTGTCCCATTTTACCGGATATTCATGACCTTCATATTCTGATTACTGGCGGGATTTAACATGTATTGGTATGTTTAGTGCGCTTGAACGTTGGATACCAGCGACAGGCGGTGAATGAGGTCATGTGGGGAGCGGCATCGGCGGTTGCTGGGCCGCCCCCATTTGTTAACGGAAACTGTGCGCGCTCCGGCGCGGGCGGTATGATAAGTGAAATTCCGACTGCCCTATGATTCGCCGTCTGGCACAATGTTCTCAGTTTCGTGCCGCTCAGGAGTGTGGCGCAGATCACGAACGCAGGTGTCTTAAGCCTTAATCTCACCAAAGAGTCTCATGAAAAAGCATCTTCACTCGTTCTTCCGTGGCGAAGGCAGCAAACCTTATTTAGTCGTGCTTGCCGTGGGGATGGCGGTCGTCGTAGCAGCCATCCTGCTTTATTACTCTCCCCTCCTTGCACCCACCCGCGCGGTTGAGGTGCCCTACAGCCAGTTTCTCAACGCTCTCGAGAAGGGCACTGTTGAGAGCGTGCGCATCTCTCAGACCAAGATCCGCTGGACGATGGTTGTCGGCGGTGTGGAGAAGTTCTTTGCCAGCGAGCGGCTGCCCGGCATTGACGAAACCCACCTGATCAACGAACTGATGGCGAAGGGCGTCGAGTTCGGCGGCAAGGGCACGAACAACTGGGCTGGCAACATCCTGCTGTTTTTGGTGATCGGCGGCGGGTTCTACGTCCTGTGGCGGCGCATGCCGGGCCAGCAGATGATGACGTTTGGCAAGAATGGCGCCCAGCCCTATGAAGGCGGCAAGCGCCGCGTCACGTATGACGACGTGGCAGGTGCACCCGAAGCCGTGATGGAGCTGCGTGAGATTGCCGACTACCTCGAAGCGCCGGAGCGCTACCAGCGCTTGGGCGGGCGCGCGCCGAAGGGCGTGCTGCTCGTCGGCCCGCCGGGCACGGGCAAGACGCTGCTGGCGCGTGCGACCGCCGGCGAGGCCAGCGTCCCGTTCTTCAGCATTTCCGGCTCGGAGTTTGTTGAGATGTACGTCGGCGTCGGCGCGGCGCGCATCCGCCGTCTGTTCCAGAAGGCGCGCGAGCACGCCCCGTGCATCGTCTTTATCGACGAACTGGACACGATTGGCCGCCAGCGCAGCGGCTCGAAGGCCCCCAACACGCACGAGGAGCGCGAGCAGACGCTGAACCAGCTTCTCGTCGAGATGGACGGCTTTGACAACAACACCGGCATCATCCTGATGGCGGCCACCAACCGCCCCGACGTGCTCGACCCGGCGCTGCTGCGCCCTGGCCGCTTTGACCGGCAGGTCGTCGTCGACCGTCCGTCCCGCGCGGGCCGCAAAGAAATTCTTGAACTGCACGCCCGCCGCATCCGGGTCGCCGACGACGTGGACTTCGAGGTTCTCGCGGCGCGGACGCCGGGTTTTGCGGGCGCGGAGCTTGAGAACCTCATCAACGAGGCGGCGCTGCTCGCCGCACGCCGTGGCTCCGAGGTCGTGACGATGGAGGACCTCAACGAGGCGGTTGACCGTGTGATGATGGGTCTCGTGCGGCAGGGCCGCGTGCTCGGCGAGAAGGAGCGCCACATCGTTGCCTATCACGAGATGGGCCATGCGCTCGCCGCCAACCTGCTGCCCAACGCCGACCCGGTTCACAAGGTATCCATCGTGCCACGCGGCGTGGCGGCGCTCGGCGTGACGATGCAGCTTCCGCAGGAGGACCGCTACCTGATGCGCGAAGCCGAGCTTCACGACCGGCTGGCCGTGCTGCTCGGTGGCCGCGCCGCCGAGGAAGTGGTGTTCGGCGAGATCTCGACCGGCGCAGCCAACGACCTCCAGAAGGCTACGGAGCTTGCCCGCCGCATGGTCACTGAGTTCGGCATGAGCCCGCTTGTGGGGCCGGTGTCGCTCAGCGCGCGCAGCGACAACGCCGTTATGCCCGGCATGGAGCAGCACATGGGCAGCGGCAAGCTCGAGGAGATCGTCGACGCCGAAGTGAAGCGGATCATCGAGGAGAACTACAAGCGGGTCCGCGATCTGCTTGTTGAGAACCGCGATGTGCTCGAGACGCTATCGCGGGAACTGCTTGAGGTCGAGGACATGGACGGCGAGACGTTCCAGCGGCGGCTTGCCGAGCTGGGCGCGCGCCCGGCGGCGTTCACGCCGCACAGCCTGGCGGTTCACTAACTGCAACTACCATGACGGGGCGATCCTCACCGGGTCGCCCCGTTTTGATTCGGGGTGGGGGGATGGGCGTACGAAGATGCCGGTGGTTTAACCCCGCCTCCGTCGTCCCGCCTTTGGCGGCTCGACACTCCCTCCCCGCCGGCGGGGAGGGGGGTGGGGTTGCAGCGGCGAGTTCGCCGGGGAATGGAATTCCCCGGCTATAAGGCGGCTGCGCCGCCGCAAAGTCCGCCCGCCGTAGGCGGGCTCCACCCCCGACGGGCACTTTGCGGGACAGTGAAGCTGTCCCTTGTAGCCCGGCAATTCTATTGCCGGGCGGAAGCTGACCCCTACATGCAACTCCCACTGGCAGATTCCCCCGTGCACTGGTAACTTTGGGGCCATGCAGAAACCGTCACCGTCAACTTCGGCCCTGATGCGATTCCTGCGTCTCGCTGCGAGTGTGCTGCTCTGCTTCGTTGTGCTGATCGCTTTCTGGCGCGCTGCCGAACCGGCGGCGTTTGCCGTGCAGGGCGAGGTTCCGCGCTGGGGCGGCTATGGCATCAGCGTTGGCCCGCATCTCGACTCCCAGCCCGACCTGCTCAACCAGATGGGTATGGACTGGGTTAAGGTTTATGACACCGCCCAGATCGGTGACTACCCGGACCAGCGCGTGCTGTTCCGCGTGGAGCGCGACGGCTACCCGCCCGACTGGGACCTTGAAGCTTGGACGAACGGTCTGTATGAGCTGGCCCGCGAACTCGATCAGCGCGGCGTGGATGCGGTTGAGATCGGCAATGAGCCGAACCTGTCGCAGGAGTGGGGCGGTCAGAAGCCCGACCCTGCAAAGTACGTTGACGTGCTGCGCCGGGCCTACACGGCCTTCAAGCAGGAGGCTCCGCATATTGTCGTTGTGGCAGCCGGGCTTGCACCGACTGCCGGTCTGCCCGACGGCTCCGCCGTGGATGACCTGTGGTTCGCCCAGCAGATGATCAACCTCGGCGCGCAGAACTATATGGACGCCTGGGGGTATCATCCTTATGGGTTCAACCAGCCGCCAGAGGCCGACCCGCACCAGCAGCCGTTCTCCTTCCGCCGGGCCGAACTGTTCTACGACCTGCTGCGGCGCAACGGGGTAAACAAGCAAATCTGGCTCACCGAGTTCGGGTGGGTGCGCAACCCGGCGGAAGAGGGCATCAACTGCACGGGCGATCCCAACTTCAAGGACTTTGCGTGGATGGCGGTCGACCGGGACACGCAGGCGGCTTACACCGGACGCGCGCTGGAGTTCGCCGCCCGTAACTGGCGCTGGGCTGGCCCGATGTTCCTGTGGAACCTGAACTGGAACCTTTACGACGAGAGCTATGAACCGCTGTGCAGCCACCTGCGCTGGTATGGCATTCTCAACAGGGATGGCTCACCCCTGCCGGTCGTAAGAGCGGTTCAGGAGGCGCCCAGGCGCCCCGCTATCGAATTCCGCCCCAGTGTTGGGGCGGTTTCGCTGAGGCTGATGAAGTCCGTCGAGGCAGGCTGCGCGGGGATCGTGCAGCTTGGCAGCTTCACCGTGCAGGCATCCGACCTGCCCGAAGGCGAGAAGGTGTCGATTGAACCGGCGAACGCGCCGGGCCGCCCGCGCGTGTGGACGAGCCACGAGGAGGCAGAGGACGGTGATGAGATCGGCGTGTTTGTCGACGCGCGGGGCATGGACCCCGGCCTGTACCTGATTGCCGTGAACCTGCGGGCCAGCGGCACCGAGCGCATGTCGAGCAGCGTGGCGCGCGGCTGGCTGTTGATCCACCATGCGACATCGCCTGAATGCAAGGCTCGAGACGGAGGTTAAAGTTTGCCAAGAGATGATCTGACCCCGGCCCGCCGCTTGAGCGAGCGCAACGTCCTCCTCGATGAAGTTCGCCGCTCGCGGGCGGCGGATACGCTGGTACGGCTTGGCGCGGCGTTCTCCAGCCTGGGCCGCGCCGAGGAAGCCATCGGCTTCTACGAGAAGGCCCTGCATGATTACCGCGAGGCGGGCGACTCGCGCGGCGAAGCCCTGACACTCTCCAGTCTGGGCGCTGCCTACTGGCAGTGCGGCGAGCTTGAGCAGGCGGCGAGCGCCTTCGCCCAGTCGGTGGCCCTGTACCACGCACTCGGCATTGAGGACCGCGAGGCGACCGCGCTCAACTGCCTCGGCATGGTCACCGACGCGCTGGGCGACCTCGACGCGGCGATTGGCTACCACGAACAGGCGCTGGCGCTGCTGTGGGAGGCGGGCGACCAGCCGGGGGAGGCGGCGACGCTCGACGTGATCGGCATCGCCCAGCGACGCCGGGGCGACTTCATGGCGGCGCAGGAGGCGCACGAGCACGCGCTGCGCATCTGGCGGCAGCTCCGCGACCGGGCTGGCGAGGCGAGTTGCCGGCACGCGCTCGCCATGCTTTACGAGGCGATGGGGGATACCGAGCGCGCGCTGACGTATTATGAGTGGGCGCTGCGCCTGCGCCAGTCCATCGACGACCGGGTGGGTGAGGCGCTCACAAGCTACAACCTCGCCAAGCTGTACGAGCGGCTGAGCCTGCTGCGCGAGGCTGAGGCGCTGCTCCAGCGCGCGGTCGATATCGAGGCGCTGCTGAACATGCCCGAAGCGGCGGTAGATGAGGTGGAGCTGGTGTCGATCCGTGAGCGGCGGCGGCAGGCGGGCCTGCCCCGCCCGGACGACACAACCGGGCGTTTCCCGAGGCTGAACCTCGACGGGCGCGATTGACCCGTCCCAGCACGTTCTCTCCAAGGCACCGCAACGCGGTGTCTTTTTGCTTCGCCTGCCGGTACAATGAATTACCGGGATGCAGTAGAGAGGAGCGCGCGATGCGGACGACACAGGCCCCGCCGGAGGCGATCCGGCAGTTCTGCCAGCGGTACCACATAAAGCGGCTGTCGCTCGTAAGCGCGCTACCCGACAACGACGCGCCCGACGAATCGCTCGACATCCTCGTCGAGTTCGACGCGGACGCCCCGGCCCTTGACTTCTACGTCATGCAGGCCGAGCTTGGCCGCCTGCTGGGCCGCCCGGTGTCGCTCGTCTCGGCGGACTTCCTCTGCCCGTACTTCCGCGACGATATGCTCGACCAGGGCCGGGTGCTGTACCAGCGAGCGTGAGAAGAGTAGGAAGTTCAAATAACCGATAACGACTAGCTGGTACGGAAAGTGGAAACGTGTGTGGCTAAATAGTGTCTCAGCGACACTAATTGCCTTTTCATAATCTCTGCTGATTGCCGGGCGCCCACCTGATTGATAGCGATACACATGCGGAACAGCGAGTAATGAAATTATCCACTTCAACCATTACAAGCGCTTGCACCAGATCGCGGTAAATGGCATTGCCCATAACCGCGCGTCCAGCTTCAATTTCTAATCCAGCTTTCCATTCGGGATGGTATGCATCGACCTCATACTTAAGAGCAGGTTGGCCGTTTTCTCCGAAAAACACTGGACGTTCAATCTAGTCCTTTTTGAGCTTGCTAGTTTCAACTTGGAAGCCGCTCCTACGGAGATCATCTCTGATAATGCTGAGTACAGCATCGCTAGTTAATCCTCTTTTCTGGTGAAGCGTGCCAATCTCCGTTTCGTGCGCCGCAAATATCTCCCATACAGTAAACGCGATTGCAGGAGGAGGTATTGTGCGTGGGAAGCTTAAGAATCGGATAGTTGTTTGTGACATTGCATATTCCCCTTAATCCTTTGGGGTAAGAATAAGTCTTGGCCGAATCCGGCATCATTCGCGTTGCCGACTACCTATTCCCTACCTCAGCCACCTCGCGCTCGGCGGCAAACCGGATATCATACAGTCAGGACTGTATGATATCCTCTCGACCGCCGAGGAGCACGAACATGACCTCACCAACTCAGATCCCGGCAGCCGCCTGGAGCCGTCGTTTCGACGCTGCGCCCATCCCCGCGGCGCGGCCTTCCCGCCCCTCGCTGCGCGGTATTGTGGGACTGCTGCCCACCATCGTCCGGTTGTGGCGGCAGCGGCGGCGCCTGCGCTCGACCGGGCGCATGCCCGTCATGGACCCGTTCGAGCCGCTTGCGCCCGACAGCGTGATGGGTGTGCCGCTCGGCGGGCTGGGCGGGGGCAGCATCACGCGGGGCTGGCTCGGCGACTTCGTCCGCTGGCAGATGCAGCCCGGCATCACGCACTACCGCTCCGTCCCCGCTGACCAGTTCTCGGTGTGCGTGATGCGTGCCGATGGCTCCCGGCAGGCGCAGGTGCTGTACCCGGGGCGACCGCGCGGCAGCGAGCTTCGCGGCTGGAGGTGGGGCCTCCCGGCGGCGAGCGGCACATACTACGCGCTGTTCCCACGGGCATGGACGGTCTACGAGGAGCCTGTGCGCGGCGTGCGCCTGACCTGCCGGCAGGTGTCGCCTGTTCTCCCGCACAACTACCGCGAGAGCAGCATGCCGGTTGGCGTGTTCGCGTGGACGGTCGAGAACACCGGCAACGTGCCCGCGACCATCAGCCTGATGTTCACCTTCCAGAACGGCACGGGCGGCGAGAACGACCGGGCGGGCGGCCACTTCAACGAGCCGTTCGTGCTCGACGGGGCGGATGGAAGTGTCGTCGGGGTGGCGCTGCACCACATCCACCGCCAGCCCCGACCGGCCCCGCGCGGGCGGAAGGCCGCACCCGGCGACGTGTACGAAGACCCGCTCACCTTTGCCATCGCCGCGCAGAGCAGGGACGACGTCGAGGTGAGCACCCGCACCCGCTTTGCGACAAATGGCGATGGCGCGGCGCTGTGGGCGGACTTCGCTGCGGACGGTCGCCTCGACAACAGCGTTGACGTGCGCCCCAGCGTCCCCGGCGAGACGATTGGCGGCGCGGTGTGCGCGGCAGTCAGCGTGCCGCCGGGTGAGGCGCGGGAGGTGGTTTTTGCGCTGGCGTGGGATATGCCGCGCGCCCGCTTCGGTGAGGGGCGCGCCTGGTTCCGCCGCTATACCCGCTTCTACGGGCGTGATGGCAATGCCGCGCCGCTCATCGCTCGTGATGCGCTCGCTGATTACCCGACGTGGGAAGTGCAGATCGAGGACTGGCAGTCCCCGGTACTTGAGGACCGCCGCCTGCCGGACTGGTACAAGCAGGCGCTTTTCAACGAGGCGTACTTCCTCGTGGACGGCGGCACGATCTGGACGGATGGCGAGGACGCACCCGACGCCGGGCAGGACAACGGCGAGTTCGGGCACTTCGCGTACCTCGAAGGCCACGAGTACCTCATGTACAACACCTACGACGTGCACTTCTACGCGTCATTCGCGCTGGCACAGCTCTGGCCCGAGCTTGAACTGAGCCTTCAGCGGGACTTTGCCCGCGCGCTCCTCTGCGAAGACGACGAGATGATCCCCCTGATGTTCTCGCGGGAGCGCGTGCCCCGCAAAGTGTGGGGCATCATCCCGCACGACCTCGGTGGCCCAACGGAAGACCCCTGGTACCGCGTCAACATCTACGACTATCAGGATGTCAGCCGGTGGAAGGACCTCAACTCGAAGTTTGTGCTGCAGGTTTACCGTGACTTCATCGCCACGCAGGACGTGGACTTTCTCGCGGAGATGTGGGAGCCGGTCACCGTGGCGCTGGAGACGATGCAGCGCTTCGACCGGGATGGCGATGGGCTGATCGAGAACGACGGCTTCCCCGACCAGACCTTCGACACGTGGACGGTCAAGGGGCCGAGCGCCTACTGTGGCGGGCTGTGGCTGGCGGCGCTCCAGGCCGCCTCGCAGATCGCCTCGATCCTCGACCACCCCGGCGAAGCCCACGCCTACCGCAGGCAGTTCCAGCGCGCGCGGGAGGCGTACTCCGAGGCGCTGTGGAACGGCGAGTACTTCAACTACGACGCGAGCGGATCCGCTCACCACGACAGCGTCATGGCGGACCAGCTTGCCGGGGACTGGTACGCCCGCGCCTGCGGGCTGCCCGGCATCGTGCCGGAGCGCTACGCCCGGAGCGCGCTGCGCAAGGTCTTTGACCTCAATGTCATGGGCTTCCTCGATGGGGAGGCGGGCGCGGTCAACGGGATGCGCCCGGATGGCAAGCCTGACGTCTCCAGCATGCAGGCGCAGGAGGTCTGGCCGGGGGTGACGTATGGGCTTGCCGCCGCGATGCTGCACCTTGGCATGGACGCAGAGGCGTGGCGCACGGCATGGGGCGCGGTCAAGCAGACATACGAGGTGCGGGGCTACTGGTTCATGACGCCGGAGGCGTGGACGGCGGACGGTGGGCACCGCTCGCTGGCCTACATGCGCCCGCTCGCCATCTGGGCGATGAAATGGGCCTGGGATCGGCGGGAGTAACCGCCCCTCATGCCGGACGCTCCCTGTGGTCGCTGGGAGAGGGGAGCCGCGACGTTTAGTCGCGGCGGATTTTTGGGGCAACTGCCAGCACCGCTACTCTCGTCCCCCGCCTAGCAGCCCCTCATACACCGCCCAGACCTGCCCGGCGGTGCGCGCCCAGGTGAAGGTCGCGGCGCGTGCCCGGCCCTTCTCTGCGAGGGCGGCACGCAGATCCGCGTCGCCGAGCAGCCGCGCGAGCGCCCCGGCGATGGCATCCACACTCAGCGGGTCGACCAGCAGCCCGGCATCCGCGCCGGTAACCTCCGGCAGCGACGACACATCCGAGGTGACGACCGGCACGCCTGCCGCCATCGCTTCCAGTACCGGCAAGCCGAAGCCCTCGTACAGCGAGGGGAACGCGAAGACGGTTGCCGCCGCGTATAGCGCGGGCAGGTCGGCGTCGTCCACAAACCCCGTGAAATGCACGCGCTCGCCAAGCCCCAGCCGCACGATCAACTCATGGACCTGCTCATAGCCCCAGCCTTTGCCGCCTGCAATGACCAGCGCGGCATCATAGTCGGCGGCAACCTGCGCGAACGCCTCGACAAGGCGGGCGTGGTTCTTGCGCGGCTGCATTGTGCCGACGGTCAGCACGAGCGGCGCGTCGGGCAGGCTGTACTTGCGGCGCACATCATCGATCCGGGCGGGGGCGGGCGTCTCGAAGAAGCGCGGCGACACGCCGGGGTAGGCCACGGAGACGCGCTCCGGCGCAGCGCCGTACAGGTCAATCACATCGCGCCGGGTCGCCTCCGAGATCGTGATGATGCGGTCGGCACGGCGGGCCGAGCGGCGCACCACCCGGCGCAGATAGTCCAGCATGCCGGGCATGGTTTCCGCCGGGTAGCGCTCGAAGGCGAGGTCGTGGATGGTCACGACCGTGCGCGTGCCGGGCAGGGTGGGGGGCAGCGCGAAGTCTGTCGCGTGGTAAAGCGCGAGCGGCCCGGTCCACAGCTCGACGGGCAGCGGTGCGCGCAGCCGGTGCCAGAGGCGGGCATGTGTCATCTCGGAGAGCGGCGAGGGACAGTAGCGGAAGCGCCCCGGCGCGGGTGGCAGGTCGGTACGGCGCGCACCCGCCACGAACAGCCGCGCCTCGAGCGCCGGGTGCTGCTCGGCGAGGGCGTGGACCATGCCGCGCACATACCGCCCGATGCCGGCCTGCTGCTGGATCGCGGCGGTCATGTCGATGCCGATGTGTGCCTGTGCCATTCTGCCGTTCCTGATTAAAGGGGTGGAACAGGGGAGCCGCCCCGGAAGGACCTCAGGCCGCGGCCCGGTTCAGCCGCGCCAGCGAGCGGGTCGCCGCGACGCGGACGCAGCGGCTGCCGCACGATGCGGTAAGCGCCTCAAGCGCCGGGATGGCGTCTGGGCAGTCGATTTTGCCCAGCGCCTTGACGATCACAAGCTGCAGGCCGGGGTCGCCCTGCGAGCGCCAGAGCGCGCCGATCAGCGCCGGGACGCATTCTACATGGCCCATCGCGCCGAGTGCGTAGGCGGCAGCCCAGCGCACATCGCGGACCTCGTCGCTCAGTGCGGCGGTGATGCGCGGCAGGGCGCGGCGCGTCAGTTCGCTGTCGTCGTGTTCAGCACGCCACTGGCCGATGGCATCGAGTGCGGCGATGCGGGTCTCAGGGTCGGGGTGGTTGACGTTGTCGAGCAGGCGTTGGAATGCCTCGTTCATCGTCCAGCCTTTATACAGCTTGATCGGCGTAATAAGGCCATTTTACCCCTCTTTGAACAGATGCGCATGAATTGGCGCTATCTGGGAACAGGTGTGAGGTGAGTGAGCCCCCTCCCCGCTAGCGGGAGAGGGTGTCGGGCCGCTGAAGGCGGAACGACGGGGGCGGGGTCTTGATGCTGGTGCAGCCGTACTCCGGAACCTCACCGCCTCACCTGTCTATGTATTCCGCGCCACACGCTCGTAGATCGCCCATGTCTCGCGGGCGGCACGCTCCCACGAGAACTCGGCGGCACGCTCGAAGCCGCGCTGGCGCAGGTCGTCGCGCAGGTTGGCGTCGTCAAGCAGTCGCTTGAGTACCCCGACCATGTCCTCGACGCTCTCCGGATCGAAGGTCAGCGCGGCGCTCCCCGCGATCTCACCGATGCTCGACGTGCGGCTGCACGCCACCGGCGCGCCGCAGGCCATCGCCTCCAGCACCGGCAGCCCGAACCCCTCGTAGATAGACGCCAGCACGCTGACAGTTGCCCCCGCGTATACGGCGGGCAGGTCGTCATCGGGGATGTAGCCGGGCCGGATGATCGCGTCCTGCTGGCCGAACCGCTCGATGGCCTGGTAGAAGCTGCCCGTGAGCCAGCCGTCCGGCCCGACGACCGCGAGGCGCAATCCCGGCTCATCACGGCGCAGGATGCTCAACGCCTCGACCAGCCGGGCGAGGTTCTTGCGCGGCTCGATCACGCCGACGGTCAGCAGGTAGCGCTCCGGCAGGCCGTAGCGCGCCCGCACCGCCTCGACCTTCTCCGGCGGCTGGGGCCGGAAGTGTGGCGCGGCGGCCTCGTACACCACGCTGATCTTCTCGGCGGGCGTGCCGTAGGCGGCCATCAGGTCGCGCTTGCTCGACTCGCTGACCGTGATGATGTGGTCCGCACGGCGGACGTACAGCGGCATCGCCATGTTGAGATACCAGTAGTTCAGCTTCTTCTGGTGCTCGGGGAACAGCTTGTAGATCAGGTCGTGGACGGTGAGCACCGTCCGTGTGTGGCGCAGCGGGATGAGCAGGTGTTCGGTGGCGTGGAAGACCTGTGGCGACGGCAGCAGGCGATCCCACCCGATCCCGGTAACCTGCGCGACCCACACGGCCATGCGCCAGGGCTTGTAGCCTACCCGCACCGCCGTGCGCGGCAGCCGGGCGAGGTCGGGCGGCCACTCGGCGTTCGCGGTGAGGTTGGCAAAAAGGTGAACATCGCCGGGGTGCAGTCTGGCCCCGGCAGCCGCCAGCGAGGCCGCGTAACGGCCCAGCCCGGCCTTCCCGTTTACGGCAGGTGAAACGTCGATAGTCACTCGCATGGGGCAAGTTTAACTTGAAAGCCGCCCGCCGAAAAGATGGAGGAGGGCAAGTGGAAAACCATCGCAGAAGCCGCTGCGAATCACCAGCAACCGGGCTCCGCCCGGTTGGGTGGGGGTTCGGCAAAATTGCGTATCCCCAGCCCTCATAAGGGGAGATGGTCGGTCGCGAAGTGACCACTGGCAGAGGGGGCCAGAAGCCTGCACCGCTGTGCGAAATGCAACCATCACCGGCGGGGCGTGTTATACTCGGGTGTAGCAAACCCGACCACCACCATCAGCAAGACGTGAGGGAGCATGTCTGGCAATAACGGTACCAAGCGGCGCTACCCACCGCTCCATGTAAAACTTTACCGGCTGGCGACGGGCATTATCTGGCTGCTGCTCAAGCTGCTGGCCAAGCCACACGTCGAAGGGCGGGAGCGCGTCCCGATGGAGGGGCCGGTCATCGTTGTGACCAACCACCTGCACCACCTCGACGTGGCCGCCGGGGTGACCATCCCCCGTCCGGCCTGGGTGCTCGCCGCCGAGAAGTACGAACACCACATCTTTGGGCCGATCCTCCGGATTGCCGGGGCGATCTTCATCGATCGGGGCGAGCCGGACCGCAGCGCGCTGCGGCAGGCGCTCAACGTGCTGGAGGACGGGAACGCCCTGGCGATCGCCGTCGAGGGGACGCGCAGCCGGACCGGCGCGCTCGCCGAGGGCAAGCTCGGCACGGCGTACCTCGCAACCCGTTCCGGCGCGACGGTCGTGCCGCTGGCGATATGGGGCACGGAGAACATCATCCCCGCCTGGAAGCGGCTCCGGCGTGCGGACGTATATATCCGCTACGGCGAGCCGATGCGCTTCCCGAAGGGCAAGGCACGCACGGCAGAGCTTGAGGAGTACACCAAGGAGATTATGGTCAGCCTTGCGCGGCTGCTTCCGGAGGAGTACCGGGGCATCTATCGGGACCATCCCGAGGTCAAGCGGCACTCGCTGACCGACGCGTCCCAGGCCTGAGGTAAACTCCCCGCATGATAGCGGGTGAAGTTTCTATTACGCGCTTACGGCGGTCGTGCTATACTGGCCACATGTTGAGTTGATCCGCCGGCCTGTCTGGATGGAGCTTTCCGCATGCGCCGAACCCGCACGTCCCGCCGTTCACCTGAGCGCGATACCCACCCCGCCTCCCACCTGATCATGTCGCTGGGAGAGACGAGTCGCGCCATGGCGGCTGCTCCTGACCTGCACGCCCTGCTGCAGGCCTTTGTGCAGCCGTTTGAACCGGAAGGGCTGTGCGAAGCACATCTCTTCTACGCCGGGGGCGATTCATCCGCACAGGTCGCGCCTCACGTGGCGGCGGCAGCGCCGCGCGGGGGCTCTCCCCCGCCGCTTGTTGAACAGATCTGGCTGCCGCTCGCTACGGATGGCGCTGACCCCGCCTGCATTGAGTTCCCCGACCTTGACGATGACGCCACCGGGCTTGACGAGGCGCTCACCGCCGCGATCCGCCAGCGCGGCGGGCGGGCGGCGGTCGTGCTGCCGCTCGGGGCGGGCGGCGCTGCCGTACTGTTCTGGTTGGAGGCGCGCGCCCTGCTGCCGGACGAGCGTGACCTGCTGGCGATCCTCGGGCCGCAGCTTGCCGCGCTCACTGCGAACCACGTTCTCTCTCAACAGTTGCAGGCGCAAACGGGCTTCCGCGACTCGGTGCTGCAGGCGCTGCCTGTCGGCCTCGCCATCCTTGACCGCGACCTGCGCATGCTCCAGCTCAACCCGCGCTGTGCGGCGATCCTGGGCTACCAGCGTGAGGAGCTTGCCGGGCGCTCGATATCGGACCTGCTGGCGCGCCCGCACGACGTTCAGAACCAGCGTCATTTCGATGCGGTTGTGAACCAGGGCGCCATCGTCCGCTACGAGACCACCGGCGTGCGCCAGGACGAGTCGCGCTTCCCGATGCGGCTGCACCTGTCGCCGATCCGGGGGGTAAGGGAGGAGATCGTCGGCGTGCTGGCGACCATCGAGGACATGAGCCTCCACCGGGAGACCGAGGCGGCGCTCCACGAGTCTCGCCAGATGCTTGAGCAGGTGATGGACAACATCCCGCAGGCGATCTTCTGGAAGGACCGCAACTCGGTCTTTCTGGGCTGCAACCGGACCTTTGCCATTCATGCCGGGCTGAACTCTCCGCTCGATATCGTCGGGCTGACGGATTACGACATGCCGTGGGGCGCGGAGCATGCCGAGGCCTACCGCGAGGCGGATCAGCGGGTCATACAGACCGGACAGCCGGAGCTGGATGTCGTCGAGCCGCAGCTACAGGCCAATGGCGTGCGCGCCTGGCTCCGCACGAGCAAGCTCCCGCTGCGCGACTCGACCGGCGAGATCGTCGGGGTGCTCGGCACCTATGAGGACATCACCGAGTGGCGGGAGATGCAGGCGGCGGAGCGCGAGCAGCGCAGCCTCGCCGAGGCCCTCCGTGCAACCGCCGTCGCCATTAACAGCACGCTGGACCTCGAAGAGGTGCTCGACCGCGTGCTGGAGAATCTGGGCCGGGTCGTCCCGCACGACGCCGCCAACGTCATGCTGATCGAGGGCGACTGCGCGCGGGTGGTGCGCTCGCGCCGCTTCTTTAAGTCCCCGCTCGGCACGTGGCCCAGCGATGAGCCGTTCTCCATCGACGAGACACCGACGCTGCGCGAGATGGTGCGCCGCCGCCGTCCTATCTGCATCTCCAATACCGACACCGACCCCGGCTGGATCCGCCACGAGCGCACGGCGTGGATCCGCTCGCACCTCGCCGCGCCGATTATCGTGGACGACGAGGTGATCGGCATCCTCAACGCCGACAGCACGCGTCCGGGGGTGTTCACCCCGACGGACGCCGAGCGGCTGATGGCCTTTGCCGATCAGGCCGCGATTGCGCTCAAGAATGCGCGGCTCTACGCGGCGGCGCGCGAGCACAACCGCCGGCTTCAGGTGCTGAACCGCATCACCGAGGTGGGTACGGCCACGCTGGACGTGCAGGAGCTTGTCGAGACGCTGGCGGGTACGGCGGCCAGCGTGATCAACGCCGACTACTGCCAGATCACGCTGTGGGACGACGACCAGCAGATGGCCGTGCCGGTCGCAACCTCCGAGCAGTCCCGGCAGGTTCCGCATCGCAACGTCCGTGTCGAACCGGCGAACGTCGTGCTCACGCGCAAGGTGCTCGACACAGGTCGCCCGCTCGTCATCCCGGACGTGCACAATACGAGCACGCTCCCTGACCGGCTGCCGCAGCCGCTGTTGAATCTGGGCGGAGCGAGAGCGCTGCTCGTCATGCCGCTGCAGATCGTCGAGCGGCGCATCGGCGCGCTGCTGATGGCCTTCAATGAGCCGCACAATTTTGACGACGACGAGGTCGCCTGGGCGGAGCAGGTCGCCGAGCTGACCGCGCTGGCAATCGCCAAGGCGCAGGCTTACGCGGTGCTGGAGGAGCGGGTTGCGCAGCGCACTGCCGAACTGATGCAAGCCAATCAGCGGCTGCTGGAGATGGGGCGGCTTAAGGATGAGTTCGTCTCGAACGTGTCGCACGAACTGCGCACCCCGATCGCCAGCATCAAGCTGTACCACCACCTGCTGACCGCCCGGCCCGAAAAGCAGGCCGCCTACCTCGAACGGCTCCACCGCGAGACCGACCGGCTGGAGATGATCATCGAAGACCTGCTGTACCTGTCCCGTATGGACCAGGGCGAGGCGGCGCTGCAGCTCGCGGTGATCGACGTGAACAAGCTCGTCAGCCTGTACCTGACCGACCGCGAGCCGCTCGCCGAGCGCCGCGACCTGACGCTCAAGGCGCGCCTCGGCAGCAACGTCCCGCTGGCCTCTGGCGATACGCTAGCGCTGGGTCGGGCCATCGACGTGCTGCTGACGAATGCCCTTACATACACGCCGCCCGGCGGCGAGGTCATCATCCAGACCAATTTCCGCGAGCGCGACGGGGTGCGCGGTGTGGAGATCCGCGTGTGCGACAGCGGGCCGGGCATCCCACCGGAGGAGCGGAGCCGCATATTCGAGCGCTTCTTCCGGGGGCAGGCCGGGCGGGCATCGGGCGCGCCGGGGACGGGGCTGGGCCTCGCCATCGCGCGGCAGATCGTCGAGCGGCACGGCGGGCTGATGATGCTCGACGATAGCTGTCACGAAGGGCAGGGCGCGTGTTTTGTCATCTGGCTTCCGGAGGCAGGTGGCAAGGATTGATCCGCTGGCAGTTCAATAGGGAGAAGGTGCATGGGCACAACAACGATCCTCCACCAGTACCAGGAGTGGCTGGCAGAACGCCACGCGCGCGGTGAGATCAGCGAAGAGACCTGTGCGACCTATCTCCGCGAGGCCAGCCGCATCTTCGAGATACTGCTGCGGCATCTGCCGGGCAACGTAATCGAGGCGTACATGGCCGCCGAGGGGTACCGGGGCTCGTACTCGCACGTGATCAACGCTTTGCGGGTTATGGCGCGGGAGCGCGGGCGGGTGGCCTTCCGCACGCCGGATGATGACCAGCCGCGCCTGCCCGGCGTGTAGCGGCTTGCCCTAGCGGGGTGCGTCCGGCAGATGGGACACCGGCAGCGTAAAGGTGAAGACGCTGCCGCCCTCGGCATGATCCTCCACCCAGATTTCGCCACCGTGTGACTCCACCGCCAG
>Ga0134100_1000755_pt1 | contig 35435 bp, 34 predicted proteins | sample 11_taG_2_FD_94444 | JGI IMG/M metagenome (GOLD analysis project Ga0134100, IMG submission 94444) | Switchgrass degrading microbial communities from high solid loading bioreactors in New Hampshire, USA - 11_42_5_180_A3 metaG | ecosystem: Engineered > Bioreactor > Semi-continuous > Anaerobic >...
TGAAATTCATGCTATTGAGCAGAAACGTAATAGGTTGGTTGATATGCGTTTAGAGGAAACAATTGATAAAGCCACTTATGAGAAAAAATACAGTGAATTGGAATCAATTTTAGAAGGATTATTAACAGAAAGGGAACAGCTGGAACAATCCTCCAGGGAAGAAATTAACCTGGAAAAACGGATTGCACATTTTCGTAAGGTACTTGAAAACAATGAAATATTAAAGACTTTTGACCGCTGTGTGTTTGAAAGCATTGTAGAAAAGGTTATTATCGGTGAGATTGACGAGAATGGAAATGCTAATCCGTACAAGCTGACCTTTGTATATAAGACCGGATATTCTAATGCAGTGCAGAGTAAAATGCATAAGCAGATTAAAAAAAAGAAAAATGATAAAGGAAATTTGCATTCCTATTCCTCACCCAACACATGTTGAGACGGTAGCATCGATGTCACGGGTTGAAAAATAGAATAAAACCCTTATTTCTATAGTTTGTGAGTGCATATCAATTTTTATAAAAGCAAGGGTGAGTTGACATATTGGATGGCGAATTACATAAGGCTTACTCTGTCAAGCCATTCAATGACAAGTGAATTCATCAATTCGGCTTGCTCAATCTGTAGATTATGTCCTGCTTTATCAAGTACAGCGAAAGTTGCCCTTGGGTAATTGTCAAGAATGTTCCAGGTATCCTTATATCCCACGCAAGAATCCTGACGCCCCATTAGGAAAAGTGTAGGCTTGATCCAGTCCGCACTTTCAGACTTGCCCATACCAGGCAGATCTAAGTATATCCTTTTGTAACCCTCCTTTTCTCTAAAAATTGGTTCCATGCAGCAGTACATTAGCCTGTGATCAACAATATAGCCGTGAAGCAGTATAACTGGCTTCCCCTCACCTCTTAGCTCATAGTTGATTGATAATCCTTTGAGCAAGCATTTCATATGAATTCCTCCCAACTAAATTTAGTTTGATATCAAACTATTGTCAAGACCTATTGATTCACTCCTTTTATTAACTCAACTTTGGTGATCTCTGTATGGGATGGTGATCGTTTGGGAGGCGCTGTAAGAGTATTGAGTGAAAAAGTAATCCGTTAAGGAATTTGTGATCTCGTAGTTGATCCCGAGTACCCAAACAGGGGAATAGGAAAGAACTGGTGAGAAGGTGTATTGCACATTTTCCGGATTCCGAATGGCTGGTCCAAACAGAAAAGCATGACAGTTTATGAAATGAGAACATTTATACATAAATATTTAACCACTGTTTGCAGTGACAGTATGGGGAGTATACAGGCAGCAGTAAAAAAGTTGATAGGGAATGGATTAATACACCAATGAATCATCAGAAGATTAAAAATATGGAAGAAGGAAAGATTTTCTTTTTGGGCATGATACCGAAACAAGCTAGAATGCAATCTCTTAAGGCTTATATTGAAAGTTTGGAAATGGAGAGGGAAAAGTTACTTCGGATTCAAGAGTTTATTGAAATTTCAAAAGATCATGCTATTTACGCAAATGTGGAACGGATATCAGAAGATGAGCAATTATCTAACCGTTTATTAGAAGTATCAGGTGAAAAGACATTGGAGCAAGTGGTAGAGAATATTTACAAATATCAAGTGTATGATTTAGAGTATGGCTTAAAAAGAATACAGGATGACATAACTTTTTTTAAAAATATCTTAGAGAAGGAATTAAATTGCAGGGATACTAACTAGTTTGCCAGATCACTGATGGATAGGTATCCCATCATGATGAAACGAATTAATACCAGGAGTGAATAATTAAATTTGTGAAAGATAGGGGGAGTGATGAGAAGCATGAAAACTGAGAAATATGAAAAAGTGTTTAATAAATTTACTGATTCAAAAAAAATTCATCAGGCAATTTTGTTGATAGAAAGTGCAAATGGAAATTTTTCATTTTGCAAAGGATATGGAGGGAAGGAAATAGATTCGCCATTTCTTATGGCAAGTATCACGAAGTTATTTACCACCACCTGTATTTTAATATTGCAAGAACAAGGGAAGCTATCCTTAAATGATAAAATTATTAAGTATATTGATAGCAATACTTTGAGTGGAATTCATGTTTACCGTGGCAGAGACTACTCCTTGGAGTTAACTATATCTGATTTACTGTTTCAAACAAGTGGGCTGCCTGATGCGTTTTTAGAAGGGAAAGACAGTGTAAGCAATCGGATTATAAATGAGGATTTTTATTTTGATTTCTCTGATATGATTACTACTGTAAAGAAATTAAAACCTCATTTTGAGCCAGGGAGGGAAGGAAAAGCTTATTATGCAGACATTAACTTTGATATACTGGGTGAAATTATTGAAAAGGTAAGTGGTTTATCTTTATCAAAAGCATATAAGAAATATATTATTACGCCATTGGGGTTAATGAATACATATCTTCCCGAAAGTGAGAATGACAAAATTCCTCAAGTTTATTATCGGGATCAAGTGATCTTTCGTCCTAAACTGATCATTAGCAGCAAAATAATGTTTTTTATTTTTGCATCATACAGAGCAAAAAAAGCAACTTGGTCCCATGGACGAAGACATCAATAATGACTACTCTTGTTGAATAAGCTGAATTTTATATTAAAATAGGATATAAGTTATAGTATTGTGTGTGAGCAATTAAAAGATTAAAAACAACTGATTATAATATCATAGATGAATTAAGGAAGAAGCTTATGATTAAGAAAATAGACATAACCAATCCGGACATAGCAAAAGAGGTTTTAAGCATACAGATCCCGGCCTATCAGATAGAAGCAAAGCTGATCGGGTTTGATGAAATCCCGAATTTAAAGGATACAGTTGATTCTTTGCAGCAATGTGGCGAAACTTTTTATGGATACTATATGAATGGAAACTTATGCGGCATTATATCATTTGTTATTGCATCCTTTGTACTGGATATCCATAGGCTGTTTGTTGATCCAAAATACTTTAGAAAAGGAATAGCCAGGCAGCTGCTAGACCATATACTTTATGCGGAGGCAGGTTTTGATACTGTGATTGTCAAGACAGGCAACAAGAATATTTCAGCCCTTCGTTTTTACCCAAAATACGGATTTGATCAAGAAGAAGATCTGGTTATTAACGAGCAATTATCTATGGCACAATTTTCAATGAAGATTCAGTTAAGCAATTGCGAAACTCACTGAAAGTTATGATTGAGAGGAACATATGGAGATGTAAAAAATAGATGTAGGGGGTACTTAACCCATGGTTAAGTTTGTTGCATTATTCCACTTAATACTTCCTTTTCGTGATATAATCAAAAAGATATCAAACCACTTCCTGATCTAAAGGATCAGATACGAAAAAACCAAATGAGTAATGATCAAAAGGAGTGAACTTATTTAATTCAATAGTTCTCGTGAGGAAATTATAAATTGGTCACCCAAAAAGGCGATATACTTTTAATTATGGAGGATATTAATATGTTTATTGATCTGGAAACAGAAAGATTATCTTTGAAATGTATCGGATATGACGATGCGGAATTTTTCTATAAGCAGTTTTCAACTGATGAAGTAAATCAATATCTTTTTGATGTAGAACCATGTAGTTCTGTGGAAGAAGCACAAAAATGGATTCGCTTTTATCTGGAAAGTGAGCCTAGAAACCAGCATAGGTGGATTATAGTACTCAAAGAAAACGGTGAAAAAATTGGAACCTGTGGTTTTCACTGCTGGAACAGAGAAACCGGCGAGATTGAGATGGGTTACGATTTGCAGCCCTCCTATTGGAGAAAAGGCTATACGAGCGAGGCGCTGGCTGCAATCATGAAATTTGCAGCAGAAAAAATGAAGGTCAAAAAGATATTTGCCCATATTTCTGTAGATAATATTGCTTCTATTCGAACATGTGAAAAAATGGGTTTTGTAAAGACCGGAAAACAGTATTATGAAGAAATGCATGGCAAAAAATATTTACATGATATCTATTGCGCCGATTTAGAGGGACATTTCGGTTTTATTGCGTGTCAAAATAGAGAATAGTCAAAAAAGCATTCATAGACAAGCAGGTTGATGCCATATGTGAGAGCAAATCCAAATTTCAATCGATTACATTTGAAGAGCATTTGAATCAAGAAAATAGTATTGCTGATTTTATTAGTATCTTCAAATGCTTTTTAGAAAGTAATAAAAAATGGACAACCAGGAAGGGGGCCAAGTTTGTTAGGAATTTATTTTAGCGGCACAGGAAATACAAAATACTGTATTGAAAGATTTTTAGATTACTACGATGGAAGCGAGCCTATTTCAATAGAAAGCCCTGATGTGATCGAAGCAATAAGAAAATCTCAAAATATCGTTCTGGCATATCCGGTTTATTACAGCGATGTTCCAAAGATTGTAAGAGATTTCATTTATCAAAATAGGGCTGAATTCAAAAATAAAGAGATCTTTATCATTTGCACAATGGCCTTGTTTAGTGGTGACGGTGCTGGTTGTGGTGCAAGATTACTAAAAAAATATGGAGCAAATATTGTTGGCGGACTTCATCTTAAAATGCCAGATTGTATAGGTGACGTAAAGCTGCTAAAAAGGCCGTTGGAGCAGAATAAACAACTCGTAAAAAACGCAGAAATCAAAATAGCAAATGCGGTTAATGCATTAAAACAAGGGAAGTCCACAAAAGATGGGTTAAATATTTTATGCCGCGCTGCGGGACTATTCGGACAGAGGCTATGGTTTTACAGACAAACAAAGGATTACACGAGCAAACTAAAAATTAATCATCATATGTGTATCGGTTGTAGAAAATGCGTAGCACTTTGCCCCATGAGTAATTTGTCCATATCTGATCAGAAGGCGGTTTCTGGTAATCAATGTACTATGTGCTATCGTTGCATCAGTCATTGTCCGCAAAAAGCGATTACGCTTTTAGGTAAAGAAGTTATTGAACAATGTTTAATTGAAAACTATTTATAGGTTGATCAATAAGGTAATTTAATGATCATTTAAGTCTTGCTAAATAAAATGAATTATGAGATTATTGATGTTATAAGCTTCCCTGCATTTTATGCTGGATGGTTATGTGCAGTATCAGCCTTAGCAATTATAAAACAATCTAGTAATAATCAAGTATCAGCAAGGATCATAATTTAATAATTAGAAAAGGAAGTGGAAGCATGATTGCATCACAATATAAGATCATCTTACCTAGTAACTATGATATGGATATTATAAGGAAGAGAGTCAAGGATAATGGTTATAAAACAGATGGGTTTTATGGTCTAAAGTTCAAACTATATTTAATAACAGAAAAGGGAATAAATAATAATTTGCAAAATACTTATTCGCCATTGTATCTTTGGAAAGACAGTCAAGGATTAAATAAATTCTTGTTTGAGGGATTTTATGATAATATTATAACGTCATTTGGATGGCAAAATGTAAATATCGGAATACCATTAATTGATACCACAACGCAAAGAATTAAAGAGAGCAATTTCTTATTTGAAATAGTAGGGGAAATAGAACCTAAAGAGAGTTTAAACAACTTAAAAAATCATATCAAAGAAGCGATTCCTGAAATTGAAAATGCAGAGTATGTAGTAATTTATAATCCAGACAAATGGAAGTACCATGTGTTTTACTTTATAGATGATTTACAAAAAGTGAAAGATGAAAAAGGCATAATATATGACATACTTCATATATCGCAATAAAGCAGGACAGGGGGATATACTGTTTTTAAGGATTTTTAAATTCGCCCTATTCGTCTTTTAATTTTATATAATTCTTTCAGAGCGATTTCTTCTATTACAACTCTACATATACTTCTTTTACTTCTTTAAAATCCTTAAAGAAGACTCAGCCGTCATTAAAAAACCATCTTCCTGATGAGACACTTATATCTAATTCTCACCTGGAAGATGGTATATATTCTAATGCTCTAGGAACGTTTAGCGAATTCCACAATACTTGCTGACATTTTATTAATTTCTTCAACTGAAGCATTTACTTCCTCGGAAAGAGCTGCCTGAGTCTGTACTAATTCATTTACCTCATCCATTTGCTTAATAATTGCATCAATGGATTCTTTTATTTTACTCAATATATTTTCAATATTACCTGTGGCCTGGGAAGAATTATCCGCTAACTTACGAACTTCATTTGCTACAACTGCAAAGCCTTTTCCATGTTCACCTACGCGGGCAGCTTCAATCGCAGCATTTAAGCCAAGTAAATTTGTTTGATTATCAACCCATCTAATTAATTCAGATATTTCCTGTGTTTCATCTGCCAACATTTTTACTTCATTGGCAGTTTTCGTAGTTATTTCTTGTGTAATGGCAAGTTGCTGTGCTCGAACTGTGATCTCTGAAATAGCCCCCACCATTTCATCAATAGAGTTTGATAATTCCTCCATACGGGCAGTGGTTTCTGCTACATTTTGTTCTTTTAGTTTCAAATGTGTAATATCTCGGAATGTACCTGCTACACGTAGTGGATTGCCGTCTTTATCACGGGCTGTTTTACCATTGGCAGCAAACCAACGATATTCTCCTGATTTGGTACGCAGACGGTATTCCATACTAAAAGGAGTTCTTCCGGTTCTGTCGCTAACATGTGCACCAAATGCAGCAAAGGCAGGTTCTAAATCGTCTGGATGTAAAATATCTGCCAAAGTAGATATGACATTTGGAAGATCCGTTTCGTCTTTATAGCCTAAAGCACGGCGGAATTGATCAGACTACCAACAAGGGTTATTAAAATTATTGATATCCTTATCTTTTACGTCCATATCCCAGGGAGATTCTTCTAATACTTCACTAATTAAGTTGTAGCGGGTCTTATAAGCTTCTAATTCTTTAAGATATACTTCTTCATTATGAATGTCTGTAATAACAGCTATCATATAATATGGTCTGCCATCTTCGAGACGCAAGGTATAACCATGAGTACGAACCCAGCGATATTCACCATCTTTAAATTTCATTAAGTGAACCATATCAAATGGCGTTTTTCCTGTAAAGTCCTGTAAGTGTTTTTCGAGCATTTCGTTTATGGATGCTTGAAAATCAGGATGTGTAATATGTAAAAGTTCTTTTAAATTATTTTTAAGTTCACCAGAATTATATCCAAGAAGAGTTTGCAGTTCAGGAGAAATAACTATTCGATTTTTTGGACTGTCGAATCGAATATCTTCCAGATATAATTCCCAAAAGCCGCTCTTATTCATATGGAACATTGTATTAAGTTGATTGATCAGGCGGCGTTCGTATTCATCTCGTAAAGTATTCAACTCTTTAAAATTGTTAAGTATTTGCTGCAACTGTTCATCTTCTGTAGTGTAATTTAGGTTATAATTAAAATTTCCGTTTCTTGCAGCATCTATTTGTGCCTGGCTTTCTTTAAGTAATTGCTGCAAATCGTTTTTTTCTTTTGTTTTTTTAAACATGTTGGTCTCTCCTTATCTAGTATCTTCTTGCTGTTAATTTTTCTGCTAAAAAATATAGATCAAACTTTAATTCAAACAAAAAAGAATAGGTTGCCCTATTCTTTTTATTCATGATGAATGAAAAGATTTATGGATTTATCTTGATAAAGTCTTTTCATTTTTGGAATAATGGGTAACCTACAGGTTTCTTGAAAGAAATGAAGAGGAGACTTAGCATTAATTAAATACGACATATCATTTGAGAGACAAATCTGTTGAAATTTATATGGAAGATAAATAAGTATACCAATTTCAAATTTACTCGTTGGTATAATCGGAAGATAGAACGCAATTACAGTCTGGGAAAATGTTATGTCGCTTTTTGTGGCGGAGAATAGACGTAGATCAGCAAACTATGAGTATCACATTTATCAGGAAGGTTGGAAATGTTTTAGTCATGTATTTGTTGATTTAGCCCAGGGCAATGTCCAGAATCATCATCAATGTAAACCCGATGGCGGTGCCGATTGTTCCGATGTTGCTGTGTGTACCGGATTGGGCTTCTGGAATCAGCTCCTCGATTACAACATAAATCATGGCGCCCGCGGCAAAGGATAGGATATACGGCAGGACTGGCATGATATGTGAAGTCAGAATAATTGTCAAAAGTGCTCCGATTGGTTCCACGATACCGGAAAGGAACCCATATGAAAAGGCTCTGCGTTTGGATATTCCTGTGCTGAGCAGCGGCATAGAGATAATTGCACCCTCCGGAAAGTTCTGAATTGCAATCCCGATAGCAAGAGCAAAGGCGCTGGCGCCTGTAATGTTTATGTTGCTCGCGGAAGATCCGGCGAATACAACACCTACAGCCATACCTTCCGGGATGTTGTGTAAGGTGACGGCCAGAACAAGCATTAACGATTTACTGAATGTAGATTTGCGCCCTTCTGGTTTTCCCGCATCCACATGCAGGTGAGGAATAATAGTATCCAGCAAAAGCAGGAATCCTGTGCCGAGAAGAAATCCGACGGAACACGGGAGCCATACGATACCGCCTTGTTCGGCCGTCATATCGATAGCTGGAATAAGCAAGGACCAAACTGAAGCGGCGATCATTACGCCGGAAGCAAATCCGAGCAAGGCTTTTTGTACTTTTGGATTCATTTCGCCTTTTAGAAAAAAGACCATTGCTGCACCGAGCACAGTTCCTGCCAGGGGAATGATAAGTCCAATTGTGGTTATCATTGTGTTACTCATAGCGTTCATCCTTTCAAAACATAACGAAATATTTTCTTTTATTATATCATTTAATATGACTATGACAAGCATCGAGGAAATTATAGATTCTTTTTAAATTCTATTAGTATAATTGCAGGTAATATGTCTTATCGAATCTTGGAAGAAACGAATGAACAGCAGAAAGTCCCAGAGAAAGTAAGGATAATCTTTGTACGATGAATTTCCAGATCAGAAGAAAAAAAGTAAGATGACCTGGTTCGGGTACAGTCAGAGTAACAGTGACTGAAGGAAAAATAGACAACTTAGAGAACGTGATGGAATGCTTTATACAACAGAAATGTTAAGAAGGGCAAGGGCAATAGATTTATGGGTAACGTTAAAAGGATTAGGAAAGCAAGGCGTTTCAGAATTAGTATGGGAATTGCATCAAAAAGCTGTTTATTTTTCTGAACTGCTTAAGGAAGCAGGCTTTGAAATACTTAATGATGTTGTGTTTAATCAAGTATTAGCCAGATATGAATCAGACGAGAAAACAAGTAAATTAATTAAAGAAATCCAGGAATAGGGTGTTTGCTGGCTTGGAGGATCGAAATGGAATGGGAAGACGGTGATGAGAATTAGTGTAAGCTCCTATAAAACCACCTATGAGGATATTGATCGATCAGTAAAAGAAATTCTGAGAATAATAGAAAGTAATGGATAAGAACATACCGAGGGAGATTTTTATAGGGGAAAAATGTAGGCGATACTCGAACAGAAGAAATTAGAAAAATATAAAAATGTTGACTATTTTCCGCAATGCGGATATTATTGGTATATAATGGTTTATTAATATAAACGTTCATAGTATTAGAGATATGCCAAGACAGATTAGACCTTACAGCCAAAACTGGCCCCAAAAGGTGAATAATGGAAATGGAGGATTGTAGCGAATGAGTAGTAGAATGGGTTTTATTACTAAGTACGGATGGTATGCGCTATTGATTGCTATAATAGGAGATCTGTTAATTCCATTTATACTTGCACCTTTTTATGAAGGATATAGTAACACTTCAATGACTATTAGTGCATTGGGAAATAGTCAAAGTCCTGTTAGATCAGTATTCAATATATGGATGTTCATTGAAGGTATATTATTTTTGGCTGCTATTCCTGCACTTTATGATAATTATCATAAAGTGTCAAAGATCCTTCTCTTTATGACCATAATCTTTATAATCATCTTTGCTGTTGGAGCTTGTATCTTAACCTGCTTTTTTAGCGTTAATGAATCAAAAGATGTGGTTACTGCTGCTTCAATAATCCATGGTGTAGGTTCGGTTATAGGTTTTACTTTATTTTTATTTGTTCCACTGTTACTAGCTATCCTTTCATTCAAAGGCAATGATAAAATAACCGGAATAATATCCGTGATTTCATTTATACTTGCTTTTCTATTTTTTGTGTTGTTTATTTTAGCGGATAAACCAGAATTCTCTAAAACCATAGCTGCAAAAGAAGGCCTATGGCAAAGAATGAATTTACTATTTATGTATTTGCCCCTTGGATACATTTCATTGACTAATATTTATAAATTGATTAGGTAATACTGACACCGATTAGGTGAATAAATGTATGTATAAACTTACAAACGTTGCATCCATTACTTTTCTTTAATTAGCTTACAAATTAAGCTAAAAGAGAATAAAAGGAGTGGAAGGAATGAGTCTGGAATTCAGAATTGAACAAATGGATGCTTTTTGTGTAGTTGGTATTGGAATACATACTACTAACGAGAATGATCGCTGCAGGACAGAGATTCCTAAATTATGGGGTGAAATAATCCAACAGGGGAAGATCGATGAAATTTTTGCATTGTCAAATCAATCTCCATCTGGAATAATTGGTATTAATTTATATCATACAGATGCTTTTGACGGGAGAAAGTTCGATTATTACATTGCTAGTTCCACAGATAAGCCGATACCAGAGGGGATGGTTGAGTTTACAGTACCAGCGGCTACATGGGCAGCATTTCCCTGTAAAAGAAACGAGATTGCAGATGTTGAAATTCGTGTTTTTACTGAATGGCAGCATACTTCAGATTATGAATTGCTTAATAAGGGCTATGATACAGGAGAGATGAAGTCGCAAGCTTCTGATATGGAGGTAAATGAATTGGCTGGATAGGCTTAATTAAGCAGTCGAGTACATTGAAAGTCATTTGCAGGATGAGATTGATTACGAAGAAATAGCTGATATTTTTGGATATTCGGGTTACCATGTTCAACGCGTTTTTGCAATGGTGGCAGGAATACCACTTTCAGAATATATTCGCAACAGAAAACTATCAAAGGCTGCCGTGGAGTTTTAAAACGGCGAAGATAAGTGATAGATGTTGTTCTTAAATATGGATATAGCTCAGCAATTCGTTTAATAGGGCTTTCAAGGCATTTCCAGTCGTAGGTGTTAAGCTGCATACTACCCTGGAGAAACGGAGAGTGTTATAAAAGTATTCCATCATTTTGGAGCAGTTGAATGCAAGCAGGGAGGCAAAATGGTATTTTAGCTCTCATGAATCAAGAACCTACTGGTCTTCTGGGTATAAGCAATTACTCCCATAATTTGACTAGCAGTGATTTTGACTATTATATCGCATGCTCATCGATCAACCAACGCCGGAAGGAATGGAGGAATTTATCGTTAAGAAAGCAACTTATGCAATATTTCGCTGTAATGATGCAAACTCTGATGCGATACAAAAGTTAGAAAACAGTATTGTTATGGAATGGCTTCCTACAAGCGGATATGAGTTTGCGAATGCTCCGGATATCGAATTTTATGATATAAATGGAAAGGCAGAGATTTGGATCCCTATTAAAAAAGTATCAAGGACGGTCGCCCAATAGTTTCACTTGTTTCATGGGCCCCATCGTTAGCAGCATTGCTGCCGTAATAGGCGTTATATTTATGATATTAGTGATAAGAAACTCCGTGAATTAGGAAAGTCTATTTTCACGGAGTATTATATTGTGCAAAGATCAGAGATTAACACTTTTGCTTAAATTTAGCAAATTATCAGCAGTATGATCAATTATGCTAAATGAAGCTAATATTTCCTGCATTACGGATGACTGAACAGATGTATCTGATGCAATTGATTTTATTTGCTCAAGTGACTTAGATGTAATTGCTTTTGTATTGGAAATAACTTCGGCAATTTCCCGTCCATATTTTGAGGTTTGATCACTGCTCATTGTTATCTCCCTAATTTCTTGATTAGAAGTTTCTTGCAGGCTTTTTAATTTTTTGAAAGATTCTCCTACATTTTTAACCAAATCAATTCCTAATTTAATGGTTGCAGAACTTTGGTCTATTGAATTTACGGCCTTTGTAGTATCTTCTTGTATCTGATTTACGAGATTTGAAATATCTTTTGCTGCAGTTGATGATTTTTCAGCAAGACTTCTGATTTCATCAGATACTACGGCAAAACCCTTACCATGTTCACCAGCTCTTGCGGATTCAATTGCTGCATTTAATGCCAGAAGATTGGTCTGTTCTGTTATAGCGGTAATAATCTCTATAATCTTGCCAATTTCTTCTGATCTAGAGCTTAAACTATTTATGATGATTTTATTTTGTTTCGTAGACAATTCAATGTCTTCCATATAGCTTATTGCCTGGTTAATGATCTTTTCGTTTTCTTCTGTTGCTGCAGATGTATCCTGAGATATTTCAGATAACTTAAAAGTTTTTGCAGATATGGATTCAAGAGCATCTGATATATTTGCAACAGTAGTATTGGTATTTTCTATGTATTGTAAATTCTGTTCACATCCTAAGGATGCGCGATCTGCATTCTTATTGATATTTTCATTTGAAGCAGTAGCTTGTTCAATTGCTTGTAAAAGCTGTTTTACAGAAGAGGAAAGTGTTTCCGAAGCATTCTTGGAACTATTCATAACACCTTGCAAATTATTAATATATAATAAAGATTGCTCTTCTGTTTTGGATAAATTATTAAGAATGTTTCTTGTTCTATTGGCTATCCATATGAAAATTGCAGATAAAATGATTATTTCCAGGATAAATCCTGCTGTATCAGCTACATAATGACCAAACGGGTCATCAGAATAAATAGGATTTGATGTTAATTTAGGATAATTCGTGATAATAATAATTAAGCATTGAAAGATGGAGGCCATTATAGTAAGCTCTTTGTCAAAGTAAATACAACTCATTGCAATAGGTAATATTAAGGCTATATAGATATCTATCTGATTGCTTAAATTGAGTATACCTATAGCCACCCCTGCCATAGCAATTGCATAATATTTTAAAAATTGACTGTTGACACCTAATTTTCTTAGTATGAAGGGGGAGATGGTAGCTATAGCTCCAATTAGACAGTATGTAATTAAATTGGCTAGATTATCAATATAAAATATACCTGACCATCCAAGAAGAATTAAAGCTGGGAAAGCTAAGGTTGAGATGAGTAAAATATTGGTTGTGGATTCGTTTGCAATTTCATCATTTTTGTGGATAAAATGTTGCTTTGTCATTGGTCGTATACCTCCTCTGGTTTGTATGAGTGCATAAAGAAAGTCTGAAAATATTGATTATTTATGATAATAAAGGTCTGAAGGCATACTGAAAAGCTTTCAGACCTTTAAATACAACAGTTATGTGAAATGTATGTTAATAGCAGGCGACAATCCGCCTGCAAAAATATCATTTTTTAAATAAATTATTGAAATAGACGCCCTTTACATAGTGCTGAGTTCACCTAAACTTGACTCCAGCTATTATAAAAACAGTCATAGTAAAGGGATCGTTAAAAATGTTCTTAATCGGTCCGTAATACTCACCTCCCAATGGATACAGATATTATATCATGGCAGTGTGTATCTTGTAACAGATTATTAGATTATTTTGCATTGTGAAATCGAAAGGGAAGAAGGAAAATTGTCTTTTACCTGGATCATCACTGTACTGTATATCATTTCGGTAATCTTTTCATATCCTTTCTGGAATTATATCTGAATCCTCAATATGCCAGAAAAAACGGCGATTTTTCAAAATAAACGAAAAAATCATCGATATGTTCCTACCTACTGCTCCTATTGAGAATGATTCAGAGATCAATTCCATCCATTTGCCTATGTCTTAAATATTGATATTGATATCGAACATTAAAAAATGACATGGATGTAACCGTTTGTTATAATTAAGTTGTAACATATAGCAGTAATCAAAAGCTGCTGAAAAAGCCATTGACCTGTTTCTACAAATAGAGACTGTAAAAAACAGCCTGATGTTGGAGGAAGGAGGAAGGGGATGACACTTTTGCTTTAAAAGAATATTAAGGAATTATTTTTGGAAATGGAATATATGTAAATTCAAATCTCACAATAGTAGATGATGGGCATGTGTATGTAGGTGATAAAGTAATGTTTGGACCCAATGTAACGATAGCAACTGCAGGTCATCCGGTTGATCCAGTACTAAGGGCAAAGGGATTGCAATTTAATAAAGATGTATATATTGGAGAAAATGCATGGATAGGAGCAGGTGTAGTTATTCTTCCTGGGGTTCATATAGGAAAGAACACAATTATAGGTGCTGGAAGCATTGTTACAAAAGATATTCCTGACAATGTGGTGGCAGTTGGAAATCCATGCAGAGTTCTTAGAAAAGTCCATGAAAGAGACAAGGAATATTACTATAAAGATGAGAGAATAGATTGGGAGAATATTATTTTTTAGTCCAACGGTTCATAAAAAGCCTTTCAGACTTTTATTCCATCAATCCAAGAGATGTTGAGGTGGTTCATTGTGAAATTGCATCCAATTACAGACATACCGAAAAACAAAGTAACAGAGTTTTTTAAGTCGCATTGGGGAAGTTCCAAAATGGTTATTTCCAGTGGAGTTTATGACTGTAGTGAACTGGATGGCTTTGCAGTTTTAAATGATGAAGGAGATATTATTGGTTTAGTTACATATATCATCAGAGATCATGAATGCGAGATTATATCTTTAAACAGTATTGAAGAAGGAAAAGGGATCGGGACATCTCTGATTAATGAAATTGAAAATATTGTCATTAAAAATAATTGTAAACTCATTAAATTAGTAACAACAAATGATAATTTATTAGCATTAAGGTTTTATCAAAAACGTGGCTTTATTCTGTCCAGGATTATAAATAATGCAGTTGAGGAAGCGAGAAAGCTAAAACCAGAGATCCCCTTAATCGGTAATGATGGTATACCAATCAGAGATGAAATCGAGTTGATTAAGGTTTTAAGTTAATGGAGGTTTACATATTACCAATAAAAGTTTTTAGCTGGAAGTTGAAAGGAATCGGATAAAAGAGCTGTAAAAGCCATATTTACTCGTTAAGTATCAGGTTGAGGGTGTAGGAGTGAATGGGTGAATGTGTATTTGGCAAGGGATAATTACCCTTGACAGGGTAAAATGGGATATGTTAGAATATTCGCCAAAGCAATGACGAAGAGAAGTAGCATGAATTATCGTTCACAGAGAGCGGGGGATGGTGAGAGCCCTGCAAAGTGAATTCATGTGAATAACACTTCACCAGCTTCAATCTGAAAGTCATATTGCATATGACGAGTAGGTGCGACGTAAGCCGTACGTTACAATGGCAGACACTAAGAAGTGACTGTACGAAGTGGTACAGTAATTCAGGTGGCACCGCGGACGATGATTATGCTGTTCGCCCTGAAATGTTTATTTCGGGCGAGCAGCTTTTTTATATTTATAGGTGCTCTCCCGACACAGTGAATCGAAAAAAAGATGAGAAAGGGAGATGTTATGTCAGAGATTTATCGTACCAAAACAATGAATCAAATCACCGAAGAAGATATTGGTACCGTCCTTAAAATTGCCGGTTGGGTTGAAAACATCCGGGACCACGGGGGTGTGTCCTTTATCGACCTTAGGGATATGTACGGTGTCATGCAGGTGGTATTCAGAAATATTGAGCTTCCAAAAGGCATCAGAAAAGAAGAATGTCTATCCATTGAAGGTGTGGTGGAAAAACGGGATGAGGAAACCTATAACCCCAAGATTCCCACCGGTACTATTGAGCTTGCGGCGCAAAAAGTCACGGTTCTAGGCAAGGTCTATAAGGATCTTCCGTTTGAAATCGCCACCTCCAAGGAAATTCGTGAGGAAGTGCGTTTAAAGTACCGTTACCTTGATTTGAGAAACCAGAAGGTAAAGGATAATATTCTGTTCAGGTCTCAGGTTATTAGCTTTTTAAGACAGAAGATGACCGAGATGGGCTTTGTTGAAATTCAAACCCCGATTCTGTCGGCATCTTCTCCCGAAGGAGCAAGGGATTATATCGTTCCATCCAGAAAGTTTAAAGGAAAATTCTATGCATTGCCTCAGGCACCGCAGATCTATAAGCAGTTGCTGATGGTTTCAGGATTTGACAAGTATTTTCAGATTGCCCCATGTTTCCGTGACGAGGATGCACGGGCCGACCGCTCTCCGGGCGAGTTCTATCAGCTCGACTTTGAAATGAGCTTTGCCACCCAGGAAGACGTTTTTCGCGTGGGCGAGGAGGTGCTGGCTGCAACTTTTAAAAAGTTTGCACCCGAAGGGTATGAAATCACCCAGGCACCGTTCCCTGTTTTCAGCTACAAACAGGCCATGCTGGAATTTGGTACCGACAAGCCGGATCTGCGCAACCCCTTGCGTATTATTGACGTGACAGATTTCTTCCAGAAATGTGCATTTAAACCTTTTCATCACAAGACAGTCAGAGCCATCAAGGTTCATGCGGATATGTCCAAGGGCTTCCATGAAAAGCTGCTGGAATATGCACTGTCTATCGGTATGGGCGGACTCGGCTACCTTGAAGTTCAGGAGGATATGACCTACAAAGGCCCTATCGACAAATTCATTCCCGAAGAAATAAAAGGGGAGCTGGCCCAAATTGCCGGACTTATTCCCGGTGATGTTATATTCTTCATTGCCGATAAGGAAAAGCTTGCTTGTAAATATGCAGGGCTAATCCGCAATGAACTGGGCAAGCGTCTTGATATCTGTGAGAAAAATACTTACCGTTTTTGCTATGTCAATGATTTTCCAATGTATGAAATCGACGATGTGACCGGAAAAATACAATTTACCCATAACCCCTTCTCCATGCCGCAGGGTGGACTGGAGACCCTTAACACCAAGAATCCTCTGGACATTTTGGCTTACCAGTATGACATTGTCTGCAACGGCGTTGAACTTTCCTCGGGCGCAGTCCGAAACCACGACCTGGATATCATGGTCAAGGCTTTTGAGATAGCGGGTTATGATGAGGAGACTTTGAAAAAGAAGTTCGGAGCGCTCTATAATGCATTCCAGTACGGAGCACCGCCCCATGCCGGCATGGCTCCCGGAGTTGACCGTATGATCATGCTCCTAAGAAACGAGGAAAACATCCGCGAAGTGGTGGCTTTTCCTATGAACAGCAACGCACAGGATCTGATGTGTGGTGCACCAGGCGAAGTGACCGAGCAGCAGTTGCGTGAGGTGCATATTAAAATCAGAAATTAAGCGTTTTTAAATCATTCCGGCGCACTTGACGGCCGGGAGTTATCAGAAATGGAGTGAGGATTATGGCAATTTCAAAAACCGAGATAGAAAAACTTGCAAAACTTGCAAAGCTGAACTTCTCGGACGAAGAGCTTGAGCGATTTACGGCTGAATTTGATGAGATTATCGCATTTGCGGATACCATCAACCAATCCATTGAAGGCGGGACCGAACAGATCAGAAGTGTGGGCGCCAGAGTGGTCTCATTTGATGACCTGCGCCCTGATGAAGTGGAACCGTCCCTGCCTAATGAAAAAATCCTTTCCAATGTCGAAGGGTATAATGGATTTTTCAGCCTGGAAAGGAGTAAAAAATGAGAGCAGGAATATCTGAACTGGCCAAAAAGCTTCGCAACCGCGAAGTTTCTGCGGTGGAGCTGACAAAAGCATATATTGATGCCATTGAAAAACTGAATCCAACCCTCAATGCCTATGTGCATTTGACTTTTGATACCGCTATGAAGGCTGCCCAAGAAGCCGACCAAATGCTTAAAGAGGGCGATGCACCCTTGCTCTGTGGCATACCCATGGCTCTGAAGGACAATATTTGTACTGACGGACTTACTACCACATGCTGTTCTAAAATCCTGAAAGACTTTAAGCCTTACTATGATGCTACCGTCTGGGAAAAGCTGAAAGCCCAGGGGGCAGTGCTTTTGGGCAAGACCAATATGGATGAGTTTGCCATGGGAAGCACCTCAGAAACCAGTTGCTATGGGGCGCCATTAAATCCCAGAAACACGAATTATGTTACCGGCGGTTCTTCTGGCGGTTCGGCTGCGGTCGTTTGTGCAAATCTTGCGGCATACAGCTTAGGCTCGGATACAGGTGGTTCCATCCGTCAGCCAGCCTCTTTCTGCGGAGTAGTGGGACTTAAACCCACCTATGGTGCGGTATCCCGCTATGGGCTTATTGCTTACGGCAGTTCTCTGGATCAGATCGGACCCCTGACAAATAGTGTGAAGGACGCTGCCATCGTTTTCGAAGCAATCAAAGGCGGAGACAAACGGGATCAGACCAGTGCGGATTATGAGTATGATTCTTCTTTGGCTGAATGCCTGGATAGGGATATTAAGGGCATGCGCATCGGTGTTGCCCAAGAATTCTTTGATGGAATCAATCCAGAGATTAAATCAAAGATTGAGGAAGCCATAAAGTTGTTTGAAAGAAACGGTGCTGTAATAGAAAACATCAGTCTACCGGCTTTGAAACTTGCGCTTCCGGTATATTACATTATCGCCTGTGCTGAAGCCTCCTCCAACCTCGGACGATATGACGGCATCCGTTATGGCTATCGAACATCCTCTTATACCAGCATTGAAGACATGATTGTCAAAACCAGAAGCGAAGGGTTCGGCGATGAAGTTAAACGCCGCATCATGCTGGGAACCTATGTGTTGTCCAGCGGTTATTATGATGCTTACTATAAGAAAGCTTGCCTGATTCGTGAAGAGATTAATCGGGAATTTGCTACCGTCTTTGAAAAATGTGACGTGCTTATTGCTCCTACGGCGCCTAATACAGCATTCCCTCTAAACTACAAAGGGGCAAGCCCGGTTGAGATGTATTTGTCGGATATCTGTACTGTGCCCGTTAATATTGCAGGGGTTCCGGCCATTTCAGTTCCTTGTGGGGAGGATGCTAAAGGGCTTCCTGTCGGCATGCAGCTCATTGGCAGAAGGTTTGGCGAGGCAACTGTTCTCCAAGCAGCTCATTTTTATGAGCAAAGTGCCGGCCAAGTGATTGGTGTTTACGAAGGAGGTGTCGGGATATGAATTATGAAATAGTCTGCGGCATTGAAACTCATATTGAGTTGGCAACCAAAACCAAGATTTTCTGCGGCTGCACCACTGAATTCGGGGGAGAGCCCAACACCCATTGCTGTCCTGTTTGTACCGGCCAGCCGGGGGCTCTTCCCATCCTTAACCAAAAAGTGGTGCAATACGCCATTAAAGCCGGACTGGCACTGAACTGCAAAATCAATACCAAATCCCATATGGACCGAAAAAATTATGTATATCCCGATTTACCAAAAGCTTACCAAATTTCTCAATATGACGAACCTCTGTGTGAAAATGGTTATATCGAGCTTGATAGCGGCAAGCGTATCGGCATTACCCGAATTCATATCGAGGAGGATGCCGGAAAACTCGTCCATGAGGACGGGTATACCTATATTGACTATAACCGTGGCGGTGTTCCACTGATTGAGATTGTTTCTGAACCAGATATTTCTTCTGCCGAAGAGGCAAAAGAGTATGCCGAAAAGCTGCAGCTGATTATGCGCTATATTGGTATATCAGACTGCAAGATGCAGGAAGGATCTATGCGCTGTGACGTCAACCTTTCGCTGCGAAAGCCTGGTGATCCCAATTTTGGCGTGAGAACCGAAATCAAGAATATCAATTCCCTAAGTTTTATTCAAAAGGCTGTTATGGCCGAGGCGGAAAGGCAGGCGGATATTCTGGATGCGGGAGGAACCATTGTTCAGCAGACCATGCGTTACGATGAAGCAACCAATAGCGTTACTCCTATGCGTGATAAGGAAAACTCTGATGATTACCGATACTTCCCTGATCCCGACATTTTGAGATTTAGTATCGATGAGGAAAAAGTAGAAGAAATTCAAAGATCCTTGCCTGAGCTTCCCTTTGACAAGCTCAAACGATACATGAATGTCCTGGGGCTTCCTGAAGCCACAGCCAAACAGATTTTCAGATACAGGAAGGTAGCTGAATTTTTTGAAGGTGCTCTGGCTGAGGGAGCAAGTGTTAAAAATACGGCTAACCTGATTGTTGGTACCATTTTTTCCAATATGGACACTGAAGAGGAAAAGGAACTATTTGCTATTAAAATTTCGGCCTCCCAATTTGCAGCACTTGTAAAGCTTGCTGATGAGAAAAAAATCAACATAGGAGTTGCCCAGAGCACCTTGCAAAAGATGCTGGAAACCGGCAAATCAGTAGAGGAGTTTATCAAGCCGGAGGACCTTGTGGGTATCTCTGATGACGTGCTTGAAAGTTTATGTAAGGAAGCCATTGACGCCAATCCCAAAGCGGTAGCCGATGTCAGAAGCGGTAAGGATAAAGCCATCAATACGATGTTTGGCTACATTATGAAGAAAACTGGCGGTAAGGCAGATATTCGCAAAGCTGAAGCTTTGTTGAGAAAATTGATCGGAGAATAAAAATGCAGGATATAACAATAGCAGCGTCACTGAAAAATTGTAAATGTCCAAGGGGTATGGAAAGGATGTACCAAGGAGGGCGAGTATTTTTCACAATATGATGCAATATTAAAAAAGATGAAATTCTAATTGACAAATTCTTGCAATTGCTGTTATAATTAATATAAATAGAAAAATAAACATTTTTAGTAAGATGATCAGAAAGCAGATGGATTGCAAACCTATAGAAAGATTCTGATCCTGGAATCTGAAGCATCTAAATAGTGTTTTATCAGAAACAAAGGCGTTTCACCAAGAGAGTGGAACGCCTTTTTTGCGTATTTTTGCTGAGATATAACCGTTGATGAAACGGAAATTATTAAAATTTATAAGCTAAATCAAACTTTTATAGTATTTTAAAGGGGGAATAGATTATGGAAAAAAGTATTATTGAGATTGGTTCTGACATGTTTGGTTCAGCTGTGTTTAGTGAGAACGTAATGCAGGAACGTCTGCCAAAACCTATTTATAATAAGCTGAAGAAAACCATTAAGGAAGGTCTTCCACTTGATCCGGATATAGCCGATGTAGTAGCCTGTGTGATGAAGGATTGGGCGGTTGAAAAAGGTGCAACCCATTTTACACACTGGTTCCAGCCATTGACCGGTATTACTGCTGAAAAGCATGACTCCTTTCTGACACCAACAGGGGACGGAAAAGCCATTATGGAATTTTCAGGCAAGGAGCTTATCAAGGGAGAGCCTGATGCTTCATCTTTCCCTTCCGGTGGTCTTCGCGCAACATTCGAGGCCAGAGGTTATACCGCATGGGATTGTACCTCGCCTGCCTTTGTAAAGGATGGTACTCTGTATATACCGACAGCTTTCTGTTCCTATACGGGCGAAGCCCTGGACCTGAAAACCCCTCTCTTACGTTCAATGGAGGCACTCTCCAAACAAGCGCTTCGTATTCTGAGACTCTTTGGCGATACCACTACCAAGAGGGTTGTAACGACCCTGGGGCCTGAGCAGGAATACTTTCTTGTGGATAAAGAATATTTCATGAAGCGTAAGGATCTGCTTTACACCGGAAGAACCCTGTTTGGTGCTAAACCGCCTAAAGGGCAGGAGCTGGAAGATCATTATTTCGGAATCATTAAAGAAAAAATACCCAATTTCATGCATGATTTAGATCTCGAACTCTGGAAGCTTGGGGTTTCCGCAAAAACCAAACATAATGAAGTTGCACCCGCGCAGCACGAGCTGGCTCCCGTATTTGCCACCACCAATATTGCAACTGACCATAACCAGCTAACTATGGAAATCATGAAAAAAGTAGCTGACAGGCACGGACTTGCTTGCCTCTTGCATGAGAAGCCGTTTGCAGGTGTCAACGGCTCTGGTAAGCACAATAACTGGTCCATTTCAACCAACGATGGCAAGAACCTGCTTGATCCAGGCAACACACCATTGGACAATGCACAGTTCCTTGTCTTCCTCGTTGCGGTGATCAAGGCTGTCGATGAGTATGCAGATCTGTTACGTTTCTCTGTTGCCACAGCCGGAAATGATCACAGACTCGGAGCCAACGAGGCACCTCCGGCAATCATGTCCATTTTCCTTGGAGATGAGTTGACCAGTGTTATCGAGCAGATAGAAACCGGCGTTGTCAAAGACAACGGCAACAGCAAAACCTTGGAAATCGGTGTTTCTACCCTTCCGGTTCTTCCAAAGGATAGTACCGACAGAAACAGAACCTCTCCTTTTGCATTTACAGGTAATAAGTTTGAGTTCAGGTCCGTCGGTTCTTCACAATCTATCGCTACCCCGAACCTCATAATCAATACTATTGTAGCCGAATCTTTGAGCCAGATTGCCGACCGCCTCGAGAAGGCTGAGGATTTCAAGGCAGAAGTGAATGCTGTGGTGAAGGAGATTATCAAAAACCATAAGCGCATTATCTTTAATGGCAACAACTATTCCGAGGAATGGGTTGATGAAGCCGAGAGAAGAGACCTGCTCAATTTGAAGACCACTGTCGATGCCATTCCTACGCTTATTGCGGAAAAGAATATCAAGGTACTTGAAAAGCATGGCGTTTTGAGCCGCACAGAAATACATTCCCGTTTATGAGATCTGCCTGGAAAACTACATCAAGACAATCCGCATAGAAGCCCTGACCATGATTGAAATGGCAAGCAGGCAGATCCTTCCGGCATCACTGGCCTATGTAAAAAAGGTTGCAGATACCGTCGCCTCTCTCAATGCGGCAGGCGCAGATTCCTCCTTTGCTAAGAAAGAGCTGGATAAGCTTGTTTCGTTAACATCTGGCTTACAGGCATCTATCGACAAGCTGAGTGCGAAAGTAGAAGAAGTTGATACACATGAAGGGGATCTGCTGGAGTATGCCCGTGCTTATAAAGATGACATCATTCCATTGATGAACGAATTGCGTGCCACTGCCGACAAGCTTGAAACCATGGTGGATGCAAGCTTGTGGCCATTGCCCACTTACGGCGATCTCCTGTTTGGCCTCATCGGTTAAGAATTTGCTTGATCAATAAGCTGAATCGTCTATAAAAGCTTGGTTCAACGTTAAATGTTAGAAATGAACTAAGTAAAATGAAATCATATGAAAACAGGCAGATGACCTGACTTGGTTATCTGCCTGTTTTGTGTACAGATTTAAGCCATCAATACAGTATTTTGCTTATGAACTTTTTGATGTTTTTAAGTCTATTCAAAATGGGCAGCTGCATATCAAGCGTTTGGTGGAGAAGGCATGACTTGTTTCAGGAAAAATAAAACATATACTTTCGCATACAAACTTCATATGGTAAAGTTATATTTATCAACAATGCAGTAAGGAAGTTAACAAAAATGAAGATCAATAAGATCACTATTGTAGGAATGGAAGCGTTGGGAATTTTATTTGGGGGCTTTTTTACAATGATTTTACAGTTGTAAGTGAAGTTACTTATAAAAGAATTGATCGACAAGGTGACAAATCGGAAGGAAGAATAAATTGTGATTATAGAAACAGATAGATTGATTTTGAAGGAAATGACTGAGGATGATTTTGATTTTTTGTATCATAGCTTAAAACATCTTATAAATGTCGTTTAAATAATGATTTTAATTCGGAGGGTATCATGAGTGAATATAGAATTGTGAAATTAACGGAAATGCCTGAGATAAAAGAAAAGGCAGCAAACTGGTTCCATGTAAAATGGGGCATACCGCTTGAAGCGTATCTTAAGAGCATGGAAGCAGCTTTAAACGGAGATCCCATCCAGGAGTGGTATTTATGTCTGGACGGAGAAAAAATCATTGCGGGTATGGGCGTCATCGAGAATGATTTTCATGACAGAAAGGACCTAACACCCAATATATGTGCCGTTTATACAGAGGAACAGTATAGAGGCAAAGGGATATGCGGCAAGCTTCTTGACTTTGTAGTTGCTGATTGTAAAGTAAAAGGAATATCTCCATTATATCTGATAACAGACCATACTAATTTTTACGAAAAATATGGATGGGAATTTTTGTGTATGGTTCAGGGAGATGGGGAAACCAAAATGAGCAGAATGTATATTCATAGATAAGGGCCAGTTTAGTTTGCTTAAAATCTGAAAGAGTCTACTTAGATGAAGAACAGGGCGTCTGTCTGTATAAAATAAACCCTCGATATGTGTGTGGAACATATCGAGGGTTTATTTTTAGGAAGAAAATGAGTTAGAATTAAAACCTTGATTTAAACTGCTATGAATGAAATCCTATTATCAACCTTTTATTTTTTGATCGGATATTATTGAAGGCAGTACAATTTCTGCGCTGAATCCCTTTCCGATATCGCTAGAGATCATCAAAAGTCCTTGATGTGCCCTGGCAATTCTTGCAACCATGGGTAAGCCTAATCCATGCCCATTTTTGCTGGGTTGTTTTCTTTTAGATGAATATGGAAGTTCCAGTAGATCCGTCAGCTCATTATGAGAGATTCCTTTCCCGTTATCAGTTACGGTAAAACTACAGGTATCATTACTTTCATTAAAGGATGTCTGTAGTAAGATCTGACAACCGTCAGGATTATGGTTGATGCTGTTTTGGATCAGGTTTGTAATAGCACGGATTAGCAGCCTTTCATCTGCGTTGACCTGAATGTTCTCATCTAAACTTTCTATTTCCAATATAAAACGTTCATCCAATCCATTATTTATAAATTCGGATACGATTTGCCTGGCCAATACGGATAATCGAATTGGCTTTTTATCCAGGGGCTGCATTTCATATTCCAACTTTGAAACGAGGTTTAAGTCATTCACAAGAAACTTTAGTTTTTCAGCCTGCTGCCGAATAATACCTGCCTGACTTCTTTGCTCTGCCGTAAGATAGTTGTTTTCCTCCAGCTCGCTTGCATAGCCAAGCACCATGGAGAGTGGGGTCCGAATATCATGGGAGATCACTGCAATCCAGTTTAGGCGGGCTTCATCTCTGCTCTTTAAACTATTGCTTTTTTGCTGTAACAAAATAGATGCACCATTTACACTTTGTGCAAGATTGGACAAAATTCCTTTGGGCTCTATATATACTTCTTTATCCTCGGCAAGATCTTGAATACCTTGAGTTAAGGGGCGGATGGAACGAATCAACCTGGAGCCGATAATAAGCGACAAAAGCAATGCCAATACAATATTTACAACCAGTAAAGAAGCGATTCTAAGAGGAAAGGAAGAAATCCAGCTGGTTGGAAGGATGTGCTGATACTTTGCCAGACTGCCTTTAGGATATCCGACAACCACCACCCCTTCATCGTGTTCCCATACGAAAACGGGATAATCCATCAGGTAGTTTCGAGTAAATTTAGATACATCTGTTAAGGAATATGTCTTGGGAAGGTCATCAGGAAGCATATAATCCCATACGACATGTCCATTATTATCAATCAGCATTGCCCATGCGTGATTTTGCTTAAGCATATCCTCAGCAGAGGAATTTAAGGAATAGGCATCAAATGATACATGCAATCCCTTGGCTACATTTTGAACAACAGCACTTGGGGATTGCCCTTGATTCATACCTTTAAAGATCCATACACCCAGCAAAATAAAGTTAAAAATGAGTAAAAAAATAGAAATCGCTATGGTCGCAATAATAAAGCGTTTTAGGATTCGTATGATGCTTTCCATATTACCCCTCCTTAACCATCAACTTGTATCCTAATCCTCTGATGGTCAGCAGGTATTCCGGGCTGGAAGGGTTATTTTCAATCTTTTCACGGATACGGCGGATATGTACCATCAGTGTGTTCTCATAACCATAATAATCATCCCCCCATGTAGCCTGGCAAAGGGCGTCACTGGTAACGATTCGGTTCTTGTTTTCATAAAGTTTAAGCAGCAATGCATGTTCTTTTGCTGTTAAAGAATATTCCGTGCTGTCATTTTGAACAACACCACCTTCAAGATCAATTATGCGTTCTCCTAAGTTGAAAACAGGGAGTTGCTCCCGTTTTGGCGGCAAGTAAACTCTCCTTAGGATTGCCGTTAGCCGGAGAATCAGTTCCCTGGGCAAAAACGGCTTTACAATGTAATCATCTGCACCCAGTCCCAGTCCTAGTAAACGATCTTCATCCTCACCTCTTGCAGATAAAAAAAGTACAGGCATATCTGAAATCTGACGCAAGGATGTCAGAAGAGAAAATCCATCCCCGTCTGGCAGCATAACGTCCAAAATCGCAATATCAGGTTTTATAGACCTGCAAATTTCCAATGTTTCGGCACAACCAGAGGCCTGATAAATGCGTGTAAACCCTTCTTTACGTAAAAAACTCTCTATCATAGTCCTTATTTCACGCTCATCATCTACGATGAGCAATTTTTTACTTTTTAAATCATCCATGTAAATCACCCAAAATAATTATACTACTTTTTACTTCACTTCACCTTATTTTTAGTTAAATAGTGTACTTATTTGCAGAATTTAAGGTTGTCGTAAGGTTATTGTCAGTTTGAAGAAAGGTTGATTTGATATGCTTTCTTAAGAACAGCACTTAACAGATCGGAGGAAATGAAAATGAATCAGATTGTAGCCACGTATGATCTTTCAAAACGATATGGAAAAGCCTATCGTGTGAAAGATGTAAATTTGACAGTGAAAGAAGGAGAGATTTATGGTTTTCTTGGCCCTAACGGAGCAGGAAAATCTACTACGTTAAAAATGATTTTAGGATTAACGCGTCTTACAGAAGGTAAAGTAACAGTCTTTGGAAAGGAGTTGGAATCAAATCGCCGTTCTATTTTAAACCAAACGGGTTCCCTTATAGAATCCCCTTCTTACTATGGGCATCTTACAGGGATAGAAAATATGCGGGTGATTCAGAAGCTAAGGGATGTGCCGGATAAGAATGTAGAGGAAGTACTAAAAATTGTCCGATTGGAGAAGCAAAAAGATAAAAAAGTAGGACAATACTCCCTGGGAATGAAACAGCGTTTGGGAATTGCTATGGCGCTTTTGTCTTTTCCGAAACTTTTAGTTCTGGATGAGCCGACCAATGGTCTTGATCCTGCTGGTATCAGTGAAATCAGGGAACTCATTAAGTCTTTGCCCCAGCGTTACGAAATAACAGTACTGATTTCAAGCCATCTGCTTTCAGAAATCGAGCAGATGGCAACCTCAGTAGGTATTATTGACCATGGAAGGATGATGTTTCAAGGCAGTATGGAAGATTTGAAGAGCAAAAATCGTCCAACCATTATGATAAAGACGCAGAATAATAAACAAGCCCAGAAAATGCTTTTACAAAAGGGATTTTCCTCCATGCAGGAGGGAGAATTCTTGGTATTTGAAAACATGACAGACGAGCAAGTGGCAGGAGTAAATAAAATCTTAGTTTCAGCCAATATTGATGTGTTACGGATCGAAGAGCACAAGAAAAACTTGGAGAGTATTTTTATGGATATTACAGGAAGGGAGCGCAGTTTATGATGAAAGCCGTTAGTCTTGAACTGTATAAATTACGTCATAAGCGTTTATTTTTGATGGTCATATTATTTTTAACGGTGGAAATTATTTGGACATTCATGGCAGTCAGTGTATCCATTTCCCGAAATTCAGATTATGCCCGATGGGAATTTGTTATTGCGATTTTATCCAGTATGAACGGTTTATTTTTTCCTATTCTTGCGGCCATATGTGTATCCCGAATCTGCGACATGGAACATAAAGGAAACACATGGAAGCTGTTACTGACTGTTTCTGTCAGACATAGTATGCTTTATGTGGCAAAATATATTTCTGCTTCAATTATTATGTTGGGGGTCTGTATTATGCAAGGGATTGCCATCATAGCATTTGGAATGGTCAATGAATTTGGGCAGCCTGTGCCTTTCATGCTGCTGATTCGATTTCTTGCAGGGACAGTTTTAACCAATATGACCATTATAGGGTTGCAGCAATGGGTGGCCATGGCAGTAAAAAACCAGGCTTTCGCAGTATCTCTCGGTATGGCGGGGGGATTCATTGGTTTGGCAGCGGATTTACTTCCAGGAGCAGTACGAAGGTTCTTTGTATGGTCATACTATACTGGATTAAGTCCAGTTACACAAAACTATGCCAATGAAAAAGTTCAATTGATTGTAGAAGATGTGAATGCATTGCTTCCTGCGATGGTGGGACTGATAGTGGCCGGAATAGCCATTTTCCTGGCTGGAAACATTCATGTATCAAGGCAAGAGATATGAGGAGGGGGAGGAGATTATGTTAAGACGATGTATTGTTGCTGAATGGATGAAGTTACGTCGTTCACATGTATGGATGATTCTCATGATTCTTCCAGTCATAAGTGTAATGGTTGGTACTGCTAACTTTTATATGAATCAGGGGGTATTAAAAAAAGAGTGGTACAGTTTGTGGTCGCAAGTTGGTTTATTTTACGGAGAATTTTTCCTTCCTATTCTTATAGCGATTCTTTCTGCCTATGTGTGCAGGCTGGAACATCTTAATAAGAACTGGAACATGATTATGACATCACCCGTATCGGCAGCTGGTATTTTTCTGGCTAAATGGATCGTAGTAGGAGTGATGTTGGCTTTTGTTCAAATTTTCTTTTTTATTTTGTATTTTTTAGGGGGCAAATTGGCAGGTTTAACTTCCAGCCTTCCTGAAGAACTCACTGGATGGTTTTTTCGAGGATGGATCGCTGCCCTTACAATCAGTACAGTGCAATTGGCATTGTCCATGCGCATCCGCAGTTTCGCACTTCCTGTTGGTATTGGTTTATGTTCAGTTTTCTTAGACCTTGGTATGTATGTTGCAAATCTTGGAATGTTTTTTCCCCATTCACTATTAGCCATAGGGATGGGCGTACTCAGTCAAACAGGCCTTACATCTGGAGAAAATGTTTTGTTTATTATAATGAACCTTTTATACAGTGTTGCTGTTAGTACTGGTGCAATACATGGGATGACTAAATCTGATGCAGTGGCTTAAAAGCAAAGAAGCATTTTTATGTAGTTGCTATAGAATGGATCACTTAAAGGAATCTTCTATTTGTTTTCTTTTAAATTATAATGGTATGTTTTTTAAATAGGATACTAAAGTTCTTCAGAAAAGCATTAGATGTATTGGAAATATTTATAAACTATAAACAGAGAATGTGATAAAATTGAAGATGGAACTTGGCAGGAAATTCAAAATATAGCTTGAAGAAGAAGTAAGAAAATGTACATTACACTAAATCTTGCCAGAGTACTTGCCTACCAGAAAGATCATCTCATCCTTTCTAAAAAAGAAGGCGGAGAGTGGGGACTTGCCAATTTAGTGGAGAAGTACCAGTTTCTATAATGATGATGCAATGTTTTAATATATCTAAATACAGGAAATGATATATAATCCAAAATCAGTTCTTCTTCATCATGTTTCTTATCTGGAAAGCTATATAATACTTTATGTTTATGAGATTGGTGCTTAATACGACTCTGCGTGAGATTATTATGATCACTCTGGTATCGGCTTTGGTATTTATTATTTTGATGTTAGTCGATTCTAAGGTTGGGATACAGATACCAATGTTATAATATTAGCAAAGTTATTGATGCAATTTGTTCGTCTACTTTCTGTTAATCTGTTATGCCAGATATTAGGAATTACTAGTGAGGAAAAAGGGAAAATTTGATGATATTGCTGCTATAGCATTGATAAAAGCATTTACATGAAATTTAATAGTAAGTGAGTACTGTTTTTCAGAACACTATAAATATAAACCCGTAGCGACAAAACTATTCTATGCGCTACGGGTTTTTATTTAGTGTGGAAGTTTACTGTTACGGGCTAAACCAGAAAGTTCTTTTGCTAGAATAATATCATGATGAAAATAATTACAATGAAAGCTAAATAATGATTTGACAACATTAGTTTTAGTATCTTTATAGTAATGTAAAAATATATTGAATGTCTTACGCCCATTCTTCAACGGGTATATAGTCAGTATTGCAGTCAAAATAACGAGGACCGATCAGTTCAAGCCCTTTCGGGGGGCGCCACATTTTAAAGCATTTAAGACCAACGACAAAAACACGTTTGCCGTATTTCAGCGCATCAGTGTTTACAGGGGTGAAGGTCTCGGGATCAACAAGGCAGATGAGGTCAGGTACCGTTGCAACAATCTCACTGCCTATACAGGTCGTGCTGTTTTTTAAATTGCGTATTGCATGCCCCAGTATCTCGCTGTGTGTAATAATGTTTTTAACAGCATATTTTTTCAGTGTTTTCTCATCCATATTTTTTCTCATTACACCGAAATAATTGCTTGCAATGGCAACACGTCGTTGGGTAGAATCATTATATGAATGATAATAGAAATATGCTTGGTATATTATTACTGTTGATATTTTTTCTTGAACTGCGAATTTTCATAAATGACCTAAAGACTCATTATATGTCGGGAAGTATTATATTGAGAAGGAGAAATAATATGGATCGATATGGAGCAATCAAAGAACGACTTTGTTTTTTGGCAGAAAGTGATAAAAAAATCAAAGCTCTGGTCACAATCGGATCTTCTGCCAGAGCATATTCTCAAGCAGATGAGTATTCTGATTTGGATATTATTATAGTTACAGAAGAACCAGAAGCTTGGCTGTATGGAGAATATCCGGCAAGGCTGGGGAACATGAAGATATCATTTGTTGAATCTACTTTTGGCGGTACTAAAGAGAGAAGAATTCTTTACGAAGGATCTTACGATTTGGATTTAATTGTTTTTACACCGGAGCAGTTCAGAGAATCTGTGGTGAATGGATCGTGTAATGAGGTCATGAATAGAGGATATGTTGTTATGTATGATGCTATGGGTATTACCAGTGTTTTAAAAGAATCCATCAAACTCGTGGTAAAATATGATCTTTTGCCAGAGGAAGAGTTTAACAATGTGGTAAATGACTTTTTATTTCACACGATCTGGGCATCCAAAAAGATTCAAAGAGGTGAATTCTGGACTGCAAAAATGTGCATTGACTCGTATTTGAAAAATCGCCTTCTTAGGATTATGGAGATGTATATGATTTCTTTAACCAATACGGATGTTTGGCACAACGGAAGATTTTTGGAAAAATGGGCAGATAAGGAGATTGTCCGTAAATTAAGATCTTGTTTTGCCCATTATGACAGGGAAGATATGATTTCTGCGTTGATATCAACTTATGAGCTATTTAGTAAGCTTGCGAAAAAAGTTGCTATTTATTGTAATTATTCTTATCCGAATGAATCAGATATATATGCTGGCGAGCTTCTGAGACAGAATATTTTTCATTGATATGTTTCTTTTGATTTAAAAGGATATTAAGGGACTACTGAAGTTTTGGAGTGAATTTTTCTGACTTATAAGAAGGAACTTTGGAGTATGTTTATACGTCAGGCAAATATTTTAATTGAAAAGGAGAATTGAAATATGACTCAATATGAACGAATGATAAAAGGACTAATATATGATCCTGGAGATGAAGAAATTCTTAAGGAACAACGCATATATCAAGATAAGTTATGGGAATTCAATCAACTTAAACCGACTCAATATAATGAAAAAATTAAATATATGAAAGAAGTTTTTGCTGAATGCGGAGATAACTGCTACATCGAGCTGCCTTTTCATGCAAATTGGGGTGGCCATCATGTTCATTTTGGAAATGGAATATATGCAAATTCAAATCTCACAATAGTAGATGATGGGCATGTGTATGTAGGTGATAAAGTAATGTTTGGACCCAATGTAACGATAGCAACTGCAAGTCATCCGGTTGATCCAGTACTAAGGGCAAAGGGATTGCAATTTAATAAAGATGTATATATTGGAGAAAATGCATGGATAGGAGCAGGTGCAGTTATTCTTCCTGGGGTTCATATAGGAAAGAACACAATTATCGGTGCTGGAAGCATTGTTACAAAAGATATTCCTGACAATGTGGTGGCAGTTGGAAATCCATGCAGAGTTCTTAGAAAAGTCAATGAAAGAGACAAGAAATATTACTATAAAGATGAGAGAATAGATTGGGAGAATATTATTTTTTAGTCCAACGGTTCATAAAAAGCCTTACAGATTTTTATTCCATCAATCCAAGAGATGTTGAGGTGGTTTATTGTGAAATTGCATCCAATTACAGACATACCGAAAAACAACGAGATTATATCTTTAAACAGTATTGAAGAAGGAAAAGGGATCGGGACATCTCTGATTAATGAAATTGAAAATATTGCTATTAAAAATAATTGTAAACTCATTAAATTAGTAACAACAAAGGATAATTTATTAGCATTAAGGTTTTATCAAAAACGTGGCTTTATTCTGTCCAGGATTATAAATAATGCAGTTGAGGAAGCGAGAAAGCTAAAACCAGAGATCCCTTTAATCGGTAATGATGGTATACCAATCAGAGATGAAATCGAGTTGATTAAGGTTTTAAGTTAAACGAATTAACGGAATCTTAATTTAATGGATCTCAATTTGTCAGTTGCTAAATTACAGTTAGTATTTAGATAAAATATGACAGCAGAATAGAATATTGGCCATCAAAGCGGTAATTTTGAAAAGAGTAAAAATATTATATAAGATAAATTAAGAGGAGACTAAAGTAAGGAGGTTAATAAGAATGGCGATCAATAAGATCACTATTGTAGGAATGGGAGCGTTAGGAGTTTTATTTGGGGACTTCTTTACACGAAAATTGGGAAAAAGCTGCGTTGAATTTGTGCTAGATGAAGCTCGGATTGAGAAATATAAAAAAGAAGGGGTTATATGTAATGGTGTTCCCTGTGATTTTACGGTTGTAAGTGAGGATGAAACAGATAAACCAGCGGATCTTTTAATATTTGCCGTAAAAGCAACTTCTCTTGATAGTGCAATTAAGACGGCAAGAAACAAGGTGTCGCAGGATACAATTATTTTATCTCTGTTAAATGGAATCTCAAGTGAGGAAATAATTGGTCAGGCGTTTGGAATGGACAAGATCATCTATTGCGTGGCGCAGGGAATGGATGCAGTAAAGATAGGAAATGAATTAAAATATAAGAATTTTGGACAGCTTTGCATTGGGATTTTGGAACATGAGAGGGATAAGACAGATAAGTTGCAGGCAGTTGTAGATTTGTTTGAAAATACGGGTCTTCCATACACAGTGGAGGCGGATATAAAACATAGGCTGTGGAGTAAATTTATGCTTAATGTTGGTGTTAATCAGACTGTAATGATATACGAAGGAACTTATGATACTGTTCAACGACCCGGCGAAGCAAGGGAGTTGATGAAAGCAGCTATGAGGGAAGTGATCTTAATAGCTGAAAAAGAAAATGTCCCTGTTACTGAAAAAGATTTGGATGAATATGTAAGACTGATCGATACTTTAAATCCCAATGGTATGCCCTCCATGCGGCAAGATGGACTTGCAAAGAGAAAGTCAGAGGTAGAATTGTTTTCAGGTACAGTACTTAAGCTTGGTAAAAAATATGGAGTGCCAACACCTGTTAATCAAAAAATTTATGACAGGATATTAAAGATGGAAAGTGAATATTATAAGCATATCATTTAAAGAAAAAGAGATAAGAGGTTACTTTTTTGGGAGAGTTTTTATGAATGAGTATGTATAGCTATTTCCTATAATATTTATCTTTCATGATATGGAAGAGATTATTGGATTAGGACTATTTCTGACTAAGAATAAAGATTTTCTTGAGAGAACTTATCCTTGGCGATTGATCCATATAAGGATTTTAGCACAGAGGGATTTTCATTGGCGGTTTTTGAAGAACTGATTATATGCATATTAATCAGTTTTATTATGAAAGTAACCGGAAATATAATAGTTTCATATATTTGGGTTGGAGCATTTTTTGCATTTTCAAATATATGAACTATTTCTTTTGACATTTGAAATCATATCTATTGAACTTATGTTATACCTTTTCATGCATTTTTCTATGTGTTTGATAAAGCTTTACCTATGCTTATACTTCTTACCCAAGACTCCAATGTCAGATTTATTCAATCTATCAATTCCTATATATAAGATTATACAGTCTCTGAATTAGATGGATCACCGGAGGATCAACAGAAAAGATATAAGAAGAGGTAGGTATAAAGAAAAGGAATGATCCATAAGTATCTTTTCAAGAAAGGAATAAAATGTTAAAGTAATGACAGAGGTGATTGAAGAATAAGAATATTCAATGATCAAGGCCCGAAAATTAAGGGAGGCAATGAAATAATGAAAATACAATCTTTATCTGTATGCGTACCCAATAAGGCTTGTGTAAACAAATGTAAATTCTGTGTAGCACGGATGAGAACAGAAGAATATAAAAATATGATGGATGAAAACTTACCTTTTTATGATTTATACGAAAAAGATTACATAAGAAGGTTAGAATTTGCCAGGGACAATGGGTGTAATACTGTGATGCTTACAGGCAATAGTGAGCCGCAGCAGAACCGTGCATTTTTACAAAGATTTGGAACAATGAATAGTAATTTATCGAGACCTTTTCGTTGGATAGAAATGCAAACTACAGGTGTAGGAATAGATGAGCCTTATTTGCGATTCCTCAGAAATCATGTAGGGATCAGTACAATTAGCTTATCGATTTCATCCTTTGATGATGAAATGAATAGACAATACAATGGAACAAGTATGAATAATAAAGTTTGCTTAGTTGATTTTTGTAAAAGTATCAAAAAGTACGATTTTAATTTAAGGATTTCAATTAACCTGACAGATGCATTTAATCCATATGAGGCTCAATATCTTTTTAAATATTGTAAAGAAATACTGCATGCAGATCAAATTACTTTCAGAATATTATATACATCAAATATCAATACAGAACAAGATCAATGGATTCATGAACATAAAGCCAGTGATGAATTAATTGAAGATATTAAAAAGTATATTAGACATAATGGCAGGCCACTGGAACGTCTGGAATTTGGGAACATGAAGTATTCTGTAGATGGAATGTCTACAGTATTAGATGAAGATTGTATGAATACAGAAGCGAAGGAGGAATTAAAATATGTGATATTAAGGCCTAACTGCAAACTATATTCTAAATGGGATGATACTGCAAGTTTAATATTTTAAGGACTATTTATAACAAGAGGAAACAAGAATCAAAAATGCAAAACAATATCTTTAACTGAAATATCACACTACAGTATTAGGTCAAATACATTTGTTTATTTGACCTATTTTTTTGCCTATTTAATTATTGAAGGAGTGAATAAGCAAAAATAAAGGATGAATATGCAATATGTATTGTATCTCATAAAAGAAAATACTACTATACAAATAACCAGTTCGTTGGAAAAGTTTACCGCATAGTCACGAGTGATTATGACATTATCGTATTGTCCCCCTTATTTTGGACAAAAACTCACTAATGCTTAATATATCTTAGAATTTCATATTAATTTTTCTTCACCCTAATTTGATTCTACAGAAATATTTATCTTCATCAAGGATAAA
>Ga0134100_1000758_pt1 | contig 35132 bp, 36 predicted proteins | sample 11_taG_2_FD_94444 | JGI IMG/M metagenome (GOLD analysis project Ga0134100, IMG submission 94444) | Switchgrass degrading microbial communities from high solid loading bioreactors in New Hampshire, USA - 11_42_5_180_A3 metaG | ecosystem: Engineered > Bioreactor > Semi-continuous > Anaerobic >...
AAAACAAGGTATAAAATGTAATCAACCAAGGATTTTAGGCGTTATAGTAATTCAAGAGTAAGTTATATACCTGATTTTTGAGGCTTTTAAAAACAAAAAGAGTGAACAACGCAAAACGCATTTAATTTAAATTTATTGCATATCACTGAAAATAATGATAATATATTTTTACATTGATTTTTTCTTAAACTGTTCTAAAGCATGGTATAACAATAAATATATATTAATGATTGATTATATGGAAAACCGGTTTTGCATATAAAGTGGTTAGCTTTGTTTGGAAGGGGATTTATTAATGCTCGCAGAAAAAGGAGAAAGGCATGTTCCCTCGGATTGCTTGAGTCTTTTTACATTAGGCCGTTTTGAAATTTACCAAAGTAAAAAGGGCTCTTTTACTGCGTCTGCAAGAACAACAAAGCTTTGGGATCTTTTCAAATACCTTTTAGCACATAAAGGCAAAGGAATTGCGCCCGAAATAATACTGGAAAACCTATATCCCGATGAAGTCTATGAAAATCCAAAGAACACTTTACAGAACATTGTTTATCGTTTAAGGAAATTATTGAAGGAAGAAGAGTTTTTTAACGGGTACGATTGCGGCGTTCTTTTTACGAACGGCTGCTATTCGTTATCCCTTCCCGATAACGTTTTTATTGATGCCGAAATATTTGAAGATTATGTTAAAAAGGCTGAGTCTTGTAAAAATGATAATATTGAAAACGCGATAGAATGTTATGAAAAGGCAATAGAATTATATGGCGGCGATTATTTCCCCGAATTGCTCTACGAAGACTGGATCATTCCAAAACGCAATTATTACCGCAGAATGTACATACAGTCACTTTTGAACCTGTTCGAACTGTACAGGGAAAAAGAAGAGTACGGAAAAAGCGTTGATGTTTTCGAAAAAGCAATACAAATTGAGCCTTATGAAGAAGAACTGCATATCTGCTTTATAGAGAGCTTAATTGAACTGGGCAAAATGAAAGATGCCAAGAAGCATTACGAGTACATAACCGGTATACTGTACAAACAGTTCGGCATCAAGCCAACCGCCGAAATGCAAAAAATATATCAGTTGCTGAAACAAAAACAACTGGCGAATGAAAGCATCGAACAATGCCTTGAAAACGACAATCCCTGCGGAGCGTTTTATTGTGACATCAATATATTCCGTTCAATTCTGCTCCTGGAAAAAAGGCGCAGCGAAAGAACAGGAGATCCGTTATTCCCTGTTTCGGTGAGCATAGAAGGCAATAACGCGAAGAACGAAATTGAAAGCTTTCGTGAGACATTAATAAACAGCCTCCGGAAGGGTGATGTCATTACCGACTGGAATGAATCGAAGCTTATGATCCTGCTGCCGAAAGTAGAATACAAGCAGATTATGATGGTTATCGACAGGATTATAAAAAAGCACCAGGCAAAAAACTGTAATAATAACATGAAATATAAAGTCAAGGTGCATTCGGTGAATCCCGGGCATTTAACGTAACAACCGCATTAAGAGCTTAATTAAATAAATAATAATGATAAATTACCACACAAGCGTGTGGTTTTTTTTGTCTTAAAATATGACCGGAATGTGACCGGGAAAAGAGTGGATTGAGATTGACGCCGGTATAATTTTAAATAAAGGAAATTACAGGATACAACGAAATGTGACCGGAATGTGACTGGAAAAAGAGTGGAATGAGATTGACACCAGTATAATTAAAACTAAACGTGATGATGAAGATATATCGGAGGAAGCTGACTAATGAAAATTATAGACGGTAACCTAAATGACAACATAAACAGCGATAACAAAATTATAAAGAATACCTCTTTCCTCTTGAGAATCAAGTATCATCAAAACCATAGCATCCAAGGGTCAATACAATGGCTTGAAAAGAGAAAGACAGTTTACTTCAGAAGTTTAATGGAATTGATAATGTTATTGCAGGAAGCCTCGTCAGGCGCCAACGAATTACGCTCATGGTTTAAAGATGAAGGACTGATAGAAGAATTAAGCAAAGTGGATTAACAGATGGAATCAGTTTCAAGGAGAGGGTAATATGAGGAGAAATATAAAAATTATATCGCTTGCACTCGTTATACTGGCAGTAGTTGGATTAATAATATATAAACTTTCGATATCGGACACAAAAGCTGCCTTCAGCAGTACAAAATACAGTGACGTAACTTTAACAGTAACGGGTGACATATATGGATTTTTGTTAACGCAGATAGAATCACAGCCGCAACTGCTTGACAGCAGCGGGCCTTTAACGATAACGGACGGCATTGATGACGGCGATACCGATACAACGACACAAACATCTGTGCCCGACGATATATACGCTGATAAGTATTAAACCGGAAAACCTGCAAAAACGATTATAGACTTTATTATTCCGGCAATATGAATACCAGTTATGAATGGAGAGACCGTTTGATGACGCAGCAAGCAGAAAACAAAAAACCAATAATCAAGGTAATACTGAATATATTAAGCAATGTTTTGATAGGTGTTATGGGTTTATTCATTATATACATGCTGGTTACGATGTTTACAGGCAGGAAAGGAAACGAACCGCCGGCAATACTTAACCACAGCATATACATCGTACGAAGCAACAGCATGAGCCCGACATTTAAGACAGGCAGCCTCCTGATTACAAAGAAGGTTGACGGCCGGGAAATCAAGATAGATGACATAATTACTTTCCGGAAAAAGAACGATTCATTATCCACGACACACAGGGTAGTGGCAATTATTGAAGAAGACAACGTAAGGAAGTTTGTTACGCGGGGCGACGCAAACAACGTGGACGATCCAATCCCCGTAGCGGAAAACGAAGTACTGGGCAAAGTAACTGTTTACATACCGCTTTTGGGCTACGTATTCGGGTTTATAAGGACAAAACAGGGAATTATCCTGGTAATCGTAATACCCGCGTTAATCATCATGATAACGCAGATTATACAACTGTTAAGATATAAAAAGGAGAATAAGCCGGAAACGCCGAAGGAAGAGCTTAATACCGGGGAAGATATGAATGCCGGGGCATAATGGCTCGTTTGGCAGAAGGAGGTTTCTATGAAAAAGTCCATATGCATATTGCTGTTGGTAGTATCAATAATAATTCTGCTGAGCGGGTTAACAATGTCATACTTTCATGACAAGTCAGATAAAATACAGATACCTTTTACAATGGGCACTCTTGAAGTGGAGATAACCGAATTCCCTGGTAACAAGGAAGACTGGAAACCGGGTGAGACAAAACAGCTTGAATGGTCATTTGAAAACGTCGGTTCACAGCCGGCGAAGCTAATGGTAAAGCTTGAAGGCGAATGGAATAAGGGCGAACTTGACGTTGGCACGGTTGATTTGGATATAATGAATAAATATAAATATTATTCAAATTGGGAGAGAGCTGGTTCTTACTACGTGTATAATGGACCAGTTGATAAGAATGAGACAGTCAGCATTGGCTTTGATGTATACCTTGATATAGGATTAGATACTGAAAACTGTGATGCGTACAGCGGGGCCAATTATGAAATAACACTGACTTTGGATGCAATCCAGGCTGACGGTAGTTGGGAATAAAGATGGTTCTCATCAATACGAAAAAGGAGGTGAAACGTGTGAAGAAAAGGATTATAGTTTCCGTATTTACCATAGTTGTGGCAGCCGCCGTGATAGCCGGAGGAACAATGGCCTGGTTTACCGATAAAACAGAACCAACGGAGACGGTATTCACGGCAGGAACGGTAACCATAGAAGCGGGCAGAAAGATAGATATAAATGACAGTAACAGCTATGAAAAATATGGTACCTTTTTCCCTGACAAAGTGATTTTTTGGAAACAGGGTAAAGACATTAACGGAACCCCCGTCCTCTCCGGAAGATCTGAGCCGGATGTTGTTCTCGATGATTCGGATGAATTCTGCAGTCTGGGTTTCGACGGAGAACTGATCGTGAAATTTGAGCATGGCATTTATGAACCGGAAATCGTAATTGTTACGGAAGTAACAACAGATTCAAGTTATCCGCCCGAGTCCGCTGATGTATATGTCAGTGCAACAGGCGAAGAAGACGATTGGAAACGTGTCGGCACTGCTAATAATGGGAGTAAACCAGAATATACAATCAATGAGCTTAACATATTAGGGGTTCCGTATGTGAAATATGTAATGATTAAAGATGTGACTGAAAAGGAGCAATATAATCCAAGGCCCTCCGGAAATCCACCTGACGGGTTTGATGTAAAATCAATTCAGGTTAAAGGCTATTATACTGAAGAGGACAACTGGAACCCGGGCGACTGTAACACAAGAATATTCACAATTGAAAATACCGGAACCAAAGGTATTTACTTAAGAGGCAAGTTAACGGGTAATTGGTATCAACTAGATGGAGAAGAGTGGGTCGAATGGCTTGACGGAGGTGAAAATATTGTAACCATTTCCCTGGCCGACAAAGACGACACAGATTGGGAAGAAGAAGACGGCTACTTCTACTATATGAAGTCCATACCCGGCACATACAGCGAGCAGGATCCGGAAAATAGGACTGTTGAGCTGAAAGTAAAAGTTTGCCTCGCAAAAGAAACCGGCAACGATTATCAAGGAAAACGGTACATCGTTAATGCGACTTTTGAAGCTATCCAATCATCAAATAACGCCCCATACCTGGCTGAAGGATGGGAATTAGAGGAAGATTTTTACAAAACCAATGATGAGTAAGTTCTGAAGGATAATTAGTAGACAGTATTGTTTACAAAAATGTTTATATTGTTAAGGGCAAACCTATCGTGAGGTAGGGACGCAAAGCCATAGGGCCTTGAAATCAAGGCAGCCTGGTTGCCAATAATCATAAAATAAAAATTATTATCATTAAATTAAGGAGTGTTTTATTATGAAAAAGAAAATGTTACTTATGATGTTGGCACTAACAGTATCCGTCGCGTTAATAGTAGGCGCGACAATGGCATGGTTCACTGCTGAAGACGAAACGGAAAATGCAGTATTCCAGGCCGGAACAGTAAAAATCGAAGCCGAGCGTAATGTAGATTTCGACGATGAATATGGGAATATTAACCCCGGAGACTGTAAAGTAGTGAAATACAACATTGAAAACACAGGGACAAAATCTATTGAATTACGCGCAGTATTGAATCTTGCATGGCAAGGGCAAGGTGAACTGCCACTTGATAATATCTACATAGTGCCTCAATACGGTTCAGATTGGGTATTGTACCAGCTTGATGATGAAAAAGGTCCGGAACACCCAATATACGCATACTACATGGGCGGACCGGTTGATACTGGTGACGATGTTGATCTGGAATTGGTTGTATACTTTGATGGTGCTCGTACTGGGAATGAGTATCAAGATATGGGTTTTGTAATCAAAGGCGAGTTTAACGCTGTTCAAGCCACCAATGGTGCTCCTGAGGCAGAATGGGGATCTCAAGGCTGGACTGCTGTAAAAGTAGACGGAGAATCGTTTGAATATGAAGGCTGGCCTTTGGTCAAAGAAGACGGCTTAAAACCCGAAGATCTTGCATGCTATGATGCTCCTGAACAAGAAGAAGAGGAAGAAGAAGAAGAAAAAGAAAACGAACCGGAACCGTTTACTGATTTCTCATTTAAATATAAGCGTGTAAGCAATAAAATGATCGAAGTTGAAATCTCTGACGCTGAAAATGAAAATGGGGTTATTAATGGCTTGAAAACAATTACTTTAACTGTTAATCGCTACGATGGAGAAACAATGTCCAAAGATATCAATGTAAATTTTGAAGATGGAGAAGCGGAATTTTGGACTATTTTTAGTAACAATATAAGTAGTTTATATCCTAATGCGAAAATTACAATTGACGGTGTAACAAAGACCGGAACCCGAGTCCATGACTAAATAAATTTTAAATAAATTTATAGCGGCAATTCCGTATTGAGTATTTATGAGAGGATGTTGTCCTTTGAAAAAGAAAACAGGATATTTTATAAAATCCATATTAATAACGTTTGTTTTCCTGGCAGCCTTTTGTGTCATTGGTATCAACCCGGTATACGCGATTGAAGTAGAAGGCGCATATACGGGTCTTAAGGTAAGCGTATCCGAAACCCTCGTGCCGACAGATAACCTCGTGCCGGGAGACACAAAAAGTTCAACGATGACGATATCGTTCATACCTGCAAACGGCATAGATGCATCCTCTCTTCCTGTCTGGCTGAAAGCTGAAATAACCGGAAAGACTCTGGGAAAAGGCGGAGGGTATTTGGACGACAAGCTTGAGCTGACAATTACGCGTGGAGATGGGAAACAGTTGTATAAAGGCGCGATAAGTGGCATGAGCGAGGCGATAGAGGTGGGGAATGTGCAAAGGAACAAATCGATTGATCTTACCTTTACGGTACACCTGCCGGGTGAGGAAACAGACAACGCTTACCAGGCAGCATCGCTCAAAGTGAAATGGATTGTCATAACAAGCTATACCGACTCACCGACTCCACCAAGACTGAGGCCGCCTCGGCCGCCGGCTGAACCAACAACCACGGTAATAACCATTGTACCAACCGAATCGCCTGTCGAGCCTACGCCGACAGAAGCTCCGGAAGAGGTTGATGTCGGGGATGAACCGGTTCCGGGAGGCGTACCGCAGGTACCTGCGGAAGAGGATAAACCGGAAGAACCGGATGTGCCGGAACCTGATATAGTCATAATTGAAGATGAGATTGTTCCGACAGGGCTTCCGAAAACCGGTGAATTTCCGCCGATTCTGTTCTACGGCCTGGGCGCAGGGTTCGTTTATGCCGGTTACAGGTTAAGCAAAAAGAAAGAGAAAGACGATAAGTAAAGCAAAAGGCCGCAGGGATAACCCTCCGGCCTTTTAAATATCATCACCCGGGAGGACCATAGATGAAAATCAAACTTCTGCCGCTAATATTGATAATAATTGGTGTATTGATAATAGCCTATCCGATTGCTGACAGGATATATTCCAGATTAATTGAACAAAAACTGATGCGCGAGTGGGAAGAGAGGATGAGGAACCAGCAAAACAATGATGCTGGTGACGAATCCGATGAGGTAACTTCCTATCTTAACCTTAGTGAGGTTTTTTCACAGTTATCCGAAGAAGAACAATCAGGGGAAACGGATGAAGCACCGGCGAAAAACTTTGTTACCCTCGGGGTACTGAAAATAGATAAAATAAAACTCAGCATCCCCGTACTGGAAGGTTCCACTCCCGAAGTTTTAAAAGTAGGGGCCGGGACGCTGGAAGGGACATCAAAAATCGGGGCAATCGGAGGAAACACCGGAATAACGGCTCACAGGAGCTATACGTATGGAAAGCAGTTCAACAGGCTTAATGAAATGGAAGAAGGAGATACATTCAACATTACCACGCAGCAGGCCGTATACCATTATGAGGTTTTCAATAAAATTATAGTCGAACCGACCGATGTATCCTTTCTTAAAAAAAACAGGGAAGAGAGCATTACATCCCTTATAACATGCCACCCGATATATATAGCGTCCCACAGGCTTATAGTGCAGGGAAGGTTATATCAGGCGGAAAAACTGCCAGGCAATTAGGAATTTGAATTCAGCAGGATTAATTAAGAAAAATCAAGGCCGATGGTTAAATCCTTATAGCCTTTTGTAATGCCAATATTCGGTATAATTTATATAAAAAGTTTTGGCTGTTAAAACTTGATTTACATAATTGTGACTGAAATATGAGTGAAAAAAGTGTGGAATAAGACCGGCGTTATTATAATTATATATGGGAGAATAAAATTCATAATAATATAAATTTAAGGAAGTGACCAGGTATGAAAAATAGATTACTGCTTATAATGCTGACATTAACATTATTGGTTTCGTTAATCGCAGGAGCGACGATGGCATGGTTTACCGGTTTTGCTGATGCGGGCGACACTTTATTCCAGACAGGTACCGTAAAAGTAAAACTGGTAGAGACAGGTGTCCTGGGAGATAAAACGCTTGACAATGTGAATCCCGGGGATTGCTACGTACTGCAGTGGAAAATAAAAAATGACGGAACAAAGAGATTTCAATTAAGAACCGAACTCGACTTCGGGTGGAAAGACAACACACTGGAAAACGATAACATATACATTGTGCCGGCTCCGAGAAATGAAGAATATGTGTACGACTGGGTTCTTTACCAGGAAGCCGAAAACAAACCTGTATACGCATATTTAAGAGGTTATCCTGACGGCATCCTGCCCGGTGAAAAAGTTGAATTGTGGCTTATTGTCTATTTTGATGACGATTCTACAGAAAACCCTTACCAGGGCCAGAAATTTATCCTCGGCGGAACAATAGAAGCCGTACAGGCATCAAACGAAGTGCCTTCAACAGCATGGGGAAACGCATGGGATGACATAAACAAAAGCGATTATAGTTTCGGTTATGCTTTCTGGGATGAAAAATGGCGCGATTTCGATCCCATGGACGTAAAATGCTATGAAAAATTAACCACGGATGATGATGAACAATACGAACCTGAAAACCCGGGCGATGAAGAAGACGATGATAATAATAATGGTAATGATGAACCTGACCAATCTGCCCATGATGTCGGAAGCTTTACAATTATATTAAACGGAACTAAAGTTAAAAAAGGTGAAGTTACATTCCATATCCATGATTTAAAGGATACATCGGGTAATAAAATTGGCAGAGTGAATAAAGATATATATTATAATATTTATATAAACGACAAACCCGTATATGATGAAGACCAACATATGAATGCATATTTTAATGGCGGTGGTAATTGCAATAACATTACTGTAGAAAATATCAGTATTCCTAATGAAGATGATTTAAAATATGAAGATGATTTAAAATGGAAAGTTATCGTAACAATTGATGGAATTACAGTTATCAGCGAAGAGAAAGACCTGAATTGAATTATTATATCTGATGCTTCATTGCAAGAATAAAAAAAGGCTGGTAGCTTGTTCTATCAGCCTTTTATTTGCAAAATTTTATTTCCGCATTACGAATATGTGTTATAATGGTTGTAAAAGTTTTTACGTAAAATAATCGTTTAAGGAAGGTTTGCAGAATGGTAGATATTGTCGAGGTAAAGAACAGGAAACAGCTGAAAGAATTTATCTATTTCCCTTTCAAACTTTATGAAGATAACCCATACTGGGTACCGCCGCTTATAATGGATGAATACATTACGCTTGACAGGCGTAAAAACCCCGCGTTTGAGTACTGCGACGCGAAATACTGGCTGGCCTACAAGAACGGCGAGCTTGTGGGGAGGATAGCGGGGATACAGAACCACGCCTATGTTAAAAAGTGGGGCAATAAATACACCCGTTTCGGATGGATAGACTTTATTGACGATACCGAGGTTTCAAAAGCCCTTCTTGAAACAGTGGAAAAGTGGGCGGCAGTGCAGGGTATGGAGGCCGTGCACGGCCCGCTCGGCTTTTGCGATTTAGACAAGCAGGGAATGCTTGTAGAAGGTTTTGACGAAATGGGCTCGATTATAACGTACTATCATCATCCTTATTATAAAGAGCATATGAAGCTTCATGGCTACAAAAAGGACGTTGACTGGTTCGAATTTGAAATTGATCTTAATAAATTAAGCCAGAATGATGAGGAACGCATCAGCAGGGTTTCCGAAAGAGCACTTGAAAAAGAAGGCCTTTCAATATTACACATTAAAAACCGCAATGATTTCAAACCGTATTTTTCAGAAATTTTTGAAGTGCTCGATATAGCGTTTAAGGATTTATACGGTGTTGTAGAGCTTACAGACAAGCAGGTTAAAGCGTATATTGAACAGTATTTTTCATTCGCTAACCCGGATTATATATGCCTTATAGTAGACGAAAACAAACGCTTGGCGGGTTTTGGCATTTGTTTTCCTTCATTTGCCAAAACCGTAAAGAAGCATGGGGGAAAGCTGTTCCCGTTCGGATTTATTGATATTCTTAAGGATATAAAAAAGAATGATACACTCGACTTATACCTTGTCGGAGTAAGGCCGGAATATAAAAAAGTCGGTGTTCCTGCGGCAATGGTTAATTACTGTCTTAAAAACGCGCTTAAAAACGGCATAAAAAAGGCAATAGCATCGCCGCAGCTTGAAAACAACCATGCAGTGCATTCATTATGGCGGTTTTTCGACGCCCGGCTGCATCGGAGAAGAAGATGCTTTTTAAAGAAAATTAAAAAGTAATCTTTCCGATTTCAGTTTGTTTCATGAAGGATATCGTTAATGGATTTATATCTGAATAACCGTAAACCGCGGAGGGGATATGGTTAATGTTTTCATATAAAAATTTCCCAGATTCAACGAAATAATAATTTCATTGAATATAGAGGAGGTTAAAAAGCGCCCTAAACCTTGATTTTGTCAATTTATTCATATATTATTAAATTGTAAACTGTTAAATTATTATATAATCAAATTTCAATCTTTATTTTGAGGTTTTTACATATGATAAAAAATTTATACGAAGAAAATATTCCTTCTTTTTTATTGGATTATCTTAATTACATGCAAACAATCAAAGGCAAATCCGAAAACACCGTGCTTGTCTATTTTTATGATTTACGCGTTTTTTTACGCTTTTTGAAACTGCATAAGAATATAATTCCTAAAACAGTTGAATTTGACGAAATCGATATCTCCGACATTGATATTTCATTTATAAAAACCGTTACATTAAGCGATTTATATGCGTATATGTCATTTGTAAGCAACAAACGTTCAAATTCGGCTTATGCAAGGGCCCGAAAAGTCGCAAGCCTTAAATCCTTCTTTAATTACCTTACGAATAAGGCTAAATTAATTGATAAAAACCCGGCTGCGGAGCTTGAATCTCCAAAAATTGTTAAAAGGCTTCCCAGGTACCTGAATATTGAAGAAAGCAAGCAGCTTCTTACTTCCGTGGAAGGCGAACACAGCGCCAGGGATTATGCCATCCTTACCCTGTTCCTGAATTGCGGTATTCGTTTATCCGAACTTGTAGGCTTAAATTTAAAAAGCATCAAGAATAATACATTATCCGTGATCGGAAAAGGCGACAAAGAACGAATTATTCCACTTAATTCAGCCTGTATTTCTGCCATTAATGAATACCTTAAAGTAAGGCCGGTAGACGGCGTCAAAGACAAAAACGCGCTGTTCTTAAGCGAACGCAAGCAGCGTATAAGCAAAGCAACCGTACAGCACCTTGTAAAAAAATATATTGTGTCGGCCGGGCTTGACCCGAGAAAATATTCAACGCATAAACTCAGGCATACAGCCGCGACTCTGATGTATAAATACGGTCATGTTGATATCAGGGCCCTTCAGGAGCTATTGGGCCATGAAAGTATTTCAACGACGGAAATATATACGCATCTTGATTCACAGCAATTAAGAAACGCAGTGGAAAGCAATCCTCTGTCAAACTTTAAAGTGTCTGAATAAACTGCAGACTATGGATGCGTATTTGCGAATATCAAATCAATTGTTTTTCAAAACATTCAATTGCCTTTCCACGCCACTGTTTATTCGCGTAAAACTTAAATCCTAACGAAGTCCAAAATTTCTTAGCAGCGGTGTTTTCCGTCAATATGCCAATTCGAACCTTGTTAAAGCCCCGCTGTTTAAGCTTTTCCTCAAACTGGTTATACACTAATCTGCCATATCCTTTGGAGTGATATTTCCCATGAATCATCAGTAAACCTATCCAGGGACAATTGTCATTAGGATTATTTTTCATAAAGTCAATAATCCCTATATACTTATTTTCCAGATATATAAGATAGCTTTCGGTATTTTGGTTAAGGAACTCATTTCTCGCTTCATCTATTGTTCTTAAAGGATTACCGTTCTCAAGAATATTATAATGGGTATTTGAATTCAGTATTTCCAGTACTGTATTCAATAAATCTTCCGTAACAGGCTGATACGCAGCAAAGCGCCTTAATTCTTCCGTGCCTGTTTTATTCAATATTTCGTTTGATTTCCGTAGACATTCCTTCTGATCCATTTTTCACCCGCAACATTTTTATTAGTTTATTAACTTCGTTATTGATGTTATCGGCTTTAATAAAAGCGATAAATATATATTATTTCTTTATATCGCTGTAAAAATGTGTAATTATGGGAAAAGTGTCCTGCCGGACCCGTAACAATAAATGCATTAAAGCATAATGGAGTCCGGCAGTCACTAACTTAGATAAAAATCAATATTGATTTTTCATATGTCCGTATGCAGTTACCGAAAACTTTTTATCTTCAAGCTCCGATATTTTTAAATACGATATGATATACGAAACAAGGCTTTCGGCTCCCATGTTCAGATTTAACCCATGCTTTGTCAGTGCGTCATAACATCCTCCCGTTTCAATGTCTATAAGGCTTATTCCCTTTGAATTCAGGCCCTCATACCACTGGTGGCATTTTTCTGCCCTTTTCAGGTATTTTACATCACCTGTCGCCTCATAGACCTCGAGATATGTCAAAACTCCTTCGCATGCCTCTACGGGCTGTTCATCGAACTCCGACGGTTTACCGTTTCTGACAAACCACCCGTTGCAGCCTACGGGCTTGAAGTATCCTTCCTTAAACGTTATACTGCCGAGAAAATCAAGGCTCTCCTCCGCCACGTCAAGGAATTTCTTTTCACCCGTAGCCCTGTAAGCCGCCGCCAACGACCACGGAATGACATGATTGCTGTATGATATGATATTTTCAGGCCACTTCCATTCCTCGTCTTCGTTGTCATAATATTGACCGTATATCGTATCAGCGGTTTTAACAATAAGCTCTCTTATATTTCTGTAATCATAATAAATTTCTTCATCGCCGAGATGCGAAAGGCCAATAATTGAATACGCTTTCGCTCTCGGAGAATTAAGCGCAGCCACATTCGGCATTGCATTTTTCAGCATATGCGCAAGAGCGCATTTAAGGCCGTTCGGAGTATGTTTGTTAGAAACGGCAAAGCAGAGCGCCCAGAGCGATCTCCCGAAACTGTCCTCGGAACCTTCCTCTTCAAGCCATTTCCTGTCATAACTCATAAAGTTTTTAAATCTGCCTTTCTCATTCTGGGCGTTCAATAAAAATGAAGCATACCGGTAAACAAGATTAAGATATTTTTCCTTTTGATATCTTTCATAAAGCATAAGCGCCATAATCAAAGCCCTGGCATTGTCATCGGTCGTATATCCGTGTTTCGGATCGGGCAAAGAGTATTTAGAGTGCTGCATAATCCCGGTATCATCTGTAAGCCGGAAGATGTGGTCGTCTTTTATATAACCGCTGAAATACAGTATTCCCATTACTCCATCACTTCACATTGCCTGTGCCTTCATTTTGTCAAGCGTATTGATAAAAAGCTTTGTATAACAAGCCGCAACGTTCTTCCACATCATTGTCCGGCCGAGGTTGAATGTCCGTTCTTCCATTTCTTTTTTTGCTTCCGGGTTATCAAGCACATACATAATAAGCCGTGCCAGCGAATCGGAATCGTTAAACTCCGCCAGGAGCCCTCTGCCTTCAGCAAGCATTTCTTTCGCGTAACTGTACGGCGTAGATACGATAACCCTTCCATATCCTACGGCATAAGCGAGTGTTCCGCTGACCGCCTGGTCCTTTCCAAGGTATGGAGTCATGTAAATATCCGACAACTGCAGATAATGAATTATTTCATCTTTCGTAAGGTATTTGTCTACAAACCATACATGCTCCCTGATTCCCAGTTCGTCGACCATTTTTACGAGCTTTTCCCTGTACGCTTCACCGTACTGCTTTTTAATTTGAGGGTGCGTCTGTCCGAGTATCAGGTAAACTATATCTTTATGACGCTCGGCAACCTTCGCAATGGCTTCAATTCCGTATTCAAGGCCCTTCCCGGGACTTAACAGGCCAAATGTGCTCACAACATTCCTGCCCGCAAGCCCGAATTTTTTCTTCAGCTTATCCCTTGATTCCAAAGTTCTGTACGGCACTCCGTGGTGTATTACTTCTATTTTAGATGCATCAATGCCGTAGACGCTTTGAAGAACCGGTTTTGTGTTTTTCGCCATTGTAACGATTTTTACGCTCTTTTCGCCTAACCGCTCCAATATGTTTTTCTGCTTTACGGTCGGATTCGGAAGTACGGTATGCAGTGTAGTTATAAACGGGATTTGCAGGTTATCGGCGAGATCAAGTATGTATTCCCCCGCCTCCCCGCCGAATATTCCGTATTCATGCTCTATCACAAGAAGCTCTATATCCGAATTATTTACAGCTTCTGCAATAGCAGCGTAGCTTTTCCTGTCATGCTGCATGAGCTCCATAATAACCCTGTCGCTGTACTCATAATCATTGTCGCTCACTGCGATTACTTTAGGTTTGTTCAATATTTTTATTTTATCAAGTTCCCTTACAAGGTCCTGTGTAAAAGTCGCAAGTCCGCATTCCCTTGAAGGATATGTGCTTAAAAATGCCACATTTCGCGTTTTATTCAATACCATGTTAAATCATCCTCCCTGGACAAATGTCTATTCCGTTTTTCAGGCACAGTTAATTTTTAGCCATTATCCCGCCATCGGGTGGCTTAAGCTGCCTGTAAGAACGGTGTTTCTTTCTTCGCTGTTTTTACTGACTTTACATTTTGACATAACCACAGAGTTTATAATCGATGATCCGCTTCCGACATGAACATTGTCCCAAACGACGCTTCCCATGATTTTCACGCCTTTTCCTACCGAAGAGTATTCGCACAGGACAGTTCCGGGACCTATAACCGAAAACGAATCAATTTCAACATTGTCGCCTATATATACAGGCCCGTTAATTTTCACATTCGGGCTTATCTTTGCCGTCCTGCTTATATACTGCGGATATCTGCTAAAATTATGATTTGTTATCCTGAATGCTCCGGAAAGAATATCCTTATGAGCCTTAAGATATTTTTTCGGAGTGCCGAGGTCAAGCCAGTACGAGCATCTGCTGTAAACCGCGAGCTTATAGCCCTTTTCGAGCAGAAGCGGGTATGTTTCGCGTTCAATCGACACGGGCCTTCCCAGCGGAATTTCATCGAACAGTTGCGGTTCGAATATATATATACCGGCATTAATGAGGTTAGAGTCGGTTTCACCGGGTTTTGGTTTTTCCTTAAACGCTGTAATATATCCTTCTTCGTCATACTCAATTACTCCATAGTCCGAAGGATTATCGACCAGTGTCACGGCAATTGTTGCAAGCGCTCCTTTTTCCTTATGGAAACGTACCATGTCGGAAATATCGATATCACTTAATATGTCCGCGTTAAACACGAGAAAAGTTTCGTCAAAAAAGCTCTGCGCGTTTTTTATTGCGCCTGCCGTACCCAACGGCATGTCTTCAGATATGTAACTTATTTTTACTCCGAAATCCCTGCCGTCTTTAAAATAATTCTCGATTTTTTCAGGCTTGTAGCAGGTACTAAGTACAATTTCATCAACACCGTAGTTTTTTAACCTTTCGATATTTCTTTCGAGCAGAGGCTTGCCCATAACCGGCACCATCGGTTTGGGCAAGTCGTTTGTAATTGGTCTCAAACGGTTACCAAAACCGCCAGCAAGGAATAATGCCTTCATATGGATACCTCCTGTCTCGTTTATTTAAATTGTTTTTTAATAAAATGCTATCCGTTGTATTCAGGTCCCGGGCACCTCAGCTCTCACTCCTTTACACAAGTAATAGTGTTTTTACTCCTTCAGAGTAAAACAAAACGATTTTATACACCATGACCCATAAAGGTGATACGGAATACCCTTTTTGCGTTTTGTTATAAATTTGATTAATTTTATATAAAATAATTAAGAATCGAGGTATAGATGTCCTCCGCCTTTAAGGCTTCGGGTATCTATTACCAAAACTGTGCAGCAAGTTTAACTTGCCTTAATGAAACGGTTTGTTGAAACTGCCAACCAAATTATTCAGTTATTAATGTGACTTGTTAGCACTCGTTATCGACGGGTGCTAATAATATTCTATACGGTAAACCGCTGCCGGTCAAGATGTTTTTGAGTTTTAGCCTATAAAAATATGGCAAATAAATACGGCGGGTGTTTATATAATATGTTATGTTTACTGTCAGCCGAAGCAGGCAGTATATGATCCGGGAATATTATACTTAACATAAAAATAAAGGCAGCACAATTCGCTTGCGCCGCCTTTCCGCATTTTATCGGATAACTCATTCCTTGCTGATTATCCGCTGTTTATTACATATCATATTTACGGGGATCCAATTTCTCACACTCGCTGATCATCTCTTCCGTGAATTCACCGGCATCTTCCGGCAGATTATCCACTGTTTCGGAAAGATTATCAAGCCACATTATTTCCTTATCATCAAGCAAAAGTTCACCGTTGTCATGCGCTTTCCTCATATAATCCAAGGCAAGCAAAGCAGCTTTTCTTGAACGATTGTAATCTCCTTCCGTCTTTACGAGCTCTTTAGATATCGACAATACAACATCAGGCCGCAGAACATATGCCTGCGGGTCAAGCGCACTGTCGCTTTCGGCGTGTAAATCGCGTAGCAGCAGCGCCGGTTCGTGCCCTTTTGCTGCCGCGGTATTCATAAGGCGGCAGTCATAAACGAGTTGTTCGAAAGATACTACCGGAGCCATACCGCTTAACAGCTTTATGTTCTGGATAGATTCATTGCTCCACAAGTCCGCGGCACAAGCCGCAATGTTGCCGACAGGCGATAAATGGGCGCATGCCGCTGTCCGTCCTTCCATTGATATGGGAGTTCCGCTAATCGCTTTAACATACACACCTTCGTACCCGCAGTCCTTATGCGGTCCTTTTGCCCCGCATTCAACGGCGACCAGACTCCGAACGGCGCTGATAACGCGAACTGCTGCGGCAAAAACACGAGGTATGTACTTTTTATCCGCAAGCACCATTGCGGTATTCGCGAATCCGCAGGCGGTATCGCCGGAAGCAATCGAACCCGTTTGTTCCGCTATCTTAACAATTTCGTTCCATAAACGCTCCATATCCATACAGCCGAGAATCGACAACGCAAAAATGGACTTCTTAATATCGCAGTACATTACAGCTTCATCATGGACTTCCTTGCCACCGACCGATTCAATAGCGAGAAAATCCGCACCAGCTTTTGCGCATCCTTCGAAAGTTTCAAGTATGGCGTTCCAATGCCGTCCGCGCCACATATGTTCGAGGTCGCTGCCCTCGCGTATGTCGTTCGGTGTAATGCGCACGGCGCCTTTTATGCCGTATTTTGCTTCGTACTCCTTAATGATGTCCACTACCGTCTTGCAAACCTCTATTCCCCACTGCGGGTTAAATGTCATAGGCGGCAGAGTTTCGATCTCAGCGACAAAACCGGGAACATACAGTTCTTTTGCCCTTTCGCAGATCCCGGTTATTATCTCCCTGTAGTTTTGAATTACCTCCGCCATGCTGTCCTGTGTAATCTGCATCGGCGGCAGCGTAAAGTTTATTTCGGGGTATACCGTCCCTCCTCCTATGATCATACTGTTTTTCAGAGCTACGGGATAAATCGATTTTCCGTATATGAAATCATCCGGATTATCGTATGCGATTTTTGTAAAAGTATGTCTTGCCATTTATATCAACTCCTTTGATTGTATTTCCGTTCTATTCGCTCAATGATATTATAAAAGAGGAAAAAGACAGAATCTTGCAATATTTTGAAATTTTTATAAATATATTGCACGATGAAATTAAAAATGCAGCTTTAAGCAGTTGATTTTCTTTAATAATAACTTATACTGAAAGTAATTGTAATAAATGTATAAAAGCAGTATCGGAGACCATTATTTTTTGCGCAGTAAGGACCCAATGAATGCTTTTTTGGAGATGGTATCCATGGATATAAAAGAAGTTACGGAATACTGTTTGTCAAAACCGAACGCATTTATCGACTATCCTTTCGGTCCGGAGCCCGCTGTTATAAAGGTAGGCTCAAGAATATTCGCGTTTATACATATAATGAATAAAAAACTATACATATCTCTGAAATGTGACCCGTTCATATCACAAACACTGCGTCAGCAGTACGCTGCAGTCATTCCGGGATATCATCTAAATAAAAAGCATTGGAATACAGTTACAATTGACGGTTCCGTCCCGGATAACGAGCTTATCTGGATGATAGACCATTCATACGAACTTGTTTATAAGCGTCTTTCGAAAGCCGATAGGGCAAAACTAAACAATGCCGGATAATACTTCACCGGGGATTAATACAGCAAATAAAAAATCCTTCCTGCCGCGGCCGGACAGAAAGGATTTAAACTGAATCATGTATTGTTTTTAACGTATCATGCTTTCGGCTATATCCAGCATTTCTTCTCTCGTCAAATCCGTTGATGTTATAGTGTAATGAATATAGCTGTTAATTACCGTTTCCGTCACTTTCCCATTTTCAAAGGTCTTAACTGTGCGCTGCCCTCCGGGCTGCAGCTCTCTCATGATTATCTCCTTCAGGTCTTTTACTTCGGTGTATAGAATTTCACTGCCGTTGAGCGTTATTTTTTCAGATTTGGAATACCGGGGATCATCTGTATACAAATTCTCTCCGGGCAGAATAAATATGTTAACCCTGAACTCTTCATTTCTATCATTTCTGTAAACCATTCCAATTGATCTCGCATTGGAAGAAGTCTCCCATTCCACCGCCGCAATATTTTTACCGCTGTTCATAGTATCTTCTTTCAATTTGCCAAGGATTTCATTAAAATCGAAAGGCATGGAATCAAACATAATATATCCTTCTGAGAAAGCATAGCCTTCAGGGAGACTGGACGGGATAGCGAAATAAATCCCTGCATCATCCGTAAGCGTATCCAAATCAGTGTATTTAACCGGCTCGCAATATACTGATAATATCTCCGATGTATGCGTATTTTCCGGTTTCGGCTGTCTTGCATCGTAATAAATTATAGCTTTACCGGGTTCCAAGCCGCTTACGATTTTTTGATAATCCGGGTCTGTGCTGCTGTTAAATGGCTTTTGATTTTCTTCATCGGGTCCCTGGAGCGTAAGAACGACATTATTATTGCTATCCTTAAGTATCCACCTGTTTACGGCTGCAAACGCGGTTGTCGAAAGCAGCAATGCTGCAGCAATCAAACCTATCGCAAATGCTCTCTTCTTTTTCATATTACGGGGATTAACGCTTTTAATCGAACTAATGACAGAATCGGATACATCAATTTCAGGCAGTGTCATGCTTTCAAACGCCTGTCTGATTTCAATTTCATCAGTTAACAGCATATTCTTCATTTATAACAACTCCTTTCATTTGATAAATATTCTGTTTTACTCTCTTTTTGGCCCGTTCATATTTTTTCCGTACCGTGCATGAACGCTTTCCGAGAATTTCTGCAATCTCGTCATAGCTCTTTTCTTCCAAAACTCTCAGCATCAAGACAGTTTTGTCTTCCGGAGGCAGCATTGATATTGCCTTCAGAAGCAAAAGAGTCAGTTCGTCTTTTTCTACGGAATAAGCTGTTGTGTCGTAACCGGGTATAGTATTGTCCAAAAGCGGAACAAACTGAAAATTCTTTCTTTTTCGTAAACAGTCAACACAGTGGTTATAAGCAATTTTATACAGCCATGAAGAAAAAGATGTATCGGCCTTATAGCTGTCAAGTTTCCGGTACGCTTTTATGAACACCTCCTGAACAGCGTCTTCGGCTTCTTCAACGGATCCAAGCATATGCCAGCAGTATTTGAATACGGAATGCTGATACTTTTGGACGATATGTCTGTATTCCTCCAATGAGCCCTGTTTTATTTCTTCTATCGTCTTTTCTACCGAATCCAAATAAACACCTTCTCCCTTGTAAGTACTTACACCATATATAACGAAAAAGGTATGGGCTGTGTGACAGAAACCCATACCCCTATGTTAAGTGTCAGCGGTCTCAAGATTTTTCAGTGCACTGATATCGATCCTTTTTCGTGTTTTCAATGATATCTTCAACAGTAAATATTTCTACACGCGATACATTTCTATCTGCAAGATAAATAAAACCATCATCGTAAAACAAAGTCCCGAATGCCTCAGCTTCCGCAATAAGGTTCCAATTACTTGTATCCCAAATTTTAATCTTATTTTTAACCGCGCAAATAAGATATTTGTCGGTCATTACCGCGCGTCCCAAAGAACAACCGGCATTCTTAATTTGATATGATACTTTGCCGCTGCTTTTACCCCAAACAATAATCGAGTTATCTGCGGATACGGAAACAATATACCCCTTATAGGAGTAAATATAATGAATATTGCCTTTGTGGCCGGAAAAAACGGCTGCAGCCGAAAGGGTTGATTTGTCGAAGGCGTATATGTTTTTATCAACACCTCCGAAGTATATCATGTTTTCGTCCTGATCGAGAGCCCATATACTTCCGTTATCTTTATTAAGGTATCTTACATTCTCATAATCATGTTTATCTAATACTACAAGCCCGTTATTCCGCATAGGAAAATAGATATGCTTTTTGTCAGCAAGTATTGTTCCAAGATCAAAATCCGAACTGTTGTCCGTCCCAAATTGCTTCTGATATATTATCTCATTCGTTTTTTTGTCCATCACATGAAAAAAGTAAATACTATTAAAATAGATATTATTTTCATCTGCGCACAGGAGTGCACCTTTGTTCAAATTATCGTTGGGAGGCACAACGCAGGAAGAAATGAGCTCCTTAGTTTGTTTATCCCATGTGCTTATATTTTTGGCTATCGATGTATAGATATTTTCCTGATCAAAACACATCCTGTGAACTCTTGCATCGAATAACGTGCCCTGCTTCTCAACCATACCTGATCCTTTCTTCGGACAAAGCCGTTTTATTTTCAAAATCACCCGCCTTTGCCGCTCATAAATTTAGACGATTTAGAACGAATTTGCTAATCAATACTATCTTATTCCATATTTAACCAGATGTCAATATTCCTCTCCCTGGCCTTGTTTATCAGAATTTTTTATATACTGCGTTTCCATTCATAACATTGCCTCATATTATAAGATATGCCGCTGCCATTTGATATTCGATGTGAAACCAATCACCGGAATATTTTCAATGGAGGATTAACGATGTTTCGAATACAACAGAACCGAAGAATTCCTGTATCCTGTCCCCCGGGATTTTTAGGGCGGTACACCGTTCAGCCCGGAGATACATTCTACAATATCGCCCAAATGTTCAGGGTAAGGTTAGAAGCACTTGCAGTGAACAACCCACATATACCAAACCCAAATTTAATATTTCCGGGAGACGTTCTCTGCGTTCCCGGCCTTATATCTTATCCGTGCTGTGTAGTTCTTGACTCTGTTGTTCGCGTGCCTTTTGGCACTGGCGGAACCGCTTTTGTAAATTTTGCGCCTCAAGGAGGGCAATCCGTTATCATAACAGCAACACTGCCGCATCCGCAAACATTCGGAAATTTCGATTTATATACAGGAGATATATTAATTCCCGATATCGGCGGATTCGGAAATCAGTTATTCCCAACTCCCCAGGAGCCGCCAAACTGGTCAACCAGAATTGATATTCCGACTGTCGCGCAGATTACTCCCGGCTCAAGGGTAATAGTACGTCCTTCAAATTCAACAATGGGAGCACCAGGTCCTGTAATTTTGGAAGGGATTGTTTATTGCACAATTTGTTAATTGTAATATAATATAGTCCTCTCTTGCTCCATTTGACTGTACATATAAAATCATCCGGTAAGCTTTACGATTGTCAGGAATATTATACATTGTATCGTTTGCCAATGTTTATATAATCGACATGTTTTTATAACTGTTCCTGTTATCTTTCCTGTTTATTTTACCGGCCTGCCGTTCAGGAGCAAATCAAATATTCCCTCCTCAGTTTCAGGGACATCATAGTCACCATTAAGCTGGCCCGGATAATGATATTCTATGCCGGCCTCTTCATTCCGTAAAAGGCAATCAAGAAGGAATTCTGGGCCGTATTTTCCGGCAAACCGCGCAAATGCTCTTATTCTTATATTGTCAAGCATACTTCCGCTGCAAGGGAACTCGCTGCATTCCCAGCATCCGTTGAGATTTTTTTCCCTGCAGCACCGTAAATTTTTGCACCATTCCTTATCTTTGCAGCCATCATCCCTGCATCCGACACAATCATTGTTCTTGCTGCACACGGCACATACAAGCCCGCAGTACGCTATTCCTTTTTGCCTGTCCATAATTTTCCCCCTCGCTTCGGTATTTGATCGTTGTTCTTTTTATAACTTAATAAATCATTTACCATCACTTTACATTCTTTTTGATAAACAAACGGGCTTTTTATGCTTTCTTATATAATTATATATTAGATAACATTATTTTGTAATGTACTTTTCAGGCGAGTCTATAAAGCGGACTCTCACTCTCCTATGGAAATTATAAGCCATAAAAGGAAAATTTTATTTCAACGGCTTTCTCATAACGAGTTTATCTTCAGTTTCACCATGCACAGTAAAGCCGCATTTCTCAAACAGTTCGGCAGGACCCATAAAAGCTTTGGCCTCATTGATATATTCTTTTAACGGGTATGCCTCGACAAAATCAAATCCGTCGTCAGCCGCATCCTGACAAACGCGTTCCAATAAAAGTTTTGTAATTCCTTTTCTTCTATACTCAAGAGCAATCAAAAAACAAAATATGGATTTAACACGAACGCCAGACATAAGTTCCCCGGTTGATACACCGCTCATGAACCGCCGCCAGCAATAGCATTTCAGGCAATCAGCCTTAGTATTCGCATTGCACCACGCTACAACTTTACCGCTATGGTATGCAAGGTAACCCTGTATTTTGTTTTCTTTTATTTTTTGGACGGCGTAATTTCTTCTTTTTTCCTTTGATAGTAAATAATCGATATGATTGATATCATGGTCATCATTACACCACCACACGCAATAGCATTTGCAGTCATCAGAATCCGGTATTTCGGAATGAGGTGTAACATCAAAAAAGCGTACATAATCTTCAGTTAGTTCAGGCGACAACTTCCGTATTTCGATATTCATATCAACCCCTCCTTATGCTTTGCCACTTTCTCCAGTCACCATCCGTTACCTGTACCCCATTTTCTTTCGCATATTTTTCATCCGTGTAAATATATATCCAACAGACCAGTTCTTCCCCGTTTTCCGTAAATACTTTCTTTTTGGCTCTCACGTACAGATTATTTCTTCTCCGTTCAGAATAGCCCTCCAACCTGTCCAGGGATTTCAAAAGGTTCTTATCGACAGGTTCCATGATTTCACCAAATACTATTCCGTCTCCTTCCAATAACGCCGGGTAACCTTCAGGCAGATGGTAAAGCAATCCATGTGTTTTAGCCGGTGTTACGCGGCTTATTTTGCCTTCAAGATATCTCTTATGATTCCAAAAACCTTTCATAAGTGTTCCGTATACGAATACCTTGTTAATATAAGTCTCACTGTTAAACAGCCCATTATTATTTGTTTTCACTAAATAATCAGCCTTTCATTTTCACGGAGAAAATACGTAATGCACGGCACAATCGAAATCGTGCTTCCTGTTGAATATGAGTTAATGAAGTTATCCTTTTTTTGTGATAATATAAAATTATAAAATTATTATAAGGATGTGTAAATGCTATGGATTTTTTAAATAAAACTGTGATTATTACAGGAGCCGGAAACGGAATCGGGAAAGGAATTGCTTTGCTTTATGCGGAAAAAGGAGCAAATGTCGTAATCGCGGATATAGACGCAGCGGCGGGAGCGAAAACTGCCTCCGGAATTAATGAAACCGGCGGAAAAGCGATTTTTGTCCGGGCAGATGTAAGATCCGAGACAGATATCGTACGGTTAATGGAAAAAGCCTATCAAACATACGGCAGTATAGATATATTAATAAACAATGCGGGAAAAACTGTTCATAATTCTCCTTACGAACTATCAGTAGAAGAATGGGACGATATTATAAATACGAATTTAAGAAGCGTATTCCTGTGTTCGCGCGAAGCGGCAAAATATATGAGGCAAAACAAAGAAGGAGGCTCTATTGTAAATATAGCTTCCACAAGAGCCATCATGTCCGAGCCGAACTCAGAAGCTTACGCTGCTTCAAAAGGCGGCATTGTTGCGCTCACACATGCGCTTGCAGCATCATTAAGCCGGGACAGGATTACCGTTAACGCAATTTCCCCGGGTTGGATTGAAACAGGAGACTATACAAAATTAAGGGAAATCGACCATGAGCAGCATTTGTCAAGGCGTGTAGGAAAACCCGACGATATTGCACGCGCCTGCCTTTATTTAACAGCCAGAGAGAATAATTTCGTCACAGGCATTAACCTAGTTATAGACGGTGGAATGACGAAAAAAATGATATATGAAGAATGATCTTCATTCATTCGAAAGCAGTCTTTTCTCACCTGTGATTTTCTGTATTGGGCCAATGTCCTGCGTTACTTCTATTACTCCCAGGTATTCGCCCTTTTCATTTCTAACGGCAAAATACCTGATAAATACATACCTGTCACCCATCCTGATCCAGAAATCCTCATGATCTTTCCGTCCCGATTTCAAATCCTCCACAATCTTTTCAACAATGTGTACGCTGGCCGGCGGATGACAGTTCTGCACCTTTCTTCCGATAACAGTTTTAGGCCGCGCAAAAATCCTTTCCTTCCCCTGCGTGAAATACTTGACAATACCGTCCTTATCCACAAAAGTAATATCAATCGGCAGGGTATTGAGCATCGCATTTAATTCATCCGGGGTAAGGCATCCTGCATCAAATTCAACATATCCCTGGTTTGCAGAAGGCTGAATTCCTTCTTTTTGCGCTTTTTCTTCAATATTAATCCTGTCGGGTTCCCATTCAGCTACAGGTGTTATCATGCAATACCCGATTTCACCGCTTGCCTTCGCAATTTCAAGCCATTCATCCTCGGTCAGGGTTTCCAAAGCCATCGGGAAAAGAATATTTTCCTCTTTATAAATCATTTCCGAAACCTTATTTATTGCTTCTTCCGCTTTTTCCAAAAATATATCTTTATTCTCATCATAAGCGGAAAGAATCCTGTTTACTTCTTTAACCGCCGCTCGGATTTCGTCATCCACACCCCACATTACCTTGGGCGGTGCGGTTATTCCGTATTTCTCGAGATACGGGAACAATAGATTTTCTTTTCGTGAATAATGCCTGTCTATCTCCCAAAGCTTCCCAAATCCGTCTTTCAGCTTCTCAAGGCTTACAGTTGTATCTCCGCTTTTACAGCGCTCCAACTGCGGTTTGATTTCATTGTTGATAAGTTTTTCTATTTCAGCGTTTTCAAGCTTAAAAGTATGGACCGGATGCCCCGGCACTTCTTCAGGTTTCTGCGGCCTGTGTATTTCTTCAATCGATCCTTTAAAAACGGCAGCGTGTACATCACAGAGTCTTTGTATCTCTTCCACGAGCATACCTTCCATAATCAGCGCCTGTTCCATTTCGGAAATTTCAGCCGCCGAAACTCCTTGAATGAGCTCTTCAAACCTCGGTTTTACTTCATCAACGCTTTTACCGTTATGCAGTTCCCTGATTAATTCTTTCAGGACTTTCTGCCTGTACTCACGGTTATTAATTACTTCACTCATAACGCCGCCTCCTTATTAATGGTCTTCCGGACCATATTCTTCATACCTGATTAACGGATCCTGTTGTCATGTTCGTTAAAACAATTTTATCATATTTTTCTATTCTTTAATAATATTCTGGCAGCTCTGCCCTATCTTATTCGAGATTAATGCCGGCTGTTATGAAGTTAACCAATCTGTACAGCAAACCCCAGGACTTTACTCCCTTTAACCGGCGGCATCCATAATTTCGATTTCTTCACATGCTCTAAAGAAAGTGTTTATTTTTTCAGATTCACGTTTATCATCAGATTCGATTTCGTTATACACTATTTCAAATTTATCCCAGTTCAATCTCCATTTTGCCTCGGAATAGAGTGTTTCATATTCGTTTTCTACGATCTTATACAAATCGCTTTTGCGTACTATATTATACGAAAAGAAATCCTTGGCCATAAGTCTTCGATATTCGGGATCCCGATTATGCATATAAGGGCCTGTGATCAGGTGTTGATCCACACGATATGTATCACTGAATATTGGTTTATCGACGAACACCACTTCTATCTGCTTCCCGGTTTTTCCGGTTTCTTTGCGGGCTTTATTGATTATCGAGAAAACCTTAAGATAATTATCAATTACTTTTTCATTGCTTCCATAGACCATCTTAAAGGCATCCGACCACGGTGGACATATAATGGCTTTCAAATCCGCTCCTCTTTTAATGGAATCGTAAATGTCCTTCTTTAATTCGCAGGTTAAAATTAAGCGGTACCCTGAAATCCATATAATTCTGTCACACTCTGATAATAGAGTTTTCAACGCCTCTTTCTTATCACGGTGCAAATGCTGTATTCCGAATAAATGAAGGTCCTCGAGAAACTCCTCATTTTTGCGGTTATGATAATTTACTATAATATCCGCAGTCAAAGTAAATATTGTTACGAGCAAAGAAGTGAACAAAGCCAGCAGTATATTGGAAACAACTTCATTTTCCCTTAACGCTGGAATCTGATAAGCTATCAGTGACAGAACAAATATCACAAACATAATTTCTGCTACCCATACTTGGGTACTAAGTTTATATGCCTTGATTCTCTCCCGTATGTTCATTTTCTTATGCATACCCACTCAATTCCCTCTCTTTGAAATAATATACCGTGTCTATTCCGTCTCCTCTCTCATTCGGAAGCAAAGCGACGAGTTCAAACCCCATTTTTTTCAGAAGATGTATATGAGAATAATTGGTGGACCATGTTCTTGTCGCAAAATTTTTGCCTTTTCTGTTCTCAAAAAGCGTATGATACATTTTCCACGCAATTCCATGACCTCGGAATCCGGACGATACCACTATTGTCGTAACATAATCACATTCGAATTCCTTCCCTTTTACCTGAAGAGAATGGTCCGGGATAAATGATAAAAATCCTATTACCTTTTCATTTTCTACAGCCAGTATAAATTCCTGCTGAAGCATTTGTTGATAATATGTGACCGGTCCTCTTTTATTTACTTCATCCCCGGAAAATGATTGCTGAGTTGTAGAGTTTCTCTCCGATAAAGGCGGGACAAACTCTTTATCTGATGCGCAAAGAAGCTCCCATACATCGTCCTGATATGCTTTTTGCAGTTTTTTCTGATATAAAAACATTTCGTTTCCTTTCATCATACCAGTCAGTCCGCTGCTGTGCAGTCAGTATATAAACAAAGTTATGAAAAATCCGGAAATATAATATATATTGCAATTGTTTATTATACAATAAAATATCCGAAATTCAAAGCCTTAATAAATATCTGCAAATCCGGGGCCGGTATCGGTAAAATATTATTTGTTTTACCCTCTAGGATAAGGATTGAGGTTGCAATTAATCTGATCTATTCTGTTGGTTGTCTGTAAACAAAATATTTTATATTTTCCGGCAGAGATCGTAAGGAACGGTACTTACTTTTCCGGTGTTCAGCTTAACTTTTTTCCCTTCTTCATTCTTCAAGATAATGCATTTTATTCCGATATTTATATTAATAGGACACAATAAGTTATTATATCATGAATTTTATGAAAATCGTATGATTTTCACTTGGTGAAACCAAGGGCAGCCGAGTATCGGCTGCACAAATTCATGATACAATGTTCCCGGGCACCCGTTCGAAATATATGATTCCGGTAACGGGCAGATTATTATACCATATAAAAAGGGGAGATTATTTTGGAGTCATATACCATCAAAGCCCATAAGTTTAATGCGTTATTAATGTGGATTTTTTCAACTGTTCTTTCTATTACGGCTTACTTTAACGGCGGACTCAGATTAGCTTTAATTGCCGCCGCCTTTACATATACTACCAGTCTTGTTGCAACAGGTATAGCATAAATAAAAGTGAAAAATAATCTGATCAAATCTCTTGTCATTCCGCTATTGCCCGGTATAGGCACAATAGTATATTCAGCATCCCAGGGCGGAGTACCGCGCATGTTTATTGCCTATATTGTATGTGTCTGTTTAGCGGCAGTATATTTTAATAAAAAGGTGACACTAATATATAGTTCGATTATAACTGCTATACTTTTAGGGCTATATATTATAAATCCGACATCGCTTCTTGGAATTAACAACGGCTTCGGCGAATTCATACCAAGGTTCGGTATGTTCGTATGCGGCTCTGTTGCATTATATTATCTCACAAATGAAGGAAGCAAACATTTAACCGAGGCGGTAAACGAGAGTGAAAAAGCTTCTGTACTAAACAAAAATCTTACCGAAATAATCAGGCAGGTAAATATCACTACCGAGAGCCTTTTCGAGAATGTAAACAAATGCAACGACAGCATTAAAGAGAATCAGCAGGGCTTGACAAGCGTAACCAGATCGATTCAGGATATTTCCAAGGCCGTCGAAGAAAGCGCTGTAGCGGTAAACAATGTGAGCAACTATATTTCGGACTCATCCCAGTTAATTAATGAAGCTTATTCCATTTCCAAAGAGGTGGAAAACGAATTCAGATCAACATATGAAACTATATTGGTTGGAGCCCAGGAAGCAGATGAGACGATTCAGCACCTGGACATTATGAGAAAATCCATCCATTCCGCTGTTTCGGCCGTTACGGAGCTTCAGGAAAAAATGGACGCAATTGGCCAATTCCTTCAAATCATAACCAATATTGCCGCTCAGACTAATCTGCTTGCATTAAATGCGGCTATTGAAGCAGCAAGAGCCGGCGAATCAGGCAAAGGGTTCACCGTTGTCGCGGAGGAAATCCGGAAATTGGCAGAACAGAGCTCTATGGCGGCCAAAGATATTCAAAAAATAACCACAGAAGCGCAGAATACTACTTACAATGCCATTGAAGAGGTCCAGAAAGGAAATGTATCGGTTGAAGAAGGCTCCGCCAGGATTACCGACGTTATTAAAATACTTGGTGATGTAAAAAACTCTATAGAATCGGTCAATCAAAAACTGTATACGGAATATGAAATGATGGATAAAATCGCGGAACGTTTCCGCAATATGAGAGAACACCTGGAAACCCTCGCGGCTGCATCGGAAGAAAATTCAGCGAGCACGCAGCAGGTACTCGCCATGACAATGGTTCAGAACGAAGCTGTAAACAATACGGCAGAAATAATCAAGAAAATAAAAGAACTGGGGCAAACTCTGAAAGATCAACTATAATGTGTCAAAGGAACCGTCCCTGTGACATTATTTCACATTTTTGACTGTAACCTTTCCGGTCGCTTTTTTACCGGTAATTCGTATTTCATATTTATCCGTTTCGGATACTGTTACAGTAAATAAAATTGACTTAATGTTATTTCCCTTATAAGGTTCGCTGCCTTTTTGGCCTATTATAAAAAGGTCAATTTCTCCGTCTTCATGTTCAACTTCAATCTGCAGCACATCACCTTCTTTAAGGGATAATTCGCATTTGTTTTTTGAGCTCCACTGCTTTAAATCCATTGTAAATCCTGTCCCATCCAGGTTCTCAAGAATCACGATACTGCCCTTTGACGCGGAGCAATTAGAGATCACTATAATAATTGCGATAAACAGCGGCAGAAAAACAATCGGGTGCATATTATTTATCCTCCTTTTTATTGTTATTGAATTTAATTTTCCGAAAAACATGACAATACCTCCGTTACAAACTTATCCGGCTCGTTGATCCATGGACTGTGGCCTGAATGCTCAAACCATACAATCCTTTTATCAGGCGCATCCAGAACCTGCACATATTCCTCGACCAACACCGTAGGCGCATTGACATCATACCGGCCAAGGAAGAAATAAACCGGCACATCAAGTTTCGTGTAATCTGTTCTCATATCAATTGTATAAAGCTGCTGGTACACATGATTATATGTGTTGACGATTCCGCGGAAAAAGTTCAGCTTATCAAGCAGTCCATATTCCGATGAACCGACGTCACGGAAGGTATTGTAGCCCGGATTTTGAATCTTTGGATTGCTCGCCATGTAAGCGCTTAGATAGTTCAGGTATACTGCGCTTCTCCATGTTACATCCTTTCCGTAATACGGCGGTTCGCCGTTTGCCTTAAGCCGTTCAATCAGAGCAGTATCGCCTTTGGATTGTGCGATTTCGATAACCTTCGCGTAATCTATCCGCTCGGTTTCGGCAAAGTCCACCATCTGCCCTGTGCCAATCAACGCGTAATAGGACTCCGGATACTTTTCAACAAGGAAAATCCCAAGCGCGCTGCCCCACGATTCCCCTACCAGATAAATTTTATCCTGAGAAAAGCGTTCCTTTAAGTACTCGGTCAGAGCGTGACCATCCTCAATATAGGTTTGGGCTGTAATGTTTTTAGTTTTTTCAGAATAATATGACTTTCCGGAGCCGGGCTGATCCCAGTTTACAACGACAAAATGCTTTTCAAGCTCTGCCAGCTCATACCGCACCGCAGCCATCTGCGTACCTCCGGGACCTCCCGCCAGGAAGAGCAGGACGGGCGCGTTATTGTCCCACCCTCTTATGCTGATCCACTGCTTCCTGCCGTTCAGTTCAACTTTTGTAAGCTCCGCAATGCTGTTTTCGGGCGTGTTCCCATTTTCATCAACTATACGCGGAGTAGAAGCGGTAAGCTGCGAAATTGCAATCAGCCCTGCGTTCAACATAATTGTCATTACAAGGAATATCACCGCTTTTTTAAGCCGCATAAGCCGCTTCGGTTTTGTCTTTTTCCTTACGCGTGAAATTGCGCAGAAAACTGACAGGAATAAAGTCCATATAAGTGCGGCGGCCGATAAAACAGTCAAAATAATAAATAAAACTAATTGAATCATAGTACAACCTCCATCATTGCTTAGTGTATATGCTTTCAAGGGCGTTGCCCATCACCGGGATATCTGTGATACGGCTATCCTTAAGGATTAGATTGTTTTGCCCTGTCAGGCGTTTGATAACGTTAATTTTTCCCATACTATTCAGCGGTTCGCGGAAAACGAACAAACCGCAGGGTTTGAGTGCCTTAGCCAGCGCAGGAATGGCTATTTCCAATTCACTTTCCGATAAATCGTGCAGAACAAAGTGGCAGTATATTACATCAAAACTTTCATTTGCCTGCGGCAATGATTCAGAATGAAGAAAAATGACATTCCCATAACTGCGTAAAGTTTTACGACAGGCATTCAGCCACCGCCTGGAAATATCCAGGCAGGTCAAATTTCCGCGGGGAAGCTTTCCTGCAACGTAATACGCAACCGTTCCCATGCCGCAACCGAAATCAAGCACATTCTCCCCGCCGTTAAGAGGCAGACGGTCCGCAAAAGTTTTGTAGACAGACTTGCCGTAGAACAAAAATGCGAGTCTTGTCAGATATATCTCCAGACGAGACGGTTCGTGCTTCATTACTAATCACCTCCAAATAAAAAAAATCAGCCGTATAATAGGTTCATCACCATCATAGCAATCGAACCTTTCATACAGCTGATATGAATCTTAAATTTACCTTAAATCGTGGAAATTGTAATTAGGAACGTGCTGCCCTTATTCTCATCAGGATGCAGTGTCAGATCCCCGCCATGCGCCTCGGCTATCTTTTTGGCTATGGAAAGCCCTACCCCGCTTCCTCCGGTTTTGGAATTGCGGGAATCATCTACACGCACGAAAGGCTTGAATATATTTTCCGCGAGATGAGCCGGAATTCCAATCCCATCGTCGCTGAAACCAATAACCGCGCGGTTGTTTTGCACCGTAAGGTTTACGGAAACGAGAGTCCCTTTAGGATTGTACCGCACTGCGTTATTCGCGAGATTTTGAATGATCCGGCTGAACCGGTCGGTATCCAGCATTGCAAAAACACTTTCCTCGGGAATATCGAATTCATATTTGAACCCTTCACGCTCAAATAGAGGCACGAGCTCGGCGCATATTTGCCGGATGTATTCGCAGATATCCGTTTTAACCGGTTTTAATGAGAATTCCGGGCTGTCCAGCTGCGAAAGCTCAAACAGTTCGGTAAGCAGTTGATTCGCCCTTTTGCTGTTATTAAGAATGACCTCAAGATGTTCATTTAGTTCCTGCCCGATCATGCCCGTCTTTTTCATAAGCAGTTCGGCATAACCCTGTATGCTTGACAAAGGATTTTTTAGGTCGTGGGAAATGTCAAGAATCAGCCGCTTCCTGTCCTCCTCCGACTTTTTCCGCATCGAAATCTCATGCTCAATCCGGGCAGCCATATCATTAAAGGTGTTCTGAAGCTCGGCGAACTCATTTTTCAGGCGCAGATCTACGCGCGCAGAATAATCGCCTTCCCTCAAAAGCCTTGTGCCGTCACCGAGCTTGTTCAGAGGCACGGTAATGTTTGCGGCCGTAATCCTTGAATAGATAAAAGCGGTAAGCGCAAGTATCAGAAGATAACTCAACACGACGAACGCGATAGCGAAACCCGCCCGCACGAAATCGCCGGCAGCGGCCTCTTTATTATACACCAGGGAAAAATCCAGCCGAATTGATGTAGGAAACGTAACAATCAGCCAAAACTCGCCTTTTGGATTATAGAGAATATCGTAATGGTATGGCTTGCTTTTGCTTTCCTTTAAAAATGCTGTAAATTCCTCAGCAGTCAGCTTATCTTTCCCGATGGTGTCAAGACCTTTCGAATAAACGACACGGTATTCCCTGTCCACAACCTGAACGCCGCCGCCATTTTTCACTACAGCGGACGATTCGATCTGATTATATTCATCTTTCATAATTGCGCTTGCGGGGTAACGGTTTTTTGTAAGTGAACCTGAAATCAATCTGCTGGCAAAGTACAGCAGCATAAACGCGAGCACCGTATCCAGTATCGCCAGCAAAAATATAACGAGAAAATTTCTTAGAAATTGATTTGACAGTTTTCGTTTTTTCATAAATTTTTGCCCGTATAATGGAGCTTATAACCGATGCCGCGAATGGTTTTCAAATATTTAGGATTTTGCGGATCATCCTCAATCCGGTTCCTGATACGGCTGATATGCACCATTATTGTGTTATCGTCAAAATAGTATTCCTCGTCCCAGACCGCCTGGTAAAGCTGACGTTTTGTAAAAACCTTCTCGGGATGTTCAATAAAATATAGAAGCAGCTTGAACTCCTTTGCGCCAAGTTCAATCGGCTTTCCATCCTTATAGGCACAGCATTTTTCTTTATCTACCGACAAATCCCCGTATTTAATAATGGCGGGAGATTTTTCTTTAGGTGAAAGATATTCATTATTCCGCCTTAATTGCGCACCTACGCGAGCCACTAATTCGGCAACAGAAAACGGTTTGGATATATAATCATCCGCACCGAGCCCAAGTCCCAGAACCTTATCCATGTCGTCCGTCCTTGCCGTAAGGAAAATGACGGGTATGGTACTGTATTCACGGATTTTACGAAGAAGGTTAAATCCGTCCATCACCGGCATCATCACATCAAGAATTGCGAGGTGGATAATTTGTGACGCGAGGATATCCCATGCTTCCCTGCCGTTTTGAGCCGTAAATACGGTATAACCGTTTTCCTCAAGGCTGATTTTTATTAAATTCCGGATGTCGTTCTCGTCGTCCGCAATTAGAATATTCATGGTTTTCAGCACTTTCACTACATTTCATATATCATCTGTTTTTTTCATAAACAAAGGCAAGGTTTTTTGTTAGTGAGCTCCAGAGAACAAATCCGGAATCTTCCATACAATCATCCAAGCAGCGCATATAAAACCGGAAATGACAAAACCAAATCCGCCAGTGTTATTTGGGCTACTGCCTTCAATATAATAATAACGGATAATTGCGCTTATATGCAAATGATTTTTATTTTGTATGTTTAAGACTATTTCTCTCCCACGTACCATTTAATTGATATATTTTGGAAGATGTGTTTAGCAACTTCACAGGAAAATAGACTAACGCAAACCAGGAGTCTTGACACACGCTTGTTCCGTCTATGAAAGTGTGATAGTATAATTATGGATTTTGCCGGAAATCTTTGAAAATTATTTACTTTAAAGGATAATGATGCTTTTGAGTAAAAAATATAAAATTTTTGATGTTCACAACCATATCTTCCCTGATAACATTGCCGAAAAGGCTGTAGAGAACATCGGAAGGTATTATAATTTCTATATGTACGGTAAAGGCACCGTTGACGCACTGCTGGAAAGCGGACTGCAGGCCGGCGTCAGCCGTTATCTCGTTCATTCCTCCGGAACCCATGCAGGGCAGGTGAAAGCCATCAATAATTACATCTCTGGTGTAGTAAATGCCCATAACAATATGATTGGTTTTGGCACCTTACATTTCAGCGTTGAGAATATTGATGCAGAGGTTGAAAGGATCATTGCTTTAGGCTTAAAAGGGATAAAACTTCACCCGGAATTCCAGCATTTTGTTATTGACGAACCCTCCATGATGCCTGTTTACAAGGCCATCGCTGGAAAGCTTCCTCTTTTAATCCATATGGGAGATCAGAACCAGGACTCTTCAAGCCCGCTCCGTCTTGCCCGCATTATTGACAAGTTTCCGGATCTGGTTGTTATTGCAGCCCATTTCGGAGGTTACAGGATGTGGGAGGATTCCCGCAGGTACCTGATTGGCAGGAATATTTTCATGGACACTTCAAGTTCGTTAGCCTATCTTGATCCTTCTGAAGCAGTTGACATGATTCGAAACCACGGCGCTGATAAGTTCTTGTTCGGGTCGGACTACCCTATGTGGAGGCATAAGGATGAACTTGACCGATTTCTTATGCTTGACCTTTCAGAAACCGAGAGAGAAGCGATTTTGTACAATAATGCGGCGAAACTGTTCGGGGATAATGAATAACTTTTCAATATCGGAATTACTGAGAAACATAAAATTCCCCGTACGATTTATATCGCACGGGGAATAATTATGGTTCTATAATAAATGTTGGGGTGTCGAAGTGATAACAACTTCGTTACTCCAACATTTTTTTGCAAATAAAGAGAGCATGGAGTTGAAATCTCAAGTAAAATGGAGTTACACCCATCCCATT
>Ga0134100_1000760_pt1 | contig 34966 bp, 28 predicted proteins | sample 11_taG_2_FD_94444 | JGI IMG/M metagenome (GOLD analysis project Ga0134100, IMG submission 94444) | Switchgrass degrading microbial communities from high solid loading bioreactors in New Hampshire, USA - 11_42_5_180_A3 metaG | ecosystem: Engineered > Bioreactor > Semi-continuous > Anaerobic >...
CAGAGCAGTGCCAATGATGGAAAAAATGCCGGCGTCCGGCTTCCTTCTTACTTCATGTGGCTGAGGCTCAATGCCTTTTAATAGATAGTCGGTGGTAACTCCAAAGAAATCACTGATGAGTACGATCTTCTCAATATCTGGCGTGCTTTGCTCGCTCTCCCATTTGGATACGGCCTGCCGAGAGACCCCGATTTGGTCCGCGAATTCCTCCTGGGATATTCCCCTCGCTTTTCTTAAGTTTCGAATTCTGTCCGCTATATTCACAAATGACACTCCTTTCAGTATCATAGTACCAAAATTACGGTTGCGGTGCCACCAACCGGGCTTTGATAACTGTCAACCGCCAGTTGCGGCATCAATCGGTTCTTCCGAATACGGCATTCTGGAGCCAGGTTTATTCACGGTAACTGTTTCCGAAACTGATGAATATGTATTTGGAATCACCGGAAAAGCTGCAACAGGCAAGGTTATTATCAAAAACTTGGGTAACACGGAAAAATAGACTAGCTTAAAACAGCTCTTTTGTAGGATGCAGAAGCTTTCAGAATGGTGAAAGACTGTTTTGAAAACTAATCCTGGCAGGGCAGGAGAATATAATATGAGACAATTCAATTTTATGCGTAAAATATGCTATACTAATTTGTACACATCATTTGTTTCGGAGGAACCTCGTGACAAAACTGTTTATTTACTTCAAAGACTATGTAAAAGAGAGTATACTTGGCCCCCTTTTTAAACTTCTGGAAGCAACTCTTGAGCTGTTTGTGCCATTGGTTGTAGCTGCAATAATCGATACAGGTATTAATAACGGTGACAGAAGCTATATTATCCGTATGTGTCTGGTATTAATCCTGCTGGCTGTTGCAGGACTTTTGTTTTCGGTAACCGCCCAATACTATGCGGCAAAAGCGGCGGTTGGATTTATCAAAAAATTAAAGCAAAAGCTGTTCTCTCATATACAATCCCTTTCTTTTACCCAACTGGATACAATAGGTACGTCCACCCTTATTACAAGAATGACAAGTGATATGAATCAACTGCAGACCGGAGTGAACCTTTCTCTCCGGCTATTGCTGCGTTCGCCTTTTGTTGTGTTCGGGGCTATGGTTATGGCTTTTACTATCGATGTTAAAGCAGCTTTAGTATTTGTGGCGGCAATTCCTGTCCTTTCTGCAGTTATTTTCGGAATTATGATATGGTGTATACCCCTCTACAGGAAGGTTCAGGAAAGACTGGACAAGGTCCTGGGGCTCACAAGAGAAAATCTGACCGGGGTTCGTGTTATTCGCGCCTTTAATATAGAAGAGAGTGAAATTAATAATTTTGAAGAAAAAAATGACGAGCTTACAATAATGCAAAAGCGTGTGGGACGGATTTCTTCCCTGATGAATCCTGTAACTTATGTAATTATAAACCTGGCTGTTATCGTGCTTATTTATACCGGAGCCGTCAGGGTGGAAGCAGGAATCATCACACAGGGGGCCGTTGTGGCATTGTATAATTATATGTCTCAAATTCTTGTGGAGCTTATTAAACTTGCGAATCTGATAATCAACATTACAAAGTCGGTTGCCTGCGGCAATCGTATACAGGCTGTTCTGGATATAAAGCCGGATATTGAGGAAAACCGTAGAATACCTGAAATAATAAAAACAGATATTATTGTTGAGTTTAAAAATGTTTATCTTCGATATAAAAATGCCGGAGATTACTCTTTATCAAATATAAGCTTCAAGGTCAGACGGGGAGAAACAATAGGGATTATAGGAGGTACAGGTTCCGGCAAATCCTCCCTGATTAATTTGATTCCAAGATTTTACGATGCCACATCGGGCGAAGTGATAATTGACGGTGTTGATGTTAAGGATTGCCCTGTGGAGCAGCTGAGGAGAAAAATTGCCGTGGTACCTCAAAAAGCAGTGCTGTTTAAGGGCACCGTAAGGGATAATATTCGCTGGGGCAAAAATGATGCTTCCGATGAAGAGATATATGAAGCTCTTGCCGTTTCACAGGCGAAAGAGATGGTTGAGTCCAAGGGAGGTCTTGATTATGAGATTGAGCAGGGAGGCAGAAATCTTTCGGGAGGACAGAAGCAGAGGCTTACCATTGCCAGGGCATTAGTAAAAAAGCCTGAGATATTGATTCTGGATGACAGTGCGTCGGCTCTTGATTTCGCTACTGATGCGGCTTTACGTAAAGCCATCAGGGAGATGCGGTATACTCCGACGGTTTTTGTAGTATCTCAAAGGACTTCTTCCATCCAGTATGCGGATAACATAATCGTACTGGATGACGGACAAATAGCCGGCATGGGCAAACATGACGAGCTTATGCGAACCTGCCGGGTATACCGTGAAATATATGAATCACAGTTCAAGAAAGAGGGTGCATAACATGAAAAATAAGTTTGATACGGGCACTCTGAAAAAAGTTTTACAATATATTAAGCATTATCGTGTTTTATTATTGTGCTCAATTATTTTTGCTGCCGTTACTGTGGCAATGACACTTTATATCCCTGTTCTTGTGGGCAGAGCGATAGATTACATTATCGGGAAAGATAATGTTAATTTCAATGCTGTTTTTGAAATTTTATTGCAAATCGGAATAATTGCCTCATTGACCGCCCTTTTGCAATGGGTGATGAACACTATTAATAATAAAATTACATTTCATGTAATCAGAGATATTCGTGACCAGGCATTTAAAAAGATTCAGATTCTGCCATTGAAGTATTTGGATAAGCATCCCCACGGAGAGATAGTGAACCGTTTGATTTCAGATGCTGACCAATTTGCCGAAGGGCTGCTGATGGGGTTTACCCAGCTTTTCACCGGAATAACCACGATCCTTGGAACCTTCTTATTCATGCTTTCCATCAACTGGGTTATAACAGCCGTTGTTGTTATACTTACTCCTCTGTCATTATTCGTGGCGGGTTTTATTGCCAACAGAACATATAAGTTTTTCAAAAATCAATCGGAAGTCAGAGCTAAACAGACATCTTTCATAAATGAGATGATAACCAATCAAAAAGTTGTTCAGGCTTTTTCACGGCAGGATAAGACGCGGGAGGAATTTGAAGAAATAAATGAGGAGTTGGAAAAGAGTTCTTTAAAAGCGATTTTTTATTCATCTCTTACAAATCCCTGCACAAGATTTATAAATAATGTTATTTATGCCGGTGTCGGGTTAACCGGAGCTTTGGCCGCTGTAAGCGGCAGCATATCGGTAGGAGGCCTGGCAAGCTTCCTCAGTTATGCCAATCAGTATACAAAACCATTTAATGAGATTTCCGGAGTAATGGCAGAGTTTCAGAACGCTCTTGCATGCGCTGCCAGAATTTTTGAACTTATTGAGGAGGAACCACAGATCCCGGATTCCGATGACGCTGCCATATTGGAAAACGCAAGCGGAAAGATAGACCTTAATAATGTTGAATTTTCATATACCAAAGACAATAAACTTATAGAGAACCTGAACCTTCATGTAAAACCCGGCCGGAGAGTGGCTATTGTGGGGCCTACAGGAAGCGGAAAAACAACAATAATCAATTTATTAATGAGATTTTATGACGTTGACGACGGCAGTATTGAAATGGACGATATTGATATCCGGAATATAACAAGAAAGAGTCTTAGAAAAAACTTTGGTATGGTTTTACAGGAAACATGGCTGAAATCCGGTACAATTCGTGATAATATTGTTATAGGAAAGCCAAACGCGACAGAAGCAGAAATAATTGAAGCGGCGAAGGCTTCACATGCCCATAGCTTTATAAAGCGACTTCCCAATGGGTATGACACTTTGATCGGTGAGGACGGCGGAAGCCTCTCACAAGGCGAAAAACAGCTTTTATGCATAACAAGGGTTATGCTTGCTCTTCCGCCTGTTTTAATTTTGGACGAAGCTACGTCGTCCATAGATACCCGTACCGAACTAAAAATACAGGAAGCCTTTGCAAAGATGATGAAGGGGAGGACCAGCTTCATTGTAGCCCACAGGCTTTCAACGATTGTAGAAGCAGATGCGATACTTGTTTTGAAAAACGGTTCTATTGTAGAACAGGGCAACCATAAAGAATTACTTGAAAAAAACGGTTTTTACGCTCATTTATACAACAGTCAGTTCGCAATATGAAGATGCAGAGAAAAAATAAATATCTTACATAATGGAGGTATTATGCTGTCAGTATTTAAAGAGCGCCCATCAATAGTATCGGAAGCGCAAAAAGCCAAATTTAAGCCCCATTTTATAATTCAGGTCATTATTTTTATAATTTTGTTTTTAATTATTCAGGTGGCAATGGCTATTCCTTTATTGGCTTATTGCTTTGTTTATTTTTTAAGATTCGGCTCCGGTGAGATTACAATATATGATCCCGGGGAGTTAAGAATCTTTCTGGCTCAGATTCAGAATGAGATAATTCTTCCTTCACTGTTTTGTAATGTATTAATGACAATATTAACGATATTCTATTGTAAAGCGATTGAAAAACGAAGTTTATACTCAATGGGATTTGTCAGAAAAAAGGCTTTTTTGGATTATCTTATCGGCGGCGGCATTGGTATATTAATGATTTCTGTCTCTTTACTGACAGCATTTTTATGCGGAACCATTACATTTGAAGGATATGCTTTAGGAGACGGTTTAGGGCTGCTGCTATTGTTTTTGCTTGGCTTTATAATTCAGGGAATGAGTGAGGAGGTCTTATTAAGGGGTTATTTTATGATTTCCGTAGCCGGCAGAAACTCGGTACTTCTGGCTGTAATATCCAATTCCGTTTTGTTTGCGCTGTTACATATATTTAATAATGGTATTGCAATAATTCCTCTGATAAACCTGACCCTATTCGGAATCTTCGCTTCCCTTTATACACTTAAAACAGACAGTATATGGGGAATCAGCGCTCTCCATGCAACCTGGAATTTTATGCAGGGAAATGTCTTTGGCATAAAGGTAAGCGGCATAGACACGAAAGTTTCATTGTTTTCCTTTAGACTAAAAAATGTGGGTACCTTTATTAACGGCGGATCATTTGGTTTGGAGGGTGGTCTTGCGGTAACCCTGGTATTAGTGATGGGCATTTTTATTTTACTGTCATTGGAAGGGAGAAAGCCGGAAATAGAGCAGGAAAATAATACGGGGGCGACATATGAAGGGGCAGAATAAAACAAACTGCCCTGAAATAATTCTTCAGAGCAGTATAATTCTTCGATTTTTTTGACGAATTAATATGTTTCAACAAACAATTCGAAGTATCCCTTAGGATGAGCACAAGACGGGCAAACCTCGGGAGCGGCATCACCTTCATGGATATATCCACAGTTAGTGCATTTCCAATATACCTTGCCGTCCTTCTTGAATACGGTCCCGTTTTCAATATTTTGTGCCAGTTTATTAAAATTGATTTCATTCCTTTCTTCGACAGATGCAATATATCTGTATACGGCTGCGATTTCAGGGAAACCTTCTTTTTCTGCAACTTCAGCAAATTTGGGATATAGATCGCTCCATTCTTCATTTTCACCATGAGCGGCATACTTAAGATTCTCAAGAGTATTTCCCATAGCTACAGGGGAACCGGCCTGGATATCAATATTTTGAGGCAATTCACCGTCAAAGCCTGCAAGAAGGAATTTATAGAATCTCTTTGCATGTTCTTTTTCGTTATCTGCTGTTTCAAGGAAGATGTTCCGCATTTGCTTATAACCTTCCTTATCTGCTATAGAAGCATAATAGGTATAACGCATCCTTGCCTGTGATTCACCTGCAAATGATCTCATCAGATTTACAGCGGTTTCTGTACCTCTTAAACTCTTCATAACTGTACCTCCTTATTAACAAAATATTTCCTGTTTATTTTATCAAATTAATTGATTTTTAACAATCAAAGCTAAAAATAATAAATCATATGGCAATATTCTATATCATTATTACAGATTTAATACCATTTACCATGCCTAATGACGGCAAAATCATTACAGGTTTGTCTCCTTTGTATTATGTTTGGTATTATAACGGGGTCCAATCCGGTCTTCCATATTTATAAGCTCATTTATGATATAGAGGGGCCGCCCCTTGGCTTCTTCATATATCCGCCCGATATATTCACCGATAATACCCAGCATCAGAAGGATAATTCCGTTAAAGAAGAGACTTACGGCAATCAATGAAGCCCAGCCTGTTTGAGCTGTTTCAGGGAAAAACAGTTTTTGAATTAATACAATGATCAGGTATAAAAAGCTCATACCGGAGAGGATGGCACCTATATAAGAAGCCAGCTTAAGCGGCTTGTAGGAAAAAGACATAATACCGTCCATTGCAAGCTTGAGCATCTTTTTAAGAGGATATTTGGTCTTACCGGCAAAACGCTCATTGCGCTCAAATTCTATAGCTGTCTGTTTAAAACCGACCCAGCTTACCAGACCTCTGACATATCGGCTCCGTTCAGGAAGTTGTTTCAGTGCCTCACATACTTTTCGGTCAATGAGTCTGAAGTCACCAGTGTCAACAGGTATGTCCACGCTTGTCAGGCCGCGTAAGATTCTATAGTATGCTTTTGCGGTAAATTTCTTAAAAAAAGTTTCACCACGGCGGGATTTTCTTTTGCCGTAAACAACATCAAAACCATCACGCCAGATTTTTATCATTTCGGGAATCAACTCAGGAGGATCCTGCAGATCACCGTCAATAATAACCATACATTCACCGGCGGCATAGTCCATGCCTGCGGTAATGGCAACTTGATGCCCGAAATTTCTTGCAAAATCAATCATTTTAATTTTTTCATTGCTTTTGCATATCTCGCTTAGAATTGCCCTTGTATTATCACGGCTTCCGTCATTTATAAATATTATTTCATAGTTTTCGCCAATGCTGTCCATTACCTTGGTCAATCTTTTATAAGTCTCTGTAACCACTTCTTCTTCGTTATACATCGGTACAATTACGGAACATAAAATCTTATCCATAAAATCCTCCCATAATGTTTCATCTTCAAATTAGTATACTATATAATTCCCATTATTTCATTTGCCGCTTTCCTGCCCAATCCCACGGCATAATTCAAGCCTCTGTCCTCGGGATATATTTGAGACATAGAGGCCATAAAAAGTCCTTCGACTGGAGTTCTTATATCAGGAATGATTTTGCTGTATCCAAGTGTAATAACAGGTTGTGCAAATGGTACCCGGCTTATGGTTATATTCTTTATAATGTGTTGGTTTAGATTTGGAAATACCTTTTTTAGTCCTGTAATAAATTTATCTTTGATTTCTTCATCGGATGCTGAATACAAAGGATCTGAAATGTCAAGATACCTGGATAAATATACAATATGGGAATCGTATTCTTTTAAACCCACTAAATTCGTATGTTCAATAATAAGGACAAAGGGTAAGTCATCCTGCGCAATCGTTATCCAGTAATATGGAGACAGGCTTTCAGACAATTCCAGTATCGCACAAATATTAGCCTTATGACGGATTCTTCTGAGAGAGCCTTTATAGTCATCATAAGAACCTTTTAATAATCTTTCGAGCAGATTAGGCGATCCTGTAAATAAAACTTTGTCATAGTTTGCCTTATGATCTTTTGAAATGATATCAAACGAACCGTTTTCATTCTTTATTATAGAGGTAACCTCATCATTCAAAATAATGTTGCCGCCGGACTGAATAATTCTTTCAGCCATTATTTCAACAGTTTTATTGAACGATCCGTCCAGATACCCTAGCATTTCACTATTTAAATTTTTTCCCCTTGAAGAACCCCGAAGTTTCAATTTATTCCATATCCATGTACCCGATATGCTATCACTGTCAATGTCGAATTTTGATTTAATCAGCGGCCCCCATATCTTTTCCCAGACCTGCAGACCTGAGTTCCTGATGATCCATTCTTTGGCCGTAATGATCTCAAAAGCCGAATAGTCCTTAATGAACTTTGAAGACAGTACCATAATTCCCATTCGAATCCTGGAAATAAAAGAGAGAGGCTTGAAACATAATAAATCAAGGGGTGAAGTAAAGGGATAAATGGAATTGTCGATATAAATTGCGTTTTTAGGTTTATACCAGTTCAGGCGGTCTTTAATACCCAGCTCATCAATGAGAGCCAAAATATCTGAATCGTTGGTAAAGATGTGATGATAAAAACACTCCAAGTCCTCCTTGCCGACTCGTACAGATGATACCAGTCCGCCCAAGTAATTTTCTTTTTCATATACAGTAACCTTATTTCCGTTCTGCGAAAGCCGAAGCCCTGCAGCAAGACCGGTCATACCCGCTCCTATAATCGCAATATTCATAATATACGCCTTATTTCTATTTATATATCACTTTTTTATAAAGGATAAAGTTCCATGAAATAATAAAGAACATTATCAATATCTTCGGAAGATATAAAACAGGCCAGGACCCTTCTCCGCTTATGAGGACCAAAATGTAACGGATACATGAAAAAAGTAATATATTGCCTACTACAAGATTGAATAAGAACAAAATGCTGTAAAGTAATAGCTGCTTTTTGAAGTTTTCTCTCGATCTGAAGGAAAAAAATTTGTTCAGCAGAAAATTCAGCCAGAATATAACAGTATAGACGATTATATTAACAAGTAATTCACTTATTGACAATGCGTTTCTCAGGACAATAAACAAAGCATATTCTATAGAAAAGCAAAAAACTCCTACAAAAATATACCGCAGAAACTGAGCAAGGGATTCAGGATTAAACAGTTTTCTAAGTATCGGAAGGCTGCACAGCCACTCTAATAATTTATTCATTTGTAATATACCTCCAAACTACCATTCCCAACGGGGGAGAAGCTGCAAAATGTCCAAATAAATCCGGGGAACTTCCAACCCTGATAAAAGCGGATAATACAGGATAAAGAATACTAAATATATTATAAGGAAAATTTTTGTAAACCTGCCGATGATATATTTCTCCTCCAGATACCTGAATACAATTCCTACCATTAATATGAGAAATGGTGTACAGGAAAAATAATGGTATATAAAGGTAACTTTTCTGGGAGCTACTACCCAGGGAAGGTACTGGGACAAATAGCATATTACCGGAAACAGCATCAGCTTGTTTTCACCAAGGAAATTTTGTTTCTTAAAAATATTTGATATTATAGACCATAATATTATGAAAAATGAAATAAAACCGATCCAGAATAAAAGGGGATGACCAAATCCGGCAATAGATGCTCCCCAGTTATCCGGCAAGAGTTCGCCCTGATAATAAAAAATAGGGCGAATATCTAAAGGCCATTCATACCAGGGAGATGCATAAGGATGGGATTCAGTAACTCCCTTATGATAATTAAACATGCTTTTTACCGATTCGATTACTGATTGTAACAGATTCATATTTTTATCATGATAGTGTATAGGGATAAATGACAATACGTATATTGCCGCCGGTATAATGATAAAGAACAATACGCAGAACAAACACGTTAAATAAAAATATTTACCAAGCCATTTTCTCAGTTCTTTTTCTTTTAACTTTACGGGGGCACCTTCACTATTAATTTTAATATTAAGTTGATTATTGAGGTCGTTATACTCATAGCCTCTTGACAGGAAGAAGAGAATTGCCAAACCAGCGGCTCCGTAAAGTGCTATCCATTTTGTCGCTCCCCCAAGGCCAAGGGAAATACCGCATAGAAGGAGGGGAACGAGAGATCTGAAAAAGCCTCGTTCATAGGATTTTGAATCATAATAATCCAGCATGAAATAAAACATGAGCATTACGAAGAATACAGTATAGCTGTCTATTGTGGCCAAACGTGTTTGCGTAAAATGCATAAAGTCAAACATCATTAAATAAGCGCAGAAGAAGGCCCAAAAGGTGTCTTTAAAGAAACGCTTGGCGATAATATACATCAGAGGAATAAGAGCAGCACCAAATAATGTACCCATTATTCTCCAACCGAAAGGAGTCATGCCGAATAGACTGATTCCAAGTGCAATAATAGTCTTGCCAAGCGGAGGATGAGTGTTTTCGTAAAGAATATCCCTTTTTTCAAGTTGCTCCAGGGCAGTACGGGGAAAATATATTTCATCGAAATAAGTACTGTTTAAAACATTCGGACGATCCGGCACCAGATCCTGTTCGTCAAACAATTTCTCAATGCCTTCGGTCTGAGGTTTCTCTGTTACGGTAAACCCTGTTATTAAATTATCATCGCTGAAAAAACCCATTTCCATGTATTCAGCTTTATAAAACTTATTCTTATCATTCTCGTTGTCAGTTCTTAAATATGTGTTCGTGAATCTTAACTTGTCTGTAGTAACAGTAGTGGTGGTATAATGCCATTTGTAAATAGATTTCATATCTATAAAAGAATAATGCTTAAATTCACCATCGTGATAAGCTTCTATTTCAAGGGTCCCAAAACAACCCCAGCTATGACCGATACCGCCAAACAGCATTATTTTATCTATTGTAACCTCTCTGCCAAAATCAACGATGAAGCTTTCATTAAGGTTTTCAGGTTCCCATCCTGTTTTAGGGGCTTTAAAAGAACCCAGATTGATAAGTGCGATTATCAGATAAATAACAGTCATTATAGTCATGATTATAATATCTTTTTTACTTATCTTCCCAGTCATAATATTCTCCCTTTAAGCATTTTCCAGGTCGTATAAATGCCCTGTAGCCCTGATATATTGACAGTACATAGGTTAAAAGCGTAAAAAATGAGAAAAGAATTGCAAACCCATCCCAGCGATCAATCCAATATACTTTCTCAAATGAGATTATATACAAATATGAGTGATTTATAAATACGGAAAAACTAACAAGTGCAAACAGCAGCAAATGCTTGTTTTCAAAGACCGTTGCAAGAGCGATAAAAATAATTGCAGGCAACAGGTACCGCTCATGCATTCTGGTCATGAAAAAGAATGTGCTGAACAGAACAAGATATGACGAATAGGCTATTGAATATAATGATGCCTTTCCTTTTACCAGGCAGGTAATAGCATATATAATTGCAGCTGCGGTCAGTATGTAACCCCACACTATATAGCTTAACCCGAGAAAAGGAAGATTGTCGGGCTGGATTTGTCCTCCCAGTATGAACCAAAGATTGAAAGCGTTAGCCGTTGCGAACGGGTAATCCTTGACACTGCTAAAATATAATTCAAATAGCCAGTAGAGAGGATCAATAAATCCGGGGATCTTATCCGCAAGGCTTGTTGGATTATAGAACGGCAAAACGATGGCATAATAAAGCAGAAGCCCCGTCACTATTACAATTGCCAGTCGTTTGAATGATCTTATGTCCACTCTGAAATCTTTGAAATAAAGATATAAAACCACCGGCAGTAAAAGCCCGCTTTGGGGTTTTGTCAAAACAGCAACAAGATATAAAAGAGCGGCAAGGTTGTTTTTCTTGCATTCGAAAAGCGCTATTACACCTAACAGCATAGTTGCCGGAATTGAATCAAATTGCCCCCAGATGGACGAGTTTATATATACGCCGGGATTTATTAAATATATGAATGCCATAATAATTCCAATTTCAGGTTTCTGTGCCTTTTTCGATAATACATATATAAGCCATGCACCTATAAATTCAAATAAAACCGACCATAATTTTATGAGAAAAGCGTGTAATCCAAATGTTACAGACAGCAGATTCGCAATTTCTCCAGTAAACCATAAAAAATACTGAAAAAACGGAGCGTAAACGACATGAAACATGGAATAAAACTGAGAGGGGCCATGTATTGCTAAATATTTGCTCCATGCCACATACCCTGCCATGTCTATATAATAGGGTTCTATACAGGAAATAAGGATACGAAAAATAACAATTATTGACACGGATAGTGTTATTCTCTTACAGTAATGTTTGTCGTTACGAGAATAAAAACTATTGAGAAAGGTTTCAGTCATGGTATCTCCTTTTATTATTTCACTTTTTGCGCAACACAGCAAAAAATGCAATTATTAAACTGCATTTATATAATTGTAAAACATAAATGAGTAAAAAAAAAGCACCATAGGCGTATATACTTATAAAAATGATTGCGGTTTGATGCCATCGATGCCACAAATATTATAAAAAATAATATGAAATGAAAAATACATATATATAAAAGGAGGAATAAATAACTATTTATATTTTACCACTAATGCATGGATCTAAATATTACTTTTAGATTATAAAATGATTAAAAAAAGATGAACGAAAGTATTTTAAACACTTAATATTGCAGTTATCGGCTGATTGCTTTTTTATAACGTATAGTTTATCATAAGTAGTGTTATTTTATATGCGAGTTAAACAAAATATCATATTTTATTAGCGTTGGAGTGTTTTTTATGGTTTTATACGAGAGTACGAGAGGCGGCAAGGAGGGGATACCCTCAGCCGAAGCAATCAAGAGAGGTATTTCTCCCAATGGAGGATTATATGTTCCGCAACGGATAAAAGAGCTGACTCAAAAGGATATTTCAGACCTGGTAAATATGTCTTATGCCCAACGGGCAGTATTCATACTTAAACAATACCTTGATGATTATACAGATGATGAGCTTGTTGAATGTGTCAATAATGCTTATAACACCCGCAAGTTTTCAACAGCCGATATTGCTCCTGTAAGACCTGTAAATGAGAATTTATGCCTGCTTGAATTATGGCATGGTCCCACTTGTGCTTTCAAGGACATGGCTCTGCAAATATTGCCGCACTTTCTGGTAAAGGCAATGGAAAAAACAGGAGAAGAATGTGAGATTGTCATTCTTGTCGCAACATCCGGCGATACGGGTAAAGCTGCACTGGAAGGATTTGCTGATGTAAAAGGTACGAGAATCATGGTATTTTATCCTGAGAATGGAGTCAGCGAGGTACAAAAATACCAGATGATAACTCAAACCGGGAAGAATGTAAAGGTATTCGGCGTTAACGGGAATTTCGATGATACCCAGTCAGGTGTAAAGAGAATATTTACCGATAAAAAGCTTATAGAAGAAATGGCAAAAAGAAATCTAAAGTTTTCATCGGCTAATTCAATAAATTGGGGCAGGCTTGTACCGCAGATTGTATATTACTTCTCAGCTTATGCGGATCTTGTTAAAATTAACCGTATAAAAGCAGGCGACAAAGTAAATTTTGTGGTGCCGACAGGTAACTTCGGCAATATCCTGGCAGGGTTCTATGCTATGCGTATGGGGCTTCCTGTAAACAAACTCATATGCGCTTCCAATGACAATAATGTCCTGACTGATTTTATCAGAACCGGAAATTACGATAAAAGACGTAAATTTATAAGAACCATCTCACCTTCAATGGATATACTGATATCAAGCAATCTTGAAAGACTTTTGTATGAGCTTACTGATCATGATGATAAAAGAGTATCGGATTGGATGAACAGGCTTAACGAGGAAGGACATTATGAAGTCGGGCAGAATCTGTTAAAGGATTTACATAAATATTTTTGGGCAGGATGGTCCAGTCAGGAAGAAACATTGAAAACCATAGAATGCGTTTACAAAGAAAACAATTACGTATTGGATACTCATACCGCCGTAGCTGTCGATGTTTATGACAAATATGTAATAACTACCGGAGATTTAACGCCTTCAGTTATAGTATCCACCGCGAGTCCCTTTAAATTTAACGGCAGCGTATGCAAAGCCCTTTTCGGAGAAAAGAGTATTGAAGGGAAATCCGAGTTTGAGCTTTTGGAGCTTCTGTCAAAAGAGACTGATATGCCCATACCTGCGGGGCTGAGGGATTTAGATAAAAAGAGCATTATTCATAATACCGTTTGCGAAAAATATGATATGAAAACTGTCGTAATACAAAATCTCTTTTAAAGGAGAGTATTGCTATGGCATTTGAAACATCCCGTTGTGTTAAGTTATCAAAGATAGTTGAGGAGTTAAGTTTAGAAAAGCTGTACTATTTGGATGAACATGATGAAGTGAGAATCGAAACATCGGATATAAATCGTCCAGGGCTTCAGCTAGTGGGCTTTTTTGAATACTTCGGGACCGACAGAATTCAGATCTTCGGCAAGGTTGAAATGACATACCTTGCGCAATTGGATGATGAGAAGCGTTATATAAGTATCAGGAACTTTTTTTCCACCGGCATACCATGTGTGGTTCTTGCAAGAGGAATGGAACCTTTTGCCGAGATGATGGAATGCGCCAGGGAGTTTAATGTTCCGTTTTTGCGTACCAATGAGGACACTTCCCGCTTCAGCAGCAATTTAATTGCATATTTGAATGTTGAGCTTGCTCCGATGGAGACATTACACGGAGAACTTGTCGAAGTATATGGAGAAGGGGTTCTGATTCTCGGTGAAAGCGGGGTAGGTAAAAGCGAAACTGCCCTAGAGCTGGTAAAGCGCGGGCACAGGCTTGTGGCTGATGATTTGGTCGAGGTCAGAAGAGTTTCAAGTAAAACTCTGGTTGGTTCAGCTCCTGAAATTATTCGTCATTTTATTGAAATACGCGGAATAGGAATACTGGATGTAAAATATTTATATGGAGTAGGATCGGTAAAAGTAACAGAGTCTATCGCCCTGGTAGTCAATATGGAATTATGGGATCCCAAAAAGCAATATGAAAGGTTGGGTACTGAAGAATTAACAACTGAGATACTTGGCATAAAAGTTCCGTCATTAACAATTCCGGTAAAACCCGGCAGAAACCTGGCCATAATAATTGAAGTGGCTGCTATGAATAACAGGCAGAAGAAAATGGGATATAATGCTGCACAAGCTTTTACTCAGAAGCTGACAGGCGATATGCGTAAAAACTTTTAATTTATATTGCCGCTTCGCAAATTGATAAATGATTCAGGTAAAATTATTATTACAGGTTGATTCGAGGAGTGGAAGCTTTGAATAATGTCGATATTTACAATGAGCTTGAAACAATATGCAGTTCGTGTGCCATTCTGAAAGACGTACCGATGAAAGAGCATACTACGATGAAAGTAGGCGGAAATGCAGATATTATGATCATACCTGAATCATTTGCCTGTATCCAGAAGATCGTTAAATTATTAAAATCGAATAATACACCGTATATGATAATCGGCAACGGTTCTAACCTCATTTTCCGCGATGAAGGGTATAACGGAGTCATTGTTAAAATTGGGAAACCTTTGTCGGATATCGAGGTTCATGATGATATAATTGTGGCAATGGCAGGCGCATCCCTTGCTCAAGTCGCAAATAAGGCACTTGAGCATTCATTAACCGGGCTGGAATTTGCATCTGGTATTCCCGGCAGCGTAGGCGGCGCGGTTTATATGAATGCAGGAGCATATGACGGAGAAATGGGGCAGGTTGTTATAGAAACTCTCTGCCTGGACAGCGAAGGGAACCTGGTTACCCTAAAAGGGGATGAGCATGATTTTTCTTACAGACACAGCATATTACAGGATGACGACCTGACGTGCTTACAAGTAAAGATGAAGCTTGAAAAGGGCGAAAAAGACAAAATTCAAAGCAAAATGAATGAATTGAACGCCAGAAGACGCGAAAAGCAGCCCCTTAACTATCCAAGCGCAGGAAGTATCTTTAAACGGCCTCCCGGTACTTTTGCAGGAATGCTTGTTGACAATTGCGGTCTCAGGGGTACTAAAATAGGAGGAGCTCAGGTTTCGGACAAACATTGTGGATTTATAATTAATACAGGAAATGCAACTGCATCAGATATTATTTCCCTTATTCAATATGTGCAGGATACGGTATATAAAAACTCAGGCATATGGCTAGAGCCTGAGGTGAAGATTGTCGGGGGTTATTGAGAATGGAACTGCTTATTATTACAGGAATGTCAGGCGCCGGGAAAAGCCTGTGTGTAAAATACTTTGAGGATATAGGATTTTTCTGCGTAGATAATCTTCCCCCGTCATTGATTCCCAAATTTGCCGAAGTAATAATGCACGGAAAATCAAAACTTGAAAAGATAGCTCTTATTATAGATATTCGCGGCGGAGCAATGTTTTTGGATCTTTTGCCTGCTCTTGCCACATTAACGGATATGGGCATCAAATATAAAATTTTGTTTCTGGATGCGTCAGATGCTGTTCTGGTTAAAAGGTTCAAGGAAAGCCGACGTGTGCACCCTCTTTCAAAAGACGGCCGCCTTTCGGACGGTATCGCAGAAGAAAGAAAGATCCTGCAAACAATAAAAGACAAAGCAGATGTTACCATTGACACGTCAAATCTCAGCCCGCAACAGCTCAGAGAAGCTATAACAAATCATTTTGTCAAAGGGAAAAGTTTTACCGGATTAATAATACACATTGTTTCTTTCGGGTTTAAGTACGGTATACCAATTGACAGCGATCTGGTGTTTGATGTCAGATTCATACCAAATCCATATTATGTACCTGAACTTAAAAAAAGGACAGGCCTGGAACGCGAGGTACTGGATTATATAATGAGCTTTTCCGAAACAAGAACTTTTATCAATAAACTAATTGATATGATTAATTTCCTTTTGCCGCAATATGTCAAAGAAGGAAAGAGACAACTAATTATTGCTATAGGTTGTACGGGGGGAAGACATCGCTCGGTTGCAATTGCAGACAAGCTTTATAAGAGACTGAAGAGAAGAGGAGCAAACGTGATAATACAGCACAGGGATATTCACCGTGACGAAAATGCGGATAATGATGATAAAGGGGGATCACTATGAGATCACTAAGGTGGTTCCAGATTGGTTTAAGATTTAAAAGATGGCTTGTTAGCGGCATTTTAGGTCTTATACTTTTAATAGCTTCTTTGGTTGTTTTACTAATAAATACGGATATCAGCCCGTTGAGATGGGGCATTTCTTTATTGATGGGTTCTCTGGGCATATACGGTATTTTGGTTTGCTTCAGGAAAATATTTATAAAGTTCGTTGATGTCTATTCAAACGGAATTATAAAAAAACCTTCCAATGTCAGCGAAATAAGGGATATTATCTACAGGAGGAAAATACTGTCCACAGGTCCGCGGGTAGTTGCTGTCGGCGGCGGAACAGGAACATCAACATTACTGAGAGGTCTGAAGTTATATACCAGCAACATTACGGCTATTGTAACGGTGGCAGATGATGGCGGCGGTTCAGGTGTACTGAGAAATGATCTGGGAATACTTCCACCGGGTGATATACGTAACTGCATGCTGGCGCTTGCCGAAACAGAGCCTGTGCTTGAAAAACTTCTGGCCTACAGGTTTACTGAAGGCTCTTTAAAAGGTCAGTGTTTTGGTAATCTTTTTTTAGCAGCCATGAACGGTATGTCAGATAGTTTTATGCAGGCTGTAAAGTACATGGGGGAAGTTCTGGCCATAACCGGGAAAATATATCCCGTTACTGAAGATAATATTCATCTGGTAGCCGAACTGGAAGACGGAACTCAAATCAGGGGTGAATCAAGAATTGGCTCTCATAATTTGACACACCCGGGAAGAATAAAAAAGGTAATGTTGAACAAACCATCGGTGCCTCCGGTGAAACAGGCAATTGATGCCATTTACGAAGCTGATGTGATTGTATTGGGCCCAGGAAGCCTTTATACAAGCATAATACCAAACCTGTTGGTGGAAGGTGTAGCAAAAGCTATTGCGGAATCTAAAGCTTTAAAGGTATATGTTTGCAATATCATGACTCAGCCGGGAGAAACTGAAAACTATACTGTGGGAGATCATATAGACGCGCTTTATTCTCACGTGGGCAAACCTTTTATAGACATTTGTATTGCAAATAACGGAAAGATTAAACCGGATATCTTGAGAAAATATCAGAATGATGGCTCAAACCCGGTTCATATTGATTATCATTCTATTAAAAAACTGGGCGTAAGACTGATAGAAAAGGATTTAGTCAAAATAAGCAAAGATTTGATACGGCATGATTCAGATTTCTTATCCCAGACAATTATGGAACTGACAAAATTTCATTAATACATAAGAACTCAAGGAGGGTTTGCTTTGTCTTTTTCAATGGAAATCAAAAGGGAGCTTACCAGAATTGAGACCCCTGATATTTGCTGCAAGGAATATGAACTTGCCGGTATTATCAGAACCGGCATTGTTGTCAGAAAGTACAAGGGGAAATCAAGAGTGCTTTTTACAACTGAAAACGCATCTCTCTCAAGACATTTGTATTCACGGGTAAAAGAGTTATATAAAAACAGCCCTGATATATTTATTCTAAAAACTCGGCGCTTTCGTACTCATACGATATATCGCCTGGAATTTACCCATTTGCCTGGTGAAGAAATGAAGAAGATCCTTAAAAAAATGGGTATTTCTAATGCGGAAAACGGCGAAATATTATCTTATGAAAACATTAAGATAAAGAAAAGATGCTGCAAAAGAGCCTATTTGAGAGGCTGCTTTCTGGCCGGCGGATCCATTACGGATCCGGATCGTTCATATCACCTGGAAATAACATTTCCCAATTTACTTCTTGCCCTGGAATGTATTGCCCTGTTAAGGGAATTTGGCATTGAATCCAGACACATTGAAAGAAAAGGACATTATTTGGTATACCTTAAAGAAGGCCAGGAAATCGTTGACTTCCTCAACGTGATAGGCGCTCACAATGCACTTCTGAAGCTTGAGAACATAAGAATCTTAAAAGATATGAGAAATCAGGTTAATCGTATTGTCAACTGCGAAACCGCAAACCTGGAGAAAACGGTAAATGCATCCTTACGTCATGTTGACAGTATAAAATATATTGCTGAAACAAGAGGCTTGGACAGTCTTCCGGAAAATCTTCGTGAAATAGCGGTATTGCGTCTTGAAAACCCGGACGCAAGTTTGTCGGAACTGGGACAAATGCTGAACCCTGAGTTATCAAAATCGGGTGTTAATCATCGTTTGAAGAAAATAGACAGCATTGCTGAGAGCATAAGATTGAACGGTATCTAATACATTAGATTCCTTATATAGTTAAAAATATTATTTATAGCCAAAACATCTTGATTATATATAAATATCATGATATAAGTATTAATTGAAACATTATGGTGTTAATGCGAATCATACTGAATGGTGAGGTAATTGCCATGAAAAGAAGATTTTTGGCTTTTCTGTTTATTGCTGTTCTTTTTATCGCTTTTTTAATTCCAGGATGTAAAAGAAAAAACGATACTGAACCAAGCTCAGGGAATGGACGTCCGGAATACGATTGGGTTATGAAGGTGGAACAGACAATCCCCAAAAAGTATGCCGACGGTAAGACTGTAGAACATACATTGGTCTTTATAGCTAAAAAAGAAGGAGGTACCGATGTAACAGGTACATACCATGGAGCTTTTTGCCTGAGGTCAAAACTTGATAATTCAGAATCCTCCAATGAAGTAGTATATGGATTCGGTAGAGATGTAACCTTTGATGTTGTTGCTTATGATGCAGAAAAATTCGCTGGTTTTGGAGAATTAGGAAGTGATAACGGAGTCCAAAATCCAACAGATTATGAAACAATGGCTACTTTCGCGCAGGAAATGACGGGTTCAGCCGTGTTTAATCCGTATATCAGTGAAAGATACGCAGGCATGGGAAGCGGTAGTGATGCAAACGACTCAGGGTCAATTTTAATACCGGTAAAAATAGCTATAAAATCAGGCAAAGTATATGTGGATTTTCCAACATTGGATATCGAAGAGATATTTGAGGGCCAGTTGACAGAAATTCCGTTAGGCGACAACAGCCAGTATGACGAGTTTATGGCCAAAATAGAGGTCATGACAGAAGCAGGCAAAAGCAGTGGTTCACCTGTAAACGATACTAAGTCAGGCAATATAGGCGATTCGGAAGATTCTGATAAAGATTCTGATGAAGATTCTAATGAAGATTCTGTTGATAAAATAGAAGAGCAGACCGGAAAAAAACGTGAAGTGCCGGATTCTTTCCCATCCGATGATGTTCCGGTCATACCCAATGCAAAAATAATTGACTTTTATGAAAATGGTAGAAAGACAAATGTTGCGGTAGTTTTTGGTACCGATAAGAGTTTTGATGAAGCTCTGAAGTTTTACCAGGAGAATTTTCTCAGTAAACTAAAAAAAGAACCAACTAAGAGAGAATCGGACGGCTCAGTTATGTTTATCTGTGAAATGGAAGGATATCGCAGTATAACGATCGCAATTATGGAGGATCAATCAAAAACCTATGGTTCTATAGTTGCGCTGGAAGTATTTAAATGATAATAGATGGCTTTTGCTATTTGGTATTAATAAACCGGTGATAAAAAAGTACTTATGCTTTTTTGTTACCGGTTTTTTATTATTGCCCGTGTTTATAATATAAATTTTACAATATAAAGGAAAGGTGCGGGAAATAAAGAAATTGATAAATAACAGGTAATCAGAGGTGAAGCGGATGGATGTAAGATTTAAAAGGGACGGAATGACACTTGTCGTATCGATTGAGGGAGAAATAGATCATCACACTTCAAGTTTACTGAAAGAAAAGATTGACAGCAGATTTATTATGGAACCTGTCAAAAATATGATAATAGATTTATCCGGAGTCACATTTATGGACAGCGCCGGCATCGGGCTGATAATGGGAAGAATGAAAAGAGTTTCAAGTGTAGGTGGAAAATTAAGTATAAGAAATCCAAAGCCTGAAATAATAAAAATGTTAAAAATGTCTAATATATATAATTTAATCAGTTAAAGAGGCAGAAAAAAATAGAAAGTCATAGTATTGAGAGGTTAAAAAGTATGCAACCAGTTAATAGAATGAGAACCGAGTTTATCAGTAAATCAGTCAACGAGGGGTTTGCCCGTGTTGTCGCGGCCAGTTTTGTCGCCCAGGCCGATCCTCCGATCGATATATTGGCCGATATACGGACTGCCGTATCAGAAGCTGTAACAAATGCCATAATTCACGGCTATGAAGAAAAAGAAGGGATTATCGTGATGGAGTGTCTTCTTTTTAATGACCACGTAGAAATAACTATAGAGGATTTTGGCAAGGGAATTGAGGATATAGAAAAGGCAAGGACGCCCCTTTATACTTCAAAGCCTGAGCTCGAGCGTTCAGGTATGGGATTCACAATCATGGAAACCTTTATGGACAGTTTAACAGTGGAATCGGTACCGGGTAAAGGTACAAAAGTACATATGACAAAACAGTTGGAATATAGGTAGGCTAATATATGGATAATATAAATAGCGAGTCGTGCCTTGAGCTGATCAAGAGAGCCCAGAACGGCGATGTTGAAGCACGGAATACCCTTATAGACAATAATACGGGTTTAGTCTGGAGCGTTGTAAAACGTTTCAAAAACCGCAACGTTGAAATTGACGATCTGTTTCAAATAGGTTGTATCGGGCTTATTAAAGCTGTCGATAAATTTGACTTGTCCTTTAATGTGCAATTCTCTACTTACGCGGTTCCTATGATTTTAGGAGAAATCCGCCGTTTTTTCAGAGACGACGGTGTTATAAAAGTCAGCAGGAGTTTAAAGGAATTATCAATTAAAGCCAGAGATGTAAGCGAAAAATTAGAACAAAAAATGGGTAGACCTCCCAGTATAAACGAATTGGCCGAAGAACTTGGAGAAGAACCTGAAAACATTATCCATGCCATGGAGGCATCCCGAACCCCTGATTCCCTATTCAGGGAATACGAGGATGAGGATGGGGCGGAAAACCGTTTAATAGACAGGATCATTATACAGGATAATAACAGGGAATCCGATACTGTCGAACGGATATCGCTTCATAATGCCATAAAGCAGCTTCCAAGCCGTGAAAAAAAACTTATTTGGATGCGCTATTATTCAGGACAGACACAGCAAAGTGTCGCAAAAAAACTGGGTATTTCGCAGGTCCAGGTTTCAAGACTGGAAAAAAAAATATTGGAAGCTTTAAGGGGGATGCTTAAATAGAGCCAGTTTATTTAAGATTGACTCATGCTGTCATTATTGGCCGAAAACATTTAATAGCCTTTTTCAAACAGATCTGTAACCAGGTAAAACAAAATATTACTTGATTCTTCTTGCTTCAAGATAGAAGCGCTTTTCTGATGCTTCCCCCATAGAAAACGTTTTTCTGGGCAGAGCCCCGTCAAGTATTACTGTTTTAAAGAGTTCATTTTTATCCATATTTGAAAGAAAGAAGCCAATGTTTCCGGGGCGTTTCCCTAGTTTTTCGGTAATTTCTTCACCGTGCACATAGTCAATTGAAACTTGATTATTGCTTTTAATATATGCATCAAGAAAATTCTGAAGAGTTCCCACATCAAGATTGTACAATGGGCATTCAACTATTATGTAACCGAACCCTTCTTCGGTTACGAATTTTATTGCATGACCGGAAGTATTTGGTTTTTCCAAACCATATGTTATCTCAGCATTGCAGCCCCTGTTTTTGTAATATGTAATAAAGGAATCTAACAAATGCCTGTAATTTGCGTTAAAAACTACACGATGAATTGGCTCGAAAACAAGTCCGCTGTCATGAACATTTACTATTTCAACAAGTGCATAACGGGCGGGATGAACTTTAAACTCGTTTTCATTCAATGTTTTTTTGATTTTTTCCCAGCAGGCTTTTGCGGTAGCAAGCGAATGGTTCCCGTCACCGACAGCATACAAAAGTACTCCATAATCATCGTTTACTTTATAACGCGATTTGAAGTTTTCTTTATCTGCAAGCTTTAAAAGAGCGTTTGCCACGTTTTCAATCAAGTCTTCCTGATCAATAAGCCAACCCTTTATACTTCCGCTTTGTTTCATAAGATCAAAAGAGTATAGTTGGTTTAATGTACCGGTTTTTTTAACAAGAGGTTCAATTACTGTTTTTTCTGCATCATCAATAAGAACCATAATATGTGGTAACTCCAGCTGAGCGTTTTCACGAATCCGAATACGAGGCGGGAGCCGGTCAACAATGGTCCCCTCAGTCGCGCGAATAAGGCTCTGAGAACCTTTGTTGTAATCATAACGCTCCAGGTCTAAAGCCAACATGAGGCCGTGCCTCTTTGCACCGCTTTTAAATGTTCTCTCTACAAGTATCATCGAGTGTTTATATTCACACAACAGATTGTTGTTAAGGTATGTTGTCATACTGTCATTAATTCTGCTGATCCTGGCTGTTTTTTCCTCTTCCGTTTCAATTTCAAGATAGGCTTCAGGAAAGATTAATCTTAGTGTTGATGGGCTGTCTCCGACAAAATTCTCTACATCCTTCCAATATTCCGGCTCAGATGTATATTGATCGCAGGCGACAACTGACCATCGCTGCATATCGATTTCTTTAACGGGCAACAGTATAGATGAAATATCGATACCTAAATTGTTCTTCATTTTTTCAATTAATTCTGCTTTAAGCATAAAAGCCTCCTATAACGAGAATAAAATATTTGTCGCCTCTTAAGGCGTGGGACAGAAAATCTCAGGCGATAATATTCTTTTTCACAGAGTTTCAACTTCATGGTACCCGTTAAATCATTTGAAAATCAACGATTTGGGGGCCTTACGAAAATATAATTATGTTAAACCTCAAAAACTTATTATGGTTATTTTAGAGCAACAAAATATAACTGTCAAACACTTCATGGATTCAAATTTTGTTTTTTTGTAATAATAAAGACAAAGAAAATTTAAGAACAGGAGGTAGCACAATGAAACCTGGTTTTGGCAGTGGTATTATTATGGGTGCAGTCATAGGTGCGGCATTTTCAATAATGGCCGAAGAGAATTTCAGAATGGATCGTTCATGGAGAGCTATGAGAAGAACCGTCAGAAATATTGGCAGATGTGCCGGAAGAGCATTTATGGCTATGAGACATATGATTTAGTTTAAAACCAGGACTGTTGCTATTGTCAACGGTCCTTTTTCTTTTTGATTATATACTGGAGTGGAATATCAGGAAAAAAACCATTATATTCGTGATGAGAGACAGTTTTAGGTTTCTTCCATATTAACGATTGAAAATATTATTGTTTTAATTGTTATCGGTTAAAGAATTCGATTACCGGCAGTCTAAGAATTAACCTGAGACTTGTTTGATACGAATTATTGCGGATATAGACAATAGAAACGCAGGTGTTTTACTTAGAACCGGATCTGTCTGAAAGAAGCTCCAATACGTTACGGCAAATAATTTAGCCGGTTTTGCTTGACGTAAATTAGTCGGTTTGGTTATACTTATCTATGTTATAGAAGTGAGATGTGAAAAGCGGGTTGTCAGAGATGTCATACCCAATGGAAAAAGGGATCTGCATGATCCTTTAGAACGGTTTTTTTCTTCCTCAGCCCAACATAATTAATAATGTTACTTTAAAGAGAGGTCGTAATATAATATGCGTAAATACGGATTAAATGAACTTAGAGAAATGTATCTGTCTTTTTTTGAGAGTAAGGGTCATTTACGGCTGCCAAGCTTTTCACTGGTTCCGCAAAATGATCCTAGTATTTTATTGATAAATGCCGGTATGACTCCTTTAAAACCTTATTTTACCGGCCGTAAGGTTCCTCCGAGAAAACGTGTTACCACATGCCAGAAATGTATTCGTACACCTGACATAGAGAATGTGGGCAAAACATCACGTCATGGTACATTCTTTGAGATGCTAGGTAATTTTTCTTTCGGTGATTATTTTAAAAAGGAAGCTATCCCATGGGCGTGGGAATTTATGACAAAGGTTCTTGAGATACCGGAAGACAGGCTCTATGTATCTGTTTACGAAGAAGATGATGAGGCCTATGAAATCTGGAACAAGGATGTAGGACTCCCGCCGGAAAAAATTTTCCGTATGGGCAAAGAGGATAATTTCTGGGAACATGGTACTGGCCCATGCGGACCCTGTTCAGAAATATATTACGACAGAGGAGCCGATAAGGGCTGTGGAAAGCCTGACTGTACGGTAGGCTGCGACTGTGACCGTTTTATTGAGGTTTGGAATAATGTATTTACCCAGTTTGATAAGCAGGAAGACGGCACATATCTTGAGCTTGCCAATAAAAATATAGATACGGGTATGGGACTTGAGCGTCTGGCATGCATTATGCAGGATGTAGACAATATATTCGAGGTCGATGCTATTAAAGCTATTCTTGAACATGTCTGCAGGATAGCAAATGTATCTTATGGCAAGGAATATAAAAAAGACGTTTCCATCCGTGTAATAACAGACCACAGCCGTAGTGTAACCATGATGGTTTCTGACGGCATACTTCCGTCAAACGAAGGGCGCGGGTATGTATTAAGAAGACTTTTAAGAAGAGCTGCACGACATGGCAGACTTCTCGGAATAAATCGTTTGTTCTTATCTGAAATAGCTGATACCGTGATTGAGTGCTTTGGCAACGCTTATCCGAATCTTGTTGAAAAACGGGATTATATTAAAAAAGTGATAAGTATGGAAGAAGAGCGCTTTTATGCCACAGTAGATCAGGGAATGATCATACTCGAAGAGTATATGGATCAGGTACGGAAAAACGGTTCGAATCAATTGACAGGCGAAATGGTATTTAAGCTCCATGACACCTATGGGTTCCCTATGGATTTAACAAAAGAGATTGCAACTGAGAATAATATTTCCATAGATGAAGAAGGCTTCCATAATGAGATGAGGATTCAAAAAGAGAAAGCCCGTGAAGCTCATAAAAGCAAAGAAGGGTCGGCATGGGAGAAGGACCTGTTTGCCAATACCGATAAAACTCTGACAACAAAGTTTATTGGATACGAAGAAACAACAGGCGAAGGTACAGTTCAGTTTATTATTTTGAATAATGAGTTATCTGAAAGTGCCCAACAGGACGACGAGGTTACAATCGTTCTGGACACGACTCCGTTTTATGCCGAAAGCGGCGGACAGATAGGGATACCGGAGTTATATACAACAATAACTTTAAAATGGAGGTTTATGACTGTAAAAAGACATCTGACGGTAAATTCCTTCATATAGGAAAGGTTATCAGCGGGGCTGTGCAGGTTGGCGACAAAGTAACCGCTTCAATTGATGTTGAAAAACGTAAAGCTACAGCCAGAAACCATACCGCTACCCATTTGCTCCATAAAGCACTGAAGCATATATTAGGTGACCACGTTAACCAGGCCGGGTCCATGGTAAGTCCGGACAGATTGCGTTTTGACTTTACGCATTTTTCCGCCATGACTCAGGAACAGATCGAAGCTGTGGAAAACGAAGTTAACTCTAAGATCCTGGCTAATCTGCCTGTTAATACAAAGGTAATGACTATCGATGAGGCAAAAAAATCAGGTGCTACTGCGCTTTTTGATGAAAAATACGGTGATATTGTACGCGTGGTTTCTGCGGGTGATTACAGCAGCGAATTATGCGGCGGTACGCATTTGAACTCAACAGGTGAAGCGGGGCTGATTAAAATACTGAGCGAAAGCGGAATTTCAGCCGGAGTCAGAAGAATAGAGGCCCTCACAGGTTTTAATGCAATTAATTACTATAAAGAAAAAGAGAAGCACTTAAAACAGGCAGCTGAAGCAGCCAAATCATCAACTGAGGATCTTGTTAAAAAAATAGAAAGTCTTTTTGATGAAATAAGGACTGCCAGGAAGGAACTGGAGGAAGTCAAGACCAAACTCATAAACAGTAATCTTGATGGTATTATCTCAAATGGCAGGACAGTTAAAGGCTTTAAAATAATTGCCGCGAAAATGGAAGGCCTTGATATGAATGCTCTCAGGAATACATCTGACACAATAAAAAATAAAATTGGTTCAGGTGTTGTGATACTGATCTCAGATAAAGACGGAAAAGTCAACTTAATTGTATCCGCTACGAAAGATGCAGTTGAAGCAGGAATTCACAGTGGTAAAATAATAAAGGAAGCGGCTGCTGCATGCGGCGGCGGTGGAGGAGGACGCCCTGATATGGCTCAGGCTGGCGGCAAAGATCCGTCAGGCATGGATAAGGCTCTTGAGATAGCAGAAAAAATGGCCATTGAGATGCTATAGAGTTTAAGAAATCAATCCATTGTCATTCTAAGCGTCAGGGAAGAATCTTTATGTCAATACAGCAGATCCTTTGATTAAGTTTACGCTTTATTCAGGATGACAGAGTAGTACTTATGCTTGACTAAGATAAAAATAATTACATTTAGGAGTTGATATAATGGATAATTGTCTGTTCTGCCGCATTATTAAAGGCGAGATACCTTCTGCCAAGGTTTATGAGGATGAATATGTTTATGCCTTTAAGGATATTCATCCGGTAACACCGGTACATGTTCTTGTCGTTCCGAAAGTTCATATTGACAGCCTTGAGACATTAAATGATGAGAATATTGAAAATGTAATCCATATTCATCGTGGAATAAAAAAAGTTGCTGAGATAACCGGTATCAATAAAGACGGTTACAGAGTAATTGTCAACTGTGGTAAAGGTGCCGGCCAGACAGTTTTTCACCTTCATTACCATGTTATTGGTGGAACAAAATTGAGTGAAAAGATAATATAAATTATAGGAATAAGAAAAAGATATTGACGCTTTTGAAACCACTATTATATAATAGATTACGTGCTGTAACATGGTTTACCATTCACACTGACTGGATAAATCCCCTGGCACGGCGGCATGTACGTAACAGAGGGGAGGGATAGATGTGTCTGAAATAAAAGTTAAGGAGAACGAATCCCTTGACAGTGCGCTAAAAAGATTTAAGAGACAATGTGCGAAGGCAGGCGTTCTCGCTGAAGTGAGGAAGAGAGAGCACTATGTAAAGCCTAGCGTAAGGCGCAAGAAGAAATCCGAGGCTGCGAGGAAAAGAAAGTCAAAATAAGGGTTTCATTTATTGACCCTAAAATGAGATAGCCTTAACAACATTATAATAAATAATAAAGCCCGGAGTTAACTTCGGGCTTTATTATTAAGCATTAACATGCGCAAGTATTTGCGTAAATATTAAGGAAAAAAAGATGGAGAATTATTATTTAGGTAACGGGAGAAAATGGAAGTACATAAATGAGACAAATGACAAAGAAAATACAGATAACGCAACTGATGAACTTTTAAAGAAACTGCTGTATCAAAGAGGCTTATTAACCTCAGAAGATATTGAACGATTCCTGAAACCATCTCTTAATGATTTGCATGACCCGTTTTTACTGGACGGGATGAATGATGCGGTTGATAGAATTATTCTGGCAATTCAAAAGAAGGAAAAAATCTTAATTTACGGAGACTATGACGCTGACGGAGTTTCGGCAACATCAATTTTAATAAGGTATTTCAGATCATTGGATTTACCAGTTGATTACTATATACCGGACAGAGTTGATGAAGGTTATGGAATCTCTGATTTTGCAGTCGAATTTATAAGCAGTAGTTACTATGACCTGGTTATTACTGTAGACTGTGGCATATCTGCCCGCAGTCAGGTGTCGGAAATAGTAGAAAAATGTGAAAAACGAGGAAGAAAGATCGATATAATAATAACCGACCACCATCAGTGTAAAGAAGAGCTGATTCCTGATGCTTTGGCGATTATTAATCCACATCTTCCCGACAGTAAATATCCATATAAGGATCTATGCGGCACAGGCATAGCATTAAAACTGATTCATGCTTTGGGGATACGCACCGGCAATGCCAGGGCTTTTGAAGATTACCTTGATATTGCTGCCATTGCCACAATAGCTGATATAGTTGATCTTAAAGGTGAAAACCGGATCATAACCAAATTCGGACTGGAAAAGATACATAATAATCCATGTATTGGTATTAAAGCTCTTTTGAATGCAGCTTTGCTTAATAAGGCCCAGTTAGATTCATATAAAGTTTCATTTATTATTGCACCGAGAATTAACGCAGCCGGCCGTATGGGAGATGCAGGTATCGCCGTAAAACTGTTTGCAACAGATGATGAATCTGAAGCCAATGAATATGCTTTTATTTTAAACAGTTCCAATACAAAAAGACAGGAAATTCAGGATAAGATTTTCAAAGAAGCAGTCAAAATTATTGATGATGATTCCGAATATGACAATGAAAAAGTCATTGTTGTTTATCATGAAAACTGGCATCACGGCGTAATTGGTATTGTTGCTTCAAAGCTTGTTGACCGGTACAATAAACCTGTATTTGTATTCTCTGTAGAAAAAGAAAAAGCCGTAGGTTCTGCAAGAGGCATAGAAGGCTTTAACATATTCAAAGCCATGGAATCCCAGTCGGATCTATTGATAAAATACGGGGGACATGAGCAGGCCGGAGGGCTGACTATTTCAGCGTTAAACCTGGAATTATTCAGAAAGCAGATTAATCTATATGCAGACGATTTAATAACAGACGAGATGCTAATACCTGAAACAACTATAGATATTGAAGTGAAGGGAAACGACATAAGTTTAAAAAATGCAAAGTTGATCTCGCAGTTTGAGCCGTTCGGCTGTGGTAATAAGGTACCGGTTTTTTGCTATAAAGGAGCTGTAATCAAGGATAAGAGAATTGTTGGAAATGGTCAGCATCTTAAACTTACATTTGAAATTGAAGGAAAGAACATAGATGGAGTATATTTCGGGAAAGGATATCTTGAAACGGGTATATTTACCGGTGATGTCGTAGATATAGTATTTACACAGGAGGTAAATGAATTTCGTGGCGTTGAAAGCTTGCAAATAAAGCTTTTGGATATGCGGCTTACAGAAAAAGCCTTAAGAAAGAACAACTTATTAATTAAAGCAGCCCGACAGGTCGAATGTCTTGATTGCGATGAGAGTTGGCTTTATAATGGGATTATTAATAAAATTATATTATTTGACGATATTGTAATAACCAGAAACATTCTTGCAGTCATATACAAGTATATAAGCCGTAAAGGAACTTTATGCTTAACACTCCCGGATATGTTTGTACATTCCGGAATACTCAGAAAAGAAACAAAAGCCAACATTAATGCATATAAGTTTCTTGCTGCTTTATTGATATTTGATGAGCTGGGACTGATGGAAGTAATACTTGATGAGAATGGAAACTACACCATCAGTCAGCCTGATGAAGTAAGAAAAGTAAACCTGGAGGATTCAGAAATCCTGAACTGGGTAAATAACATGTTACATAATTTTAACTGATTGGTGGATAACATGCTGGATGCCTTCATAAGACTAAAAGATTTAATAATGAAGTACAATCCCAATTCAAACCTGGCTTTGATAGAAAAAGCATATAACATTTCTACCAAAGCTCACGAGGGTCAGGAAAGAGTATCGGGAGATCCGTATATAATTCATCCTGTTGAGGTCGGTTGTATTTTAGCTGAGCTGGAAATGGACGACAGTTCAATTATTGCCGGATTGCTTCATGATACTCTTGAGGATACTACATTTACCTATGATCAAATAAAGAAGGAATTCAGTGTCGAAATAGCAGAGTTGGTAGAGGGTGTAACTAATCTTACAAAGATCCCGTATACATCCAAGCAGGAAATTCAGGCTGAGAATTTTAGAAAAATGTTTCTTGCCATGGCAAAAGATATTCGCGTGATAATTATAAAACTTGCGGACCGTCTTCATAATATGAGGACCCTGAAATTTATGACTAAAGAAAAACAGCTTCAAAAAGCAAGAGAAACAATGGAAATATACGCGCCATTGGCTCATCGGCTTGGAATCCATAAAATCAAATGGGAACTGGAAGATTTAAGTTTCAGATATCTTGATGAAAAAAATTATTACGATTTAGTTGAAAAAATTGCTAAAAAACGCAAAGAACGCGAGGAATATATAAATAATATTATTGAAGATGTCAGGAAGAAAACTACGGAAGTAGGAATAGATGCATTCATAGAGGGACGCGCCAAGCATCTTTACAGCATTTATAAAAAAATGAAAACACAGAACAAAACTCTTGATCAGATTTATGATCTTTTTGCCATACGATTGATTGTAAATTCGGTAAAGGACTGCTATGCTCTTTTAGGTATAATGCATGAAATGTTCAAACCTATGCCGGGCCGTTTTAAAGACTATGTATCAATGCCTAAGCCCAATATGTATCAGTCTCTTCATTCAACTGTCATCGGTCCTGACGGGATACCATTTGAAATACAGATCAGAACATGGGAAATGCACAGGGTTGCCGAAGTTGGTATTGCTGCCCATTGGCAATACAAAGAAGGCGGTTATAGCAATAAATCCTATGCAGAAAAGCTTTCCTGGCTGCGACAAATGATTGAATGGCAGAAGGATGCAAGAGATCCCGATGAATTTATGGAGAATCTTAAAATAGATTTATTTACCGACGAAGTTTTTGTTTTTACCCCCAAAGGTGATGTTAAAAACCTCAAAGCCGGGTCAACACCTATTGACTTCGCTTATTCCATTCACAGCGCTATCGGCAACAGAATGATAGGGGCCAAAGTAAACGGCAGAATCGTACCCCTGGAATATGAGCTTAAAAACGGAGATATTGTTGAAATTATCACATCCGGGGCAAGTAACGGGCCAAGTAGGGACTGGCTTAAGATTGCCAAGACATCTCAGGCCAGAAATAAAATCAATCAGTGGTTCAAAAAAGAAAAAAGGGAAGAAAACGTTGAACAGGGCAGGATTGCTTTTGAAAAAGAATTGAAGAAGAATGGCCTTACCATGAGCCAGGCCGTAAAGAGCGAATATATAGAGTCCTTATTGAAAAAGTATAATTTTAATAATATTGATGATATCTTCGCCGCCATCACACTGGGCGGGATCACTGCCCAGAAAGTAGTCTCCAGGCTAAAGGAAGAGTACAGAAAGAGCCTTCCGCCCGAAGAGCAGACCAGTATGCTCCTTGATCAAGTCGAAAAAGAAAGCAAACGGAAAAGCAAAAACATACCGGACAGCGGCGTGGTGGTTAAAGGTATCGACAATTGTCTGGTGAGACTTTCCCGGTGCTGCAATCCTGTTCCCGGAGATGAAATAATAGGATATATAACCAGGGGCCGGGGTGTCTCCGTTCATAGAAAGGATTGTTCGAATATACGAAATACCATAATTGACGGAGATGCAAGACTAATTGAAGTATACTGGTACAAGAATGTTGCACATAATGTCTCTTATTTGGCTGAAATTACCTTGAAAGCCCGCGACAGGACCGGTCTTATCGTCGATGTTACAAATGCTATAGGAGAGTCCAGGATACCACTAAGAGCTATTAATGCCAGAACTGCCAAGGATATGTCGGTTATGATGCAGATGACTCTTGAAATAAATGATACCGACCAATTGGACAGGATAATTGCTAAGATGAGCCGTATCAAAGATGTTATAGAAATATCGCGTAACAAATGAGGAGATTATATGCGTGCTGTTGTTCAACGAGTCAAACGCGCCGAGGTAAGAGTTGAAGGCAGAATAACGGGGAGAATAGAAAAAGGTATAATGGTGCTGCTTGGCGTGGGAGAAGATGACGAAAATAAAGATCTGGAATACATGGCCGACAAAATTATGAAATTACGCATTTTTGAAGACGATAATGATAAAATGAATCTGTCGGTTCGTGATGTGGGAGGAAATGTTCTGGTAGTTTCACAGTTCACGCTATACGGAGACTGCAGAAAAGGAAACCGACCCAGCTATTCAACTGCGGCAAGACCTGAAAAAGCAAAGGAATATTATGACAGATTTATCGAATATATCAGCAATAAATACAATATTAAGGTTGAATCAGGCATCTTTCAGGCCAGTATGGAAGTGGACTTTATTAACGATGGTCCTGTTACGCTTATGCTTGACAGTAAAAAAACATTTTGAAGGAAAAAGAAAATGGAACCTATCATTTTGGCAAACGGAATATTCGGGTCAAACACATATATTATTGAAAGCAAAAAACAGTGTGCCATAATAGACTGCGGCAATAAGCCTGAAAATATTAAAAGGATAATTGACAGCCGGGGACTTGAGGCGAAATATATAATACTTACTCATGGCCATGCCGACCACATTTTTTATGTGGGAAGGATTAAGGATGCTACCGGCGCCCCTGTTTGCCTTCATAAAGATGAGCTGGCTGTTTACTCGGATGCTGATAAGAACGGGTATAACTTATTTGGCTTTATTACCGGCATCGAAAATCCTTATCCCGACCGCCTTTTAAATCACGGCGACAAGTTGCCTCTGGGTGATGTGAATCTGGAAATAATACACACTCCGGGACATACTCCGGGCGGGATATGTGTTTTATGTGAGGATATACTGTTCAGCGGAGATACCCTTTTTCAACTGAGTGTCGGCAGAACCGATCTGTTCGGAGGCAGTCAGAAGCAGCTCGAAGAGTCAATCCGAACAAGGTTATATACATTGGATGGCTCTGTAAAGGTTTATCCCGGGCACGGGATGCCGACCACAATTGACTACGAGAAAAGGAACAATCCTTATGTCTGAGAATAAAAAACTCTGGGTTAAAATAACCGGTATAGATATGGATTTAGAGGCGTGGGGGCTGATACGCCTCTTTTTTGACGAAGATTTATTTACTTTTATAAAGGAAGGATTCAACGAAGAAAGCTTTACTCCCGGCGCCTTTCTGGACGTCAACGTAATTAATGGGGAAGAGTGGGTTTGCATAGCCTGTTATTATTATCATATCCCAAAATTTGAAACCATTAAAAATTTAGAATTTTCTGATATAAAACCACAATACTCCTGTACAAGACAGGTTTCAGCCGATGACATAAAAAAGCCCGGCGGAAGACTGCTCAAAAGCAAAAAAATACTTGCCGGGGCCTGTATAGTGGATGTATTGTCCAAGGTAACCGGTAAACTATTGCCTTATGGCTCATTGACCGGCATAAGACCGGTTAAGCTGGCAATGCAGTGTATAGAGGATGGGCTTGATAAACCCGGCGCTATTAAACAGCTGGTTAAAATAACCTCCATGAATGAAGAAAAAGCTTCACTGCTTTATGATATTGCGGTTGCGGAAAGACCGTTAATCAGTATCGATCCCAAGAGCGTGCATCTGTATATAGGGATACCTTTTTGCAAAACCCGCTGTTTGTACTGCTCATTTACTTCTTACCCTGTGGAACGGAACATAAGCCTTATCCCTGCTTTTTTGGATGCGCTTGAAAAGGAAATCATATTTGTTAAGAAGATAGTGGATGAAAATAAGCTGAAAATTAAATCGGTCTATATCGGAGGAGGTACTCCCACCGCTCTTGACGATTCAAACCTCAACCGTGTTTTACAGCTTGTTAATGAGTCGTTTGATATAAATAGTGTGGAATTTACCGTTGAGGCGGGAAGACCTGATACCATCACTTACGAAAAGCTAAATACAATGAAGATCAATAATGTCACCAGAATCAGCATAAATCCGCAAACCATGAACGCCTCAACGCTTAAAGCCATAGGCAGGAATCATACTCCGGAGGAAGTCGTGGAAAAATTTAAAATGGCAAGGGATATGGGTTTTGATAATATTAATATGGATATAATAGCGGGTCTTCCCAATGAAGATGAAAATATGTTCAGACATACTCTGGAATGGATTGAAAGAATGGCTCCGGAGAGCTTTACCGTGCATACGATGGCAATAAAAAGAGCTTCAATACTGCATGAGAATATAGAAAGCTGTAATCATCATTATAATCTTACTCCCGACAAAACTGTGGAAGCAATGATAAAGGATGCCAGGCAGGCAGCCGTGAATATGGGCATGAGACCTTATTATTTATACAGGCAAAAAAATATCCTGGCAAATCTTGAAAACACAGGCTATGCAAAAGCCGGCCGCGAATGTGTTTATAACATTCATACAATGGAAGAGGTACAGAGTATTATTGCGATGGGACCAGGTTCAATTTCAAAATTTGTATCCCCGGACGGCAAAAAAATCAAGCGAACCTGCAATGTAAAAGAAATCGCTCAATATATAGGCCGTATTGATGAAATGATTGAAAGAAAAAGGTATGAATTTTATAATTTTTATTTATCCCGTGTTAATTAATGTAACAGGTATAAATTATACTTTTAAATGATATGGAATTGTCATTTTATATTGA
>Ga0134100_1000762_pt1 | contig 34930 bp, 29 predicted proteins | sample 11_taG_2_FD_94444 | JGI IMG/M metagenome (GOLD analysis project Ga0134100, IMG submission 94444) | Switchgrass degrading microbial communities from high solid loading bioreactors in New Hampshire, USA - 11_42_5_180_A3 metaG | ecosystem: Engineered > Bioreactor > Semi-continuous > Anaerobic >...
AAAAAAAGCAAACCCCGCAGCAAAACAGGGGTTATCCTGCATTTACTACGGGATTATGGAATGAACTTTATTTTTATGGAGCGAACTTTATTTTAATGGAGTCAACTTTATTTAAATTATACACCAGAACTATTCTTATCGAATGCCCTACTCCACCGTAACGCTCTTTGCCAGGTTCCTGGGCTTATCCACATCGTTGCCTTTCATAACCGATACGTAGTAGGCAAAAAGCTGCAGGGGTATGACGGCCGCGATGGGCGCTATCAGCGGGTCGATGTCCGGGATGGCGATAACCGCGTCGGCGACCTTTGAAACCTCCGGGGCATGTTTTTCCGGGGTAATGGCCATTACAACCGCGCCCCTGGCTTTTACCTCCCTTATGTTGCTTACCATTTTTTCGAAGAGGGTGTCCTGGGTAAGGGGGCATATAACCAGGGTGCCGTTTTCGATCAGGGCAATGGTTCCATGCTTCAGTTCTCCTCCGGCGTAGGCCTCGGAATGTATGTACGAGATTTCCTTGAGCTTGAGTGAGCCTTCCATCGAAAGGGCATAATCAAGGTTGCGGCCGATATAGAAGATGCTCCTGGCGTTGTAGTGGCCCGCGGCAAACCGCTGTATTTCCTCCCTCTCCCTTATTACTTCCTCCATCTGGGCGGGCAGGTTCATGAGCTGGTCAAGATAATAGCTAACGGTTTTGTCATCTATCGTTCCCCTGATTCTTGCAAATTTCAGGGCAAGGAGGTACAGTACGGCAAGCTGCGCGTTATACGCCTTGGTGGATGCCACGGCAATCTCCGGGCCCGCCCAGGTATAGAGAACATCGTCGGACTCCCTGGCAATTGAGCTTCCCACCACGTTCACGATGGATACCACGTGCGAACCTTTTTTCCTGGCTTCCCTGAGGGCCATCAGCGTGTCCAGCGTTTCTCCCGACTGGCTTATGATAATTGTGATCTGCTTGTTGTTCACCATGGGATCGCGGTACCTGAACTCGGAAGCCAGGTCCGCCTCCACCGGGATCCGGGCAAGCCTTTCAATGGCGTACTTTCCCACCATTCCCGCATGGTAGGCCGTGCCGCAGGCGACAATATTAATCTTCTCGCAGGATCTCACCATTTCATCGGTAAGGTTGAAGTTCTCGAACAGGATCTGCCCGTCCCTTACGCGCGGGCTGATGGTCGCCTTTATAACGGCGGGCTCCTCGCATATCTCCTTGATCATGAAATGCTCGTAGCCGCCTTTCTCGGCAGAGGCCACATCCCAGTCCACATGGAATGGTTCCCTCTCAATTTTTTCGCCCAGAAGGTTGAAGATCTCCACCCTTCCTGCCGAGATGCGCACGACTTCCTTGTCTTCGAGGATTATTACGTCCCGGGTATACTCAAGTATGGCCGGGATATCGGAGGCGATATAGTTTTCGCCCTCGCCCAGGCCCACGATGAGCGGGCTGTCCTTTCTTGCCGCCACGAATTCATCCGGGCAGTCGGTGCATATGACGCCCAGGGCATAAGCGCCCTCTATGTCATTCAGCGTGTTCATGACGGCCTTGACCAGGTCGCCCTTGTAGTTGTAATCGATGAGATTTGCCACAACCTCGGTGTCGGTCTCCGATTGGAAACTGTAGCCCTTGGATACAAGGAATTCCTTGAGCTTCATGTAGTTCTCAATGATGCCGTTATGTACTACGGCGATCTTACCGCCGCTGCTCACATGGGGGTGTGAATTGGCGTCGCTTGGTTCCCCATGGGTAGCCCACCTGGTATGACCTATGCCCATATACCCGGCAAGGTCGGCAGAGCACAGCTTCTCTTCCAGGGTTGCCAGCCTTCCCTTGGTCTTTACCATCTTTATCTTTCCTTCATGGAGTATGGCGATTCCCGCCGAGTCATACCCTCTGTATTCAAGCCTTTTAAGACCGTTCATGAGAACAGGGGTTGCCTCCCTGCTCCCAACATAGCCAACTATTCCGCACATATTTTTACTCCTTTCAATGCTCCATATTGGGTTGGGGACAGTGCTGAAAGCACACCGCATGCAAGGCGCATGCAGCATGAGCATACTTGCGCTTTATTTTTAGCAAGCGTAATAAAACCGTTCCCTGTTAATGTTCATAATTGGGATAAGGGCCGCAAAGAACGGATTCCATGATCCTGCGAGTCCCTCTTCAGAAATGCCTGAATGGCCAATCCGACACACTTTGTCCCTGCCGTCGCCGGCAGTCTTTGTAGTGTCTTATCGATGATGGCGCACCGGAAGGTTTCCGCCGAATCTTTCGATAACCTCCTTCTCCTCGTCAACAAGGCACGATGCGTCACAGCGCTCGTTCCTTGTCCTGGCGCTCTTACCCTGTCTTAAGACTTCTGCCCTCCTTCCCGACAGTTTTCATTCCGCATTTCTTATCTCTATTGTACGATGGATCGGCTGTCCATTGCAATATTTACCCTGCGAGATACGATATAATCATTGCCGTTTTATCCTGTACCTGCCGGGCAATGCCAACTTATTTTAGTATGCGCATTGAACAATGGCATCCCTTGCTATATAATAGAAATGCTTACATGAAAAGTTTCTAACATATATATTTAGGATAGTTGAGGATCAAAATCCCGGAAAGGGCAGCGGCTATGTTCTGTTTTAATACGGCAATCCGAAACCTGTGGCGGCGAAAGGCAAAAAGCGCGCTGATGGTGCTGGTGAGCGCGGTTTGCGCGGTATTTGTCCTTATCTATCTCAACAGTATCAAGTCCAACCAGGAACAGCTCCTGATGTTTTCCCGCGAACTTCCTGTAACAGCCCGGATAATGAATGGCGACGGCTCGATGGAAAAAGGCCTGTACTTACGCAAGGAACTTATAGACAATATTGAAAGCACAGGATTCGTCAAGGATCCGCTCTATACGACCAGGCTGGCCGCGGTGTTTCCAACCGGAGATATTGGCGATAGCGAGGATATTGCAATGATCCTGTGCGCAAACCAGGAACGGGCAATACCCGACTATGAGGACAGGAAGATCATCCTGGAAGAAGGAGCAAGCATGGATTTCCTGCTTGGTAATGACCCCGTCTGCCTTGCAGGAGAGTACTTCCTGGAACGAAACAACCTCTCCATAGGCGATACCATAGATATCAAGCTGTATACGCGCCAGTTCGGTCCGGCGGGATACACATACGAATATGAATGGCTGGCGGACTGCAGCCTCCGGATAATCGGGAGCATTTCCGCGGCAAGCAGCGACTTTGAATTTTCGAGGGTAGACATCCTTTGCCCGCTTGGCTGGGCCGAGGAGATGCATGCCCGGGAAGGCCGTGAGTTTACACTGGATTCCGCATCCTTCACGGTAAGCGATTCTTTAAGGCTTAACGAGTTTAAAGAGGAGATGAGGAAATTCTACCTGCAGGGCGTAAGCCCTGAGGGCAGCAGGTCGATCAAGGGAGACGCCCTTTCTGTAAGCGACGAAATATTCATCCTGTCGGCAAGCCGTGTGAAGGATACCTTGAGAATACTGTACACCTTTGCCCCGGTTATGTTCATCATCATCGCGCTGGTGGGATATACATCGTCATATCTTCTTATCCAGGCCAGGCGCCTTGACATCGCCATTATGAGTTCCCTTGGAACCGGCCCCGCGGCCTGCATCGCCACTATGATAATTGAATACGCCATTCTCGGCCTGATTGGGTGCCTTATTGGAAACGCATTTGCAGCCCCATGGACCGGGTTTAATATAAACACGCTCTTGTACTCCATGCTGTTTTTTGCCAGCCTGATGATCGGTATTTCGACGGCCACCTTGAGGATAAGCCGCTTCAATACCATGACCGGGCTCATCAAGAACGAAATGTGAGGTAATACCATGGAAGCCGTTTTGTCAGTCAATAATGTCAGCTATTCCTATGTGAGCAGGTACCAGAAGGTTGACGCCCTGAAAAACGTGACCTGCTCGTTCGAAAAGGGAAAATTCTACGCCATCATGGGACGCTCGGGAAGCGGAAAAAGCACATTCCTTTCCCTGCTGGCCGGCCTGGACACGCCTTCATCGGGAGAGATCCTGTTCGAGGGAAAATCACTGGCCGAAATCGATCGCAACAAGTACAGGAAATACCATGCATCGGTCATCTACCAGTCCTTTAACCTGTTCCCGCTCCTGACCGCGCTGGAAAACGTCATGTACCCCATGGAACTCCAGGGTGTAAAACGGCGTGATGCCAGAACAAGGGCGATAGAGTTGCTGTCCGAAGTAGGGCTCGATGAAACAAAACACAACAAGTTCCCGCAGATGTTAAGCGGCGGTGAGCAGCAGCGCGTAGCCATTGCCCGCGCCCTTGCCGCGGGCGGCAAGATCCTGCTGGCAGACGAACCGACCGGGAACCTTGATACGGCCAATGAAAAAATCGTGGTTAACCTGCTTAAGGCCCTTGCCCATGAACACGGCTACACGGTGATTGTCGTAACCCACAACAATGAAGTGGCCTTGCAGGCCGACAGGATCTATTATATGAACGACGGTGTCCTCGAATGCGAGCGCATATAAAGGAGGAAAACGGCGGTGGTAGTTTCAAACAGCATAAGGCAGCTTATGCGCACACCCGTGAAAACCTTCATGTTCTTTGCTCTACTCGCGCTGGCCGTCGCTTTTTTCCTCCTGGGCTACAACCTTTGGTTCATTGCCGGGAATAATGCCCGTCTTATCGAAAAAAGCTTTACAACTATCGGCACGGTAGAACAAAAACCCATATCCGTAGTAAGGGGACCGTCAACGTTTGAGGAAACCAGGTACGGAGTCATTGGTTATAGCGATGACTATACAATGTACGGTGAGACAATCCCGGCATCGGTACTGGATTTCGAGGGCGCAGGCTACATAATAAAGCCTGAGCAAAGGCCTGTATATATCGCAAGTCATCCTGATTATGTCGTAAGCAGTAATCACTATGACGAAATCTATTTTGATCTGCAGCACCCGATTATCGAATTTGAGCCCTTGGAAGACGGCATAACCACTAATCCCATACCGGTAAAAGTCAAGAAAGTGCTGTACGGCGAGTTGGATGATGACGAGATAATCCTGGAACATTACATGTACGATATGTCCTGGGAGCTATATAAAGGAAAAACCTATATCGCCTGCCTGCAGCCGGGGCCAAAAGTCGAGGGTTATGATGAATTTGGGTATATTCCCATCCCGGTCACCCCATCGCACCAGTATACAAAAGAAGGTGAGCACATTCCGAATGCCGTTCCCGTAATCGGACCCTGGGATGAAGTGACCGAGAATTTCTATGAAACTCCCGGGGGCAAGCGGTGGCTGGCCGTAATGGAGGGCTTCGATAGGATAAAGCATGCCATACCGGTTGTTCCGGTTAACGGAACAAAGCTCCTGTTGCCTTTCCATAGCGGCGATGCAACAATAGTCCAGGGGCGCGATATTACTGCCGAGGAATACGCGGCAGGTGAAAAGGTATGCCTGGTTGACAGGAATTTCGCGGCGAATAACCGCCTGACCGTGGGGGACGAACTGCGATTGCCCCTGTATTATGCCGATTACTTCTATTCATCTATCTTTATGTTTCCCAAACCGATTCCCGAGGATCTCGCATACATACTGATAAACGCCAGGGGCGAAGGTTATCCTGCGTTTGAAGACAGCGTTTACCGTATTGTGGGAATTTACAGCGTTCCGAAACCGTCCTCTGCATCAGGCTATGAGCTGGGCCACAATGCGGTGATTATCCCCTGGAAATCGGTCAAGAACAGCGATGAAAACAACATCTTCGGCATGGGGCCCATGATGGGATACAACACAGCCTTCCAGATCCCCAACGGGCATATACCGGAATTCCTGTCCAAGTGGAAAGCCCTTGGAATAAATGATTTGAAAATAGTCTTTTTCGATAACGGTTACTCGATGATAAAAGAGGGACTGGAATCCATGAAGAATACGGCGGTAATCCTGTTTTCCACGGGCCTGGCCGCAACGCTCCTTGTCATCGTGCTGTTCTGCCATCTTTTTATCGGAAAGCAAAGAAAAAGGAGCGCCATCGAACGGTCCCTGGGCATGAACAAGAGGCTCTGCGCGGTATCGCTGCTGGCAGGCCTCATGCTTTTGGTCATCGCCGCATATATCTTCGGAAGTCTTGCAGGCTATCTCCTTACCGATGTTTTTGCCAGGCAAAGACCCCTGGACAGCCATGAATCCTTCGATATGACGTTCAGCAACTGGAGGGCTACGGCTGACACAAATGTGAAGATGTCTCTCTCGATGGAAGGCATCTGGCGTGGCGCCCTGGTATCCGCCTCGGCTATTCCTTTAACCCTACTGTATGCCCTGTTCAGCATTGCCATGAACCTGAGGCGCGAACCCTTGCTGCTGCTGGGTGAAAAAAACGGGTAGGGTTAATAAAGGAGGGAAACGTCAGGTGGTAGTTTCAAACAGCATAAGACAACTCATGCGCACACCTGTAAAAACTTTCTTCTTTTTTCTGTTGCTGTCCTTGGCCGTAGCGTTTTTCCTACTGGGTTACAACCTGTGGTTCATCGCCGTGAATAATATCAGCCTTATTGAAAAGAACTTCACAACCATAGGCACGGTGGAGCAAAAACCCATAACGGTGGGACAGGGACCGGAGATTTACTTGGGAGAAAGCAAGTATTACCCAATCACAACTTCCGAGAACTACACAAGGTATGGGGATCCAATTCCCGTATCGGTGCTGGATTTCGAGGGCGCAGACTATATAATCAAGCCCGAGAGGAGACCCGTATATATCGCGTGCCATCCCGATTATGTAGTCACAAAAGACCCCTTCAATGATTACAAGATATTAAATGAAATATTGCAAATCATAGAATTTGAACCCCTGGAAGACGGCGTGACCACGGATCCCATACGGGTAAAGGTCAAGAAAGTGCTGTACGGCAAGCTGGATGCTGACGAGATAACCCTGTTCCATTTATTCTACGACACGCCCTGGAAGTTGTATAAAGGAAAGACCTATATCACTTGCCTGGAACCGGGACCTCAGATAACCTATAATGAATTCGGATATATGCCTTGCATTGTCACCCAATCTAACCAATATACAAAAGACGGCGAACGTATTCCTGATGCCCTTCCCGTATCCGAACCATGGGATGAGGTGACCGAAAACTTTTTCGAGACCCCCAGGGGCAAGCGGTGGCTTGCAGTAATCGAAGGATTTGAAAGGATAAAACACGCCATACCGGTTGTGGCGGTCGACAGTACAAAGCTCCTGGTGGCTTTTCACAGCGGCGATGCAAGGATAGTAGAGGGGCGCGATATAACCCCCGAGGAATACGAAAATGGCGATAAGGTATGCCTGGTTGACAGAACTTTCGCGGCGTACAACCGCCTTGACATAGGGGACGAACTGCGATTGCCCCTGTATTACGCAGATTACTACAGTTCATCGGGCAGGTTGTTTGGCAGTCCGCTTCCCATTATTTGGGACGAACTGGTAAATGCCAGGGGCGAAGGCTATTCTGCGTTTGAAGACAGCGTATACCAAATCGTGGGGATCTTTGATGCACCGCGACACCATTCTATTTCGATCTACCAGATGGGATTCAACTCGGTGGTTATTCCCCGGAAATCGGTCAAAAACAGCGATGAAAACAACATAATCGGCATGAGCCGCATGATGGGATTCAACACCTCCTTCCAGATTCCCAACGGGCATATAGCGGAATTCCTGTCCAAGTGGGAAGCCCTCGGAATAACCGATTTGAAAATAGTCTTCTACGACAACGGGTACTCGAGGATAAAGGACGGACTGGAGGCCATGAAGAAGACGGCGGTAATACTGTTTGCCGTGGGAATCGCCGCGACGCTGCTTGTCGTCACGCTGTTCTGCCATCTCTTTATAAGCAAGCAGAGAAAAAGGACCGCCATCGAACGGTCCCTGGGCATGAACAAGAGGCTCTGCGCGGTATCGCTGCTGGCAGGCCTCATGCTTTTGGTCATCGCCGCCTATATCTTCGGAAGTCTTGCGGGTTATATGCTGACCGATCTGATTGCCAGGCAAAGGCTCCTGGACAGCAACGAGTCCTTCGACATATCGTACAGCAACTGGAGACCCACGGCTGACACGAATGTGAAGATGTCGGTATCGATGGAAGGCGCCTGGCGTGGCGCCCTGGTTTCGACATCGGTCATTCCGTTTACCCTCCTGTATGCCCTGGTCAGCATTGCCATGAACCTTAGGTATGAACCTTTGCAGCTTCTCGGTGAGAGAAATGGGTAGGACCGGTGCAAGTGTATATCATCCCAGGCGCTCCTCTATGATCTTTACCAGTTCCTCCGCCTTCCTCGTTATGTAGTCCTGGTCCTTGCCCTCTATCATGACTCTTACCAGCGGCTCGGTGCCGGACGGGCGTATCAGCACCCTGCCCTCGCCATGGAAGGCTTCTTCGAGCCTTGCGCAGTGCTCAGCGATCACGGGGTCTTCCCTGTAACTGTATTTCCTGTCGTTGCTGACCCTGGCGTTCCTCAATACCTGCGGGTAATCCTTCATGATCGTGTTCAGTTCTGAAAGGGGTTTCCCCGATTCCTTCAGGACCGACAGCAGCTTGAGGGCGGTAATCAGGCCGTCCCCGGTGGTATTGTGCATGGTCATGATTATGTGCCCGGATTGCTCTCCGCCGAGGACATAACCTCCCTCCAGCATCTTCTCCAGCACATAACGGTCGCCCACAGGGGCTTTTATGATATTAAGCCCGTTGTTCCTTGCCATCTCGTCGAATCCCATGTTGCTCATGACCGTGGCAACGATGGTATTGTGTGCAAGAAGTCCCTTCTTTTTTAAATCCAGCCCGATGATGGCCATCATGTGGTCGCCGTCAACCAGGCATCCGTTTTCGTCGACGGCAAGGACCCTGTCGGCATCGCCGTCGAAGGCCAGTCCAACGTGGCACCCGTTTTCCACGGTGAGCCTTTTTATCATGTCCAGGTGTGTCGATCCGCAGCCCTTGTTGATGTTCATCCCGTCGGGCTCGTTGTTGATGACAAGCACCTCGGCGCCCAGCCTGCGTATCGCCGCGGGTGCAGTCACGCTGGATGCGCCGTTGGCACAGTCCAGGGCGATCTTCAGGCCTGACAGGTCGGTCCTGACGGTCTTAAGGGCATAATCCACGTAATCTTCCACTGCCGACCTGAGCTTTTGCACCGTGCCCACCTGGCCGCCTTCAGGGCTCGGTATCTCCTCGGCGTTGTCAAGAATGATGCGCTCTATCCTTTCCTCCGTCTCGTCCGGCAGCTTGTATCCTTCCGAGTTGAAGAACTTGATGCCGTTGAACTCGGCAGGATTGTGGGAGGCCGATATCACGACTCCCGCGTCGCAGCCGTGTTTTCTGACCAGGGCAGCCACCGCGGGAGTTGGAATCACGCCGGCCAGGATCGCCTGGGCGCCGGCGGAACATATTCCGGCCACCAGCGCGCATTCCAGCATATCGCTTGAACGGCGCGTGTCCTTGCCCACAAGTATCCTTGGTTTTTGGGCATTCTGGCCCGTCAGTACATATGCGCCCGCCCTGCCCAGCTTATATGCCAGTTCACAGGTGAGCTCAGTGTTTGCTACTCCTCTTACTCCATCGGTTCCGAACAGTCTTCCCATACCTTTTACCTCCATATGCCGATTAAACCCATACAGCGTTCAAACCATACCATGCGGCCATTATATATTTACACGAGTGAACCGGCTGTTAAAACAGCATGCTGGAATAGAACGCGATGGGCGGTTTATAACGTTTTCCCCGCGGCAAGCATTTTCTGCTCGCGGTCGCTGAAAAGCTTATGGCTAAGGTCATCAATGACCGCCTGCGCGACGTTCTTGCAGTTGTCGGTAATGCGCTCGATATAGTGAATCAGTTCAATGAAGTTAATGGCTGCAGTCGGTTTGCACTCGCCCTTGTTGAGACGTTCGATATGCCTTTCCCTGAGAAACCTTTCCCGTTCGTCAAACTGTTCCTCGAGCATGATCACATTTCTGGCGGCCTCGACATCACCATCATCAAAGGCTTTCCTCATCTCTGAAGTAATCGTTTCTATATGTTCGAATGCCTGGTTGATCTCGTTAACCGCCGATTCGGAAAAGCTTGTCTTTGAATTGATCATGTTCAAGGCTATCTCGCTGATATCCTTGCAGTGGTCCCCGAGCTTTTCTATTTCATGGGCTATGCGCATCAATCCTGTAAGGCGTACGGACTAGCCCGGAGTAAGGCTTTGGGACAGGATCCTTGAAAGGAAGTCCACCACCTCACGCTTGAGCATGTCCGTGATGTCTTCCAGCCTAATAGTCTCTTCAACGGCTGACATGTCCTTGTTAATTATCGATTCCCTTGCCTTGGCAACCATGGTCCGGACAATCTTGCTCATCTGCTTCAGTTGGTTAACCGCCAGGTTCATGGCAATGGACGGCGTGTTGAATACCTCGGGATCGATATTGGAAAGCGTGCTCTCCGCCATGAGATCTTCTCCCTTGTATATTGCGCAGACAGCCTTTTCCAGCAGGGGTATGAGCGGGAGCATGATGGCCGTATTCACCACGTTGAAGAGTGTATGAAAATTGGCTATGGCCACATCCATGCTGTCGGCAGGTATATTGCTTGTCCCCATTACCTGGTATATAATCCAGGCTGTTTGGGGAACAAAAAACAGGAATAAGATGGAGCCGATGGCCTGGGTGATGACATGCACAAAAGCGGCCCGCTTGGCGTTCAGCCTTGCCCCTATGGAGGCCAGCATGGCTGTTACGGTCGTGCCGATATTACTGCCCAAAACCAGCGGTATAGCTGCAGTAAGTGATATAAGGGGCAATCCCTCCGGCGTCGGTGTAATGGCCAGTTTCTGGATGACAGCGATTACAGCGCTGCTGCTTTGGACAATGCCGGTAACCAGGGCGCCTATCAGCAATCCCAATACCCTGTTTTCGCCGATGCTTATCATCAGGTCCTGGATCTCCTGGCTTGTCGCAAGGGGTTTCATGGCGACGCTCATGATGTTGAGGCCGGCAAACAGGACGCCAAATCCGAAAAGTACCTGCCCTATATATTTGATCCTGGGATTCTTGAAGAAGAAAAAGATAACAAATCCAATTGCCAGAATATGAAATGCGTAATCGGTAATCTTGATGGAAACAAGCCAGGCCGTGATTGTGGTTCCGATGTGGGCCCCGAGGATAACCCCGATAGCCTGGTGAAGGGTCATGAGGCCGGCGCTTATAAAACCGACCACCATGACGGTTGTGGCTGCGCTGCTCTGGATGATGGCTGTCACCAGCATTCCCATCAGCATGCCCACAAAAGGATTAGTGGTAAGAATCTTCAGTATATGGCGCAATCTTTCACCGGCTGCCTTTTTGATGCCTTCACCCATAAAATTCATGCCGAATATGAAAAGGGCGAGGCCGCCTAACAGGCTTGGCAGCGCATCCAGTATGATCTTCCACATAATTCTGTTCCTCCGGGCAAAATAGCTCCGCTCCGCCGCAAAAAACGCGCGGCTTCACGGTTTATTGCGGGTAAGGGGCAAAAAAGCCAATAGAATTTTAACATAAAACAGATATATATGCCATAAAGAATTATGAGGGACCCGATGCAATCAACGGCCGCATTTAAAGCATTTTCTTTGTGAGGCAGATATATCCTTGATGCAGGATTAAATTAAATCCCTGCCAGGGACAATCCATGGCTGCAGGCGGGAATCCGGTAACATTGCTGTTTAACATAAAGGCCATCCCCGCTGAGGATGGCCTCATGATTACAGTCTTGAAATATATTGCATCACCAGAACAGTTCGTCCATAATAAGGTCGGCAAGTTCATCCGCATCCATGCCAGTGAAATCCTCTATGGCATTTGTGAGCTTCTTGTTCTTCTCGATATTCCCGACAAGGTTTTCTAAGATCTCTTCAGCGATATCCAGAAATTCGTAGGGGTCTTCCTCCAGTTCTTCGATATCAATGGCGCTCTTGCTGTTTATCTTTGTGAATGAGGCTTTATTGCTGATCCTTGAGTCAATATTGACTGTAATGCTCTCGTCATCATAACCCTCCACTTTCATGGATACCTTGATACCCTTAATGTTTTTTGAGAACATTCCAAAGGAAAACGTTATGTCGAATTCAGGTATCTCATCCAACGACATGTAATAGTCCAGCTCATCCAATATGTATCCTATGCCGTACGAAGCTTCTCTAATCACGTACATCCAGGCTGTTTCAAAATCGTCTTCGTCCTCTATGTAATCGAGCAGTTCTTCAAGATCATCTTCGGAAAAGAGAACTTCAAATTCATGTTTATCCTTCAGGATCCTGTTGATCAGATCCCTGGCGTTTTCCCTGAAGGATTTCATCAGAACCTCATCATCAGCCATTACATCAAAGACTTCCGCAAATATCTCCATCAGGCTCTTGCTGTCCAGTGTTACAGTCACCTTTCCGAGGGAGCCCCTGATCTCGTCATCCAGGACATGTGCAATGGCTTTCGCATATTTCTTTTTGTCATACTTGATGTTGGCCTGCCTTATGTATTTGAGCAGAACCTGCATCTCCGAAATGACATCCCGGGTATCCCTGTCCAGTTTATATATGAATTTTTTGTCGTAAAGGTTCTTAAGATCAATATAAAGCTCCTTTTCGCCAACACGCCGCGATATCGGCTATGGATTTGTTATCGTACAGGATGCTTCCGGATACTTCCATGAACATCTTGTCCAGGTTCACCGCCAGGCTGGTCTTTATAGAAGCATTGTCTATTATTGCTTTCAGGTCGTCATCGTCGCCCTTGTATTTGGCGGATACGGTGCTTGTGACAGTAAAGGCGTTCTTTTTCCCCAGGCGTTCCAGGCCGTTCAGCAGCCTCATCGCCGGATTGGCGGCAACAATGATGGTGTTGACAATAAAAACCACCGCAAGAATCAGGGCAACAGCCAGCAGTACCTTGCCTGCAGGAAATGACTTTTTGGCAGGCCTTTGGGCATTTGCTTCAGCCGCGCCTTCAAGCGGTGTGCCGCAACTGGCGCAAAAACGTGTTCCATCCTGGTTTTCAGATTTGCAATTCGGGCAAGTTCTCATACGTTCACCTCGCTGTATATTTTAAGAATCGTTCGTACCACTTCTCTCCTGCAACCCAGTGGCCATGACCTTACTTTCATGCCCCATGCCAGGGCAGCATACGAAGCAGTCAAATGGCTTTGCTTCCTTATTCGCAGGAAGCATGATCGCTGATATTGCACAATGGAGCGAAGTACTCCTCTATTCTATGCCATTTGTCGAATAATGTAAACCTGAAATCATTTATTTATCAGGGTTTTCAAATTCTTCACGGAAATGGCTGACATGACGAAAAAAACGCCTCGCGTAAACGCGAGGCATTTTTGCATGTTAGACTTAACAGCCCATGTGCGAATAAACATATGCCGTTAATGCATGATATCATTCGGCTATATCCATGATCACTTCCTCAATCGGCGCTCCCGGGGGAACCATCGGGTACACCTTGAGATCCCTGTCTATCTCGCAGTTAATCACAACGGGTTTTTCCTGCGCCATGGCCTTCCTTATGGTTTCCTCCACATCTTTCTTTTCGGTCAGGTTGTACCCCACGGCGCCGAAGGCTTCGGCCAGCTTTACAAAATCTGTTCCCCTGTCGATGGTGGTCTGGGAATACCTGCTGTCGTAGAACAGGTTCTGCCACTGGCGCACCATTCCCAGGGCATGGTTGTTCATGATGACCACGATAATGGGAAGCTTGTATTCCACCGCAGTGGCAAGCTCGTTCATGTTCATCCTGAAGCTGCCGTCGCCGGCGATATTGAACACCCGCTTTCCGGGGTTGGCAATCTGGGCGCCGATTGAGGCCCCAAGACCGAATCCCATGGTTCCCAGTCCGCCCGAGGAAACAAAGGTCCTGGGCCTGGTGAACTTGTAGTGCTGGGCGGTCCATATCTGGTGCTGTCCCACTTCTGTGGCTATGATGGCGTCGCCGCCCGTGATCTCGTAGATCTTCTCCAGGATGTACTGGGGCGTAAGGATGTCTTCGCGGTAGGAAAGAGGATACTTCGCCTTCATGTCCTGGATGAAGGACATCCACTCCTTCCTCTCTGTCTTCTTTATCCTCCTGTTCAGCGCGCGCAGCACCTCGCGCACATCCCCGATGATGTACCGGCTTGTCCGTACGTTCTTGTTGACCTCGGCCGCGTCGATATCAATGTGCAGGATCTTCGCGTTTGTCGCAAACCTCTCCGCTTTGCTCACGACACGGTCGCTGAAACGTGCGCCCACGGCGATGAGAAGATCGCATTGCGTGGCGGCCATGTTGGATGTCTTCGTCCCGTGCATGCCTATCATGCCGGTATAATAAGGGTGTGTTGCGGGGAATGCGCCCATGCCCATAAGGCTTAGGGTTACCGGGGCGTTGATCTTCTCGGCGAACTCCAGGAGTTCCTCGGAGGCGTCGGAGGATATTACGCCGCCCCCGGCGTAGATAAGCGGCTTTGAGCTGTTTTCTATAAGTTCAACGGCATATTCCAGCGCCTTTTCGGTTATATACTCGGTAAGCCTGGGGATCTCCCGCCTCGGGGCCGGCGTGTACTCAGCCTTCTGCGCGGTGATGTCCTTGGGTATGTCGATCAGCACCGGGCCGGGTCTTCCTTCCTGGGCTATGTAGAAGGCACGCCTTACTATATTGGCAAGGTCATTTACATCCTTGACTATAAAGTTGTGCTTGGTGATGGGCATGGTTATACCTGCTATGTCAACTTCCTGGAAGCTGTCCTTGCCAAGGAGGTTTAATGGCACGTTGCCCGTTATGGCCACTACCGGCACCGAGTCCATGTAGGCGGTGGCGATGCCGGTAACGAGGTTGGTAGCCCCGGGACCCGACGTGGCAAGGCATACCCCCACCCTTCCCGTTACTCGGGCATAACCGTCGGCTGCATGGGCCGCGCCCTGCTCGTGGGAGGTAAGGTAATGCTTTATCCTGTCCCTGTATTTATATAAAGAATCATATATATTCAGCACGGCTCCGCCGGGAAATCCGAAAATGGTGTCGACACCCTGTTCCAGCAAGCATTCCAGCAGAATGTCAGCGCCTGTCAGCTGCATACAAACACCTCGCTTCTTATCTTTTTTCGTCCGTTGCCTGTTGTTTTGCCGCGATTCATATTTTAAGCACTGCGCCCTCGTCGGCCGAGGAAACCATCTTCGCGTAACGGGCCAGGTATCCGCCCCTGATCTTCGGGGGCGGGCATCTCCAGTTACTGCGCCTCCTCCCTAGTTCCTCGTCCGAAACCTTCAGGGTAATTGTGCATTTGTTCATATCTATGGCTATTATGTCTCCGTCCTGCACGAGGGCGATGGGCCCGCCTTCGGCCGCCTCGGGTGAAACATGCCCTATGCTGGCTCCGCGGGTGGCCCCGCTGAACCTGCCGTCGGTGATCAGCGCCACATCGGCGTCCAGGCCCATGCCTGCCAGCGCCGAGGTAGGCATGAGCATCTCCCTCATGCCCGGGCCGCCCTTTGGCCCTTCATAACGGATCACCACGACCTCGCCCTTCTTGATCGAACCCGAGAGTATGGCCTCTATGCAGTCGTCCTCCGAGTCGAACACCCGGGCGGGACCTTCGTGGACCAGCATCTCCTCGGCCACGGCGCTCCTTTTCACCACGCAGCCGTTGGGAGCGATATTGCCCTTGAGAACCGCCAGGCCGCCCGTCGGGCTGTAGGGGTTGTCTATTGGCCTTATGACCTGTGGGTTCCTGTTTCGGACGCCTTCCAGGTTCTCGCCGACCTTTTTCCCGGTAACCGTTACGAGATCGAGGTTAATGAGGTTCTTTCTTGAAAGCTCCTTCATAACCGCGCAGACACCTCCGGCGGCATGGAGATCCTCCACGAAATGCCTGCCCGCCGGCGCCAGCTTGCAGAGGTTCGGCGTCCTGTTGCTGATCTCGTTTACAATATCCAGGTCGAATTTCACGCCGGCCTCGTAGGCGATGGCTGCCAGGTGGAGCACACTGTTTGTGCTGCATCCCAGTGCCATGTCCACGGCCAGCGCGTTGGCGAAAGCCTCGGGGGTCAGGATGTCACGCGGCTTGATATCGGCCTTCACGAGTTCCATGATCTTAAAGCCTGTCTTCTTTGCCAGGCGCACCCGCTCGGCCATCACGGCCGGCATGGTGCCGTTGCCGGGCAGGGCCATTCCGATAGCCTCGGTCAGGCAGTTCATGCTGTTGGCCGTAAACATGCCGGAACATGAACCGCAGGTCGGGCAGGCGCAGTTCTCGTATTCGGCCAGCTCTTCCTCAGTCATCTTGCCGGCGCTTACGGCTCCCACGGCCTCGAACATGTCGGTAAGGCTGATCCCGGTGTTCCCGGCCCTGCCTGCCAGCATGGGGCCCCCGCTTACCACGATTGCGGGTATGTTGACCCTGGCCGCTGCCATCAGCATTCCGGGAACTATCTTGTCACAGTTTGGGATAAGCACGAGGCCGTCAAACCCGTGGGCTATGGCCATGGATTCTATGGAATCGGCGATGAGTTCCCGCGAAGCCAGGGAATAATGCATGCCGGCATGGCCCATGGCGATGCCGTCGCAGACGCCTATGGAAGGAAACTCGAAAGGCGTGCCGCCCGCGGCACGGATGCCGGCCTTCACCGCCTCGGCGATGGTATCCAGCCCGATATGCCCGGGCACGATCTCGCTCTTGGCGTTTACGACACCGATAAGCGGCCTTCCGATCTCCTCGTCGGTATAACCCATGGCCTTGAACAGGGACCTGTGCGGCGCCCTTTCAACACCTTTCTTGACAATATCGCTTCTCATACCTCTCAACCTCTCTTAGTTCTGACCAGCAGACCAGGGGGACGGTTCCTCTGGTCTGACCAGGGGGACGGTTCCTCTGGTTTGATCAGGCGGAATTTCCTGTTGCCGCATGTTTGATCAGGGTAACGACTTCGGTGGTTTCCGATCCGAGACTATTCTCCCGATCGATCCAAAGCTGAATTCCTGCTCTCGCCCGTATGATCTGTCCCCATGTTTATCCTTATATCAGATGCGTTCTGCTACCAGCCTGCCCATCTCCCTTGTTCCCACCAGCTTCTTGCCCGGGCTCATGATATCGCCGGTCCTGAAGCCTTCCTCAAGCACCTTGTCCACGGCCTTTTCCACGGCCCTGGCTTCTTCCTCGAGCTGCATGGTATACCTGAGCATCATGGCGGTGGACAGGATCGTCGCCAGGGGATTTGCCTTGTCCTGCCCGGCGATATCGGGCGCGGAACCATGGATGGGCTCGTACAGCCCGAACCTTCCCTCGCCCAGGCTGGCAGAAGGCAGCATCCCGATCGAGCCCGTGATCATGCTGGCCTCATCGGACAGTATGTCACCGAACATATTGGTAGTAACGATAACGTCGAATTGCTTCGGGTTTCTCACAAGCTGCATTGCGGCATTGTCGACGTACATGTGCTCTATTGCAACGTCGGGGTAATCCTTTGCCACCCTTGTGACCACTTCCCGCCACAAGCGCGAGCTTTCCAGGACATTTGCCTTGTCAACGCTTGTAACCTTTCTGTTCCTCTTTCTCGCGATATCAAAGGCTATGCGGGCGATCCGCTCCACTTCGCCCTCGCTGTAGGACTCGGTGTCGTAGGCCTCCTCGCCCATCTTCCCGGCGCGCCTGCCGCGTTCCCCGAAATAAATCCCGCCGGTAAGCTCGCGGACCACCATGATATCCATGCCCTCGCCGATGATATCGGGCCGCAGCGTGCACGCGTCGCGAAGCTCCTTGTTCAGGATGGCAGGGCGAAGATTTGCGAACAGCCCGAGACCTCCCCGGAGCCCCAGGAGGCCTGCCTCCGGCCTTCGGTTCCCCGGAAGGTTATCCCATTTCGGGCCTCCCACCGCTCCAAGGAGAACCGCGTCGCTCTTCCTGCACTCTTCGAGGGTTTCATCAGGCAGCGGGCTTCCCGTGGCGTCGATTGCGCACCCGCCTGCCAGGAGCTTCCTGAAACTGAAGCTGTGGCCAAACCTGCTGCCGACACGTTCCAGCACCAGCAGCGCCTGTTCCACGACTTCCGGACCAATGCCGTCGCCCGGCAATACCGCAATCCTGTACTCCATACTCGTCTCCTTTTCATACCGGCTTCCCGCCCGGTTTCGCCTGCCGGGCAGGAAGGCCTGTTTCTCAATTGTTCGCGTATTTTTCCCTGATATAGTTCACCAGCCCGTCGGCTGCCATTATTCTCTTCATGAACTCGGGGAACGGGCGTGCCTTGTATGTGGTCCCCTTTGTCAGGTTCTTTATGATCCCGGTATCGAAGTCCACCTCCACCTCGTCACCCGCCTCGATCCCTTGTACCGCCTGCTCGCATTCCAGGATGGGAAGCCCAATATTTATGGCATTCCTGTAGAATATCCTCGCGAAGGTGGAAGCTATCACACAGGACACCCCGGAAGCCTTGATGGCGATGGGCGCATGCTCGCGGGAGGAGCCGCAGCCGAAGTTCCTGTCGGCCACGATGATATCTCCCGGCCTTACATTCTTCACGAAATCGGGATCTATATCCTCCATGCAGTGGGCAGCCAGTTCCTTGGGATCGGAGGTGTTCAGGTAACGGGCCGGGATGATTACATCTGTGTCAACATTGCTTTGATATCTGAATACCTTTCCACTTGCTTTCATATAACTCCTCCTTATTCGGCTTTCAAAATGGCGTCTGGATCGGTGATCCTTCCCGTTACTGCGGAAGCTGCAGCCACCGCGGGGCTTGCCAGGTAAACCTCGGACTCGACATGGCCCATCCTGCCCACGAAGTTCCTGTTGGTGGTGGAAACGGCCCTTTCGCCCTTTGCCAGGATGCCCATGTGCCCGCCAAGGCACGGGCCGCATGTGGGCGTGGAAACCACGGCGCCGGCCTCGATGAACTGCTCGATTAGGCCTTCTTTCAGCGCGTCAAGATAGATCTTCTGCGTGCCGGGGAATATGATAACCCTTACTCCCTTCTTGACCTTTCTTCCCTTAAGGATCTTCGCCGCCACCCTCAGGTCCTCCAGGCGGCCGTTGGTGCACGATCCGATTACCACCTGGTCGATCTCCACGTCCCCTGCCTCATCGACGGTCCTGGTGTTGCTGGGAAGATGCGGGAATGCCACGGTGGGCCGGATCTTCGAAAGGTCGATCTCGTAGACCTCGTCGTAAACGGCGTCGCTGTCGGGCCCGTATGCCTTCCAGGGCTTCTTCGAATGCGCTTTCACATATTCCATGGTCTTCTCGTCCACCATGAATATACCGTTCTTGGCGCCCGCCTCAATGGCCATGTTCGCCATGGTGAAGCGCCCGTCCATGGATATGTGGCTTACACCGTCACCCACGAACTCCATGGATTTGTACAGCGCACCGTCCACGCCTATCATGCCGATGATATGAAGTATGATATCCTTTCCGCTTACCCATCCCGTGGGCTTCCCGGTAAGTACGAACTTGATCGCCGGCGGGACCTTGAACCAGCATTTCCCCGTGGCCATGCCTGCGGCCATGTCGGTGCTTCCGACGCCGGTGGAAAACGCTCCGAGGGCGCCATAGGTGCATGTATGCGAATCGGCGCCGATAACCAGGTCCCCGGGGACAACGAGGCCCTTCTCGGGAAGGAGACAGTGCTCGATGCCCATCTCTCCCACATCGTAGAAGTTCTCAACCCCCATGTCGAGAGCGAATTCCTTCACAACCCTGCACTGTTCGGCAGCCTTTATATCCTTGTTGGGAGTGAAGTGGTCCAGCACGAGGGCGACCTTTGACCTGTCAAAAACCTTGTCGGCCCCCATCTTCCGGAATTCCCTTATGGCTACGGGAGCAGTTATATCGTTGCCCAGCACCATGTCCAGGTCAGCCTCGATCAGTTGTCCCGGCTCGACGCTGCCAAGGCCCGCGTGCTCGGCAAGTATTTTCTGCGTCATAGTCATACCCATAATCCTAATACTTCCTCCTTACATGTATACTCTTATCTTCTTCTCGAGATCCTTTATGAGCTTGTATTCAATGGAGTCCACGAGCGCGATCCAGCTTGCCTCGATAATGTCGGTGGATACCCCGACGGTGGTCCATACGGTCTCCCCGTCGGTGGACTCGATAAGTACGCGCACCTTGGCGGCCGTAGCCGATTCGGAATCTATCACGCGGACCTTGAAGTCGGTGAGGTGCACCGACGAGAGCTCGGGATAGAACACCTCGAGGGCTTTACGCAGGGCGCGGTCCAGGGCGTGTACCGGACCGTTGCCCTCGGCGGCCGTGATCTCGGACTTGCCGTCAACCATGACCTTTATAAGGGCGGACGCGCTGGGTCCCGATTTCACGGGCTGCTCGGTGATGAGCTTGAAGGATTCCAGTTCGAAGAACGGCTGGTACTTCCCAAGCTGCTTCCTTATGACAAGCTCGAATGAGCTTTCCGCACCTTCAAACTGGTAGCCCTGGTGCTCCAGCTCCTTGAGCTTGTTGACAACAGCTTCCGCTTCCTTGGACTCCTTGGTGACCGAAGGACAGATCTCCCTTATCTTGTCCAGGATGGTCCGCCTTCCCGCGACCTCGGACATGAGGAATCGCCTCTTGTTGCCAACCAGGTCGGGATCCACGTGCTCAAATGACCTCGTCGCTTTGGTAACGCCGTCGATATGCATGCCGCCCTTGTGGGCAAAGGCGCTGTTGCCGACATACGGATCCCTCTCGTTCATGGTTATGTTGGATATCTCGGCGATCTTCCTGGCCGCGTGGGTCAGCTTGTGCATGTTGTCCTGGGGAATGCAGATGATACCCTTTTTGAGCTGCAGGTTGGGTATGATCGTGGAGAGATTGGCATTTCCGCAGCGCTCTCCGAACCCAAGGTAGGTGCCCTGCACATGGGACGCCCCGGCCTCCACGGCCATGATGGAGTTGGCCACCGCCATGCCCGCGTCGTTGTGGGTGTGTATCCCTATCCTGGTCTTGAATGTCTCTGTCACCTTCTTCGTGATCTCGTAGACCTCGCCGGGGAAGCTCCCGCCGTTCGTGTCGCAGAGCACGAGGCAGTCGGCCCCGCCTTCCACCGCGGCCTGGAGCGCCTTCATGGCGTAGTCGGGGTTGGACTTGTACCCGTCGTAGAAGTGTTCCGCGTCGAAGATGACTTCCTTTTTCTTCTTCTTGAAGAAGGCCACGGTTTCCCTGATCATGTTCAGGTTCTCTTCAAGGGTGGTCCTTATCACGTCGGTGACGTGGAAGTCCCAGCTCTTGCCGAATATGACGATGACAGGGGTCCCGGCCGACAGAAGGGACTGGACGTTGCTGTCCTCTTCCACGGTTATGTCACGCCTTCTCGTGCTTCCGAAAGCAGCAAGCTTCGCGTTCTTCAGTTTTACATGGCGCATCCTCTCGAAAAACTCGATATCCTTGGGGTTGGAGCCCGGGTTGCCCGCCTCGATATACGCAACCCCCAGGTCATCCAGCGTCCTTACGATCTTCAGCTTGTCTTCCACTGAAAAGGAAATCCCTTCAGCCTGCGCGCCATCTCTCAAAGTTGAATCCAATATATCGACCTTGCGCGTCATGCCGCATTCTCCTTCCTGATGCTTGCCGAAACAAACCATATGTCTTCTGCCGCGTCTGTTTATGCAAGCGCCCTATCATTACTTGTTCCAGCTCATCATCTTCCGGAGCTCCCTGCCCACCTTCTCCACCAGGTGTTCCTTTTCCATCCTTCTCCTGGCGTTGAAGTATGGCCTGTTGGCCTGGTTCTCGAGGATCCATTTCCTGGCGAACGTACCGTCCTGGATCTCCTGGAGAACCTTCTTCATCTCTTTGCGGGTTTCCTCGGTGATGATGCGCTTTCCGGTAACGTAATCCCCGTACTCGGCGGTGTCGCTGATGGAATACCTCATGAACTCGAATCCGCCCTTGTTCACCAGGTCAATGATCAGCTTCATCTCGTGGACGCATTCGAAATACGCGCTCTCGGGCTGGTACCCAGCCTCCACCAGGGTCTCGAACCCGGCTTTCATGAGTTCCACGACGCCGCCGCAGAGCACGGCCTGTTCGCCGAAGAGGTCGGTTTCGGTCTCTTCCTTGAATGTCGTCTCCAGGATGCCAGCCCTGGCTCCGCCGATCCCGGCGGCATAGGCGAGTGCCAGTTCCTTTGCGTTGCCCGTGGCGTCCTGGTTTACGGCCACGAGGCACGGCACGCCCTTGCCCTCAAGGTACTGGCTTCTAACGGTATGGCCGGGTCCCTTGGGCGCCACCATGAACACGTTCACGTCGGGCGGGGGCACGATCTGGCCGAAATGGATATTGAATCCGTGGGCGAAAGCAAGCGATTTTCCGGCCTTGAGCCCGGGCTCTATGCTCTCCTTGTAAAGCTTGGGCTGTTTTTCGTCGTTTACGAGGATCATGATGATATCGGCCTGCTTTGCGGCCTCGGCGGCTACGGCCACCTTAAGCCCGGCTTCTTCCGCCGCCTTCCATGACTTGCTCCCCTCGTAGAGTCCTACGATTACATCAACCCCGGAATCGTGCAGGTTAAGGGCGTGGGCATGGCCCTGGCTCCCGTAACCTATAACAGCCACCGTTTTCCCCTTAAGCAGGGAGAGATTGCAATCTTTTTCGTAATACATCTTTGCCATGACACTTAATCCTCCTCGCCATACTTCTTATAGCTCTTTATTTCCTTGCTGCCTCTCTCGAGGGCCGTCAGCCCGGTGCGGACAATCTCGCGGATCCCGTATGGCTTCATCAGGTTGATAAAGGCCTCGATCTTGTCCTCGTCACCTGTCAGCTCGACCGTAAGCGTTTCGTTTGATACATCGACGACGCTGGCCCTGAAGATGTCCACTATCTCGATGATGGACGCCCTGTTGTTTTCCCTGGCGTTCACCTTGATGAGCATAAGTTCCCTGAATACCGACCTGTCCTTGTCCAGCTCAATGACCTTGATGACGTCGATGAGCTTGTTAAGCTGTTTCTTGATCTGCTCAAGGATGTAGCTGTCCCCCCTGACTACGATGGTCATGCGGGAAATTGCCGGATCTTCGGTCACGCCAACCGACAGGCTGTCGATGTTATAGCCCCTGCGGCTGAACAGGCCGGATACACGGCTTAAAACGCCTGCCTGGTTTTCGACCAGGACTGAAAGAACATGCCTGTTGTTCATACTCATCTCCCCTTATTCCATCTCATTTGTGAAATGTATATCTCTGGCCCGTCATAACGTGCTCTCGTCGGGATCCACCAAGCATTCCACCAGGAACGGCCCTTTGTGGCTCAGGGCCTGGTCAAAGGCGGATTCCAGTTCGTCATCCCGGGTTACGCGCAAGCCGGCAATACCGTATGCCCTGGCGAGCATTACGAAATCCGGGTTTTTTTCGAGGGCGACATTGCTGTTCTCGCCGAACACCCTTTTCTGTATCTCCCTGACCATGCCCAGGTGGGAATTGTTGAACAGCATTATCTTGATGTCGACATTGTTGGCCGCGATGGTTCCGAGCTCGAACATGCTCATCTGGAAACCTCCGTCGCCGCAAACCGCCACAACCTGCCTTTCCGGCGCGGCGATCTTCGCCCCGACTGCTGCGGGTATACCATAGCCCATGGTGCCCATTCCGCCCGATGTCATGAACTTCCTTCCCGGCAGGTCCTCGAAATGCCTTGCTGCCCAGAACTGGTTCTGGCCCACATCGGCAACCATTATGGCGGTATCGCTGAGCTTGCCGGACAGGATGCGGATGGCTTTCTTGGGGTTCACCAGCGCTCCGGTCCCGTAGGTTTCCTCGGTCTTCATGGACCTTAAGGTTTCAAGCCAGGCGGCGGTATCCTTCTTCTTTATCTTCTCGTTCATCTGCTTTAGAATCACGCGCAGGTCTCCCACGATTGGGATGTTGGTGCCCACTATCTTCCCTATCTCCGCCGGGTCCACGTCGATATGGACTATGTTCATGTTTTCGGGAAGTATCTGGGTTCCCCCGGCGGACCTGTCCGCGAGGCGCGCCCCGATGAAGACTACAAGGTCGGCCATTTTTACCGCCTCGTTGGCGTATGAAAAGCCATGGGTTCCTATCATGCCCACGTAATGCGGGTGGTTGGACGGGAAGGCTCCTTTCCCCATCAGGGTATGGGCAACGGGAATGCCCGATTTTTCCGAGAACGTGAGAAGCTCTGCATGGGCGCGCGCAAGGTTCACGCCTCCTCCGGCCAGGATCAGCGGCCGGCTGCTGTCGACTATGGCCTTGAGCGCCTTCTTTATCTGCCCCGCGTGCCCCTTGACCGTAGGCTTGTAGCCGCTGATATTTACGGCTTCAGGGTATTGGTACGGGATGTCCTCGGCCTGCACGTCGTGGGGAAGGTCTATGAGCACGGGGCCGGGTCTTCCGGTCGACGCGATATGGAAGGCCTCCCGGAAAATCCTCGGAAGCTGTCTTGCGTCCTTCACGAGGTAATTATGCTTGGTAAAGGATTCGGTGGCTCCCTTGATGTCCGCTTCCTGGAAAACATCCCTTCCGATCATGGAACTGGGGACCTGCCCGGTCAGCACCACCAGCGGGATCGAATCCATATAGGCCGTTGCTATTCCTGTAATCAGGTTGGTCGCGCCGGGACCGGAAGTCGCAATGCATACCCCGGTCTTGCCCGATACCCTGGCATAGCCGTTGGCGCTATGAACCGCCGCCGACTCCTGGCGCACCAGGATATGGCGGATGTTCGATTTCCTCAGCGCCTCGTAAACATGGACAATATATCCTCCAGGATAACCGAATACGGTATCCACGCCTTCTTCAACCAGGAATTTCACAATCGCTTCGGCAGCTTTCACCGGTTCCACCACCTTGTCGCCTTGATTCGGTAATAAAAAACCCTCGCACCGATGTCATACAAACACAGGGACGAGGGATATACTCCACGTGTTACCACCCTATTTCATTTCCATCTCGCGATGGAAATCTCACGAGGTTCAATCAAACCTTCACCTGTAACGGGGCTTGCCGTTTACTCCTACTACTTTAATAAAGGTTCAGAGTAACTGCTCGGGAGGGATATGCAAAACTGCGGTCACGCCGGTTTACACCAACCACCGGCTCTCTGCGCCGACTTGTGCAGCAATGCACGGCTCCGTCATCGCATTTATAAGGGTTATTTAGTTATGCAGTTATGATTAGGCCTTATTATACCAGCCATCATCCGACACTGTCAATACTTTTTTTCAACCAGGGGGACGGTTCCTCTGGTTCAGACCAAGGGGACGGTTCCTGTCAGACCAAGGGGACGGTTCCTTTGGTTTGATCTGATCAAAAAAACTGTTCCCGCAGTCATGGTTTTAGGATAAAATATCTGCTTATCCCGGTCAAACGCACCAATTGTCTCGTTGATATCCCCCTTTTTTTCAACAGTTCTATGCTAGCCTTTCTTTTTTCCGCATCGAAACTCTGTAGATCCAATGCGCTTTGAAGCCCGCATACTCTCTTGATTATTTCTCTTGCCTCTTCATCGGTCAGCCTGATTTTATAATCTATATCAAGGCATTTATCCTCATCCTGCGCATCATGAAGCTCGATGAATCCCTCGACAGCTTTCATTCTGTCATCATTAAACATTCCCAGGACATAATCTGTGTCTGTAATACCCTTGTTGTTGATATAATCATTGTAACTGCTCCATTTGTACTCAGAAAAATCCTTTACTAATCCCGCTTTCCTGGGGTTGTTATGTATGTATCTTAAGACGGTTAACAAATACGCGTCTGTTTCAACAGCCTCGCTTCTAAATCGATCCTGGAACAAATGGCCACATCGTTTATACTTGTAGTTATACCAGTATACGTAACGGGATCCGATTCTGCGCATAATCAGACCCAGGTTTTCTTCCTGGTCATGCAGCAGCAAATGAATATGGTTGTCCATAAGGCAATAACCATATATCCTATACCTGCTTTCTTCCTTGTACATGCTCAATGTTTCAAGAAATTTGATTTTATCTTCATTATCCAGGAATACTGTTTGCCGGTTATGACCTCTCAAAATGATGTGATAAATCCCGCTTTCACTTTTTCTTCTCGCTGCTCTCGGCATAGATATCACTCCCGCCAATACTATACCATTAATGTGTGTATATGTTAATATAAAGTATAAAACCCATGTATTACTATCTTTTGGTCGGGTAAAGCTTCAGAAACCTGGTTATTTACTACCCCTGGTTCAGGTCAAACCGCAGAAATCGTCCCCTTTGTCAGACCACAGGAACCGTCCCCCTGGTCCGACCGCAGGAACCGTCCCCTTGGTCTGACTCAAAGTAAAGGGTAAGGTCGTGGGCCAGCTTTCTTATGAAGCTGTGGGCGGCCTGGGACGTTGTACCCTGGGTGAACGCAACAAGGATGAACGGGCGCTTGCAATATACGATCCCCGCGTCGTTGTACACCCCAAGCGAGGCATTGGTGCCGGTCTTATGGGCCACTTCGTATTCCCTGTTCACCCTCTTCACGCCCGCGGGAATCCTGGAGTTGTAGATATTGTCAAGAAGGGCCCTGTTCAGGGAGGCCATGTACGGATCGCTGTCTTTATTGATATATATGTTATACAGTATCAGTCCGGTATCCCTGGGAGTGATCCTGGCGCACCTCTTGGTCGTGCCGTATTTTTCAATATTGTTCCTGGGGCTGTACCCGATGGCTCCCGACATCTCCCCGTAGATGACCGAATCGGTTATCCCGAGTCTTGCGAGGACCTCGTTGGACTTGGCGTTGCCTATGAGTCTCAGGCATGCGTTGGAATAGTTGTTGTTGCTCCTGGAGATCATGGTATGGATCATCTCCCCGAGCCGGAAGGACCAACCCGTCACCGGGTCGATGTATACCGCATCCTCGTCCAGTTCCCCGCGGCGGATCATATCATACAGGATATATCCCTGGAACAGCTTTATCACCGAGGCGCTGTTGAAATACCCCTCCCGTGACCCGTCATCGGGATCGAACCTGGTGCGGGTATCGTTGACACCGGTGCAAAAACCCGTTTCAAGATCCATGACAAAAACGCCCACGGGCGTCCTGATGCCTGAAAACCTCCGCGCACCGCTTATGATTTTATGGACCTCCCTTTTGAAAGCTAAATACCGGGGATCGAGGGCATCAAACTCCGGCAGGGATGTCACGATCGGACCGCCGGATTCCCCGGCTTCCTGCCCGTCCCGGATCTCCTCCATGACCGCTGGTCCGGGAAGGTATTCCCGGAAGGTCTCCCGGGCATGATATGCGGATATTCCGCGATCGGATCCCGGCAAGTTGCCCGTATTAGCGGAAACCGGCACGGTTCCGGCGATGCAGCCCGCGGGATATGCGGATTTATATGGATAAACGGCATAAAAAAGAGAGATGTTATTATCGGATGCTCTGACCGCCATATGTATGCCGAAAACGAACAGCATGGCGCCTATGGCCGCCTTTATGCCCTTCATGATCCGATTGCCACCCCCGTTGCAATTACATTTTGTGGTGGGGCCGGGGCAAGATGGCAGACCGTTTACATGGCATGAAACCAATGAGCATGCCAGGGGCGTGAACAAAACCGAAATATTGACTGCTTGCTTAGTATGCCCTGCATGGCGTTCTAAAAACTAAAAACCGTGGATGATATAACTGGTTTTTCTTCCTGCGGACTTGCCATGAAAAATCATGCATAGAATCATAATGCAACGCCTGCCGCTGATCGTCCGTAAAGAAGGAATCGGCAGGCAGTGAGACAGTGGAAAGGAAAATTTTCGATGAACATTGATTTTGGTGTTTTGATCACCACCTTCGGAATGGTGCTCCTCATGGAAATGGGCGACAAGACCCAGTTCCTGGTTATGGCATGCGCGTCAAGATACAAGACGCGGCATGTATTTGCCGGTGTCGCGGTCTCATGCGTTGTGCTTAACCTGCTTGCGGTATCGCTCGGTTCGGTTATCGGCGGTCTGAAGGTCATCCGGGACGTGGTGAAGACGGCCGCTTCCCTGCTCTTTATCATCTTCGGCCTCCTGTCTCTCAGGAAGGAAGAGGAAGAAGCCTGGTGTTCCACTGGAGCATCAACAACGGGCGCCGTAATCACGGTGGCGCTGGCCTTTTTCCTGGCCGAACTGGGCGACAAGACCCAGCTTTCCACCTTCTCTTTCTCAGCGCTTTATCCCGAAAGCCCCTTGAGCGTTTTCCTGGGATCCACCGCGGCATTGCTCATCGCCGGCTGCATTGGCCTTGCCGCCGGCGCCGTGGCGGTAAAATACATCCCCGCGCGGATAATGGCCCTTATCTCCTCTTTCATGTTCATGGTCTTCGGGCTGGCAAGCGAATGGTCGGCCCTTCGCTACGATTTCGGCATGGACGAAACCCGGTCCCAGGTCATCGTGGGTATCACGGCCATAATAGCCCTGCTGGCGGCGGCAGTTATTCTGATTTTTCAAAAAAAGCGGGTTAAAGATTCTTGCCATTCCGCCGATTAGTATGGTAAAATGGTGTCTGTTGCTGGTTGGAACCATGCGTTTTTATTGATAAAGACTTTTTTCAGCATGCTGCGAGGAGGTGTAAGCAATGGCAAAGTGCGATATATGCAATAAGGGACAGCATTTTGGAATACAGCTCAGCCACTCACACAGAAGGACGAACAGGATCTGGAAGCCCAATATCAGGAAGGTCACTCTTGTGGTTGACGGTGTAAAGAAGAGGATGAACGTTTGCGCAAAATGCCTCCGTTCCAGCAAAGTGGAAAAGGCAGTATAACCTGTTTATCCCCATGGAAGGAAAACCCGGGAAAGCCCGGGTTTCTTGCTTTTTTCCGGTTTTTTATCGATTGCGCATTTCCCCTCGTTCGTTTTTTCGTGTTGTGGCTTTGCGCAATAAAAAATGTGGCCATAGAGCCACATCCCTTGTCTTGCGCATCCTCGCCCCGCCATCAGGCGGCGGCTGTAACATGCCCGGCACACCAGGTCACAACGTCTAGCGGATCTTGAAAATCCGCCTGAGTATTCCTCCCAGGAATCCGGGCATCTTAAGGACGACGATCTTCATCTTCATGACCTCCGTGCCAGCTCCTGTCTCTACAGTATATTCAGAAATTCGCGGAAGTGTTAACCGGTTTCTTGTTAAATTTTGATGTACAAGCTCATTTGCCTGCACGACAGGATACATGTCCGCAAAATGTGCCGTATTTGCAGTATGATCAGCCCCGGACAGTTTCAGCCAGGCTGTCTACGAACGAATACCCGTTATTATCGATTATCCTGACCGGCACTCCCAGGCCGGACTCAAGGTCCGACCGGGTTACATCGTCCAGCATGACCTCGGTTCCCGAGCGGAACATGTTCCGGGATAGCATGAGGCAATCCCCGAGATCCACGCCTTTCAGCGTATCAAGGATGTCCTTCCCGGTAAGAAGCCCTGTAACCGATACCCTGCCCCCGAAGAATCGATTCTCCACGGGAAAAACCTCGAGGCTCACATTCCCGAGCCTTTCTTCAACGGTCTTGGCCAGTTTTTTCATGACAGGATAAAACAGCGTTCCAGTGGCTATGCTGACCCGCTTCCGACCATGAACCCATTTTCCCGGCCTTTCCGCCCGCCCGGGCGCAAAGCTACCTTCCGTCCCGATATCGGAGAGCGCCTCGAGGGTTTCATGGACAAATGAAGACACCATGCCCACGCCGTTTTCTATCTGAGGGAAATCCTCGTACGCTTCATGGGGCGGAAGCTCTCTTCCGGCCATGAGGTAGAATTCGTCGGCAAGGTATACTATGCGGCTTCCATGCTTTATCAAAAGCTCCCGCTGCCAGGCTTCCACCTGGCCGATAACCCGGGACGCCGACTCCCCGTCAAACGGCTCAAGGGGATAAAGCCCGTCCCTGAACCTCGTCAGCCCGACCGGGACCACCGAGATGCTGTGAACCTGCGGGTATAGCTGCGACAGGTCACGGAGCGTCCTGTCAAGCTCATCCCCGTCGTTTATCCCGGGGCACAGGACGATCTGGCAGTTTATCGTGATACCGGCGTCGGCAAACTTCTTTATGCGCTCGAGGACATTCCCGGCAAAACGGTTATTCAGCATCTTTACCCTGAGCTCAGGGTTGGTGGTGTGAACCGAAATATTGACCGGCGACATCCTGTAGCGGATGATCCTGTCCATCTCCTCGTCGTCCATGTTGGTCATGGTGATGTAGTTCCCGAAAAGAAAACAGAGGCGGACATCGTCATCCTTGTAATAAAGGGTTTCGCGCAAACCGGGCGGAAGCTGGTCTATGAAGCAGAAAACGCACTTGTTCCTGCAGCTTTTTTCCTCGTCCATAAGGGGGTTCTCAAACTCCAGGCCCAGGTCCTCATACTCGTCTTTCTCTATCTCGGCCGTCCATCTTTCGCCGTCCCGGCTCTCTATCTCGAGGGTCAGGAAATCAACGGCCGTGTGGAACCTGTAATCGAAAACGTCTCGGATCTCGCTGCCGTTTATGGACACGAGGTAATCCCCGGCTCCAATCTCCAGTTCCTCGGCTATGCTGCCGGGCTGTATGCCCGATATCCTTATCTTTTTCTCCTTCATTCCAATATCACCGTGCCCCCGCGGGGTTTTCGCATCCCGTGTAATACTCCAATAAAAACAATAGCAGCTCATTTATACTTAAGCTGCTACTTTTCATGCGGTTATTAGGATTGTTGCCGAGATCAGGACTTCTCCTCGCCAACCTTGATAACTTCCTTGCCGTCGTAGGTACCGCACTCCATGCAAACCACATGGGGAGGCTTCAAGGTATGGCACTTGGGGCATGCCACAAGGTTCGGAGCGGCAAGCTTGTAATGCGTTCTCCTTTTGTTCCTCCTCTGCTTGGATACCTTACTCTTTGGGACTGCCATGTATTTACACCTCCGTTCAGGGCGATTGCCTCATTCCTGTTGTCCGGGAATAGTTTTGTTTATCGCTTTATTAATTATTTGAAAAATAACCCTTTAACGATTCCAACCTCGGATCGATGACCCCTCCATCCTCGCAGTCGCAGCCGTTCCCGTCAAGCTTCTTCCCGCATACGGGGCACAACCCCCCGCAATCCTCGCTGCACAGGTGCTGCATCGGAAGATTCAGAAGGATCGCGTCTGCCGCGATACTGCCCAGGTCGATGTAATGGCCCGTATACGTAAACCGGTCATCGTCCTCCATCGTCGTATCCTGGTCCTCCTCGGTCCTTTCAATTATGTTTTCCTTGAAGGGAACCGTGAGATGGCGCTCAAGGGTTTCGCCGCAGCGGTCACAGAATGTCCTGTAACTAACCTGTACCTCTCCCTCAGCCCCTATCATCCGGTTGAAGCTGGTGGCCGTTCCCTTTACCGTCACCGGGCCCGTGAAGGTCACGGTACCGATCCCGGAATCCAGCGCCTCGATCCTGTCGGTAATGTCGAACCTGATGGATGCGCCGATGTTCTTTATGATTGAAATTATGTCAAGTTTCATATTATCCCTCCCCTGGAAAAGACAAAAAAACGCTTCCCGGAAGGTCAACATGGAATATTATACTCAGATAATCAGCATATTGTCAACACCGGATTGCGCCGATTATAGCTTCCCGGCGATAATGCCGCAGCGCGCGGCATGCGGCCGCGTCCGGCGCGGATTGCCGTGTCCCGGCGCACGGTAAGCGGTAATGCCAAGACACGCCGTATCTATTAGTGCCCTGTCGCGGCTGCCCGGAAAGGTTTACAACTCCAGGATCAGGTTCGCGTAGAATTCGACGGCCTTTACAAGAGTCTTTACGGGTATCCTCTCGTTGTTCCCGTGGATCATGTCCCTTTGCTCCTTGGAAAGGGCCATCGGCGAGAACCTGTACACGTTGTCGCTTATCCGGCAGAAATGCCTCGAGTCGCTGCAGCCGAGCATAAGGTACGGCGACACCACGACATCGGGCCATATGGCCTTTATGGTCCTCTTAAGCTTCTCCCATTCCTCGCAGTGAGTATTCGAGAACTTCGACGGGTTCATGCCCAGCACAACGTCAATTTGGATCTCTTCATCCCCGGCAATCCGCGCGAGCCTTTCCTTTACCGAGTCCACGGTATCCTCGCCCAGCAGGCGGAGGTTTGCCCCGAACCTTGCCTTCGGCGGAAGGACATTGAAGGCCTCGCTTCCTTCCATCATCGTTATGGCACAGGTGGTGTGCATCAGGGCGTACATCTCGTTGCCGGAGATCCTGCTTGCCAGCTTCAATAGGGGCCTGAAAAGCCAGAGGTTCGCGAACACGACACGGAAAGCGAATCCGGAGTGTCGGCCCAGGGTATCGAACATCTCCCGGACGGGCTCTGCGAGCTGGAACCTGAACGGGCGCTTCTCGATCCTGACCATCGCCCTGGCAAGCCTTCCCGCAATTGTATGCCTCGGCGGCGTAGACGAATGCCCTCCCTGGCTATGCATCGTGAACGTTACGTTCATCATTCCCTTCTCGGCCGTGCCGACAAGTGCGCAGGGCTTATCCACGCCCGGGAATACCTTTTCCACGATGGCCCCGCCCTCGTCGAGCACCATGGCGGGTTTTATCCCCCTTCTTTCCAGTTCCGACACGATGGCCGGGCAGCTCTCCCCGCCGATCTCCTCATCCCCTGCGAACGAGAACCAGATATCTTGCTTCGGCACGAAGCCCTGCCGGATCAGGTATTCGGCTGCTTCCATGATGCCGCACAGGGTGCTCTTCGTGTCGAGGGTTCCCCTTCCCCATATCTCGCCGTTCTCGATTATTCCTTCGAATGCGGGTTTATCCCAGCCTTTTTCATCCGCCGGGACAACGTCGTAATGGGCCATGAGCACCGTAGGCTTCTCTGACGACTCGCCCTTCCAGTGATACAGCAGGCCCGTTTTCCCGATCCGCTCGACGCTGCAGCGTTCATGCACGAGCGGGAACCTCTCGGCAAGCAGCTTCCTGAACTTCTCGAACTCCCCGGTGTCTATCTTGCTTTCGTCGATGTTCGATACGGTCCTGCACCTTATCATCTCTGCCAGGTCGTTTGCAATCCTGTCCTCATCCAGCGAAATCTCGCGCTTTTCGGCGACAGGCTCGGGCAGTGGCTTGAACATCGCCGCACGGACCAGCACTATGACAGCCAGTGTAACTAATAAAACCAGCACGAAACCAACAGCATACGCCATATGCAACACCCCTTGCACGGCTTAAATGATGTTCTTTTTATAAAGCAGCCTTGCTACCGATATGGATATGATCGCGCCTACGGGAACCAGGACGCCCACCGAGCCCGAAAGGGACGGAACGGCCATGAAAAGCGCGGCCATGAACAGCACGGGCGCTATGGCCAGCTTCCAGTTCTTGCTTATGTAGACCACTCCCAGGGCCCCGAACAGCGCGGGAAGTATGTTGTCGAAGGCAAGCTTCAGCGCGGGAGAATTCAGGATCGGAGTCAGGGTACCCAGGAGGATCACCCCGGCGGCTATTATCAGCGTAGTAACGATCGACGAGGTTGCCACAGCGATCGTGGACACGACCTCCCCTTCCTCGGTGCTGACCTTTACATCGTTTATCTCCATGGCGTTGATCGCGCAGGGAACCTTCAGGTTGGTCAGGTTTCCGGTCACGAAGGCAAGGTATGTTCCCCCGGTGCCAAGCATCGGCGTGAAGGTTATAACCTCGATGGCGCCGACAGTCCAGAATATCGGCGCGACGCCCAGGAGTCCCTTGAACACCGAAACGAATGGCGGCCACGCGTTGTAATACACGCATACCGAAACGGGAACCAGGAGGAAAACCGCCGCCGCGATCCATATCCAGAGTTTTCCGTAATAATGGGTTTTATCTTCATACGACTTTACTGCCATCCCCTGCAACCCCCTTTACCCGATCACCGGCGTTATGACGGCCGCAAAGGCCATGGCGCCCAGCATGCAAATGGGCAGCGCGTAATCCTGCAGCCACTTTACCTTGAACACCTTTATAAGGACGCCGCACACCGCCATGAGAAACGCCGAAAACAGCATGACGAACACGGGAATCCAGCCGGCGAGTCCCTTCCTGATGCTTGAGAAAACCATTCCCATGAACGCAGATATCATGCCCAGGAACATCGCGTTGATGAGCAGTTCGCCCCACTTGCTGTCCTTGTTCCTGACGGATATGAGCCCGCCCTGTATTCGCCTTATAAGTATGGGAACGAGGATCGTGCTGGGCAGGATCCCGAGGGTCATCACCCACGCGATTGCCGAGTAAACGGCCGGGTCCGTGATGGTTTCCGAGACCGGCGCCCCAAGGGCCGACGCTGCGGAGGTAGCGGCCGGAAGCTCGTATGTAATGGCTCCTATCACGCTGAGCCTTATCCATGGAAGCGGAAGGCCCAGGAATTTCGATAAGGTCAGCACTCCGAGCAGTATCGAGACGGCCGGCGCGATCGTGAATATCGCGGAAGAGGTTATGGTGTTCCTAAGCTTTTTCGCGTCCATCCCTATCTCCTTTCCCCGCCTGTAGGCCCGTACCAGGAAGAACAGGGATTGGGCAAGGATAAAAATGATGATGATGATTGCAATAAGGAACAAAAACGTGCTGTTCGGGTTGAAGTTCATGCCGCTTGCCTCCTGTCCGTCGATTTTTCTTAAGTTAACTATAACCTTTTAGCCGGCCTATTTCAGTTTAAATCTGCCTTCCGGCACCGTGCGGGAATACGGGCTCTTAGGTATCGCAGCCCGCGGAAGACCGGCTCCCTGGTCCCAGGGGTTCCGGTTGCGGGATTACAGGCTTTCTAGCGCCGGGGCACGAAAAAGGCGCCCGGGCTAATTGCCCGAACGCCTTGAATTACCGGTTCTATAATAAATGTTGGGGTGCCGAAGGGAAATAACTTCGGTGCTCCGACATTTTTTTGTAAATAAAGAGAGCATGGAGATGAAATCTCGAGTAAAATGGAGTTGCCAAACCTACCCA
>Ga0134100_1000775_pt1 | contig 34601 bp, 26 predicted proteins | sample 11_taG_2_FD_94444 | JGI IMG/M metagenome (GOLD analysis project Ga0134100, IMG submission 94444) | Switchgrass degrading microbial communities from high solid loading bioreactors in New Hampshire, USA - 11_42_5_180_A3 metaG | ecosystem: Engineered > Bioreactor > Semi-continuous > Anaerobic >...
ACTAAGTGCAACCGAAAATTTGTAAGACTAAATGAGACTGTTTTTCTATTAAGGGGTCTTATTTACTTTGACAATTAACTAAAAAATAAAATGTAACTCAAAAATTTTAGTATATATATTGACAAACAATTCTAATAAAACTATAATATAAGTAATCGTTTACGTAAACGTTTAAGCCTACGTAATATCCAGGTTGAAATTAAAAATTACTGTTTTGTAGACGATTATCTGATAAATTAGGAGCTATGTACGATGAGGGTTAATATTAAGCAAGTTGCTGAAGCGGCAAAGGTATCAACCGCCACAGTATCTCATGTAATTAACAATACTCGCTATGTATCTGAAGAAACTAGAAATAGGGTTCTTGCAGCTCTTAAAGAACTTAATTACCGTCCAAGTAACATAGCAAGAAGTTTACGTACACAAGAAACGAAGACTATTGGCTTGCTTATGCCTATCATGGTTTATAGTTCTTTCGACTATTACTTTATGAAAGTAGGACACGGCGTACATTCAACATTGAAAGAACACGGTTATAGCGTTATCTTAGGTAGTTCTGGAAACACAAAAGAATGTGAGATTGAACAAATTGAATCCTTTATGACTCAACAAATTGACGGACTTATCATACTCCCAACAGAAAGTGACAGTGATTATCTGAGTAGTACACTAAAAGGTAATTTACCTGTTGTATTTATTGACCGTAGGGCAAAAGGTTGCAAAGGCGATTGTGTATTGGCTGATAACCTTCAGGGTTCTTATGATGCTGTTACCGCCCTTATTAATAAAGGACACAGAAAGATTGGTTTTATTACAAATAATTTAAAAGCCACTACTATTGAAGAAAGGATAGCAGGTTATAAAAAAGCATTAACCGACCATGGAATCAAAGTAGATGAATCATTTATGAGATTTGGTGATTATACTTACGAAACAGGCTACATGCTTATGAAAGACCTGTTGGAGAAAGAAAAAGAAATAACCGCTGTTTTTATAGCTGATAACCTGCTTACCATGGGGGCACTGGAGTATTTGTATGAAATTAATAAGAAAATTCCTGAAGAAATAGCGATTATTAGCTTTGATGATTTTGAATGGGAGAGAATTATTACACCACCGCTTTCCGTTGTAAAACAGCCACCTTTTGAAATTGGGCAAAAAGCAGCAGAAGTGCTGTTGGAAAGGTTAAATAATCCAGATAAGCCATATACTGAATATCGTCTTCCGACTGAACTAGTTATCCGAAAATCATTCTAATAGCGAAAAATACTAGTATAGAATGTTGTGTTTATATAAATCACATAATATTTCTTGCTAAAATGACAAAGTTAACTAGTAATTCAAGTATATCAGCAATTCGGAAGTGTACAATGGTGTTGGGGGTGGTAAGGTCAATATCCATACTCAAAATAGCATTTTAATTCCCAGGTTAGTAATAATGCTTGAGGTATTACTAATATACCAGGATATGTACCTTTATCGTCTCAAATCACTATAAAATTCTGTTGCTATCTCAAGTAGTGTATTGACTTCTGTATTATTTCGTCTCTTTTTGACCTAAATTGTGCAAAAATCGTCTGGCTATGGTTTTACCTCGTGTTTTGTTTTAAAAATAAATAATGAAAACAAATTTTAAACTTGCAATATACAACATAGATGTTTTATCCTTATACAAGCAGGTCTAATTAGGCCTTACTGGCAGATGTTAAGTTGCAACATAAATGTTAATATTTATTAATCATTTTTAAGGAGGTAAGTATTATGACTTCTCGTGAAAGAGTGAGAATGGCTTTAAGACATCAGGAACCTGATAAAGTGCCAATTGACTTTGGTGGTATGAGGTCTACCGGAATTAGTGCAATGGCTTATAACAAATTAAAAGAGTATCTTGGGATAAAAGGTGGAGTGACAAAGCTGTATGATGTCCAACAGCAATTGGCAGAGCCTGAACTTGACATAGTTGAACTGATGGGTGGCGATGTTGTTCAGTTGCACAGACTTGAACCTTCTTTTGGAATTAAGATTGATAGATGGAAGCCTGGTAAGTTGCCTGATGGATCTGATTGCATAGAACCTTACGATCTTAATCCCATTGTTAACGAAAATGGCGGTCTGGATATAAAAGTAGGAGATGTTGTCTTTGCAAGGATGCCTAAAGGTGGATATTACTACGATGTGGTATACCATGCATGCGAGAATGTCGAAACAAAGGAAGAATTAGATAAACTGCCTGTACCTGTTATTACTGACGAGGAGTTGGAATACCTCAGAAAAGAAGCAAAGAGGCTCTATGAAACAACCGATAAAGCTATACTTGGCGCTTTCGGTGGAAACATTTTTGAAATGGGACAGGTCGAATGGGGCTATGAAAAATATTTTAGCATGCTTGCTCTGGAACCTGAATTGATGCACTACTATCATCAGAGACTTGCTGATGCATGGTTGGTAGCTTTGGAAAGATATTTGGGTGCTGTAGGAGAATATATAGACGTAATCCAGTTTGGCGATGACCTTGGAACACAGCTGAATTCTCAGATTTCAGTAGATATGTACAGAGAAATGATTAAACCTTATCACAAAGTCCAATATCAATATGTAAGGAAGAATTATCCTAATGTAAAGGTATTCTTGCATTGCTGCGGAGCCATTTATAACCTGATACCTGATCTTATAGATGCAGGTGTTGAAGTACTCAATCCTGTTCAGCTTTCCGCCAAAGGAATGGATCCCGTACGATTAAAGCAAGAGTTTGGCAAAGATCTGACATTCTGGGGTGCCGGCTGCAATACACAGACAACGGCTACTTTTGGAACTGTTGAAGAAGTTGCAGCTGAAGTTGAAAAATATATGAAGATTTTTGCGCCAGGTGGTGGTTTCGTATTTACACAGATACACAATATTCAAGTGAATGTACCCCCTGAAAATGTAGTAGCAATTTATGAAACCGCCAAGAAATTCAGAAACTATCCGGTAGTTTAATTACCAGTAGTTTAGCTATTAGTAGTTTAATCTTTAGTAGTTTGATCATTAATAATTTAACCATTAGTAATTTGACTATTAATAATTTGACTATTAATAAATTGATCATTAGTAGTATAACCATCAGTAGTCTGACCGCTCAGTATTTTAACTGTCCAATTGTTTAACAGTCTAATTTGTTTAACAGTCTAATTTGTTTAACTGTCCAATAGTCTAAAAATGTTTTTAACAAGTTGATATAGTTGATAAGTTGAAATAAAAATTATTTCAACTTAAGACTATATCAGCTTGTAAAAAATCGTATTTTCATATTTAATATTAGGAGGTATGGCTATGGCAAAGAAGGTCCTAGCAATTCTACTACTCATGTCTTTAATCCTAAGTGTTGCAGTAGGTTGTGCTCAGAAGGAAACAAATCAGACGACAAATGAGACATCGAAAACAGACGAAACTCCAAAAACAGACAATACTCAAATGTCAAACGAAACAGAACAAAGTTCAGACAAAAAAATTAAGATCGGTTATGTTTGCAACTTCATGAGCGCCGAATGGTATCAGAACGTTATTAAAGGTGCAAAACAAAAAGCTGCACAAATCGGCGTAGATATCGAAGTGGCAGATGCCAACAACGACAGTGCACAGCAGGTATCTTTTGCAGAAAATCTTATGGCTCAGGGCATAGATGTACTTGCACTGACACCTGTCGATGCAAAAACTTTAAAGCCTGTTATTGAATCAGCAAAAGCAAAGGGTATAGCAGTAGTAACTGAAACAAATCCAGTAGGCGGTGAGGCTACTACAGTTGGTGCTGATAACAAAGCTGCAGGAAAAATGGCTGGTTTATGGATGGGTGAATATGCGAAGAAAAACAATATGGAACTTAAATTGCTCATAGTTGGATTCCCTAACTTTGAAGACTGCCGGCTCAGAGTTGAAGGATTCAAAGAAGGCCTTGAAGAATCCGGGACAAAATACACTATTAAGCAGGAAGTAGACTCACAAGGTCTGAAGGAAAAAGCTCTTGCAGTATCTACGGATGCTTTGACAGCAAATCCTGATGTAAATGCTATATTCGGAATTAATGATGACTCTACACAGGGTGCTATTCAAGCCTACAAATCATCAGGGTTGGATATGAATAAACTGGTAGCAGTAGGTTTTGGACTTGAAGGATCAGTTGGACGTGAAGCACTTCTCAATAATACTCCTGTAAAAGCTGAGCTTGCTATGTTCCCGGAATATGTCGGTGCTTTACTCGTTGAGTCTGCAGTAAAAGCATATAATGGCGGGCAACTTCCTGAGCGTGTGGTAACGCCGACAGTTATGATTACCCCCGATACATATAAAGACTTCTACAAGCAGGAAGGCAACGACTGGATATTAGACTTTAGTGTAGTGGAAGCAGTCAGATAAATTCAAGGAGTACTAATGATAAAAGGTTTGGAAATTGTTTAATACCAGTTCTCCAAACCTTTTATCAAAAATTTGTTAAAATGCACTTTCAGCCTGAGACAATTTTAGAAAGGTAGGCTTAATCTATGGAAAAATCGAGTAAAGGACATTTTTTAAAGTCTATAACAAGGTTTGAACAGGCTGCTCTTGTTATAGCATTGATTGCAATATGTATTGTATTCAGCATTCTATCTGGCAATTTTTTAACTGCCATTAATATTACAAATGTATTAAGACAAGTATCTCTGATGGTTATAGCAGGTATAGGTATGGTATTGCTGTTGCTTTTAGGCGAAATTGATATAAGCGTTGGATCCTTGCAAGCTGCTGTAGGAATTACATCAGTTACTGTACTTAATGTTACCGGAAGTATTATATTGGCTCTGCTAGCAGCAATTATTACCGGAGTTTTGACAGGGCTTTTAAATGGCATAATTGTAACAAAGGGAGGAGTTAATTCCTTTATAGCAACTTTGGGTACAATGGCCATTATAAGGGGAATTGCAATGGTTGTAACAAAAGCAGTGTCTATTCCGGTAAGAGTGCCTAAATTTGCGGAAATTGGCGCAGGGCAACTCTTAGGGATACCTGTACCGATAATAATCAGCACAGTACTTGTTGCCTTGTTCTATTTTATATTAAACCATACAATCTTCGGCAGACAAATTTATGCTATCGGTGGAAACAGTGAAGCCGCAAAACTTGCAGGCCTTCCCGTTCAAAAAATAAAGCTTCAGGTGTTTGTACTGGCTGGCATTCTATTTGCACTCAGTGCATTTATACTTGCTTCCAGACTGGATGCTGGCCAGCCTATAGCCGGTCAGGGTTTTGAAATGCAGGTTATAGCTGCCGTTATTCTGGGAGGCGTAAGTATGTCCGGAGGTAACGGAACACTTACAGGTGCTCTTTTAGGCATGCTCATACTTGGAGTTATACAAAATGGGTTGGTTTTGCTCAACGTTTCGTCTTTTTATCATGATATAGTTCGCGGCGGAGTCATCATATTAGCAGTATATCTTGATGAAAGACGCAAGAAAAATGCTGCAAAACAGCTTCTGAGATTAAGCAATAAGTAAAGGGGGGATAGCCTGATGGAAGGGGAATTTTTACTTGAAGTAAAAGGAGTGCACAAGCACTTTCCAGGTGTTCATGCACTGAATGGTGTAAATTTCCAACTAAAAAAGGGTGAGGTGCACGCCTTAGTAGGAGAAAACGGTGCAGGTAAATCCACATTAATAAAAATACTATCCGGCGTTCATAACATTGATGAAGGAGAATATCTTATTGAAGGCAAACCTGCGAATATCAGGACTCCTCACGAAGCTATTGAAAAAGGTATCAGTGTTATATACCAGGAATTAATGCTAATACCCCACATGTCGATTGCTGAAAACATATTTTTTTCGCACCTTCCGAACACCAGAGGCAAAGTTAATTGGAAGGAAGTATATGAGAAAACCAGAGAATTGATGTCCTACGTAGGACTGGACGAAAACCCACGTATGAAAGTAGGCTACCTTCCTGTTGCTAAACAGCAGCTAGTCGAAATAATAAAGGCCTTATCTGCTAATGCAAAAATAATTATAATGGATGAACCTACTTCTGCACTTAGTAATAAAGAGATAGAAAATTTATGCCGTATTATAAAAGAACTTAAAAGTAAAGGAATAGGAATCATTTATATATCACATAAATTAGATGAGATTCTCGAACTGTCTGACAGAATAACAGTATTAAGAGACGGACAGTATATAGGCACTTTAGATACTGCTGAGGTGACTCATGATAAGCTAGTGTCAATGATGGTAGGCCGTGAATTAAAGGATATGTATCCCAGACAGGCCTGTACGCCAGGAGATGTTGTTCTGGAAGTGAAGGGACTCACAACTGAAAAGGTATATGATGTCTCCTTTGATGTCCGGGCAGGAGAAATAGTAGGATTCTCCGGATTAATGGGTGCCGGACGAACAGAACTTGCTCGGGCAATTATAGGTGCAGATACAAGAAAAAGCGGGCAGGTAATCATAGATGGCAAGGCTGTTCCTGCTGACGCAACAGATAAAGCACTGGAAATGGGTATTGGATATGTACCTGAAGACAGAAAAAACCACGGAATTTTTGCTCAATGCTGTGTAAGAAAAAATATGACAATATCTGCTCTCAGACAATTTAAAAACAAAATAAAGATAAACCGCTCAAATGAAACACTATCAGTGAATAAAATGGTTGATGACCTGCATATAAAAACTCCAAGCATTGAACAGCTGATATCAAAGCTTAGTGGCGGAAATCAGCAAAAGGTTATACTTGCACGTTTTCTTATGATGAATGGCATTAAAGTGCTTATTATTGACGAGCCAACCAGAGGTATAGATGTTGGTGCAAAAGCGGAGATCTATAATATTTTGGACCAGTTGACACATCAGGGACTTGCTGTTGTTATGATATCATCTGAGATGCCTGAAATTCTGAGCATGTGTGACAGAATTTATGTAATGAAAAAGGGTAGGATCACAGCAGAATTCAAGCGTGGAGAAGCAACTCAGGAAAAACTTCTTAGCAATGCAATTTAACGCTTTCATAAACACGCATTATTATTAAAAAGGGGTGTATTTAAATTGAAGCTAAAACTTGAACAGACGCAGAAATGGTTGAATGAAGCTCAGATGCTTTTAAAGAATTTGTCATCGTGCGGACAGCCAGGTGTTTGCACTTTCAAGCAAGGAGACATTGAAGGGTGCGAAAGAGCCGATTACGATGACAGTGACTGGAAAAGGGTTATGGGAAAGGGGGTACCTATACCAGGAATATCTACTGATTCAGTTGCTGTAGAAAGTAAAAAGGAAGAAGATCTGGAACTTTGCGACTGGTCAATGTACGACGGACCGGCTGCAATGAGAAAAAAACTGGTAGTACCGGAATATATAGAAGGTTTGTCCACAAAAGGTACAAAAGTTTATATTACACTTACGATGCTTGCTCCATTAGACATCTATATTGATGGAACAAAAGTGGCAAGTTATAAATACTGGGGAGACTCCAGAAATTGTGAGCTGGTTGTAACAGAAGAACATAAGCCAGGTAAAGATTATGTTATCGTATTCAGGACCCCACAAAATGATGGTGATGCTCATCTTGGAGTATATATCAACTATAGAGTAGTTGAAGATGCTATGCTGGATCTGGCAACTGCTATTGAACAGATTAAATTTGCCAATGAATTATATATAAGAAACCCTGAGCCTGTTCTTAAGAAAGCGCTTTCGGATCTGGATGCCCTATTGGCTACTGATTGTATTACAACCCGTAATTGGACTGCCATTAATGATGTAATCGCGAAAATAGATGAGATACTTAAGCCCTTTGAACCCTATGCGAAAGAGTACAAAGTACATCTTATAGCACATGCTCACATCGATATGAACTGGCTATGGGATATGGAAGATACCATTGATATATGTCAAAGAGATTTTAAAACTGTATGTGATATTTTGGATGAGAACCCAGACATGCGTTTTTCCCAGAGCCAGGCTACGGTTTATGACATTGTAAAGAAACACAATCCGGAACTATTCGAGAGAGTAAAGAAAAAAATAGCTGAAGGACAATGGGATATAACAGCAACCACATGGACAGAACATGACCTCAATATGTCAGGTGGTGAAATATTTGCAAGGCATGCCCTGTTAACATCTAAATATGTAAGAGAGGAATTGCAGGGAAAACTTTCCGAAGTGTGTTGGGAACCTGACACTTTCGGTCATCCTGCTTCAACACCAAACATTCTTTCAAAAATGGGTGTAAAGTATTATTATCATTTCCGTAAAGGCCAGAAATACCCACTATACTGGTGGGAAGGTACAGATGGCTCAAGAGTGCTTGACTTCTGCTTTGGCCCGTACAATAATGCATTGAGGCCTGTCAACATAATGCCTGCAGTTATGGAATTTCTTAAGTTATACGGAATGAAGACGTCAATGTTTGTTTATGGAGTTGGAGACCACGGTGGCGGTCCAACAAGGGAGGATGTCCGCGTTAAGAGATATCTCGATAAGAAACCGGCTTTGCCTGAAATGGTGTTTAGTACAACTCACAGTTTTTATGAGGCAGCCCTGCAAGAAAAAACTGATTATCCTGTATATAAAGGAGAACAGAATTTCATATTCGAAGGTTGCTACACCACAAAAACTAAGATTAAGAAACTTTTGAGGCATGGAGAGGCAAGACTGCTGGATGCAGAGGCTGCAATGGCTTATGCTAAAGCTTTTGGCAATGACGTGAGCAAAAATAATGAAGAAGCGATGGAAGCGTGGAAGAAAGTAGCATTTAATGGCTTCCATGATATTTCCTGCGGCTGTAATATTCATGCCGGGGATGCATATGACTATAAGATTGGTGAAGAAGCTGTAAATACAGGTAAAGCAATATCATCCAGGATTCTGATTGATATGGTAAAGGACATATCTGACAACAGGACATTAACAGTGTTTAACCAATTAGGTTTTGAACGCGATGATTTAGTAGAAGTAGAGCTGCCTGAAGGTGTTTCAGGAAATTGCCTGATAGATGAAGACGGAAGCTGCATACCTGCTCAAACAGTTGGCAATAAACTCGTATTTATAGCTAAATCCCTGCCTGCTTTAGGATTCAAGAAATATAAACTTGAGACTAAAGACAGCTGCTGTCACGATAATGATGTGAAAGCCAAAATGGCATATGGTGTAGCTGATGGAAGTGTTTGCTCACTGGAAAGTGACCGTTATAAACTCGAAGTATCATCACGCACAGGTACAATAGTTACTCTTTACAACAAAGTGGAAAAACGGGATGTACTGAAGAGACTTAGAGGCGAGCCTGAAGTAATATATGCCTTCAAGGCTGAGAAGAGCAGTAATCTGCTGCAGATGTTCTACGAAGAACCTCATATAATGTCAGCATGGTTTATAGGAAACAAATTCGAGATGAAAAATCTCATACAGACCCCAAGGATTGAGTTGGTGGACTGCGGTCCGGTAAAGGCAACACTTAAAATATCAAGAAAATATAACGAAACAACAATAGACCAGTTTATAACAGTATATAACGGTTTTGACCGTGTTGATTTTGCTATTGACATAGACTGGCAGGAAAGAGGCTACTATAAGGAATCAATACCATACCTCCGCGTGGGATTTACTACAGCACTGGAAACGCCTGTATATACTTATGAGACTCCCATGGGTTGGATTGACAGGGAACAACAAGGCGTAGATTTGCCATCATTAAGGTTTGTAAACCTTTATGAGAACGGAAGAGGCGTAAGTTTATACAACGATTGTAAATTTGGATTTTCAGTAGAAGGGGGCAGTGTATATATGGCGCTTGTAAGAGGTTCTTATTCTCCTGATGCGATGCCTGACTGCGGCCCGATCAGTGCAAAGTATGCCTTAAGACCATATAGCGGAGAAAAAGACATGCCGGGTGTTGTACGAGGGGCAGCTGCCTTCAATCACCCATTACTGGCTGTATGGGGAGAATTCGATGCGGGCAGTTCAGGTAAAACCGGTGGGCTGATTCACGTATCCGAACCTAATGTAGTTGTGACTGCTGTCAAGCCTTCTGCAGACAATGAAGGAATAATAGTAAGGCTTGTTGAATATGCAGGGATTGATACTAATGTGACTGTAACACTGGATGGAGAATATACAAGCATAATGGAAGTTGATCTCAAGGAAGATCCCAGAAGATTACTTGAAACTGATTCTAACAGTGTAAATATTACAATCAGACCATTTGAAAATGTAACATTGTTGTTCAAGTAAACAATAAGCCTTACTGAACACCACTTATAGCATTAAATATCTTAGTGCTATGGGTGGTTTTTCTATTTTTAAGTATGGTATATTATATCTATATATTAAAAATAACTTGTTATGCTGTCTCATTATCCGGCACAACAAGTTAAATTAACCTTATTCGTTTATTAGATATTCGCATATTAGAAAGGATAGTTTTATGGGAAAAACATTGGTTTTAGCTGAAAAGCCATCAGTAGCAAGAGATATAGCCAGAGTGCTCAAGTGCAATCAAAAAGGAAACGGGTGCCTTATTGGGTCGAAATATATTGTGACCTGGGCTTTGGGACATCTGGTGACATTGGCTGATCCTGAAGTTTATGATAAAAAGTATAAGACGTGGAGGCTTGAAGACCTGCCAATGCTGCCGAAAAAAATGGAGCTTGTTGTTATAAGGCAGACAGCAAAACAGTTTAATATTGTAAAAAACCTGATGAGGCAGGATAATGTAGATGAGCTTGTCATTGCCACTGATGCCGGAAGGGAAGGGGAACTTGTAGCAAGGTGGATTATTGAAAAAGCAGGTTTCAGAAAACCTATAAAACGTCTGTGGATTTCTTCACAGACTGACAAAGCAGTTAAAGAGGGCTTTGAAAACCTCAAACCCGGTTCACAATATAATAACCTGTACATGTCTGCACAGAGCAGAGCTGAGGCAGACTGGCTTGTAGGCCTTAATGTGACAAGGGCATTAACGTGCAAATATAATGTACAGCTTTCAGCAGGAAGAGTTCAGACTCCCACACTGGCAATGATTGTACAAAGAGAGGAAGAAATAAGAAAGTTTGTTCCAAAGGATTATTGGACAATAAATGCAAAATCCAATGGTTTCACAGTCCAGTGGCAAGACAGAAAATCAGGGAATAACAGAATATTTGACAGAAACCGTGCTGAGGAAATTGTGTCAAAGTTAAAAGGGCAGACAGGTCAGATTGTTGATGTCCAAAAGGAACATAAAAAAGAGCTTCCTCCGTTGCTATACGATCTCACAGAGCTACAGAGAGATGCAAACCGCAGGTATGGGTATTCTGCAAAGAAAACCCTTTCTATAATGCAGAAACTCTATGAGACTCATAAACTTGTTACGTATCCGAGGACAGATTCAAGGTATATTACCGATGACATTGTGCCAACCCTTGGGGAACGCCTGAAAAGTATAGCAGTCGGTCCCTATTCGGAACATGCACGCCGTATTCTCAGAAATGAAATAAAAACGTCAAAAAGATTTGTAGACAACAGCAAAGTTACCGACCACCACGCAATAATACCAACAGAACAATATGTGGATTTGGGCTCTCTCGATTCTGACGAGAGAAATGTTTATGATTTGATTATAAAAAGGTTCCTGGCTGTACTCAGTGAGCCCTTTGAGTATGAGCAGATAACTGTAAAGGTTGATGTGAAAGGTGAATTATTCCATGCCAAAGGTAAAATTGTCAGGTCAGCAGGATGGAAATCTGTTTACGGTGACTTTGGCAAAATGAGTGATGAAGATGAAGAAGAGGAGCAGGAACAGGTATTGCCTGAGGTTAAAAAAGGCCAGATGGTAAAATTGATTTCTGTAAATGCAGTAAACGGAAAAACAAAGCCACCGGCAAGGTATACAGAGGCTACCTTACTCTCAGCAATGGAGCACCCAGGCAAATTTGTCGAAGACAAAAGCCTTAGAGAGGCCCTTGAGACGGCAAGTGGTCTTGGTACACCTGCAACCAGAGCTGATATTATAGAAAAGCTTTTTGATTCCTTTTATGTAGAGAGACGGGGAAAGGAAATTGTACCCACTTCAAAAGGGATACAGTTGATCAACCTGGTACCTCCTGATTTGAAATCACCTGAACTTACTGCAAAATGGGAACAGCAGCTTCAACTAATCAGCAAAGGCAGATCGAATGCAAGCAGTTTCATAAAAGAGATGAGAGATTACGCATCAAAGCTTGTTTCCAGTGTGATTGCCAGTAATGAATCTTACAGGCATGATAATCTTACAAGGGAAAAATGCCCCGAATGTGGTAAGTATCTTCTGGAAGTTAACAGTAAGGATGGAAAGCTGCTTGTTTGCCAGGACCGCGAATGCGGCTATCGCAAGAGAATATCACAGATATCCAATGTAAAGTGTCCTGAATGTCACAAAAGGATGGAAATCAGAGGTGAAGGCGAAAACAAAGCTTTTTACTGTGTATGTGGCTACAGGGAAAGACTTTCAGATTTTGAAAAAAGAAAGAGCGAGCAGGTTAATAAAAAGGATGTCATTAAATATATGAAACAACAGGAGGATGTCGCAATAAATTCTGCACTTGCAGACGCATTGGCGAAGTGGAAAAAGAGTTAATTATAAAGAGGCTGAAAGCCAGGGGACGGTTCTGTGTCTGATACAGACACAGAACCGTCCCCTGGCCTGTGTTTGGCTTGTGTTTTTAAAATTAAAAAAATTTGAGATTTTTTGAAGGGATTTTATATTTTATATCGTCTATTATTAATGAGAGAGGGGGGATGTGGTCCTTGCAAGATGAAAAAGAAGTTATCAATAGAATATTATCAGGAGATACGGAAAGTTTCAGATATATAGTTGATGAATATAAGGACCTTGTTTTTTCAATTTGCCTTAATATGACAAGAGATTGGTTTGAAGCAGAAAACCTTACTCAGGAAATATTTTTAAAGGTATATAACTCCCTGCCCTCATACAGGTTTATGGGATTTAAAACGTGGATTTCAAAAATAGCAGTCAATAAATGCATTGACAATAAGAGGCGGTTGGCTAAAAGACTTGAGGAACCTACATCTCCCGATGATATGCCAGAGTTCTGCATTGAAGGTGAAAGTCTGGTTGAAGAGCATCTTATACAAGAGGAAGAAAAAGAGACAATTATTAAGTTATGTGATAGTTTACCGCAAATATACAGTTCTGTGGTAAAGGAGTACTTTATTCATTCAAAAAGCATACGAAAAATTGCTACAGAGGAGGGGTTGAATGAGAAAACCGTTGAGACAAGACTTTACAGAGCTGTAAAAATGCTTTCAAGCAAGTGGAAGGAGGTACAAAATGAGGCATTATAGCATCAGCAGATGGAAAGATTATGCTAATGGCATTACAACCGGTCTCGAAAAGGTTTTAATGGAGGAACATCTTGCACATTGCAGCGAGTGCCTGGAAATGTATTTGGAGGCACTTGAAAGTTCAGACTTATTGCGTCCTGCACCTGAAGAAATAACCGACCGGATTATGGCTGCTGTCAGCATGACAGAATCCTATCAGAACAATTGCAAGAAGGACTGTAATAAAGTTAAGAAAAGAAAAATAAGGGACATTTCAAGATTTGCTGTTGCTGCTTCAATAGCATTGATACTATGGCAATTTGGAGTATTTGGACAACTGAGCATGAAGGTGTCAGAAGTTGACGAATTGCTTTTAAGCAGGCGGGAGCCTGAAATAGTTTTAACCAGCGGTTTTGGCGATAAGATGATAAACCGGTTAAATAGTTTTTTTGATACAATTTCTGAAAAAGGAGATGTTATGTTTAATGAAAAGAAAAAGTAGGTTTTGGACATATGTTTTTGCATTCATACCCGGAGCCGGACAGATGTATCTGGGATTTCTGAAATTCGGAGTTTCTATAATGCTGTCATTTTTCCTGGTGATATTTGCGGCAGATTTTTTCAGAGTTTCCCTTGTAATTGCACTGCTCCCGGTAATATGGTGTTATAGCTTTTTTGACACTATTAATAAAGCCGGACTAACAGATGAGGAATTTGAAAGCATCAAAGATAAAAGCCTGTTTGAAGGTATATTTTCGGGGAATCTTCATTCAATGACAGGCAGGCATACCTGGATTGGTATATTGCTAATAGTTCTTGGAGCATTCTTGCTTATGGATAAGATTATACTTAATGAACTTGACAGGATAGGCTTTATTAACAGATATGTTGTAAGCGACCATATTAGGACAATTATCATTGCAGGTGCAATTATTTGGCTTGGTGTAAAAATGATTTCGGGAAAAAAGGAAGAATGATAGCGAAGGAGGACATATAATGAGGTGTTGGCGTGCAGGATCAATTACTTTGGGATTAGCACTATTGACCTTTGGAATAACTATGCTCATTAGCAATTTTTTCGGTGCCTATACTATTCTGGACATCGTACGGTGGTGGCCGGTTCTGCTTATAGTACTTGGCTGTGAGGTACTTGCATCACTGTTTCTGTCAGATGAAAAGCCATTAAAGGTCAAATTTGACGGAGGAAGCATATTCCTTATAGCTGTGATTCTTGCATTTTCCATGGCAGTTTCAACGGTGGGATTTATGATTGATGTTAAATATGGCAGTTTTGAGAATTTTAAAAACGAGATTCAGAATAAAAATGTTGCAATTTTTTAATATTACTAATATTCTGGTATATATGAGCTTTTTACTTTTACCTGGAGGGTTGCGTTCTGGTGGATTCTTTTGTAAGTGGGATATTTGAGCAAATAAATCAAATGCCTGTATGGGGTATATATCTTTTTCTGTTCATATCAGGATTTTTACAGGTAATATTTGCTCCATATCCCGGTGAAGTTATTCTCGTTTTTTCTGGCTATCTTGGAACTTTAGGTGAATTCAGAGGTTTATTCCTTTTCATTGCTTATTGGTCCTCAATAATTATTTGTAATTTTATTATATATGAACTGGGATTGCGCTATTGCCGGAGAATTCTGGACAGTAATATTGTGCGCAAGGCATTCCCGGAACAAAGACTTGAAAAATCAAAAATGTGGGTTCAGAAATATGGTTTTTTTGTCTACATTATTGCTATATTTATACCGGGCATGTACCTTCCAACGGTGTTCATAAGCGGTATATTAAGCTATAAACGGCATTGGGCATATTTAGGCATGGTTGTGGCTACTCTTGTACATGATATTATGCTTTACATTTCAGGGAGTGTTCTAGGAGGCAATTGGGAAAGAATAAATCAGTTCTTGTCAACCTATAAAACCATCACTATTCTTATAATTGCGGTATTTTTTGCAGCCATTGTTATTTACCGCATGGCGGCATACTTTGCAAAAAGGCAAAAATCAGAAAATATCGAACCATAATACAATAAATTCTTGTTTATATACTTGTTTATATATCAATAGTGTTTATTTAACTGAATAAAAGTATTTGTTCAACTGAATCTGCAGCTTATTTTAGCTTGCAGATTTTTCTGTAATACTGCAAACAATTAAAATTTCAATATTGGGGAATAATACTAACAAATAACTTTGGAGTTGGTATTATTGCGTAGGAATGCGGAAAAAATTTACGGTGCATTTCTTAAATATCTTAGAATTGTTGTAAATCCTTTTAAAAAATTTATAACAGTGGCAAGTTGTGAGATACACAAATCTATCAACATCCAGGCGCTTAAAATATTAAAAAATGATAAATACATTGATGCATATTATTTCTTCAGTGATTACATTAAGGAGTTGAATGAGGGCGTTACGTGGGCTGATCAGGACCTGCGGAGTATGGGGCATTTTTATAACCCTTACAGGAAAAGAGGTCTTTATGGCAACAGGGATGCATTGTCTCTCGCGGAGGAATACTATGACAAGGCACTTCGTAAATGGAAAGCCAATGACGTTGAAAAATCAATATTCTATTTGGGTGCGGCAATTCACCTGGTACAGGATATGGCTGTTCCACAGCATGCAAATATCAGACTGCTGGATAACCACAGACAATATGAAAATTTTATAAGGCGGACTTACATAAGTACCCCCAAGTTCAAGGTATACAGCGGGGGATATTATTTCATGCGCCATATAAGTGAGGCGATAACTTGTAATGCCCGCAATTCCATAAAGATATATTCAAAACTTAAGAGAATAAATGATATAGAAAAGAGGTTTTATGTTATTACAAAGTTCATTCTTCCTCTTGCCCAGAGAACAACAGCAGGTTGTTTGATGATGTTTTACAGGGACATCGGCAAAGGGCGGTAAAGGAATGCTGGTTACAGCAAAGTAGAAAGTTGGGGACAGTTCTCCACTTTACAGCATGTATTGACGACAAGCTGATAATATTGGGATAGTATATATGGTATTTGTATAATGGAAAAGTTTTTGGTAAAATTTATTTCTGTGTAACACTGTGTAATAATAGCAGTTCAATTAGCGGCAATTGTTTTAAGTTTTGCGGGATAAGTATATAGAATATATGCTTATTGAATGCATGATTATTATAGAATATTTGCTAATTGAATATATGATTGCAGAATATATTCTTATAGGATATATACTTATATAATATTTCAGAAGAACCGACGAAAGGGAGATGTATTATGCCTGCTCGGCAGAATCCTGTAACAAAAACTGTGAAAGAAGATGTAAATAAAAATAAAGCAACAGGAAGTAATCCGATTGATATTAAAGATAAAGTGGCAGGAAGTAATCAGATTAATGTCAACAACGCAAGGTTTGAAATAACTGCAGTTACTCCCGGACAGTACCCGGAAGGCGGTCTACCGGAGATTGCTTTTGTTGGACGGTCAAATGTAGGAAAATCATCAATTATAAACGCTCTGCTGAACAGAAATAAACTCGCCAGAGTGGCATCAACTCCGGGCAAGACTAGAGAGATCAATTTTTATAATATTGATAACAGACTTCGTTTTGTTGATTTACCTGGGTATGGGTATGCAAGCGTTTCAAAAGTCAAAAAGGCGTCCTGGGGAGAGGTAATAGAAACTTATTTAAACACTCGAAGTGAGCTTAAAATGCTTATTTTGCTTGTTGACATTCGCCACACTCCAACAAGCGATGATGTACTGATGCATAACTGGATACAAAATAGCACTCTTCCTTATATTGTTGTAGCAACCAAGGCTGATAAAATTTCCCGCAGCCAGCTTGCCGCAAAGCTGAAGGATATAAGGTCTACCCTTAAGGTTAGTGATAATATACAACTTATACCCTTTTCATCTATATCAAAACAGGGTAGGAATGAAATTTGGGAAAAGATCTATGAACTTAGCTTGCTAAGCTAGCATATCGATAACAAGAGCTCGGAGCTTAGCCGCTGATAAGCTCGTTGCAGAGCGAATCAATTCGCTTGTAGTAAGAATACTTCAACTGGCTCAAAAGCTCTCCACAGTGCTAACTCACTACCTGACACAACGAGTTGAATCTTTATTGACAGGTTGTTTTTGTTAAATAATACCTGCTTTTATTTTTTGCAAAAATTTTATTGTTTAGTTATATAAAATAAGTTATAATTATCGCTAACAAAGTATAATTATTACTAGGTAATATTATCTGACCATATAATATTTGCCAAGTTTTATACTGAACTGATTAAACCAGGCAAATCAAGTAAGTCCGGCAGGTAAGTCCGGCAGATTATGCACGGCAGGTGTTAATGCTTAATCATATTCGAATTGTTTGTGAAATTATACACTGAGGCTTTAGGAGGTATTAGATTTGAAAAAGGGTGTAAAGATTTCAGCAGTAGACAGCAAAAGAGTATTTCGCGGAACCGGATATTACGATACTGAGGCATTAAATGATTTGAAACAGTTGGTAAAGGAATGTGCTAAAAAGTACGGCAATGCAGTGGGTTTTAAGTTTAAGGATAAAGAAGGCAGAGTAACCGGCAGGACCTTTGCAGAGTTTGACAGGCATATTGATTGTCTTGGAACTGCTCTTATTTCACTGGGATTAAAGGATGCCCATATATCTATAATAAGTGAGAACAGGTACGAATGGGGTGTGTGTTACTACTCAATTGTAAACGGAACCGGTGTGGCGGTTCCTATGGATAAATACCTCCCACAGGCAGAAGTTGAAAACCTGATTGAAAGGGGTAAAGTTGAAGCTATATTTTACAGTCCCACATATCAGGACATGATGACTGAGATCGCAAAATCAAATAGCAGAATAAAGTATTATATATGCATGGAAGATAATGAAAATATAGATAAAAATGACCCGAGATTTATCACATTGAATAGTCTCATAATCATGGGACAGCAACTGCTGGAAGCCGGAGACAGGTCCTTTGTTGACGCTTCAATAGATAAGGATAAGATGTCAATTATTTTATTTACATCTGGTACCACAAGCATTTCTAAAGGCGTAATGCTGTCTCATTCAAACATAGTGTCTAATGTGAAAAGCATAGCCTCAACTATATATTTAGATCATAACGATGTATACTTATCGCTGCTGCCACTCCACCATACCTTTGAAAATACAATAGGGCTTGCGCTTATGGTATATAAGGGTGTTTGCATAGCATACTGTGATGGAATAAGACATGTTGTGCAAAATCTTCGTGAGTATAAGGTTTCAGTACTTATTGTGGTACCGGCCATACTGGAGGTCATGTACAAAAGGTTGAAAGAAGGTATAGAAAAGTCAGGCAAAAAGAAGTTGGTTGATACGCTTGTTAAAGTATCTGATACATTGCTTGCTGTGGGGATTGATTTAAGGAGAAAACTGTTTAAAAGCATATTTGAACAGTTTGGACCGGATCTCAGGCTTGTTGTCTCAGGAGCAGCACCCCTTGACAGAGAGGTAATTGTCGGTTTTAACAAGCTGGGTCTTAAAGTACTTGAGGGGTACGGGCTTACTGAGGCTTCACCTGTAGTTGCAGCAAACAATGACTATATAAACAAACCAGGTACGGTAGGACCCCCTTTGGCTGATGTAGAGGTTGCAATAGATAAGCCCGATGAAAACGGAATGGGTGAAATAATTGTACGTGGAGGAAATGTCATGCTGGGGTACTATGAGGATCCTGCTTCTACGGCTGAAGTGCTGGATAAAGATGGTTGGTTAAGGACCGGGGACCTTGGCATTATTGATGAAGAGGGTTGCATAAAGATAACCGGGCGCGCAAAATCCATGATTGTGCTTACAAATGGCAAAAAAGCGTTTCCAGAGGAATATGAAGTGCTTTTAAATAATATTCCGGGAATAAAGGAATCTTTTGTATGGGGAAATAAAGCTAATGACGGGGACGTCCAAGTCTGTGCAAAACTTGTTATCGACGATGAAGCATTAATTGAGAAATATGGAAACATACTGTCAAATGAAAAACTGGCTGAGATTTTTAGCGCTGCAATAAAGGAAATAAATAAAAATATACCACAATACAAGATAATCAGATATTTTATTATGACTCGTGATGAACTTGTGAAGACAACAACTCTAAAAATAAAAAGACCTGTTGAGCACGAAAGAGTGAAGGAAGCATTGAACCGTCTGGGACTGGATATGAGAAAAGCTAATGGCAAACTTGTGTGATAAGAGTAAAACCGGGATAAACTACACAAAAGAAGTATAACATGAAAACCGAAGCAACATAACATGAAAACCAAAGCAACACGACAGGGAAGAATAAATTGACGCTTTATGGTAATGTGATATAATAATCGTATTAAGATAGTTGTTTTCACTATAGTGTTATATTATAACATTATAGTGAGATTTAATTACAACTTAATAATAGGAGGACAATATGCTGAGTGAATCATGGAAAAGACTACAAAACGGAAGTGATATTCGTGGTGTTGCTTTGGAAGGTGTTGAGGGAGAAAGTGTAAATTTGACACCTGATATTGCAGGCAAGATTGCATGTGCTTTTGGAACATGGCTGTCAAATAAAAGAGGAAAAAGAGTACAGGACTTACGCATATCCGTTGGAAATGACTCAAGGCTATCGGGTCCTATGCTCAGGGAGGCTGTAATAAAAGGATTGACAGATATGGGCTGCAGAGTATCCTGCTTTAATCTTGCATCGACGCCGGCTATGTTTATGTCTACAGTAATTCCAGGCTATGAGTATGATGGCGCAATAATGCTCACTGCCAGCCATTTGCCGTTTAACAGGAACGGCCTGAAGTTTTTTACCAGGGATGGAGGACTTGAAAAACAGGATATTACTGAATTGCTGGAGATAGCACAGGAAGGAAAGTTTGCCGCATCGTCCCAAAGTGGTACTGTTGAGGAAGTTGACTTTATATCAGTGTATGCTGCAGATCTTGTTGATAAAATTCGCAGGGGTGTAAATGACAGCGATGATTACATGGAGCCTCTAAAGGGTTTCCGTATAGTAGTGGATGCGGGAAATGGTGCAGGTGGATTTTTTGCAGAAAAGGTTCTCAAGCCTTTAGGAGCTGACATATCAGGCAGCCAGTATCTTGAACCTGACGGAAGATTCCCTAATCATATACCTAATCCTGAAAACAAAGAAGCTATGGAAGCTGTCAGAAAAGCTGTTCTTGACAACAACGCCGACCTCGGCATCATATTTGATACAGATGTTGACCGTGCAGGAGCTGTTGACAAAAATGGAAAGGAAATAAACAGGAACAGGATAATTGCACTTATGTCGGCAATTGTTTTGGAAGAACATCCCGCTTCGGTAATAGTGACTGATTCTATTACGTCAGATGAACTAAAAATATTTATTGAGAAAACCCTCGGAGGAATTCACCACAGATTTAAACGTGGATACAAAAATGTAATTAATGAGGCAATAAGGTTGAATAACGAGGGTCAGGAGAGTCATCTTGCAATAGAGACTTCCGGTCACGCTGCATTAAAAGAGAACTATTTTCTTGATGACGGCGCATATCTTATTGCAAAAATACTTATAAAAATGGCTAAACTCAGAAAAGAGAACAAGACGATAGATATGCTCCTTGCTGATCTTGCAGAACCACTGGAGTCAAAAGAATTCAGAATGAATATACTTGAGAAAGATTTTAAGGCTTACGGAAACAGAATTATTAATGAATTGAACGAATACGCATCAACAACATACGGTTGGAACGTTGAACCTAAGAACTATGAGGGTATTAGAGTATCTTTTAATAAGGAAAACGGAGACGGATGGTTTTTGCTGCGTCTTTCGCTCCATGATCCGTTGATGCCTCTTAATATTGAATCCAGAATTGAAGGCGGAGTGAAAATAATCGCTGCCAAGCTCCTGGACTTCCTTAAGAGATATAACGAACTTGATATTTCAACATTAGAAAAATATGCTGGTTAAGTAAAGTGAACAGATCAGGAACGGGGCAAAGTTGTGCAATACGGCTATATATTGCGCAATTATTGCTCCGTTTTTTATTGTCATAGATTGTTATAGTAGTTTAAAACCGTCACATAATATTAGGGAACAAATTGCGGACAATATAACAAAAAGGATTTATATAACGGATAAACAAAAATATTAGTATGCTGTAAAAATGATATTTGAATGTTTATACAAGTAATTAATACTTAATATATACATAAATTACATATACTTAAATCAAATATACTAAAATTATAATATACTAAATCATAATATACTAAATCATAATATACTTTACCTGTACATACGAAATATTCAAATAATATACAAGCAATATATAAACATTATTATAAATACTATTGCAAATATTATTACGAATAAATGAATTTATGGCTGCTTGTGGTAAATATTTATGAGGAGGATATATGTATAAAATATTAATTGTCGATGATGAACCTGTTGTCAGGAACGGTATAAAAAAAACAATAGACTGGAATGGGGCAGGATTTGAATTTGTCGGTGACTGTGAAGACGGACGTGAAGCTATGGAAGCGGTGGATGCTTTGCAGCCTGACGTTGTCCTGACAGACATATATATGCCTTTTGTAGATGGACTTGAACTTGCACGTTACATATCTGAAAAATATCCACAAATAAAAGTTATTATACTTACTGGATATGATGATTTTGAATATGCTCAGCAGGCAGTAAAGTTAAAGGTTTATGACTTTTTGCTTAAACCTATCACAGCAAACGAACTTCGCAAGATACTGGAAAAAGTTAAGAATGATCTCGACATAGAGGCCAAAAAAGCAGAAGAATTTAAAAAGTTGAAGTTGCAACTGATAGAGAGCATGCCGCTTCTCAGGGAAAGATTTTTAGAACGTCTTGTGTCAGGTCAACTAAGGGCAGGAGAACTTAAAGAAAAACTAAATTTATTTGGTATAAATTTTTCTGGCTCTGAGTTTATTTCCCTTGCCGTTGATGTTGACGAATATGGAAAGCTGGGCAAGATGCAGGAAGAAGCGGAAGATGAATTGCTTTTATTTGCCGTATTCAATATATGTGAGGAGATTGTGTCCAGAGAAAAAAGCGGGATAGTTTTCCAAAACCGCAATAATAATATTGTCATGATACTGTCAGGAAAGACTCCTTTATCTGTTAAAGAAACAGCCATACGTCTGGCAGATGAGATACGGCACTCAGTAGAAAAATTTCTGGGCTTTACAATTACAATAGGAATTGGAGTGGTATGTTCTTCACTGATGGATATAAACCGGTCCTATAAAGGTTCATTATCTGCGCTGGACTACAAGTTTGTGCTTGGGAAGAATAAGGTAATTAATATAACTGACGTGGAGCACAATAATACTGATTTCAGTTTACATAAGTTACAATGGGAGAAGAAAATTGTGTCTTTATTAAAGGTAGGCACATCCCATGAGATTGATGAAGCTGTAGAAACTGTAATAAAAGATTTGAAGGCCTCTCTCTTGCCGGTTAGAAGGTGTTATATTTTTATACAGCAAATAATAACTTCTATCATTAATACTATTGATGAGCTTGGTATAAATGAAAATGAAGTATTTGAGGAGAAAAATCCTTTCATGGAGGTATATCAGTTTAAAACACTCGATGAAATGAACACCTGGCTCAAAAAAATATGCATGAAAGCTGCAAATGCCATTCTTGAAAAGAGAAGCGATTATAGTAAAGTACAGGTGGAAAGGGCAATAGAATATATAAAACAGAACTATAACGATACGGGAATATCCCTTAATTCAGTATGCAGGCATCTCTTTATAAGTGTAAGCTATTTCAGTCTGATTTTTAAAAATAATACAGGAAAAACATTCATTGAATACCTTACAGGCATAAGAATAGAAAAGGCTATGGAACTTCTTAAAACTACAAATCTCAGGTCTTATGAAATTTCAAAGAAGGTAGGCTATGATGACCCACACTATTTCAGCTCGATTTTTAAGAAAGAAACGGGAATGTCACCTACGGAATATAGAGAAAAGGCATTAGGGACAAGATAAGAATGTCCTTTGCGAGATCTACAGTTAAGCCGTAAGGATAAAGGAGAATATACAATGAGCAGGGGATATATAAGTATGAATTTCAAATTTAAAAGAATTCAATCCAGTATTACAGCAGCATTCTTGTTCCTTGTACTATTTACGGTATTGATAATAGCAGCAATATCCTTTAGCCTGACCTACGAAGCCGTTGAGAAAAATTCAAGAGAGTACACACGCCAACTTATTGAACAGGTTAACAGGAATATTGAATCCTACATTACTAATATGGAGAACATATCTATAATGACTCTTTATAACAATGATGTCCGAGAATATTTAACCAGAGACGATCTCAGCAGTGAGGAAGAGCAAGTTTATTCAGAAAAGATAAAGCTACTATTTGATTCAATACTGAGTACCCGCAAGGATATATCATCAATCATGATTTTCGGATACAATGGCAGAGTTGTTATATCAAATAACAGAAACATCAATGAATTAAACCCTTATATTAATCCAACCCGGCAGACGTGGTACAAAAAGGCTAAAGAAGCCGGAGGAGCTGCAGTGATATCTTCTCCTCATGTGCAGAATGTTTTGCAGGATAACTATTACAGATGGGTTGTATCACTGAGCAGGGAGCTTATTAACACTGATGGAAATGAAAAGATGGGAATATTTGTTGTGGACCTCAACTTCAGCATTATTAACGATATGTGCAGCAAAATCAAATTGGGCAAACGCGGATATGTCTTTATTGTAGACCGTGAAGGTAATATAGTATACCATCCTCAGCAGCAGTTATTTTACAGTAATGTAAAAAATGAAATGATAGATGAAGTAATCAATTCAAAGGAAAATTATTTTATAACCAATGAGGGCAATGACAGCAGGATATATAATATTATGAATTCTGTAAATACAGGTTGGAAGATTGTGGGCGTTTCATATATTAATGAGCTTGTTACAAATAAAAATGAAATTGAACGTTCCCATACATTATGGGGGTTTATATGTCTTACTACAGCAATGATAATTTCCATTATGCTGTCGAGAAGAATATCGAGGCCTATCAAACACCTTGATTCGTTAATGAAAGAAGTGCAGAAAGGTAATTTTGATATAAAGGTTGATATAGAAAGCTCTAATGAGATAGGTGAACTTAGCAGGACATTCCATATAATGATTACTAAAATAAAGGAATTAATGGAACAGAACATGAAGGAACAGGAATTAAAGAGAAAAAGTGAACTTAAAGCATTGCAGGCTCAGATAAATCCGCATTTTCTCTACAATACTCTGGACTCCATTGTATGGATGGCAGAAGCAAAAAACTCAGAAGAAGTAGTGCTGATGACCTCAGCTCTTGCAAAACTGTTCAGATTAAGTATAAGTAAAGGTGAAGAAATAATTCCCGTACATAATGAAATCGAGCATGTAAGAAGCTATCTTATTATACAACAAATGCGTTACAGGGATAAGCTTGATTTTGAAATAGATACAGATCCTGAGATTTATCATTACAAAACGTTGAAAATAATACTTCAACCACTGGTTGAGAATTCAATATATCATGGCATAAAAAACAAGGGAGGAATAGGGATCATAAAGATAAAAGGGAAAATATGCAATGATAAAATCCTTCTGCAGGTTATTGATAATGGCATTGGAATGGGACCGGAAGAGATAAAAAATATATTTGAGAAATCAGGCAAATCTCCAAGAGGAAGTGGAGTTGGGGTAAAGAATGTTAATGAGAGGATAAAACTATATTTTGGAAAAGACTATGGGCTTGAGTTTCAAAGCGAGCCCAATCAAGGGACTACGGTTAATGTATGGCTTCCCATAATTGAATAAGGTTAAAGAAGGGGGATGGATGAATGAAAACGGTAGCTAAATTTATTTTTGTCGTTGTTATTGTAATTGTGGTGTTATTTCTTTTTGGGGAGCAGTTTGGGTATCCGATATCAGGACGTAAGAAGGTCGGCCAAAATACAAGAATTGTGGTTATTTATAAATCAATAAACACAGGCTATGAGTTTTGGGATGTAGTAAAGGATGGCATAGCGGTTGCGGCAAATGAATTTGGCGTTCAAGTCAAAGTTGTAGGCCCCAGTAACAAGTCTGAAGAAGATGTGGAAGAACAAATCCAGGTCCTCGAGAAAACGATTGTTGAAAAACCGGATGCGATTGTCATTGTAGCCGCTGATTATTACAAGCTGGTTGAGCCTGTAGAAAGGGCAAAGGAAGAAGGTATAAAGATTATAACTATGGATTCGGGATTGAACAGTGATGTCTCAGAGTGTTTTATAGCCACTGACAATATTGAAGCCGGAAGAAAAGCTGCTGATGAGCTTGCAAAGCTGATAGAAGAGAGTCCGGTAGTTGCCATAATAGGCCATGTACAAGGGACTATGACAGCAATAGATAGGGAAAAGGGTGTGAGGCAAGGTCTGGCAAATCACAATATAACAAAAATATATGGCCCATATTTTAGTGACGGATTGTCTGAAAAAGCTTCCAGAATTACAAAAGAGATTATATCGGCAAAGCCTGAGATAAACGGGATTATAGGCTTGAATGAGGGCAGTACGGTAGGTGTGGCAAGAGCGTTGAAAGAAATGGGATTAAGCGGCAAGATAAAACTGGTCGGTTTTGATAACTCCTTTGATGAAATAAAGCTTATAGAAGAAGGAGTAATTCAGGCAACGGTAGTTCAGAATCCCTTCAACATGGGTTATAGAGCTATTGAAATGGCTATAAAATCATTAAAAGGTGAGAAAATTGAAAAATGGATTAATACCGGTTCTGTAGCGGTAACAAAAGATAATATGTATAGCAATGAAAATCAGCGCCTTTTATTTCCGTTTATAGATTAATAAATGAGTAAATTAACTTGTTGTGCCGGTAATTCTACAGCGGAGTAATTCTACAGCAGGAGTTCCTGGCTCAGGATCTAATAATGGCTGGCTTTAAAGCTCTCCACAGTGCAACCTCATTACTTGGCACAAAAAGATATATTAACAAATTTGTTGGCAGATTAGCGAAAAAAGATGGGGTAAAAATTGTGCAATATACAGGCAAATTGCACAATTTTTACCCCGTTGTATTTTGTTTAGTAAAATATCCAACAATAAAAAGAAAATATTCTATTAAAAAAAAAACATATTGACATTATCATAAGACTGTAATTTCGAATTAAACAATATTCATTAATGCATTTAAGGCAATAGGAATTAATATGAGCCGGTAGATGATAATAGATTTGAGGTGAAAAAGTTGAGTGACGTTTTAGTATTGATGGAAGGTATAGATAAGACTTTCCCGGGTGTGCATGCACTTAAACAGTGCAGATTTGAGCTGTGCTCCGGTGAGGTACATGCCCTTCTCGGTGAAAACGGTGCCGGAAAGTCAACGCTGATGAAAATACTCTCAGGTGTTTATTCCAAAGATGCAGGCAGAATCGTCTATAAGGGCAAGGAAGTTGAAATTCCAAATACAAAGGCTGCACAGGATCTGGGTATTAGCATAATATTTCAGGAATTTAACCTGATACCTCATCTTACAGTAGCACAAAATATTTATATAGGACGTGAGCCAAGGAGAGGCGTAAGATTTATACTCAACGAGAAAGAAATTAACGAAAAAACGCAGAAGCTTTTGGACATGATGAACCTTGATATTGACCCACGTGCAAAAGTTTCTGAGCTTAGCGTGGCAAAGCAACAAATGGTAGAAATTGCCAAGGCCCTTTCTCTTAATTCGGAAGTTTTGATTATGGATGAACCGACAGCAGCATTAACGGATTCAGAAATTGATGAACTTTTTAGAATCATTCGCGATCTTAGGAAAAAAGGCGTTGGAATTATTTATATTTCTCATCGTCTTGAGGAAATTGGTATCATTTCAGACCGAATTACGGTAATGCGCGATGGAGAATATATAGACACTGTGCCTGCTAAAGATGTAACTACCGATCAGATAATTAAAATGATGGTTGGAAGAGAAATATACGTAACTTCAGAAGCTACTGACGAAAGTGCTAACAATGAAGTTGTCCTTGAAGTAAAGAATCTCAACAGAGGAAAAGCAATAAGAGATGTAAGCTTTAAGCTTAGGAAGGGCGAAATTCTGGGGTTCGCGGGATTAATGGGCGCAGGTCGTACAGAAGTAGCACGTGCCATATTCGGTGCAGACCCTATAGATTCCGGGGAAGTGTTCGTTAATGGTACTAAGGTCAATATAAAGCAGCCAATTGATGCTGTAAAGAACGGCATTGGTTATCTGTCGGAAGACAGAAAACAATTCGGCTTGATGCTGGATTTAAATGTAGAACTGAACACTGTAATTGCCTCACTTAAAAATTATTCTAAACTCGGATGGATAGATGAAAATAAAACCCGCAAAGATGCAAATAAATGGGTTGAAGCGCTAAAAATAAAAACCCCGGGTCTTGAGCAAAGAGTGAAAAACCTTTCAGGCGGCAATCAACAAAAGGTAGTAATAGGGAAGTGGCTTACAAGAGACTGTAATATTCTGATATTTGATGAACCTACACGGGGCATTGATGTTGGAGCTAAAAGTGAGATATATAAGCTGATGAACAAACTTGCAGCTGAGGGAAAAGCAATTATAATGATATCCTCCGAGCTGCCGGAAATTCTCCGCATGAGCCATCGTGTGATTGTAATGTGCGAGGGACGCATAACTGGTGAATTAAGTTATAAAGAAGCCACTCAGGAACGCATAATGGAATATGCTACCAGACGCCTGTAATAGTGTGTCCTGACGGGTTCATTAATAAAAATAATGCTTAATTGGCAATACTCATATTTAGGAGGGAAAAACTATGGGAAATAAAGGGGCAAAGGGCAGGTCGCTGATTCGTTCAGATGCCACTCAAAAATTATTGGCATTCGGAAGTTTGATAGTATTAATTATTGTATTTTCACTGGCTAGTCCTAACTTCTTTAAGTTTAGCAATATTGTATCAATTGTACTTTCTACAGCAGTAAACGGAGTCCTTGCAGTGGGTGTTACATTTGTCATTATTACCGGAGGCATTGATTTGTCAATAGGTACGACAATGACTTTCGCATCTGTTATTGCCGGGGTGTTAATATCCTTTTGGAAGGCACCGGTTCTTGTGGGAGTTCTTGGAGGATTGGCTGCCGGTGCTTTGGTTGGAATGATAAGTGGATCAGTTATTGCAAAAATGAAACTGCCTCCCTTCATTGCAACTTTAGGTATGATGATGATTACAAAAGGTCTTTCACTTGTCATATCAGGTACCAAACCGATATATTTCAACGATGCAAAGGCATATTCAAGGATTGCCATGGGCTCTGTTCTGGGAGATATATTACCGGGATTTAATATTCCCAATGCAGTAGTAATATTTCTGCTGATGTCAGTTTTGGCAAGCCTGATTCTGACAAAAACTTCACTGGGAAGGTATAACTTTGCACTTGGCAGCAATGAAGAGGCAACGAGGCTTTCAGGTATAAATGTCGATAAGTGGAAGATAGCAATTTATGCATTATCAGGACTATTTTGCGGTATCGCGGGCATTCTGATGTCTTCACGTCTAAATTCTGCCCAACCGGCTCTTGGACAGGGCTATGAACTTGAAGCAATTGCTGCAGTTGTTATAGGAGGAACATCCCTGAATGGTGGCGAGGGTACAATTCTCGGCACAGTAATCGGTGCATTTATTATGAGCGTGTTGACAAACGGACTTAGAATACTTTCCGTAAAACAGGAATGGCAGACTGTTGTAATTGGTATAGTAGTAATATTCGCAGTATATGCAGATTTGCTACGCCGCAGAAATAAATGATTCGTTTATTAAATTTTGGTATTGATACCTTTTATAAGGTATAGATACAAATATATAAAATTAACAGTAAGGAGGAATATTTATATGAAAAATGTAAAGAGATTAATTGCTTTACTTGCTGGAATGATGCTGCTTGTATCATTGCTTGTTGGATGTGGAGGTTCCGGTAACAAAAACCAGCAGGACAACAATACAGACAAGAATCAACAGGGCACAACTGGAGATAATAATCAGCAAAATACAGGTGATAATGCAGGTAAGAAACTCTATATTCCAGTAATATCCAAGGGATTCCAGCACCAGTTCTGGCAGGCTGTTAAGATGGGTGCTGAAAAGGCTGCTCAAGAATTTGATGTAGAGATAACATTTGAAGGACCTGAATCAGAAGCACAGGTTGACAAGCAAATTGAAATGCTTGAAGCTGCTTTGAGCAAGAATCCTGATGCTATCTGTCTTGCTGCTCTGGACAGTAAAGCGGTTATTCCATATCTCGAACAAGCTAAGGAAAGAGGCATACCTGTTGTTGGATTTGACTCCGGTGTTGACAGTGACATTCCTGTAGCAACTGCTGCTACTGATAATAAAGCAGCTGCAGCTGCAGCTGCTGATAAGATGGCAGAACTTATTGGCGGAGAAGGAGAAGTAGCTGTTATCGTTCATGACCAGACAAGTATTACAGGTGTTGACCGCCGTGACGGTTTTGTAAATCAGATAAAAGAAAAATATCCTAATATTAAAATCGTTGACATACAGTATGGTGGAGGAGACCATCTGAAATCTACTGACCTTGCTAAAGCAATTATTCAGGCTCATCCAAATCTTAAAGGTTTCTTCGGAGCAAATGAAGGTTCTGCAGTAGGTGTCCTCAATGCGGTAGTTGAGTTAGGAAAAGAAAAGGATATAGTTGTTATTGGCTATGACGCTGGTAAACAGCTTAAAGATGCAGTTCGTGAAGGAACTATAGCTGGTGCAATATCCCAGGACCCTGTTGCTATAGGTTATGAAGCCGTAAAAGCAGCAGTTATGGCAGCAAAAGGCGAGAAAGTTGAGCAGCTTATTGATACCGGTTTCCACTGGTATGACAAGAGCAATGTTGACTCTGAAGAACTCAAGCCTCTATTATATGACTAATGTGAATGTACACTTTTAATGGCTCATTTTTAAAATAAATAATAATTTATTAAAAATTATTTGCAAAGGCATTCCGGCTCAGTATAATTGAGTTTGGAATGCTTTTTTATTTAAAGTATAATTTTGTAAATATGTGAATAATAATAAAAAGGACTTGTATTTTACGTGTATATTATGTAAAATATAATGTATTATTATTCACATATTAGATATAAGTGAAACTAGGGGGAAGAAATATGAAATGTAAAAAAATGTTAAAATTTGCTGCATTGGCACTTGCTATTTGCATGATGTTTTCTTTAGCAGCTTGTGGAGATAAAGGCAGCAATACTAAAAGCGAAAGTAATGACACTCAGAACAATACTGTAGACACCGATAAAAACACTTCTGAAAATGCATCAGAAAGCGAATCCAACAGTGAATCACAGCCGGCAAATGCAGAACAGGCAAATAATACATTGGCAAGAATAAAGGAATCAGGAAAGATTATAGTTGGAACAAGCGCTGATTATGCACCATACGAATTCCATACATTAATTGATGGAAAAGATACAATTGTAGGTTTTGATATTGAAATAGCAAAAGAAATAGCAAAAGACCTCGGCGTAGAGTTGGAAATACAGGATATGGGTTTTGACGGACTGCTCCAGGCTCTTAACTCTGACAAGGTTGACTTTGTAATAGCAGGTATGACTCCTGATGAAGAAAGGAAAAAGTCAGTAGATTTTACGGACATATATTATAAAGCTCAACAGGGTGTCATGGTAAGAGCTGAAGACAAGGACAAATATAAGACAATTGAAGACCTGAAAGGCAAGAAAGTAGGAGCGCAATCAACTACTATACAGGAGGGAATCGTAAAGGAGCAGATGCCGGAGTCACAGCTTGTATCCCTCACAAAGATTCCGGACCTGGTAATGGAACTCTTGAATAAGAAGGTAGAAGCTATAGTTGTTGAGTTACCAGTGGCTAAGGGATATGTCAATAACAATGACAAATTAGCTATTTCCGACATCCAGGTCCAGGAAGATACAGGTGGGTCTGCTATAGCTGTAAAGAAAGGCAATCAGGAATTGGTTGATTTGATGAACAAGACTCTTAAAAGGCTTCAGGAAGATGGTTCTATAGACAGATTTGTTGCAGAAGCAAACGAAATGAATGTAATCGAAAATTAACAGCTGTGTTGTGGCTCCCGGAAGCAATTTCCGTAAGGATGCAACAGCTGAAACAATGAAAGCAGAGCAATGTACATGTATACAGCGGGTTGGGCTTTAACAAGCTTGACCCGTTTTTAGTTGTATTTTTTAACCTGCTGTTGAAATACGGGTATAACAAGTTGGTTTAAATGCATGTATGAAAATAAGCTTAGGTATCGCTAATACCTGAAAAGTGAAGTGTTTTGAGGAAAGATTCTCATTCTTTGTTATTTACATAAGCGAAATTCATGTATATAATTAAAAGGTATATTGATGCATAATAATACGGGTAATGGTGTGTAATTTTATTCAATTTTACATGTCATATATACATAGTTTGGGGGGAAGAATATTGGATTTTAGTTTTCTTCGCGGGTATAATATTTACTTTCTTACAGGAGCTGTGAATACTGTAATATTAGCGATTTTTACAGTATTTTTCGGAGTAATTATAGGAACTTTCATTGCATTATTGAAAATTTCCAGGAACAGAGTTTTAAGATTTATTTCTACTGCCTATATTGAATTTATAAGAGGAACCCCGCTAATGGTTCAGCTATTCATTATTTATTACGGGATTCCGCTGCCGGTTCCTGATGTCACAATTTTGGGTATGAATATGTCAAGATTTATTCCTGGTGTTATGGCTCTGTCAATAAACAGTGGTGCGTATGTAGCTGAAATTATTCGTGCAGGAATACAGGCAATTGACAAGGGACAGATGGAAGCGGCACGTTCTCTTGGGCTAACCCACTCAATGGCTATGCGTTATATTATTCTTCCTCAGGCTATACGCAATATTCTTCCTGCCCTTGGCAATGAATTTGTTGTAGTTATTAAGGAATCTTCCATAGTCTCAATTGTAGGTATTGCAGATCTTATGTTTAATACTAATGTGGTAAGGGGAGCGCTGTACAAGCCAATGGAGCCGCTGCTGGTTGCTGCGCTGATTTACTTTATACTGACATTTACACTGTCTAAACTCTTGGGTAAGGCTGAAAGGAGGATGAGGTCAGATGATTGAAGTAAAGGGTTTGCATAAATATTTTGGTAAATTGCATGTGCTGAAAGGGATAGATGCTTTTATTCAAAAAGGAGAGGTTGTCGTTGTAATAGGTCCCAGCGGGTCTGGCAAGAGTACATTCCTCAGATGCCTTAATCTCCTTGAACAGCCAACTGAAGGTGAAATTATTTTTGAAGGAATTAACATAACAAGCAAGGAAAACAACATAAATGTTTACCGCCAGAAGATGGGAATGGTATTCCAGCAGTTTAACCTTTTCCCGCACCTTACTGTAATGGAAAACATAACTTTGGCGCCTACGAAATTGAAAAAATTATCAAAAGAAGAAGCTGAGGAAAAGGCTTTAGGCCTTCTTAAAAGAATCGGTCTTGAGGATAAGGCAACAAGTTATCCGTCTCAGCTTTCAGGCGGCCAGAAACAGAGAATAGCTATAGTAAGGGCATTAGCCATGTCACCTGATGTAATGCTTTTTGATGAGCCGACATCAGCTCTTGACCCTGAAATGGTCGGAGAAGTACTTGACGTTATGAAAGAACTTGCTGCTGATGGAATGACAATGGTGGTAGTAACACATGAAATGGGTTTTGCAAGAGAGGTAGGCAGCAGGGTGCTGTTTATGGATGATGGAAAGATAGTTGAAGAAGCCAAGCCTGTAGAACTTTTCACTAATCCAAAGCATCCGAGAACCAAGGAATTTTTAGCCAAGGTATTATAAAGATAATTTATAAAGATAATTTATAAAGATAATAAAAATCTTGTACAAAAAATAACCACTTTGATAATAATTTTTCAAAATTTTGTTATATTATAATTAAAAACAATCAGAGGGGGAGTGGTTTATGTGTTGAAAGGAATTCCAAGTATTTTGACTCCTGAGCTGCTTAAAATCTTAATGGAAATGGGTCATGGCGATGAACTGGTTATTGGTGACGGCAACTTTCCAGCCGCAAACTATGCACAGAGGCTTGTAAGATGTGACGGGCACGGTGTCCCGGAGCTGCTGGAAGCAATACTAATGTTTTATCCCCTTGATACATTTGTAGAATGTCCCGTTTCGCTTATGGATGCACCAAAGGAAGTAAGCCCCCCCGTATGGGATAAATACAAGGAACTTATAAAAAAGTATGAAGGAGACCACAAGATTGAGTATTTAGAAAGGTTTGAATTCTACGAAAGGGCAAAAAAGGCATATGCTATAGTTGCAACAGGTGAAACGGCACTTTATGCAAATATAATTCTGAAAAAAGGCGTAATAAAGGAATAATGTGTAAAAAACAGTTAATTAATGCCAGGATGAATAATCTATTAGGAAATATAACCGGAGTATAAATAGTATATATCTTTTAGTTATAAACAGTATATAACAAAAGAATTAAACGTAAATAAAAAACAGTGGGGAATATCAGTGTTCTCCACTGTTTTTTATTTATGTTTAAATAATGATGCCGATATGTCTAAACAGTAATGCCGATAATCCATACTGCCAGAGTAAAATAAATTGCAAGGGTTGTTGTGTCTACTATAGTGGTTATAAGCGGGCTTGCCATCATAGCCGGGTCAAGTTTCAGCTTTTGGGCTATAATGGGCAACATTCCCCCGACAACCTTTGCTACGACTATTGTAAGCACAATAGTTATTGATACAGTTAAAGATATGGCCAGTGAATAGCCTTGAATGAAATATACCCTTATAAAGTTGACAAAGGCCAGTAAGACTCCAGATATAGATGCTATTCTTGCTTCCTTCCACACAACTTTGAGTATATCTTTAATTTCTATTTCACCAAGAACAAGACCCCTTATAACAACTGTCGATGCCTGTGAGCCTGCATTACCACCTGTATCCATTAACATGGGTATAAAAACTGCCAGTGCTACTACAGATTTCAAAGCCAATTCATATCTCTGAATAATAAACCCGGATAAGGTGGAAGAAATCATCAATACAAACAGCCATACGATGCGTTTGCGCGCAAGAGTAAACACGCCGGTGTTAAGGTAGCTTTCTTCAGAAGGCTGCACTGCTGCCATACGGTAGAAGTCTTCTGTTGCTTCCTGCTCAATTACGTCA
>Ga0134100_1000780_pt1 | contig 34310 bp, 35 predicted proteins | sample 11_taG_2_FD_94444 | JGI IMG/M metagenome (GOLD analysis project Ga0134100, IMG submission 94444) | Switchgrass degrading microbial communities from high solid loading bioreactors in New Hampshire, USA - 11_42_5_180_A3 metaG | ecosystem: Engineered > Bioreactor > Semi-continuous > Anaerobic >...
AATGTCAAAAGCTTAACGTATATGAGTATACAGATATTATCAGAATAGCAACCTATTGCCGTCACCTGTTTGCTCAAAAAAACAAAACCAGCGAGCAATCAGAAGACTACTCGCTGGAGAAATTTGTGGATATTTTATTCTACTTAGGCCCTACCCCAACTATTGACACAGAGCCAACAAAATCCGCCACACATAAAGTGTAACGGATTTATCCATTTATTAATTAGTCTTCCTTCTATTAGCCTTCCTTCTTTTCAAAGAATTCATTCAGCTCTCTGACAAGCTTATCAGCATCAAGTCCATGTATAGCACATGCATCTTCTATGCTTTCACCCGATGAAGAAGGACATCCAAGACAGTGTAATCCATTGTTCAAAAAAATCGGTACTGTACCTCTATCCATCCTTAAAACATCAGCTATTATCATATCACGAGTAATTTTTGCCATAACTTCCCCTCCTTATTATTCTCAGGACGCACTTTACTTTATAAACGTCCGTTTACTATACTCTTATTATTCTAATTATTAAACAATCTGCTCAGGTACAGGCCACTAATTACCCTCACTTTTATAACTAATGCCATATACCAAAATTTAAGCACATTATTTGTTTCTTTTATTATAATATATTCCTTTTATAAAATATACCCCCGAAAACACATTTTAAACTAGCATTAATAGTCTTATTTTAATAGTTTTGCTTGAACGCCTACTTGTTTAGTCTTCCCTGATAATCCTCCATGCAATACATTGCAATCATATCCTGTACTTGGCTTTTCCAATCTCATAAAGATTATTTCCATAGCTGTCAATTATCACAATAGCAGGAAAATCTTTCACCGTAAGCTTTCTAAGCGCCTCAGGACCGAGCTCAGGAAAGGCAATTACTTCCTCAGCTATAATGCTTTTTGCAATCAATGCACCTGCTCCTCCTGTCGCTCCGAAATATACAGCTCCGTATTTCATCATTGCATTTATTACATCAGAATTTCGGGCTCCCTTACCAATCATACCTGTGAGTCCTATTTCAATTAGCTTCGGGGCATACGCATCCATTCTTCCACTTGTGGTTGGCCCGGCCGAACCAATTATTTCCCCCGGCTTTGCAGGACATGGCCCAACATAATATATTATCTGGCCCTCTATATCAAATGGAAGCTTATCATTATTTTTCAACAACTCTACCATTCGCTTGTGTGCTGCATCCCTTGCCGCATATACAACCCCGTTTATACTCACTACATCCCCAGTTTTGAGCTCCTTTACCATTTCTCTGGTCAGTGGAGTGTTGATCCTTATAACATTACTCATGTGAACCTCCATGCTAAATTACTATTCTGAAGTTAACTTGTCATGCCAGGTAATGAGATAGCATTGTGGAGAGCTTTAGAGCTAGTTTATATATTAACTCTTATGCCCGGAACTCCTGCTATCGAAATGCCGGCACAACATATTAAATTACTGTTTCAGCGTGTCTGGTTACATGGCAGCCTATGTTTACTGCCACAGGCAATCCTGCAATATGTGTTGGGAATACTTCCACATTAACTGCAAGAGCCGTTATACGCCCACCCAGACCTGCTGGACCTATACCGAGTTTATTAATACTGTTCAGCAGCTCTTCTTCCAGCTTGCATATATGCTCTAAGTTGTTCCGTTTTCCTATCGGCCTCAACAGAGCGGTTTTTGCAAGAAGCGCCGCCTTCTCCATTGTTCCGCCAATTCCTACTCCTACAACAATAGGAGGACATGGATTTGGTCCGGCATTTTCAACCGTTTCTACTACAAACTTTTTAACTCCTTCAACACCATCAGATGGCTTAAGCATCCTGACAGAACTCATATTTTCGCTTCCAAAACCTTTTGGTGCGATGGTTATTTTCAGTAAATCTCCCTCTACAATATTATAATGAATGACAGCCGGAGTGTTATCTCCGCTGTTTATCCTGTTTAATGGGTCAATAACTACTGATTTGCGAAGATAACCTTTCTTATAACCTCTTCTTACTCCTTCATTTATTGCTTCTGTAAGTCCCCCACCTTTTATATACACATCCTGGCCTATATCAATAAATACCACAGCCATTCCGGTGTCCTGACAAACTGGAAGGCTCTGTGCTCTCGCTATTTCGGCATTTTCCACAATTTGCTTCATTACATTTTTGCCAATCTCTGATTCTTCACTTTCATAAGCACATTTTAATGCCTTCATCAGATCACCGCTCAGATAGTAATTTGAGTCAATACAAAGCTTTTCAACCGCCTCAGTCACTCTTTCAGCACTTATCTCCCTCATATAATCCTCCACTTAATAGCAATTTACATTGTCTCATAATAATATAACCTGCTGTGCCGGCATTTCAACGGAATAACAAAATAATCCTTATAAAATTTTAATTAATTTATGCTTTAATAAATATATGGCTTTATGAATTTATTCATTTTTTATCACTTCATATCATATATTGCTTATTGTCTGACACAAAAATTTTATTATAAAGCATACCAAAAAGCAACATAAGCTTAAATTAGGAAATATCATTAAAATTCACAATCCTTTAACAGACAAGAATGAAACAATTTGATATAATAACAATGTAAGATTACAAAGGAGGTCGTTATACATTTGGGCCAATATAAAAATATTCTTGTATGTGTTACACAACAAAAAACCTGTGAAAGGTTAATAAGGAAAGCTGCAGCTATTGGTGGTGAAACACATGCAAACTTATTCGTAATTCATGTTGCAAAGAACGAATGGAATTTTCTTGATAACAAAAAAGAAGGTGAAGCACTGGAGTATCTGTTTAATATATCAAAATCAGTAGGAGCCAATCTCTCTGTACTGAAATCAGACGAAATTGTCAAAACAATTTCTGATTTTGCAAAGGAAAATAATATTGATTGTATAATTATGGGAGAATCTCCCGGAGACCATAAGGAAAACAATTTTTACAATGAGTTAAAGACATTGCTGAATGATGTCGAAATACAAGTAATTCCCAGTAACTAAATCCGACACCAAATATGTTTTATTTCATTTCATAAAATAATGGTCATCAAGACTTCCACCCTTTAAAAAAATAGGTCTTGATGACTATTTTATTCTGAAAAGCTTGACTTCATGCTTCTTTCAGTATAAAATAATGTCGAATTCCAAAAATAGGAGGTTTGTATATGAATAAAACTGATTTAATCAATTCGATCGCTTCCAAATCTGGTTTAAACAAGAAAAACAGCGAAGCTGCTCTCAACGCCTTTATAGCATCTGTTGAAGAGGCACTTCAAGCTGGCGACAAAGTAGTTCTCGTTGGTTTTGGTACTTTCGAAGTAAAGCAAAGAGCTGAAAGAAAAGGCAGAAATCCTCAGACTAAACAGGAAATCACTATCCCAGCTTCAAATGCACCAGTATTCAAAGCAGGTAAAGGTTTAAAAGATAAAGTTAACAAGAAATAAATAAACCAATCACAAAATATAAGGCCCTAGTTTTTTAGGGCTTTATATTTTTCATATTGATTTAAGTTGCACAATACTGTTTTTAATGATCGCGATTACATAACACTGTCTTAAATATTGATTTCTGTCACACAATATTGTTCTAACGTTATTTCAATAATTTTTCATTCAATATCATCTATTCCCATTATTCTTAATCTATCAGATATCATTGCAATGAACTGGGAGTTAGTAGGCCTACCTCGTCTAAAATTTATCTGGTAGCCGTACAATGCCTCTAATCCCTGTGGATTTCCTCTATTCCACGCATATTCAATGGCATTTCTTATTGCACGTTCTACCTTCTGGGGTGTAGTGCTGAATTTTTCGGCAACTGTCGGATAGATTACTTTTGTGACAGAATTTTTAGTCTTCCCTGAATTCTTTAGTGTCAGTTTTATTGCCTCTCTCAGATATTTATACCCTGACATGTGTGGAGAGATGCCAAGTGTTTTTAAAAGCTTAGCAACATCTAACTCAAATTTCTTGTCAACAGTCACCGGTTCGCTTTTATTCGGGGAAAAATCTTCACTGGGTCTCTTTTTATAGACAGGGTATGTCTTTTTCTTATCGTTATAAAACTGCCGTATCCTTAAAATCAGCACACCCAGGTCAAAAGGCTTTACAATATAGTAATCTGCACCAAGTGATATGGTTTTCTGTATCATTCCGTCTTGATTTAAAGCAGAGTGAATAATAAATATTGGTTTTGATTTTAGTTGCATTTCAGATACATTTTCCAGCACGCCTATTCCATCCAGATTGGGCATAATTATGTCAAGTATTACTACATCAGGCGTAAAATCCTTTATCATTTCAACAGCTTCAAGGCCATCACGTGCAACTCCGACAACCCTTATATCATTTTGCTTGCTCATATACTCATGTATCAGATTTCCAAACTCAATGTTATCATCTACTATTAATACAGAGATTCTATCCTCCATTACAAATATACATCTCCCTTATAATGATAGGGCTGATTATTTGAAAATAATTGTCACTACTATTATTTAATATTTTAGTTTGTTAATAAACAGACAAAGCTACGAATGATTGAACTATAATAGCCCAAATTATCAAATTAAATTTTCTAAATTATTTTATTCGATAAAAAGTTACATAAATCCTTTTTTTGATATTATTCGTTAAAAAATGCATAAATCCTTTTTATATATTTGTATATTTTATTGTACAAAATTAATATAATTAATATAATGTAAAATTGCCGCCTTTGTTTTGGAAAATTGTTTGCAGAAACTAAAAATCGCATGTGAGATATACTAAAAAAAGGAATGTATTTTGCATATTAGCAGGGACAGTCTCCTGCCACGATGTAGTGCTTCCTTTTGAGAACTGTCCCCTATGCACTTATAAAAAGTTCAGATGTGCCGCCATTAGTTTCTACAGTCTATCCCATTTATCAGATATATTTGAAAGTGCACGATATCCCTTTGCCATGAAAAGTGCATCAACTATAGCAATTCTCACCATTGCTTCACATACAGGATAAATTCTCGGCAAAAGAGACGGGTCTCTTCGGGTTATTGGTTCGAGTACAACATTCTCCATTTTTTCCATATCAACCGTCTCCTGAGGAACAGATACTGTAGGCGTAGCCTTTACAGCCACCCTTATTCTAATGTCCTCACCGTTTGAAATGCCTCCCAGCACTCCACCTGCTTTATTGGTTCTAAACCTCACTCTTCCGGTGGATTCATCCAGGTATGGCCTGTCGTTGGATTCAGAGCCCTTCATTCTGGCATGCTCAAACCCTTCCCCAAACTCCAGTCCTTTTATCGCTCCTATTGACATTATTCCATGTGCAATAGTAGCACTCAATTTATCAAACACCGGCTCTCCAAGTCCTGCCGGAACGCCTCTTGCTATAATTTCTACAACACCCCCACAGGTGTCGCCTTCTTGCTTTACTTTTAAAATATCTTCTATCATTTCACGGGCCTTTTCAAGATCGGGACAGTTTAATTCATTCTTTCTGTAGTTGGCTTTTGCCATCTCATAGGTTATAGGACCGGCTTTTATACCGTTTGATTCAGTTACGAAACCAATAACATCAATTCCCAGGGGGTCCAATATTGCTTTTGCAACAGCCCCTGCGGCAACACGAGCAGCAGTTTCTCTTCCCGAAGCACGCCCCGCTCCTACCCAATCAGCATACTCTCCGTATTTTTTAAAGAATGTATATTCTGCATGTCCTGGTCTTACTATATCTTTATAACTTCTGTACTGTTCTATATGAATATCTTCTATGTCCACATTAGGTATGACCATTCCTACAGGAGCGCCTGTAGTCAAATCATCTTCCATTACTCCTGAAAAAATATACACTCTGTCTATCTCTTTTCTGGGCGAGTCCAGCTCTGACTGACCGGGCTTACGTTTATCAAGTTCCTGTTGTATCATATCCGCAGTTAATTTTATTCCTGGTGGAACCCCATCGACTATTGTTATAAGTCCTCCGTACAGTTCCTTTGGTATATTAAGGTTCTTACGGAAACCTCCCGCATATGATTCACCACAGGTAGTAACCCTGAACATTCTTCCAAAAGTGTTTCCCATCATCTTTTATCATCTCCTTCTAAATATATTTTTCCACCGCATTGACATATTAAATCTGCAAATTCCGGGAATGTAACGTTTACTGCCTCTGCAGTATCAATAGCCGTCTCGCCTTCGGCATTTAATCCTGCTATGGCAAGAGCCATAACCACCCTGTGGTCGTAATGTCCGCTGACGTGACAGCCCCTTAGCCTGCTCTGCTTTATAATTAAACCGTCAGGCAACTCTTCAATGCATGCCCCCATCTTTTTTAGTTCCTGGCACATTGTATGTATCCTGTCTGTCTCCTTGAGTCTTGCCTGTGGCACATTTACCAACCTTGTTTCCCCTTCCGCAAAGCATCCTGCTACCGCAAAAGCCGGAAGCGCATCGGGTATGGAATTCATATCAATCTCCATACCTTTCAGTTTATCTCCTTTTATCATTATCGAATTATCATGTATTGAGACCTTTGCACCCATGCTTTCAAGAATGTCAAAAACTTTCTTGTCACCCTGCGGATCTGATATATCGAGATTTTCCAGAATAAACTCCTCGCCCGATATAGCTGCAAGAACAGCAAAAAATGTGGCAGAAGAAAAGTCACCGGGGATAACAACACTGAAAGGATTGTATTTTTGTCCTCCCATTATACTAAATGCCTTAAAGTTGTTATTGAAGTATTTGATTTTCTGCTTATCAAGCCACCATAATGTCATCTCAACATAAGGAACTTCATTCAGCCTGACTATATTAATTTCAGAATTATTTGCCACAAGAGGCAGACTCAAGAGCAATGCTGAAAGATATTGAGACGTAACACAGTCCAGGTCTGTCAGGCCGCCGTTAATTGGCCCTTTCACAACCACCGGAGCCAAACCGTTGTTACGGGTTGAAAACACTTGGGCGCCAAGATTGTTCAATGCCTCTATGAGCGAGCCAAGAGGTCTTTTTCTTATCTGGTGGTCACCTGTAAAAACGGAGTAGCCATGTCCAAGAGCTGCACATGCAACAGCAAATCTCAGGGTCGTTCCTGAGTTCCCAACATTTATTACATCATCAGGAGTTTTTATATTACCGCCCGTTCCCGTAACAATAAGCCTGTCTGTTTCCGCGCTGATTTCTGCCCCTAATGCTCTGCATGTCTCCACAGCGGATAAAGTGTCAGACGATAACAGGGGTCTGATGATTTCTGATTGACCATCAGCCAAACTGGCTATGAATAATGCTCTGATTGTATGAGATTTAGAACCCGGGATTATGACTTTTCCGCGGGATTTTGATTTGTTCACTTTTATAACCATTTTGACCTACCTTCCTACCATGCTACATTAAATATTTTTAATATGATATAATAATAATTGCCATATTTCAAGTCCTTCTTATCGATTAAATCAATAATTCTATTGTGCGATATGGCAAAAATCCTATATATCACTTTTTTTTGGAGGCGGAGGCCCGAAAAATTGATAATAATTGCACAAAATTCTTCCGTTATACAGTTTCCTTTTTTTATCAGCCTTTCGTCCAAAAAGTCTTTCAAATTCAGGGTGTGAAGTGATTATATAAAATGACCAGGTATCAAATTTCTTAAAAACGTTGCCCATAAGCCTGTATAGCCTCTCAACCTCATGGTTTTCACCCAGGCGTTCGCCATATGGAGGATTGCATATTATAAATCCGTATTTTTGTTTTGAGCTTATATCTGCAACGTCACGTCTTTGAAGATGAATGAATTCATCTACGCCGGCCTGTTTTGCATGATACCGTGCAAGGCTTATCGCCTCTTCATCTATATCTGACCCCTGTATATGAAGCTCAATATCATTTCTTACTGCTTCTTTCGCTTCCTCTCTGGCTCTGCTCCATAGTTCTCTGGGAATTATGCCCCACTCTTCCGCTGCAAAACTCCGGTTTAGCCCAGGCGCAATGTTTTTAGCTATAAGTGCTGCCTCTATGGGAATCGTTCCGGAACCACAGAAAGGGTCCAACAATACTCTGCTGTCCTTCCATCTGCTGATGAGGAGCATGGCGCTGGCCAGAGTCTCTTTAAGCGGTGCATTACCCGCCAGCTTTCTGTAACCTCTCTTATGCAATCCCGCTCCACTTGTATCAATGGTCAGGGTAGCCATATCCTTTAATAAAGATACTTCAATTCTATATAGAGGTCCGTTTTCCTCAAACCAATCCCTCTTATATTTCTTTTTCATACTCTCAACAATTGCCTTTTTGACAATTGCCTGGCAGTCAGGAACACTTGCCAGTTGTGAATCTACGGATTTACCTTCAACGGGAAATTCAGCATCTTCAGGTATCCATTCAGGCCACGGAAGCGCCTTTGTCTTCTCAAAAAGCTCTTCAAAAGTTACTGCTTTGAATTCACCCATCTTTACAAGTACCCTGTCAGCTGTCCTCAGCCACAGATTAGTACGGCATATAGCCAATTCATCTCCTGCAAAAGTTACCTTCCCGTTTTCTATAAACTGATCACTGTAGCCCAGCCACTTCAATTCCCTTCCAACAACAGCTTCTATGCCGAAAGCTGAAGTCGCTATCAGTTGTATTTTTGACATACTTTCCTCCTATGAAATCCTCTTATAATATCCTCCTGAAAGTAGATATCTGTTACCAGAAAGTAAAATATACATAAAAAGTGGATTATATAAAAAACCGGAAACCGCCAACCGGAAATCATACGTTGAACGCCCAAAACAAGCTATTCTGTAAAAATTTATATTTCTAAATGCCTGAAACAACTTATATTGAATCCTTCCACATTATCAATGCATCTTCATTGTTATCGGCATAATATGACTTGCGTGTACCACAAGTAACAAAACCATATTTTTCATATAGCTTCTGGGCTACTATATTACTCTTTCTCACCTCAAGGGTCAGTCGGCTTATTCCTTCCTTTCTTGCCTCCTCAATGAGACCTTCCAATAAAAGACTTCCAATTCCGCTTCCTCTAAATTCAGGATGTACCGCTATATTGGTAATATGTCCTTCACCACATACACTCCACATACCTGCATACCCTACTATAACATTATTAAGAGATGCAGACAGGTAGATAGCAAATTTATTTTTTGTAATCTCTTCTATAAATGCTTGCCTCGACCACGGAATAGCAAAACTTAAATTTTCTATAACCATTATGTCATCAAGATGATCAATGCTTGTTTTTAATATTTCAACTTTATCCACCTCTTAACACCCTCACAACTAATCATTCCACATTACAGCTTATGCAATGATTTTTCTCATATTCCCTTTCAGCCTGCGACTTTCTTAAATAGAAAGGAACCAAGTCAAAGCAGCTCTCAGTTTTGCCGTCAGAAACTCTTATGGTTGCAAGCTGCGCCACGGATGAAGCCCTTTGAAGCAGCAGGCTTTCCTGTGCAAATTCACACATTTCGCCAAGTTCTTCTTTTAAAAAGTCTCTGTGAATCTCAACTGCATCTCCTGTAAAAATTACACTGCTGTTTTTTCCTTTAATAAGCTGCACCAGTTCTGATACATGTATTCCCATATATTCCGTAATATTCACCTGAACGTTTTTTTCCCATTTGTAAACAGCTGTATAAACCTGCCTGTTTCGGGCATCCATTATAGGACATATGAGCGAATCTGTAGGGGATATATTGAATGCAAGAGCATCCAATGTAGGTATACCCATAACCGGCTTATTTGCAGCATATGCAATTGCCTTAATGGTTGTGACACCTATTCTTAATCCGGTAAATGATCCAGGCCCGCTTGAAACAGCATATATATCTATGTCAGCCGGCTTGAGCTCCAGGTTATCCATCAGTCCTTTTATCAAAGGCATTAACTTTTGGGAATGGGTCTTCTTATGATTTAAAATATATTCTCCCAGCAACCTGCCATTTTCCATTATTGCAACAGCTGCCACTCCTGCCGATGTATCAACTGCTAATACTCTCATAATATCTCTCCCTGTCTTCAAATCTTTTACCTGAAAACTCTATTGTTATTATCCTTGCATCCTGCCCCTTTTCCATGTCCTTACATATCTCAACCCAGATATATTCTTCAGGTAAAATATCCTTTATCATATTTGCCCATTCTATCACAACTACTCCATTGCCATACAGGTATTCTTCAAATCCAACTTCGAACATTTCAGATGAATCGGATATTCTGTATACGTCAAAGTGGTAAAAGGGAAGCTTTCCTTTGTATTCATTAACAATAGTAAACGTTGGGCTTTTAATGTATCCATCTATTCCAAGAGCTTTTGCAATTCCGCTGGTAAATGCGGTCTTCCCTGTTCCCAGTGCTCCCTCAAGGCAAATTATATCACCTTTTTCCAATATGCTTCCTAACAGTCTCCCAGCTTCAATTGTCTGCTCAACTGAATTAGTCTCAATCCTTTTCATTTTTACCTCTCATCTCTGTGCCTTATATACAATATTTCCGTTTATAACAGTCATCATAACCTTTGTCCTCAATTCAAAAGGATGGCCGTTAAATACAACTATATCTGCATCCTTACCCTTTTCAAGGCTTCCCACCCTGTCACCAATGCCGGTTATTTCAGCTGCGTTTATAGTAACCGCTTTCATCGCTTCGTAATCATCCATGCCCTCTCTTACAGCCATTGCCGCACAAAGGCTCAGGTATTGTACCGGTATACATGGATGGTCTGTCATTATAGCAACTTTGACCCCCGACTCAGACAATATTCCGGGTGTTTTAAGACTCTGATTGCGAAGTTCAGGCTTAGACCTGTCTGTAAGCGATGGCCCGACAATGGCCGCTACACCTTCTTCCGCAAGTATGTCCTTGATAAGGTGTCCTTCCGTACAGTGTTCAATCGTAAGCCTTAAATTAAACTCCTTTGCAATCCTGATAGCAGTCAATATGTCGTCTGCTCTGTGAGCATGAGCTTTAAGCGGAATTTCGCGGTTTATAACCTTCAGCAGGGCTTCCATTTTCATATCAAAATCAGGTTTACTGTTATTTTCCCTATCCTTATTGTAATCTTCCAGCTGCTGCTTATACTCTGCAGCCTTCATTAAGTTTTCCCGCAAAAGTGCAGCTGTAGCCATACGTGTCATGGGCATCTGTCTTTTTTCATTATATACGGTTTTTGGATTCTCCCCGAAGGCCACCTTCATAGCTACAGGCTCCTTCACAATCATTTCCTCAATTCGCCTGCCATAGGTTTTCAATGCGGCAAACTGGCCTCCAATAACATTTGCACTTCCAGGACCGGTAACTACTGTAGTAACTCCGTTTTCCCTGGCTTCCGTAAATGACCTGTCTGCATAATACACCCCATCAATTGCCCTGAGCTGTGGCGTTACAGGATCAGTCGCTTCATTTCCGTCATCGCCCTCAAATCCTACTGAATCTTCCCACATTCCTACATGGCAATGTGCATCTATCAATCCAGGCAGTACATAGCCACCCTCCGCATCAACAACTTCAACTCTTTTTTCGCTTATTGCACTAATTGCCGGCATATCTTCCATGTTTCCCAGTTCAATTATTTTTCCCTCATCAGCCAAAATATATCCTTTTTCGAAAGTTTGACCTGTCATGGCTATTATTTTTCCGTTTGTAATTAAAAGCATATTGTCCCCCAACTCAAAAATATATGTCTGTTAAAAATTCTTTAGCAAAGTATATGTTTTATCAGAATAACCATTAGCGTAAATATAACATAAAAAATACCGTTTATACAGTAAAAAGTGTACAACTAATCGTATATAATATATTACTGTCAGCTTGTTGTACCGCATTTCGATATCAGGAGTTACGACCTTAAGAGCTAATATAAATAGCTCTAAAGCTTCCTACAATGCTATCTCATTACCTGGTACAACAAGTTACTGTTATATACGGCATAATTTCAAATTTATTATTGAAATATATTTAAATAAATTATAATAAATGTCATAGATAAAAACAATGGCGTTATAAGTTTAACGGATATCTGCCATATTTCTTAAAAATTTTACACATAAATTCAATATTAATCTTCGGAATTCCTATTGTCTCCGGTTGAGGATATATCTTTGCCATGAAGCATCCGTTATTTTTCCCAAACGCTTTCATAAGATGTTTAGCTTTTACCTCAATTTCAGCAAGACTATTGGCGGAAAGGACAGTATGCTGCCTTACTCATGAATAAATTCACGAGTGTGTGGCAACAGGTTCATCAAATTCTTTCATATAAAATAAAATTCTTTCATATCTGAAGTCAAATCTCAATAACAGCTCCCCTGATGAATTTTATATCCTTATAGCTCTTCAAATCATCCATCAGTTTCAAAAGAGCTGCATCCTTGTTCTTTGCCTCCAGCATGACATCAAAGTTTTTGTCCAGTTTTTTGGCTTTGACAAGAAACTCATAAAATGCTTCACTGTCGACATCATCAGCGTGGCTTCTCATGCTGGACTGAGATTTGGGAGTGGAGTAGTGAATTTTAGGCGGCAGGATTTGGTTTTCCCAGGTATTAAACACAGGGCCCAGAAGCTCTTCTACCGTCAGGCCATCAGGATTGCACAAATGGTGATGTACATCAAAAACCATTGGAATATGCAGCTCCTGACATAGTTTAAGAGTCTCAGAAGCTGTATAAGATTTATCATCGTTTTCAAGGATAATGCGTTCCTTTATGTTCTGAGGCAGAGCGGAAAAGTTGCTTTTAAAAATGTCTATTGCCTTTTCCTTGTCCTTATAAACGCCTCCTATATGCAATACCAGTTTCCCTTCGGCTCCTTTGCCCATTGCGCTAAGTATCCGGTCATGGTATATAAGATCACGTATGGACGCTTCAACCACTTCCTCCCTGGGACTGGTAAGCACAGTAAAATGATCAGGATGAGCACTGATTCGAATACCAGTTTCTTCAAGAAATTGTTTTATTTTCTGAAATTCTTGAGATAATTCACTTGTGTAGTCCCAACCAATTACGTCCTTGTGTGTAGCCAGGGGCACCAGTTTTGATGTGATCCTGTATAATTCTATACCGTTTGCATGGGCGTTAATTAGGATTCTGAGTGTATTGTTAAGATTTTCCTCCGTCAGCTTTTTCAAACGGAACAGTCTTGATCTGTCATTAGTCAACTTGGCGTAATTTGTGTATGATATTGTCTTAGAAGGAGATGCATCATGTAATTCCAAAGACATTGCCACAAAACCAAACCTAACAATCATTCGTATAATCCTTTCTGCAATTCTGCCCATATTATGCGCAGAATTGCAGAACTTTATGACCTGATTCCGGGTGACTAGATTATGGGTGAATTATGGCTGAATTATGGCTAAGTTTATTATGTCTGATTTTGTCTGATTTAACTACGGCTGATTTGACTATAGCTGATTTAATTCAGGTAACTACATCACCTGGATTGCTTTTATGGAAACGGTAATGATGTTTGAATCCTTTACTTCCATATCATAAATTTTACCGCCTTGAATTTCTTTTAACCGGACATTCCACACATGGGATTCTTCATCATACCCTACTGATTTAACAACCATGAAAACCTCGCTGTTGATCTTTTCAGACGACAGGGCTCTTCTTATTGCTTCTGCTTCAGTCAGTTGTGCTCCGTCAGGTTTCCGGCCTGCAACAATTTTAATACTCTTAACATTTGATTGCCCAGGATATGATTCCCTTACAGCATCAAACCAGACAGCAACTTTTTCTCCAACATTGATATCACCAGGGGCATTGGAAAACCAGATAGCTTCATAATACTCATCAATCCCGCCGTTTGCACTAAAGTCCAGTGCATCCGGATTAACTACAAGAATTCTGCCATTTTCCTTTTTCATAACATATCCGGTAATTCCCGGTTCACCATTTACAGAAGATGTTTCTTTATCCTCCCTGTCAGAAGTACCGGCACTTACTTCTTTATTTTTTTCATTACCGTTAGCTCCATTATCCTCTTGTGATACACCTGCAACGCCATTATCAATACTGCCGCCAATGTTGCTTTTCTGAGCAAATACAGCTAATGTTGCTGTCAACAATAATATTATAATAATGGGTATAATATACTTTTTCATTTAATCTCCTCCGTCTTATAAATTATGAACCTGCCTCTGTATAATAAAGCTGCCTGCAGCCATTAAGGAGCACTTGAAGTTATAAGTATTTGAGGTCAAAAATTGTATCCCCTATATTGATATAGACGGATTTTGATTAAAATAGTTCTGAAAAAGGCACTGGTAAGTTATGAGAAACGGCACCGGTGAAATTTAAACATTGTGAGAAATAAAGGGAACAGTCTTCTGTTCCCTTGTTATTGGCTACATTTAATTATTTTATAATAGAATTTTTAAAAAACAGGCATAGTAATAAGCTTAATTAGCACCGGCACAAGCAGTTACAGGTTATACCCATTGTTAAGATTAATATAGCACGAGCTACCAGTTTTGTATTAAAACTAAGACAAACCGATGCGTCAGCACTTTTGTGAAGTGCTTTGATATTATAGCTTATTGTCTGCCTAGCCAAATTACAAATTGAAGTTACTGCTCATAAGTATATGCGTGCAAGCCGCTACTCATAAGTATTTGCTTACAAGTTCTTTATCGTAGGGTGCCCTTCTTCCTGGGCAGTTTTCTCTTTTGCACAATCGACAATTTTCATAATTGCTTTCCGTTGGAAACATTATACCAGACACAGATTTCATCGGAACCATCAGAAAACTGTCAGTCAGCAAAACCCCTGTCTTTTCTTTGGCATGACCCAGTACCCGGAACAGTTTTTCCTGTTCGCTGATTGGCCAGTCTTCCAGTGACCCCGGATTCATGCTTGCTGTTTTCCCGGGCTTAATGTGGTTTTGAAGATGAATATCTATGGCCTTGGATGCGAATTGTAAGGCCTGTATCTTAATTGCATCCGCCCAATACTGCTCCAGAAAATCGTCTATTGAGTTGGACCAGTTTTCAAGTTCAACTCCACAGGTAGCTACATAAGGAAATACCCTGTGAGCATCTTTCAGGTTTACACTCATCACATGGCTTACAAACTTTACTCCATCAATTACTACATAGTCATCGCCCTTTTCATCTATGTAGGAAACCCTGTAAAACGCTTTAGGCCTGGCTATGGCCTCGGCTTCCCTGGCCATTTTTATTACAGTTTCTGCATCATCATCTGTCTCGTCCATCCTGATTGCCCTGAAAAGCTCAGGAAGATCAATTTTGAACTCCAGATCGTCAAGCAAAAACTCATCCATACGTAATTCCCCCTGTTCCTCTTAAGCTCTTTACTATTCCGCATAAGTTTTTTACTATTGCTCATAAACTTTTACTACTCTTCATAATCTTTTTTACTATTGCTTATAAACTTTTACTATTCTTCATAAGCTTTTTTTACTCCGCTGATTTTGTGAAGGTCATTAATGAATGTGCTTGCCTGCAGCTTGCCTGGAAGCTTTATAAGCAGTTTCATCAGCATTTCCGCATCTTCTTCTCCGTTTACAAAATCAATCTTCTTTATCACTATGCTGTACTTGTCAAGAACACTGCTAATCTTGGCAATCTGACCGGGTATGTTGTCCGCTTCGATGTAGAGAGTTGAATGCCTGTTTCTTTTTGAAATGTTCCATTCAATCCTTTTTAATAATATCAAAGTCACAAATATCAGGATAGTAGCTATTATTGCACCTTCATAAAAACCTATACCGACAGCTATTCCAACAGCTGATACTGCCCAAAGACTTGCTGCGGTAGTTAATCCTCTAACGTTAAAACCGTCTCGAATTATTGTGCCGGCGCCCAGAAAGCCTATACCACTGACAATCTGTGCTCCTAACCTTGTAGGATCAACATTTACCCTGCCTGCGTACATCTCAAAAATAAATTGTGAAGTCACCATAATAAGTGCAGATCCTTCACAAACCAGTATATGAGTTCTGAAACCGGCAGGTCTGTTCATATGCTCACGTTCAAATCCAATAATACCACCTAATATGCAGGCAAGTATCAACTTTAATAAAATTTCAAAATAAGCCATATATTTACCTCCATCTTTAATTATGGTAAACATATTGTTTATCAGTAATTCCGTCTTTCCATTGCTGATAGCTTTCCACAAATTTTAGGTTGGTGTTTATAACTTCCCATACTTCCTGGATACCAAAATTTTTACTCCACGATGCGGCACCTGCAAGCTTATATTTGTGAACGAGCCCAAGGCGCAAATTAATTGAGTTCTTATCCTCCAACCACATTTTATATACAATGTTCTTATCCCTGGCTTCTACATAGAACTGCCCGCTCTCCTCATCCCACTGTACGTCAGCAGCATTTTTCTTAATGAATTCTCTTGCCTGTTCCATGGATAAAGCTTCACTGGACAGGCTAATTCCTCCGTCCTCCCCTGTTTCTTCCTTCCACAAGCGTGTGTAGAGTGGCATTCCCAGCACCAGCTTCTCCCTTGGAATAGTCTCAAGGTACTTTTGAACCATTTTTTCCACCCAAGTCACTTGCGCAACCGACCCCGCTTCAGGGCTTCCCTTCCAGTGCTGGTCATAAGTCATTACTATTATATAATCCACTACCTGAGCCAGTGCTTCACGATCATAGCAGGCAGCCGTATTAATGTCTATTGATACTGTTAATCCCTGTTCCCTCAAGAGGGGAGTGATCTCTCTGACGAACTGGGTAAGTGCATCCTTGTCTTCAGCAGTCAAATTCTCAAAATCTATATTGATGCCATCCAACTTATAAAGTGCCGAATAAGCAAGTATTTTTCTAATCAAATTATCTCTTGAATCGGTATTGTTCAGAAACTCTCTGGTTACATCTGCGTCATTAAAGCTGTTTGACAAAAGAGCCCACACTTTATAATTGTTATTGTGGGCCCATTCAACATATCTTATATCCGCTCTGTTTATAAGCTCTCCGTCTTTATTGCTGAGTTGAAACCATGTAGGCGAAATGACATCAAGCCCATCTATTACCTCAACTTTTGACATATCCGTTTTACTCCATATCTGATCCCACACAAGGTTTATCTTTCCTTTTATTGGAGTCCATGTCGGACTGTCAGAATCTTTTTCAGGTAATTGACCTACCGTCATCTGTTTTACCACCACAAATTTCTTCTCTATATATCCAATCACACCGTCAGATAACCTTACTTTATACCATTTTTCATACTCTTCAAAAACTCGCATGGTGTTGTCTTCTTCACTATTTATGTCTATCTTTTTTATTATGGGATGGCGTACAGATCTGCCATTCCTCACAACCGCATTTTCATCGATAGGCTCTGCAAGTTGTTTTACGCTGTTTTTAAAATCTATTATAATTACATTGTTATTATCATGCCTCTGAATTTCTATATTATAAAAATCACTTAGAAACTCTATGGGAACATATACGGTACCATTGTCCTCTTCAACAGGTATATCAAGCGTCATTGGCTCGTTGTTAACTACAGCATCCAGGCTCTCGGTTTTCATCCTTATTACCCTGTCTTTTGTAGTGACCGTCACTTTTCCCAGTTTTTCATCCCAGTGAATATATGGATCAATATGCTCCTTGATAGTCTCAAAGGCCAGAAGAATATCATCTTCAACAATTCTTACTTTATCTCCCGATGCGACGAGCTCCCCCTCAACTACAAGATGCGGACCCGCCTCGCTGAAAGCGGGTACTACATTGTTATTGGGTTTATAAAAAAAATAATAAACTGAAGATAATGTTATAGCAAGTAATATAATAAAAATATAAAATACAGGAAACTTTCTGGTACGCTTCCTCAATTTTTGTCCCCCATTCATTTGTCAATATGACCTATAGTTTAATAGCTTTCAACTTTTCTTGGTATAAATGTTTTAAACGCCTTTAGTATTCTTTCGTCTGGCTCAAAAAAGACTGCAGTTCTTTCGCCATTATAATTAAGAGTAATGAAATAAACGTCTTTTGACTCCATTGAGCTAACAGCTTTTATCTGTTTAGTTGCATTTCCAAGCCGGCTGTCTTGGTTTTGCCCCCTATATGGAGCTACAACATCAAATTCCTTGCAGTTTGCACTAAATATCCTTCTTCTTTTTCTTTGTGCAATAATCATGTCAATATCAAGGTCACCATCTGTAACAATATATTCATATTCTATATTTCTTGAAGTTATGAGCCTATATAAGCCATATATTACACCTGCAGTTATCAGCAGCCAAAGGCTTCCAAGAAAAGGAACGTACCGGCCCAAAAAAGGAGATGCCAATATAATAATAGCCCCAACTATGCATATTCCCAATGTAAACAAATAATCTTTTGCATCTTTCTTTTTTACCACAAGTTTCTCAATAAATACATTATCCATAAAACTTACCCCCTAAGCCTGGAATTAATGCTTTCAAAGAACATTTCAGTATAACTTGCTTTAGTTTAACTACTGTGCCATGTAGTGAAATAACATTGCACTCTCATTAAATTTTAACATTAACATATCGATAAAACAACTGACAATAAAATAAAATGGGAAACACCTTACCCACAGGAAAGGGCTTCCCATCTTCGAATTTATAATATTCTCTATTCTCTTACTTGTTGTATTTAAGCTGCCTTTCAATTATTGCTGTTTCATTTTTTCCCGGTTTACTTTCCGGTTAATATTTTCTCCTCTTAGCTAAAAGGCCTTTTTTAATACATTCCTCCCGGAGGGCCTCCTGCAGGAGCTACGGGTTCTTTTTCAGGAATATCAGAAACTATTGCTTCAGTAGTCAGAAGCATTGAAGCAACTGATGCAGCATTCTGCAGAGCTGACCTTGTAACTTTTGCAGGGTCAACAATACCTGCTTCTATCATGTTAACATATTCTTCTTTTAATGCATCAAAACCTACACCAGGTTCGCTTCCCATAACTTTTTCAACTATAACTGATCCTTCAAGTCCTGCGTTTTCAGCAATCTGCCTTACAGGCTCTTCCAGTGATTTAACAACTATCTGAACGCCTGTTCTTTCGTCTCCGGTTGTGCTGTCAAGTAATTTTTTAACCTTTGGAATAACATTAATGTAAGCGGTTCCGCCACCTGCTACTATACCTTCCTCTACTGCAGCTTTTGTTGCAGCCAGAGCGTCTTCAATTCTCAGTTTCTTTTCTTTCATTTCAGTTTCAGTAGCAGCACCAACCTGGATAACAGCAACTCCGCCGGAGAGTTTTGCAAGTCTTTCCTGTAATTTTTCTCTGTCAAAGTCAGAAGTAGTTTCTTCTATCTGGGCCTTAATGGATGCAATTCTCTTCTTGATTTCATCAGGAGAACCTGCACCATCAACGATAATTGTGTTCTCTTTCTGAACCTTAACCTGTCTTGCTCTTCCAAGCTGGTTAAGTTTTGTATCCTTGAGCTCAAGACCGAGTTCGTCGGAAATAACTTCTCCGCCTGTAAGTATTGCAATATCACCAAGCATTGCTTTTCTTCTGTCACCAAAACCAGGAGCTTTAACTGCAACGCAGGTAAATGTTCCTCTCAGTTTGTTAACTACGAGAGTTGCAAGAGCTTCGCCCTCAACATCCTCTGCAATAATTACAAGCTTCCTGCCCTGCTGGACAATTTGCTCAAGGATAGGAAGAATGTCCTGAACATTGCTGATTTTCTTGTCAGTAATGAGTATATATGGATCATCAAGAACAGCTTCCATCTTTTCTGTATCTGTTACCATGTAAGGAGATACATAACCTCTGTCAAACTGCATTCCTTCAACTACTTCGAGGTTAGTTCCCATTGTTTTTGATTCTTCAACAGTTATAACACCGTCATTAGTTACCTTTTCCATAGCATCTGCTATGAGGTTTCCTATAACTTCATCGTTTGCAGATATGGAAGCAACTCTTGCAATATCCTCTTTACCTTTAACCTTCTGGCTTATTTCCTTGATACCTTCAACTGCAGTATCTACAGCCTTTGCAATACCTTTCTTGAGTATCATCGGATTAGCTCCGGCTGCCAGGTTCTTTAAACCTTCCCTGATAATAGCCTGAGCGAGAAGTGTTGCGGTAGTTGTACCGTCACCTGCTACATCGTTAGTCTTTGTAGCAACTTCTTTCAGAAGCTGAGCACCCATATTTTCAAACTTGTCTTCCAATTCGATTTCCTTTGCTATTGTAACACCGTCATTGGTAATAAGGGGAGAACCAAATTTTTTATCAAGAACAACATTTCTTCCTTTTGGTCCAAGAGTAACCTTTACTGTATCAGCCAGATGATTGACTCCTCTTTCAAGCGCTTTTCTGGCTTCTTCACCGTATTTTATATCCTTTGCCATTTCACTGCCTCCTTGTTGAAATTATTGAATTAGAACACGTATTTAATTAATTAGAACATAAATAAATAATATTTTATGAAAACTATGAATATAATTATAATGTAATGATGTATTATTCAACTATTGCCAGAATATCACTCTGTCTCAGAATAGTATATTCCTGATTGTCAAGTTTTACTTCTGTTCCGGCATATTTGCTGATAAGTACTTTGTCGCCAACTTTTACTTCCATCTTTACTTCTTTTCCATCAACCATACCGCCGGGTCCTACAGCAACAATCTCAGCAACCTGAGGTTTTTCCTTTGCTGACCCTGGAAGTACTATACCACTCTTAGTAGTTTCTTCAATTTCCAGCATTTTTATAACTACTCTGTCGCCTAAGGGTTTTATGTTCATAACTTTACCTCCTGTTTATTATATTTTTTTACAATCTATTTTTTGCAATTTATTAGCACTCATTGTTAATGAGTGCTAATTACCTATAATATAATATATTATCCAATTTTTTATCAAATATTTGTTTTTTCTATTTAATCTCAATTTCGGAGAATAGGACCGTATTTTCTTGCTAAACTTAAGAATTTCATTGTTTTGCTCCATTTAACGAAAGTTATCTCTCGTGGTCTTGTAATTGAATACATTTTAACTGCAATGCATTAACAATCTTCGTTTTGAAACACTCTTCCACATATGTATCTCTTAAAACAGTTTTAACGAATTGTCTCATATCCTCAGAAAAATCCTTTTGAGAACTAATATCAAGCTCTGTCAGCATCCTGGTCTGATTTGAATATGAACTGATATCACCTTTGCCGGCATAAAACAATGCAAGATTACAAATTGCCAGAATATTCTGGTTGTCAAGCATTAATACACTTTTGGCTATGCTAATTGCTCTGTCAATTTGTCCGGAATGAAAACATGCAATTGAAAGATTATTTCTTGCCGCTATAGACCCCGGTTCAGCATCTACAGCCTTTTCCAGCTTCATGCAAGCTTTACGGTAGTCTCCCCTGTCTATCAGCTCTTCTCCTTCAGCAATTAACCTGGATACACTTTTACCATTTCTCTTGCTTATACCGAGATTTTCCTCAAGATAACAGATTATTTCTCTGGCTTCTTCAAAGAACTCCTCTTTGCAGCCAAACTGAATATACTTATCCAGATACTCCCTGGTTTTTGTTAAGTTGTCCATTTCATAATAATTACAGGCGATGGCAAAATAACACTCTGTAATAGTGGGATCAATATTTCTCAGTATCCACTTAAATATCTTATTGGATTTTTTTATTTCTCTGAGCTCTGCAAGAATGCAGGCATAATTGAACTGATACTCTGCGTTAAACGGCTCCTCCCTTGCGGCTGTGCCCAGGAATTTGACCGCATCCTCAAATTGATACTTCCGGGCATACTTTATCCCAACTCTATAATTTATTTCAGCATCACGCCTATAATCCAAAACCTTCCCCAATGTAATACACCACTACCTTCTTTTTCTCAACTCATCATATATATCGTCAGGTTTTAGCCCTCTCTCCACCATAAGCACAAAAAGATGATATACAAGATCAGCGATCTCATATCTGATTTCTTCAAAAGATTTGTTCTTTGCCGCAATAATAACTTCTGCTGATTCCTCTCCTACTTTTTTAAGTATCTTGTCAAGACCTTTTTCAAAAAGATAATTTGTATAGGAACCCTCTTTAGGGTTTTTGTTCCTGTCTACTATAACGTCATAGAGTTCCTGGAGAATGGCCGACTTGTCCTTACTCTCAGCAGCTTCACTTGAAATATTAACTTCAGCTTCTTTTATGCCTTCACTGTCAAGTTCTCTGTAAAAGCAGGAATAATGCCCTGTATGGCATGCTCCCCCTTTCTGTTCGGCCATTACCAGCAGTGCATCGCCATCACAATCAACTCTGATGGATCTTACAAGCTGATAATTTCCTGATGTCTCACCCTTTTTCCAGAGCTTGTTTCTGCTTCTGCTCCAATAATGCACTTTTCCTGTCTCAAGAGTTTTTTCAAGAGCTTCCTTGTTCATATATGCAAGCATTAATACTTCGCCACTATTAACATCTTTAGTAACAACAGGTATCAAACCTTTTTCGTCAAACTTAAGTCCCGTAAAAACACTGTCCATAAAGACAACCCCTCTTTTAATAATTCTTTATTGCAACCTTGCGGGATTCATTCAGGAAGTCCCGGCATTGCAGTTAACTTACTGCTATATTCTGATTTCAAGGCCTTTATCTTTCAGATACCTTTTAAGGTCTGCTATTTCAATTTCCCTGAAATGAAACAGAGAAGCAGCTAGTACCGCATCTGCCTTGCCATCTGTAAGAGCCTGATAAAAATGCTCCATTGTCCCTGCTCCGCCTGAGGCAATAACAGGTATTCTCACGCTTTCAGATACTGCCCGCGTCAGCTCTATGTCATATCCGTTTTTAGTTCCGTCACAGTCCATACTGGTGAGCAGAATCTCACCGGCGCCAAGTTTTTCAACCTCTATAGCCCATTCCACAACATCTTTGTTGGTGTTTATCCTTCCTCCGTTTATATAAACATCCCAGCCCTTTTCGCCAGCTCTTTTTTTGGCGTCAATAGCCACAACCACACACTGGCTTCCAAACTGGTCTGCCGCTTCACTAATGAGCTCAGGTCTCCTTATCGCCGCAGAATTAACGGAAATCTTATCCGCTCCGGCTTTAAGTATCTGCCGGAAGTCATCAACAGTTCTTATGCCGCCTCCGACTGTAAATGGAATAAATACCTGCTCAGCAACCCGCTTTACCATATCCAGCATTATTTCTCTTCCATCAGAAGTGGCTGTGATATCAAGAAATGCAAGCTCGTCAGCCCCGGCTTTATCGTAATACGCTGCGGCTTCGACAGGGTCCCCCGCATCTTTCAGGTTAACGAAGTTTACGCCTTTTACCACTCTTCCCCCGTGTATATCCAGGCAGGGGATTATTCTCTTTGTAAGCATAATAATTCCTCCATCGCAAATTTTGTTGTTTCCTGGATTTCACCTTTTAAGCCGTCACCTCAAGCCATCACCGGAAAATTAAACTCAATCACCGGAAACTTAAACTCAAATCAACGATATCGCCTGTGCAAGATCTATGCCTCCTGTATAAAGTGCCTTTCCCACAATAACTCCGGCCACTCCTGTGTTTTTCAAATCAATAATATCCTTTAGGCTCCCTACACCGCCTGACGCTATAACATCGATGCCGACAGCCCCGGCCATCTCCTCCATTGCTTTCAGATTCGGCCCTGCCAGCATACCGTCTCTTGAGATGTCAGTATAAATAATGGTTTTAGCACCCATATCTTCCATCCTTTTTGCAAAATCTACGGCTGCTAAATCGCTGGTTTTTTCCCATCCCTCAACAGCAACCATTCCATCTCTGGCATCAATAGATATTGCAATCTTGTCTTCAAAGTTTTTCAGTGCATTTTTAACGAGTTCAGGATCGTTTACTGCCGATGTACCAAGTATTACCCTTTGTATGCCTTCATTTATTATATATTCAATGGACTCTATTGATCTTATTCCTCCACCCATTTGTACAGGTATATTAAGTCTTGCGGCAATGTCCCTTATTATTCTGAAATTTTGCAGCTCACCGGTTCTGGCCCCGTCGAGGTCAACTACATGGAGGTACACAGCCCCCTCGCGCTCCCACTTAAGAGCCATTTCCACAGGGTCATCTGAATAAACAGTCACATCATCAAACTTTCCCTGAACAAGTCTAACACACTTTCCTTCCTTTATATCAATTGCAGGATATATTATCATGCGCAGTTTTCCTCCTTGAAGTACATCTATTTATAAAATGTACCTTTCGCTTAAGTAGTTGTTTGTACCTTTTTCTTAAGTGGTTATTTCCGGGCGGCTATTTTGCACGTTTGTCATGTATGTACACCAGTTCTGCCCAGTTCCTCAATAGCTTAAGTCCCACATCCCCGCTCTTCTCAGGGTGAAACTGTGTAGCAAAAACATTCCCGCTCCACACTGCCGCATTGAACTCTATGCCATAATCTGCAGTAGCAGCGATAATATTCCTGTCACATGTGTTGTTGAGGTAATATGAATGTACAAAATATACATAGGGGCGTTGTGGCAGACCTTCAAACAATGGACAGCTGTTTTTAATATTCAGCGAATTCCACCCCATATGGGGGATCTTCAAGTCATTTCCAAACGGAAGCTGCTCAATTGATCCCTTGAATATGCCAAGTCCTTCAGCCCTTTGTCCCCCTTCTTCGCTGTATTCAAATAATAGCTGCATTCCAAGACAAATTCCCAGAAACAGTCTGCCTTTTTTGATTACATCCTTTATAACCTCTGTCAGACCGGCATTTTCAAGACTCCTTGCTGCGCCTGCGTACGCACCGACTCCCGGCAACACTACAGCATCAGCAGCGGATATTCTCTCCGGTCTTGAAGTGGTAACTGCATTTACTCCTATATAGCGGAATGCGTTTTCCACGCTTCCCAAATTTCCTACTCCATAGTCAACTATAGCTATCAATATACGGTACCAACTCCAATCGAAAACTAATTTTTCCTGCTATATCCCGGCACGTGTTATATCACGTAACGTGCTATATCTTGATACATTCTGTCAATTTCTCACGTTTAAACTTCCAGCTTTCTTCCGGTAATCCGCTCATAGGCTTCCAGATACTTTGCCTCTGTCTTCTTTACGACCTCCTCCGGAAGCTCAGGTGCCGGCGGCTTTTTATCCCAATCCAATGTTTCAAGATAATCTCTCAGATATTGTTTGTCAAAACTTTTCTGCGGCCTTCCCGGCTCGTATTCATTCATATCCCAGTACCTTGAAGAATCCGGCGTAAATATTTCATCGGCAAGTACAAGCCCATCATCTGTCATCCCAAATTCAAACTTTGTATCTGCCAGAATCAAACCTCTGCTTTCAGCATAGCTTGAAGCGATATTATAGAGTTTTATGCTAATATCTCTTAGTTGTTGTGCCAGATCTGTTCCTATCCTGTTTGCCAGTTGTTCAAAGCTTACATTCTCATCATGTCCCTCACTGGCTTTTGTACTTGGAGTAAAGATAGGCTCCGGCAGCTTGTCAGCCTGTCTAAGTCCTGCAGGAAGTTTGACTCCGCATATGCTTCCCGTTTTTCTGTATTCTTTTAACCCTGAACCTTCGAGATAGCCTCTGACTATGCATTCAGCTTCCACCATCTTAATCTTTTTTACAAGCATTGACCTTCCCTGCAACTCTTCCCTAAAGCTTGAAAGTCCTTCAGGATAGCTATCAACATCTGTGGTCAGCATATGATTGCCTATCACATCGGAAGTCTTATTGAACCAGAACTCAGAAATGCTGTTAAGAACTTTTCCCTTATTGGGAATGAGGTTTGGGAATACTACATCGAAAGCCGAAATCCTATCCGTTGCGATAAACAATAGTTTATCACCAAGATCGTATACATTCCTTACTTTACCTTTAATAAAAAGGGGTAATTTAATAAAATCAGTATTGTTTATTAATTTTGCCATTTTTATACCTCCAGAAAAGCAAATTCTTTTCATAAATTCTTATCTACAATTTTTGCAAATTCCTTTTCCAAATTATTTTGCAATTTTGCAAATTCTATTTACAAAACACCTTTTGTCGACATAACTCCTTCTATACGGCTATCTACGCTTGTTGCCTCATCAAGGGCCCTGCCGAATGCCTTGAATATAGCTTCGGCAATGTGGTGGTTATTACTGCCGTAAAAGATCTTTATGTGAAGGGTTATGCCTGCATTAAAAGCGAGAGCCCTGAAAAATTCCTCCACAAGCTCTGTATCCATCTCTCCAATACGGTCAGACGTAAACTTGGCATCAAATACTAAAAACGGCCTTCCGCTCAGGTCTACAACTGCCATTGCAAGAGTTTCATCCATTGGAACGAAAGATGTGCCATAGCGTTTCACATTACTTTTAGTGCCCAGGGCTTCTTTAAGCGCCTGCCCCAAAGTAATTCCCACATCCTCCACAGTGTGGTGGGCGTCAACGCATAAATCCCCTGCCGCACTTATGCTTATATCAAAAAGTCCATGTCGGGCAAAAAGCGTCAGCATATGATTAAAAAAACCTATGCCGGTATCAACTTCACATTTACCTTTCCCGTCTATGCTTAATTTTACCGACACATCAGTTTCGTTCGTTTTCCGGCTAATCTGAGCATTTCTTCCCATATAAGACCTCCAAAAATATACTGCAGCTTTCCTTTTTTAGGTCAAGCTTAATTATATCAGTACGACTTTAAAATTTCCATATTTTTTTACCCAAATTATAGGAACCCGTGACAGTAGGCGTGACAGGTGACAGGGGAGTGACAGGGAACGGTTCTCTGTCACACTACCACACATGACAGGGAACCGTCCCCTGTCACCCCCTGTCATACAATTTCTCTTATAGCTTTCAAAAAGGAGTCCATGTCCTCATCTGTTCCAATACTGACTCTCAGGTAATTGTCAATTCTTGCCTCATTAAAATATCTTACCAGTATGCCCCCGTCTCTCAATCTTTTGAAAATATCACGGGCATGCATGGTTTCATGGCTTATAAATATGAAGTTAGCCCCGGAATCAATAACCTCAAACCCAATTTGTACAAGCTCCTTTGAAATGCGTTCTCTCGTATTAATTATCTTTCTTCTGGTTTCTTCAAAATGTTTTTCATCTTTAATTGCCTGAACAGCAGCCGCAAGGGCAATCCGGTCAAGGGTATATGAATTTATTGAGTTTTTCACCCTGTCCAGCCCTTCAATCAGATCTTTATTTCCTAAAGCCATGCCTATACGAAGACCTGCCAGCGACCGGGATTTTGAAAATGTTTGAATTACAAGCAGGTTAGGATACTTTTCTATAAGAGTCACAGCAGATTCACCGCCAAAGTCAATGTATGCTTCATCTATAATAACGACACTGTCCTCATTTTTCTCGAGTATGCTTTCTATATCCCTTAAAGGTAAAAGCTTTCCTGTAGGCGCATTGGGATTAGGAATAATTATGCCGCCGTTTGATTCAAAAAACGATTCCACCGGTATTGAAAAATCGTCATTGAGAGAAACTTCCATGTAATCTGTCCGGAACAGGGAAGCATAAACCCTGTAAAAACTATATGTAATGTCGGGAAAAAGCACCGGCCTGTCTGAATCAAAAAAAGCAAGAAATGAGAATGCCAGCAATTCATCTGAACCATTTCCTACAAAGACCTGCTGCTTTTCCAGTTTATAATAATCCGCTATTGCGCATCTCAGTTCATCACATGTCGGATCAGGATATAGCCTAAGATTTTCCCCCATCTCTCCGGAAGCTCTTGTAATGGCCTCCATAACTTTTGGGGAAGGCGGATAGGGATTCTCATTGGTGTTAAGTTTTATATATTTCATGTCTCTGGGCTGTTCTCCCGGAGTATACGGTTTAATATTTCTGATGGTCTTGCTCCAGTATTTGCTCATTTGTCAGCCCTCCTCACCTGAATTGCATTTGTATGAGCCGTCAGACCATCTCACCTGAATTGCGTTAGCGTGAGCTGTCAGTCCCTCTGCCTCTGCAAACCTGATTATGTCGTCTTTTACCTTTTCAAGGGCTTCTCTTGAATACGATATCACGCTCGATTTCTTCAAGAAATCTCCTGTATTAAGGGGTGAAAAGAATCTGGCAGTACCACCTGTGGGGAGCACATGATTTGGTCCTGCAAAATAATCCCCAAGGGGTTCTGAAGCATATGAGCCTAAGAATATTGCGCCGGCATTTCTTATTTCTCCTAAGAGGCTAAAAGGCTCCCTTACACAGAGTTCAAGATGCTCAGGTGCTATATTGTTTACTATCTCCACAGCTTCCTTCACGCTTCCTGTAATTATAACTGCACCATAGCTGTCCAGCGACTTTCTGATGATATCCTTTCTGGAAAGATATCCGCACTGCCTGTCAATTTCTTCGATAACTTTCTCCGCCAGTTTTTCACATGTTGTCACCAATATTGATGAAGCAAGTGCATCATGCTCTGCCTGGGACAGGAGATCTGCTGCCACATAAGCAGGATTTGCGGAATCATCAGCTACTATCGCAATTTCACTTGGCCCTGCCACCATATCTATATCACAATATCCGTAGACCATCCTCTTTGCAGTAGCGACATATATGTTGCCTGGTCCCACTATTTTATCCACCCTGGGTATAGAACCGGTACCGAAAGCCATGGCCGATATTGCCTGGGCCCCTCCAACCCTGTAAATTTCATCAACCCCTGCTACTTTTGCTGCAGCAAGTATTACCGGATTTATTGATTTATCCTTTCCCGGTGGTGTCACCATTATTATTTTGGCTACACCGGCCACTTTTGCAGGAATTACATTCATAAGCACCGAGGAGGGATAGGCGGCAGTTCCGCCCGGAACATATACGCCCACTTTTTCAAGAGGTCTGTAAATCTGTCCAAGTATAACTCCGTCTTTTTCTGTGCTGAACCAGGAATTCTCTTTTTGTTTTATATGGAATTCCCTAATATTTTCAGCAGCCTTTTTTATTGTTGCCAGCAGTGCGTCGTCAACCTCACAGCATGCAGCGTCAATTTCCCTTTGTGACACTTTTATTTCATCTTCTGCTAGTCCCACACCATCAAACATTTCCGTATATTTTAAAACAGCTTTATCCCCATTTTGATTTACATCTTCAAGTATTGCACCTACCATGTGCGTTATTTCCGGGGACTCTTTCACATTTCTGCCCGAAAGCATTTTATAAAACTCATCCCCGGCACCATTCCTCACATCAAATACCTTTATCATCTTGATACTGCCCCCTTTTCCAGTTGCTTTCTCAAGGAGCTTATTATCTTATTAATCCGCTCACTTTCCATCTTCATACTAACCCGGTTAACAATGAGTCTTGCGCTTATTTCCGCGATTTCATCAAGTACAACAAGTCCGTTTTCCCTGAGTGTCCTCCCCGACTCCACTATGTCAACAATAACTTCTGCAAGCCCTATAAGGGGAGCAAGTTCAACCGAACCGTTCAGCTTTATCACCTCAATGGACTCACGTCTCTTGTGTTCAAAATACTCCCTTGCTATTCTGGGATACTTTGTTGCCACTCTTTTATCCTTTAAACTGTCAAGCTTTCCCGCAAGCTCAGCAGGACCGGCCAGAACCATCCTGCATGCGGCAAAGCCAAGGTTCAGCACCTCATAAAGATTCCTGCCTTCTTCAAGCAGGGTATCTTTTCCCACAATACCCATGTCTGCGGCTCCATATTCTACATAAGTGGGAACATCCGCTGGTTTTACAAGGAAAAACTTAATTTTGTTTTTTTCATCGCTCATTATAAGCTTGCGCGATGAGCACTTTAACTCCGAACAATCTATACCGATAGCTTCAAACATCTCTATCGAGTAATCTGTCAGCCTTCCCTTTGACAGGGCTATAGTTAGATATCTCATGTTAACCTCCACCTATTTTCAGTCTCTGTTTTAACCTTATATTTCTGTGTTAACCTATTGTTCTATGCTAACCTATTGCTCCAAGTTAACCTATTATTCTGTGTAAATTTATAGTTCTGTGCTAAACTATTGTCCTGCTTTAACTTATTGTTATGCTCTAGTTTATCTTCCCATCGTATATCTTGCAGCACTTCGTGTTCTGCTTCGACTCATTATTATGCTCTAACCTTTTGTAATCTGTATAATTCATTCCCTGGTTTGTTATTTATTCTCAAGTTCCTCAATGCTTGTAACTGCAACCTCATCTGTGTTTACATCGTGAAGCTCAATATCTCCGCCATTTCTCACAAACATAATTCCGCCTATTTTTCTGTTTTTTGCATATATCTTTATTTCTTCAATAGTCTTTCCGGAAACATCCATTTCAACGTTTATCCCCTGATTCCTTAATTCTTCACACAGCTTAAATGCAATTTTTCTGCTGTCTTTATCATAACAAACAAGTGTCTGCACACAGGGTTTAATTACTTCGATTTTTTGCTTCTCCAGTGCAATCATAAGTAGGTTAACCCCCATTGAAAATCCTGTAGCACTGCACTTTTTGCCAAACTTCTCAACGAGATTGTCATACCTGCCTCCGCTGATTACAGGAAAACCTACTCCATAGGTAAAACCTCTGAAAACTATTCCCGTATAGTAATTGAGGCTCTGAACCATTCCAAGGTCAATGGATATATATTCACTAAGTTCATAATCATCCAGTATTTGCAGCACTTTTCTCAGATTTTGCAGTGCAGCTATAGAGCGGGCATTATCTGTTCTCTTTTCTACACTGTCTATTATGTCAACTGGACCGAATAATCGTGGAAGATCCAATATCAGATTCTTTAAATCAGTAGAAATATTGTATTTTTCAACAAGTTCCTCAATTCCAATAAAATCCTTCTTGTCAATAAGTACCCTCATCTGCTCCGTGTCCTCGGCAGAAAGCCCTGTCTGCTCCATAATTCCCTTAAAAAAATCCACCTGGCCGATGTCAATCTGGAAGTTCTTAATCCCAACAGCTTTCATGGACGCAGCAGCTGTGGCAATAACTTCTGCATCAGCTTCAGCAGTATTAACCCCCAGAATTTCTATCCCTGCCTGTGTAAATTCCTTTTGTCTGCCTCCCCCAAGTTCATTGTACCTGAAGGTATTCCCTATATATGATACTTTCAAAGGATACTCCATATCCTTTAATTTAGTAGCTGCAATCCTTGCCACAGGAATGGTGGCATCCGGCCTTAAAACAAGGATACGGCCCTGAGGGTCAAAAAATTTAAACATGGTTTCCTGTGGTGTAAGATCTCCGTCAGCAACAAAAGTATCGTAAAATTCCAGTGTGGGAGTTTCAATTTCATAAAATCCGGATGACCTGAAAAGACTTCTTAACTTATTCTCCAGTTCTCTCTTTAGAAAACAATCTTCAAATAGTATATCTTGTACTCCCTCTGGAGTATATATCTTCCATTTCGGCATACCTGACACATCCATTCGCTTTAATACTTTACTACGTTAAAGTTATAAATTATTAAAATCATTATAAATCATAATCTAAAATTTGTCAATATGACTATGGACCTTTTCATAACAGGTAATATGAACAAGAGGCCTCTTAGTAACTTCCTTGTGAAAATAGGAATTATATTGTAAAATGTAAAAAGTAAGTCATTTGAAACGTATAAGAGCTTATCATGTAAGGACTGCACGTGTAAGAGCTGAATTTAAAGTGCTGAATATAAAAAGCTGCTTTAAAAGAGCTTAATATACTTAATGCTTAATATAAAAGAGCTTTAATTTTAATAAAAAAGAACTTAATATAAAAGAGTTATATTTAAAAAGCTGAACATATAAACAGATAAACCAGTAAGAAAGGACAGTTAACATGAAATACAAAGCAGTAATTTTTGATCTTGACGGAACATTACTTAACACTATAGATGATTTAGCCAATTCCGTAAACTCAGTTCTGGAAAAGTCCGGTTTTCCTGTCTACAGCGCTGAAGAAATCAAGCATTTTATTGGAACAGGATTTTATAACTTGATCCGGCTTGCGCTTCCTGAAGAAAGCCGTGATGACAGTACAATAAAAAAACTTGTCGAGATGTTGAGGGAAGAATACAACACACGGTGGAACCAATATACCCACCCATATGAAGGTATACCTGAGTTATTGGATGAATTGACAAAAAGAAATGTTAAGAAAGCAGTTTTATCAAATAAAGCAGACAGTTTTACAAAAATAATAATAGCCCAATTACTCCCGAAATGGCATTTTGAAGTAGTTTGGGGTGAACGGCCGGACGTTCCGAAAAAACCCGATCCCACAGCTGCCCTTGAGATAGCTGATATATTTAACATCTCACCGGATGAGATTATCCTCCTCGGTGACTCCTCATATGATATCCAAACGGCAGTTTCGGCAGGCATGTTTGCCGCAGGAGCCCTATGGGGGTTCAGGTCAGCAGATGAACTCAAATCTGCAGGTGCAGACGCTCTTATTGAAAAACCGCTGGATTTGCTCAAATTGTTATAATAAAATATCAGTATTTCAGCTTTGCTGAAATACTGATATTTTGTTTACCAATGCAGTAGCATTTGAGATTACATTACAACTTAATGCAGATGCTCTCACCCACATATTTTGAATTCTACATCTCGCGGCAGGGCAAGCCCACATGCAACTTCTATTGCCTTTATTATAGCAGACGGTACGGGACAGGCAGCATGTTTGCAGCATTTGCGTGCAATTTTATAAACCTCCCCATCTCCTATTTGCGCAAAACATTCCTGATATCCGTCAACCTTATCAAGTTCACTTCCCATTGCCATAATGTGTGAACAATCACTCTCTATTTTTATCGCAACCTCCTGCATATCTTCCGATTCAGTATATATCGTAGTTATAAAACCACAAACGCCTGCACATACTTTGACCGTAGCCATAACAGTACCTCCGTTTTTTCTCATGGAAAAAATATACCACAGTCTATAGCTACCAAAACACAAAGTAAGTGCAGGCAACAAAATACTTTCTGTATAATCGCTATCCGCAAACTTCTACTTCAGATTACTATCCTTCAAAGCTGTCAAATGCGCTATCGTAGGAATCTGTCAAGCAATTGGAACCATCCCAATACCTGCAGATATCACAGGATAATTCTCCATCTTCATTACTAAACCTGTTGTTTCTTGGTCTTCCCGGTATAAATCTTTTACAGGTCTGGGCCCTTGCAGTAACTCTGTAATCATTATCATAGTCCTGCACAGTGACACCTCCTTCTGCGAAAGTTGGGTATTATGCAAACTATTATTTGCTTATATAGCTAAAATTATTCCAGACCACGTTGCCAAAAGATTTAATACAGGGCTTATCGTATTTTTATTGTATTTTATAATGTATCTAATATTTATATCTAACATTTATATTTTATATTTGTATTAAATATCATACTTAATATCGTATTTAATACTGTATTTAATACCCCAATTAATATCGTACCTAATATGCATTTAATATCGCATTCAATATTATTTTTAAAAATATTATCTTTTAATTGTTCTTTTTTTATCATTAAAATTTACTTGTCGTGCCAGGCAATAAAATAGCATCGTGAAAAGCTATAGTCAGTTGACCTTGGTAAGATTTGCATACGCAGCCATAAGTCTTTTCATTCCGGCATTTTTAAATTTTATTTCCAGCTTAAGGTTCTCTCCCTCCCCCTCAGTAGCAGTAACCGTTCCTATTCCGAACTTCTTGTGGACGACTATATCTCCAACATCAAACCGGCCTACACTCCTGCCGTTACCTACCGCAGCAGCATTACTTAATCCTGGTTTGGAATTTAATATTGATATATAGTTATTGCTGTACTGTCCTGACACATAAGCTGCCTTCGGTTCTTCCACTCTGAATATATCCTTTCCATCCAACAAGTCATCAGGAATTTCATCTATAAACCTCGATGGTCTGTTGTAGGAAGTATTCCCAAACAGCGTCCTGCATTTGGTATTAGTGAGATATAGCAGTTCTTGTGCTCTGGTAATTCCAACATAGCACAGCCTTCTTTCCTCTTCCAGTTCACTCTCATCAGACATTGACCGGTATCCTGGGAAAACTCCTTCTTCCATTCCCGGTATAAAAACAGCAGGAAACTCCAGTCCCTTTGCACTGTGAAGTGTCATCATAGAAACACAGTCACTCTCTTCCTCGTAATCATCAATGTCCGAAACCAGAGATATCTGCGACAGGAAAGCTTCCAGGCCGCGTTCCTCACTCTGTTCTTCAAACTCCAATGCAATTGTCCTAAACTCTTTTATATTTTCAATGCGGGAATTGGCTTCTTCCGTGCCCTCTTGTTTCAATTCCCCAAGCAGTCCTGATCTTTCTATTACTTCATCGATCAACTCAGGTACACTTACAGTTTCCGCAAACAATTTAAACTTGTTTATCATCGAAACAAAATCC
>Ga0134100_1000784_pt1 | contig 34220 bp, 28 predicted proteins | sample 11_taG_2_FD_94444 | JGI IMG/M metagenome (GOLD analysis project Ga0134100, IMG submission 94444) | Switchgrass degrading microbial communities from high solid loading bioreactors in New Hampshire, USA - 11_42_5_180_A3 metaG | ecosystem: Engineered > Bioreactor > Semi-continuous > Anaerobic >...
AATAGTATACGGTATGACCTGGATCTGCGTGTAAAAAAGCAGATGATCTATGATGACCATCTGCCAATAATACATATGCTACTTCATTTTACTTGGTTCAACCCCAACATTTGACGTAGAGCCTTTTGTATGCCGCAAATCCGCGATCATGTACTATCTTCCGGGATACGCGCGTATAATTCATACCAAAACGGTTTATGTGGTGGTTATATGCAGACGCTGCCCGGCTTTGCGAGAAAATACGCGATCATGGAGGAGCTTGACGGCGGGTTTGGCATCGGCGCTTCGCCGGAAGCTTTCGTCAGGCTTGATTCGTGGGATGGGCGCATAGTCGCCTCTCTGCACGTCAAGGGCCTGAAGCAGGGGCCTTTCAGGTATATGCTCTACCTGATCTTTTCACAGGGAGACGGGCTCGTGGCAATACCCGCCGGAAGCGTCAGCGTTTCCTTCCCCAGCATGCAGGGAAGCCTCGAGATCGGTCCCGAGACGCTGAAGGCCAACAATACCAGGCCCGAGCTTGTGAAATACGCGGCCATCACGGCCGAGAGCAACGACAGGATGTGGATCCCGCTGTTCGCAAGCTTCGAGAAATCCCTGAAATGGGATGAAAGCCTGCGCCAGGTCATATATAGGAAAACCCCGAAACAGCAGGCCGAAAAGGTATCGGCCGACAGGGAGGAAAAAGAGAAATCCGGGCATGAATCCGGCGCGGACGCGGAAGGCAGCCCCGCCGACCAATCCCAGCCCAATACCGGGACCGGGCAAAGGGCGCAGGCCGCCGATGAGGCAGGGCTTATCAAATGCGATATAAATAAGCTCGAAACCCTGATCAAAAACAACTTTGAGCCAACCTGCCCCTTCAGGAGAGGCAACCCGGATTACAGCTGGTACAATGTCGGGGACCTTGCCAAGCTGAGCAATATCATGTACATGTCGGGCATCAACGTGCCCGTCTTTGCCAATCCCAAGATCCTGGTGGGCCTTTTCAGGTATAAGCATATCCTCGCCGGCCTGTACAAGGGCGAAAACCAGTCCAATTTCTTCGTCATCGGTATCCCGGCCAGGGATGAGAATGACAACAAGCCCTTTGAGACCGCGTGCAGATGGGTGCCTGTTTCGGGCAGCGAAATCCGTGACCTGGGCGGATACTGGCTCGTCTATGTCAGCCTGAAAACGGGAGAGATTGTAGTATAGCGGTTTTTCCCCATCCGGCGTTTGACACGCCGTTTTTTATGCCTATACCATGCCTGACAGCCACGAAGGCCGCCCGGACGGCGTTTTTTTTATTTCTTAACATTTAATAGCTTTACGTATAAAAAAAGTTTACAGCCGGCCCCCGTGGAAGTTATAATGAATGTTGTTCGATTCGGGAGGTAACGCAATTATGCCGGCAACAGTAGTAATCGGCGCCCAGTGGGGCGATGAAGGCAAAGGCAAATACATCGATATCCTGGCCAATGACGCAGACCTTATCGTGAGGTTTTCCGGCGGCAATAACGCCGGGCACACGGTCGTGGTCAACGGTGAAAGGTATGCATTGCACCTGGTTCCGTCAGGTATATTGAGGCGCGGCAAGACGTGCATCATCTCCAACGGCGTGGTGATCGACCCGAAGGTTCTCCTTGGGGAACTGGACGGCCTGGTAAACCGCGGCATGGTGCTGGCCGACCTTTATATATGCCCGCGGGCGCACCTGATCATGCCCTGGCACAGGGAACTTGACTCCCTCCAGGAAACATTCCGCGGTGAACACGGGCTTGGCACCACCAGGCGCGGAATTGGGCCGGCTTACAGCGACAAGGCCGAAAGGAGCGGCATCAGGGTCGGGGACCTCATGGAACCCGACGTGTTCGCGGAACTGGTGCGCAGGAACCTTGCCGTAAAGAACGCCATCATTGAGAAGGTTTACGGGGGCAAGCCCCTGGATGCCGATTCCATCATAGAGGAATATCTGGGATATGCCGAAAGGCTCAAACCCTATGTCCGCGATGTCAACTCGCTGATCCACAAGGCCCTGGAGCAGGGGAAGCATGTCCTGTTCGAAGGCGCCCAGGCAACATTCCTGGACATAGATTTCGGAACCTATCCCTATGTCACGTCAAGCAATCCCATAGCGGGCGGCGTATGTACCGGCGCCGGAGTCGGACCCGGTATGATCACCGAGGTGCTGGGAGTCCTTAAAGCCTACACCACCCGCGTCGGTTCGGGGCCGTTTGTTACCGAGCAGAATAACGAGATCGGAGACACGATCAGGGAATACGGGCATGAATACGGCACCACGACCGGGCGCCCGCGCCGCTGCGGCTGGCTGGATGCTGTAATGCTGAGATTCGCGGCCAGGATCAACGGGTTTACGGGGCTGTGCCTGAACCACCTGGACACGATCGGAAGGCTTGACCGTATCCGCCTTTGCACCGGTTACCGGCTGGACGGGGTGCTGATAGACCACTATCCCTCAAGCCTGCGGGAACTGGCCAGGTGTGAGCCTGTCTACGAGGAATTCGAAGGATGGCCATCGTCGGATATCTCGGGCGTACGCCGTTTCGACGAGCTTCCCTGGCAGGCCAGGCTTTATGTGAGGCGCATCGAGGAACTGGCGGGCGTACCCGTAAGGTATATCGGGGTAGGGCCCGGAAGGGAGCAGATCATAAGCCTTTAGCATCCAAGGGCCGGGGGATTGAATCCATGCCCCGGCGTTAATGCTTAGAAGCGTCATATATGCCCGCCAACTGCGCACAATACCATGATGAACGATTATCGACCCGCCCGGGTCATCTTTTCGGGAGGAGCTGCGGAACATGGATAAATTAAGGAGCGTAGCGTACTTCTGCATGGAATATGGCATCGAAAGCGATGTCAGGCTTTATGCCGGCGGGCTTGGCATACTTGCCGGCGACTACATGAAGGAGGCATGCGACCAGGGTCATCCCATCGTCGGCATTGGCATCCTGTGGAAGCAGGGATACGGCGAGCAGTTTATAGACCGGGAAACCGGTAAGCCCTATGATGCGTATATAAACAGGGTCTACCCGTTTCTCGAGGATACCGGCGTGATCGTAACGGTACCCATCAGGAAAAGGGATGTCAGGATAAAAGTATGGCGCTATCGCGCCCACGGGGTGGATAACCTGTACCTCCTGGACACCGATATCGAGGGCAACGACGGGGAGGCCCGCTGGATAACCGGGCAGCTTTACGGGTGGTTCGGCGAAGAACGGGTAGCTCAGGAAATGGTCCTGGGCATCGGAGGTGTGCGGGCGCTCAGGGCCCTGGGATTCAATCCCGACGTTTATCATTTCAACGAGGGACACGCCCTGTTTGCGGCTTTTGAACTCATAAGGGAGAAGATGGCCCGCGGCATGCGCTTCCGAGAAGCGTGGAGGGAAACGCGCAAAGAGGTGGTTTTCACCACCCATACGCCGGTCCCGGAAGGAAACGAACAGCACCCAATCGACAGGCTTATCTACATGGGCGCAAACCTGAACATGACCAGGAGGCAGCTTAAGGCCATCGGCGGCGATCCTTTCAACATGACTGCCGCCGCCCTGCGGCTGTCCCGCGTTTCCAACGCCGTATCGGACCTGCACCGGGTCACCGCCGTGAAGATGTGGAAGAAGGTCAGGGGCAGGAGCGAAATTATCGGTATAACCAACGGTATCCACGTACCCACCTGGGTGGACCGGAAAATGCTCGAACTGGCGGAGGAATACAACGGGACAAAAGCGGCCGAGGAAGAGATTTGGGAAAGGCATATGCACAACAAGGACGCCCTGCTGGATTTCATCGAGAAAAGGACCGGGGTAAGGCTCGACAGGGATGTGCTCCTGGTAGGTTTCGCGCGCCGCGCCGCCCCGTACAAGAGGTCGGGGCTGCTCCTTTCGGACCTGGAGTTCATAGGGCCCCTTCTCGAGGGGAAAAAACTCCAGGTCGTCTTCTCGGGAAAATCGCATCCCCTGGATGATACCGGGAAGGGCATCGTGGCCGAGATAGTGGCCATGACCCGGAGATTCCCCAGCAGCATAGTCTTCCTTGAGAACTATGACATGGAGATCGGGCGCATGATGACCCGGGGCGCGGATGTCTGGCTCAATAATCCCAGGCGGCCCCAGGAGGCGTCGGGGACCTCGGGGATGAAGGCCGCAATGAACGGCGTGCTCAACGTATCCATCCTTGACGGCTGGTGGCCCGAGGCCTGCAACCACGGCGTCAACGGCTGGCAGTTCGGCGGAGGTTTTCAGAGCGACAATGCCGCAAAGGCCGACAAGCATGACCTCAAGGCCCTTAAGTCCTGCCTGGCAAACGAGGTTATTCCCACCTTCTACGGGGACAGGAGCAGGTGGATATCCATGATGGTGTCTTCCATAAAGACCACCAGGGAAGCCTTCAGCATGAAACGCGTGCTGGATGAGTATTACAGGAGGATGTACAATTCCGGAAGCGAGAAGTGAAATGTTGGAATACAGGAAAGGCTCAAATTATTCATGGGTAAAAAACAAAAAAATTACCCACGTCCTTGTGACGTGGGTAGTTTTTTACCCGTGACCGGCCTGGTTATGCTGCGGCCGGATGCCTAGATTACCAGGTCCACGTGCTGTATGGTGCCCGGCGTGCCGTCCTCAAAGAGGAACACGCCGGTCCTGGAAATCCGGCCCTGGAGGTTGTTGGCATCATCCCTCAGCGTGAAGAGCGAGCTCACGCTGCCAAGATAGATGGCGCCGATACCGGCCTGCCCCAGGGCGATGAGCTGCCTGTTTCCTTCGTCGTCAACCGTCCATATGCGCAGCTTCTCGTAGATGGGATCGCTTTCGTCGATCCAGTTGTTCCCGTCCAGGTCGTGCAGGGACAGCTCGTAAAAGCCGTCGCCGGTCGAGGGGCCGAACATCTCGCTTCCGTCATCGATAAGACCGTTCTCATTACGGTCCCACACGAGGAATCCGCTGCCTTCTGCCGTGAAAGCGATCTCGTCGGGATTGCCGTCCATATCGATGTCGAAGGAGTAGCTGCGGTCCCCAAGTTTTGCGGAACTGTTGCGGAAATTGATAATCAGGGGGTCAAAAAGAGCGTCTCCGGCCCGTATGCGGACCATTTCGTAGCTCATAAACTCCCTGCTGACCGAGAAATTCAGGCTGAAGATGATTACCCGCCCGTCCTCGGTAGTTACTGTGCCTGATGATGAAAAATCCATTTTCTCATGTTCTTCAACGCGGCTTTCCCGGGTGTAGTCCATGCTCCAGCCTGCACGCCGCGGCGCTCTCGGCCTGGCATGCCGCTCCTGTATCATTTGCAGTTTTCTCAACTGGTCTCTTGTAATTCTCTTGGGGACGAGAATCCTGATCCTTTTCCCCGTAAGGAGATAGATGAAGTTCTCCAGGAGCCTGATCTTCTCCTTTTCCTCCTCGGGTATTTCAAGCTCGTTCTCCTCGGTATCTTCGGGCTCACAGACAGGCTGGTTTTCCAGCATGGCCCTGCCCCTGTCCGAGATTTCAACACGGATGTCTTCTTTTGTAGCCTGAGAGCGGTCAACCCGGAGCACTATTTTCTCGGATACCGAAACCCGCTGTTCATAAGAGCTCCGGGATGCCAATGTGACATTGGAATCAGAGATTTTCATCAGTTTCGCCTCCCTGCGAAAAAAGTCATCCGTGAACAGGTTGTATTAATTATATCGGCAGGTTGGGGCGGCGGGATAAGCCGGCCGGATCCGGCGGCAAAACCCGGCTTTTATTTTACGGGCTTCTTCATGTAAAATGTATATCGGGATGAGGTGATTGGGTGGATACCTGGGAAAGTTTTGTCGAGGCATGCTTAAAGTGCAGGAAATGCCCCCTGTGTGAAACCAGGACCAAAGTGGTTATCGGCAGGGGAACCAACCTGAAGGCGCCCCTCATGTTCATCGGGGAAGGTCCCGGCGAGCAGGAGGATATCGAGGGATATGCCTTCGTGGGGAGAGCGGGAAAACTACTGGATCTTGCCCTTGAGGCGCTCATGTTCGAACCCCGCCAGTATTACATAGCGAACATAGTCAAGTGCAGGCCGCCGGGCAACCGCGTGCCTACCGAGGCGGAAGCCCAAGCATGCCTTCCTTGGCTCCGTTTCCAGGTAAAATACATAAAGCCGTCAATTATTGTGTGCCTCGGTTCTACCGCCGCGAAGCATATCATCGATAAAAACTTCAGGATAACGCAGGAAAGAGGAATCTGGATAGAGAAGCCAGGGTATTTTTCCGTGCTTGCAACCTATCATCCCTCGGCGGTTCTCAGGGATCCGGGAAAGAAGATGGACTTTTTCCAGGACCTTAAGAAGGTCCGAACCAGGATGCAGGCAGAGAATCTCTGGCAGGTGTCATGATTTCGGGGATAAACCCATAAACCCTTTCGTGTCTGCGGCATATGATATGGATATGAGTTCTCCCGGAGTACTGTTTCATGGTATACCTGGACAATGCCGCGACATCCTGGCCCAAACCCGAAACGGTTTACATCGCCGTTTACCGGTTCATGAAATCCAGCTGCGCCAACCCGGGGCGGTCCGCCCACAGGATGGCCCGCGTCTCCTCAGGCATCGTGATGAAAACCCGCGAAGCCCTGGCAGGCCTGTTCAATATCCCGAACCCCCTTGACATAGCCTTCACGGCCAATGCCACCCATGCGCTCAACATGGCTATCCAGGGTGTGTTAAGGCAGGGCGACCACGTCGTCACCACGGCCATGGAGCACAACTCGGTGTTAAGGCCGCTCGAACATCTCAAGCGGAAAGGAATCATAGACTACAGCGTTGTAATGCCCTATGACAGCTGCGGGAACATAAGCCCGGCCTCGATTGCCGCCGCCATCCGCCCGGAAACGAGGATGATCGTGCTATCCTCGGCCTCCAACGTGACAGGAACCATACTCCCCTACGATGAGACCGGACGGATCGCGAGGGAAAGAGGGCTTCTGTTCCTGGTGGATGCCGCCCAGGGCGCCGGGGTTCTCGATTTTGACGTCCAGGCCATGAACATATCCCTGCTGGCGTTCCCGGGGCACAAAGGCCTGATGGGGCCCCAGGGGACCGGCGGCTTGTACGTCGCTCCGGGTGTGGAAATACGACCGGTTCTCCATGGCGGAACCGGCAGCAGATCCCTTGAGACGGTACATCCCGGTTTCATGCCCGACGCGCTGGAGGCGGGAACCTTGAACTCGCCGGGTATCGCCGGCCTGGGAGCAGGGCTAAAGTGGCTCATGGAGGTTGGCCTTGAAAGGATCAGGGAAAAGAAAAAAATCCTGCTGGAAGCCTTCTTCAGCGCGATGGACGGCGCGCCGGCGGTAAGGATATACTCGGAGAGGGACGCCGGCAAGAACAGCGGGATAATCTCGCTGATTATCCCGGGCAAGGATTCTTCGGAAATCGGGGATATCCTGGACAGGAAATACGGGATAGCCGTACGGTCGGGGTTCCACTGCGCTCCATTGGCCCATGAGGCGCTCGGAACCACGAAAACCGGGCTGGTCCGGATCAGCCCGGGATATTTCAATACCGTCGGGGAGATGGAGTACGCCGCCAAGGCCATCAGGGAGATTGCCGGGGGATGACGGGCGGGAAGGAAGAAATGAAAAGCCGGCCGGCCGTCATATGTCTATGAACGTTATCTCGGGCCTGGAGCCAAGGCGGAACGGGATCACCACGTTGCCAAGCCCACGGCTGATATATACCGGGATATCGTTTATAACATTCAGGCCTTTCCTGTACCCCATCCTGCAGGTTTTTTCACTTCTCAGGATGCGGTATTCCAGGTGGAATGGCATCCATATCTGTCCGCCATGGAAGTGTCCGCAGAGCATGAGGTCGGTTTTCCCCGGGGGCACGATCAGCGCGGTTTCAGGGTTGTGGGCAGCCGTAATCCTGAAGTCGGCCCGGTCGCAGCAGCCGAAGGCTTCGCTGAAATCCCTGGAGCCGTGCCTGTAATCATCCAGCCCGGAAATGGCGACCCTTATCCCGTCCTTTTCGAAAAGCGCGCACTGGTTGACCAGGACATGGACTCCCATGCTGCTGAGGCTGGACAGGAGCTTGTCCCTTGCCGCGGGATCCTTCCTGAAGCATATATAATCATGGTTGCCGAGGGTAATATAAACGGGGATGCCGGGTTCGAGAACCCTGAGCCATCTGATGAACCGGTCCAGGTCGGAAGGCCTGTCTGCCAGGTCCCCGGTAATGATCAGCAAATCGGGTTTTGCTTCCATGATGGCTTTTTTCAGTCCTCCGGCGGGAACCATCAACAGGCCTATGTGTATGTCCGAGAGCAGCGCTATGCGAAGTCCCAGCCCGGACCCGCCGAACTCAAGGCGCTCGGTTTTAAGGCGGCCTGCCTCGACGAGCATCCAGCCGAAAAACAGCAGGACCGCCGCCAGAACGTAATATATCATGGCATCACCCTACCTTAACAAAGCTTAACACAGATAGATTGGTCCAACAAGCCAAGACGCCCAAATTGGTATATAATCAGAATAAGGGATAATGCCGGAAGGCAGAGTTCACGCGCCCGACCCCGGGGGCGCGGAGGCTTTGGAGGTATACTATGAAACGCGCGATAATTATTGTATTGGATAGCGTCGGGATAGGAGCCCAGCCCGATGCCGGACTGTATGGCGATGAAGGCAGCAATACCCTCGGGCATATCTGCCGGGAACTCAAGGACGAGCCCTGGTTCAGCCTTGCCAACCTGGAACGGTTGGGACTGGGGCATATCGATGGGGTTGATTACCTTGACAGGAGCCAAGAACCCGCGGGGTCGTTTGCCAGGATGATGGAACTCTCAAAAGGCAAGGACACCACCACGGGGCACTGGGAGATAGCCGGCATAATCCTGGACAAACCTTTCCCGGTGTATCCTCATGGCTTCCCCAAAGAGATCATCGAGGCCTTCGAAGAGGCCATCGGCCGTAAGACGCTGGGCAACTACCCCGCGTCGGGAACACAGATTATCGCCGATTTGGGTGAAGAGCACATGAAGACCGGGTTCCCCATCGTTTACACCTCGGCCGACAGCGTGTTCCAGCTGGCCGCCCACGAGGAAGTGATACCCCTTGAAACGCTTTATGAGATGTGCGAAAAAGCAAGGCGGATCCTCACTGGCGATCACGCGGTGGGCAGGGTTATAGCGAGGCCGTTCGTCGGTTCTCCCGGGAATTTCAGGCGTACCGAGAACCGCAGGGATTTTTCGCTTAGCCCGATAAGAAAAACTGTCCTGGATTATGCGGCGGAGAAAGGATACCAGGTCCGTGCCGTTGGAAAGATAGAGGACATATTCAACCACAGGGGCATAACCCACTCTGTCCATACGGGGAACAACATGGACGGAGTGGATCAGACCGTCGCCTGGCTCGGAGACGACTTCGAGGGAATCCTGTTTGTAAACCTCGTGGACTTCGACATGCTTTACGGGCACAGGAACAACGTGGAAGGATACGGCAGGGCCCTGGCCGAATTGGACAAAAGGTTCCCCGAGGTGCTCGGCGCGATGAAGGACGAGGACATACTGTTCATCACGGCGGATCACGGCTGCGATCCTTCCACCGAAAGCACCGACCATTCCAGGGAGTATACGCCCCTTATCGTGTACGGCAAGAGGATAAGGCCGGGTATCAACCTGGGCACGCGCAGGGGATTCTCGGACATAGCCGCCACCGTCGCCGATTACCTGGGCCTGGAGGCGGATATCGCCGGGGAGAGTTTCCTTCGGAGAATACTGATATAGACCCGGAATACCGGGCGAAGGGTTTGCTTTACCGGCACGGATTTTGTTAGCAAAGCCGCGCATTCCCCGAATAACGCGTATAAGCCTGCATATAGTTTTTATGGATAAGTCTGTGGAAGTGATGGTTCCATGAAAGCTAAATGCAGGTTTTTTGCTGCCCTGCTGCTCATATTCTGCATGCTGACCACTGTTACCGCGGCAGACAGCGATACTGCGGAGATAATTGATGCCGGAACGGAAGAAGCCCGGGCGGCCGAAATTACTCCCAATCCCCAGCCCCAGTTCCAGGTAAATGCCAAGTCCGCCATACTCATCGAGGCTGAAACGGGCGAAGTCGTATTCGCGATGAACGAGCATGAAAAGCTTCCAATCGCCAGCATAACCAAGATAATGACCATGCTCCTGGTCATGGAAGCAGTGGACAGCGGGAAGCTTAGCCTGAAGGATACCGTGACCATCTCTGCCAACGCTTCCAGGATGGGTGGATCGCAGGTCTACCTGGAGGAAGGCGAGGTATTCACCGTGGAAGAACTTCTAAAGGCCGTAGCGGTGCATTCCGCCAACGACGCGTCGGTAGCCCTCGCGGAAAAGGTTTCGGGAAGCGAGGAAGCTTTTGTTCACCTGATGAACGAAAGGGCGAGGGAACTAAAGATGAACAACACCTGTTTCCTGGATTCGACGGGGCTGACGGACGAAGGCCACTACAGCACGGCCTACGATATCGCCATCATGTCGAGAGAGCTCCTCACGAAGCATCCGAAGATCATATACTATACCACCATCTGGCACGACAGTTTCCGGGACGGGAAGTTTGACCTGGACAACACCAACAAGCTGGTCAGGCGGTACAGCGGCGTTACGGGCCTGAAGACCGGCTTTACCAGCAAGGCGGGATTCTGTCTTGCCGCCTCGGCGGAGAGGGACGGGACCCACTTCATATCGGTTGTTCTGGGGTCCGAGAGCAATGAGCTGCGGTTCTCGGAATCGGCGAAACTGCTGGACTTCGGCTTCGCCAACTGGGAAACGGCCAGGATAGAGAAGAAGGGGCAGCCAGCCGGCAAGGTCCGCGTGAAGAAAGGAGAAGTGTCCGAGATCCCGCTGGAATACGCCGAGAACGCGGTAATCCTTGTCAAGAAGGGAAAGAAAGACAAGCTGGTGGAGAAAGCTGAAATACCCGAGAGCATCAACGCCCCGGTGACAATCGGCCAGGTTGTGGGCGTTCTCAACGTGGAACTCGACGGGAACCGGATGGCTTCCATACCCATCACGGCGGCCGGGGAATCCAGGCGGTGCAATTTCGGTCTCATGATAGGCATGCTGGTAAAAAGGTGGGCGGGGATGTTCTGCTCCTGCCCGGAAAAGCCCGAGGCCCCTGAAAATATCCAGCCGACCGCAAATCCTCCGGCACCCGGCAACGATCCTCCTCCGGAAAACAACCCGGCTCCCGGCAGCAACCCGTCGGAAGACGGATATCAAGGGGAGGACGCTTTCTACGAGGGGCCCTCGGAAGACGAGCCCGGTCCGGGTGAAGACGTGATAAGCGAAGAAGGGTATGATGCCGATGAAGGCTCTGTTCCCGACGACGGGCCGGTCATGGAGGAATCCCCGATCATGGAATAAAGCCATGGGGCCGGTTTTTCCAGGTTTTACCGGATTGCCCTTGACCCGGAATGCAAAGGGATCCCGTAAAACTTAGGCCGCCTTGCGATAAGGCGCCGAAACATCCCGCGAGAACGGGAAAAGGGCGGCTGCTGTTTGAGCGAAGCGAGTTCAGCCGCCCCCCGTTCGAGTGGTTGATGTTTCGCAGCCGTGCAGCACAGCGGCCGGGTTTTACGGGATCCTTGTAAATGCCGTTCGGAAGCCTTTTCAACTTCCGTCCCATGTTGTACTTCATTTTGACGGCCCATGTATCGTAAGGGCCTTTCAACCGGTAGCCAAGTTTTTCCGCAAGTTTCACCGATTCCATGTTGGCCGCGTCCCATCCGGGACAGAGTCTCCTCCTGAGGCATTCGAGTATGAGCGCGGCGCCGCATGCCGAGGCAAGGCCTTTTCTCCTGTGGTCCTCCCGGGTGTCGATCGGATCTCGCCTCTTTAACCGTCACCCTGGTATCCTCCCCGGTCATGCGTAAAGCATGCCCACCAGTTTCTCGACAAGCCGCGAGGGCAGCAGCCTTTTCAGGAAAAGTATGGTCTTGTATCCCGGGCCGACAGCCCTGCGAATGGGCGGGTTCTTCCTCATTATCATGCCATGGATCGCCCTGGCCACCTTTTCGGGCGGTGCGCCGTTCTGCTCGTCATGCTCCATCCTGCCCAGGGACTTCCTGAACCTGGCGTAATAGGGGGAATCCTCGCCGGCAGCCTCGGCGATGACACGGCTGGAAGTGAACCCGGTCCTGGTGTCGCCCGGTTCAACCAGGCAAGCCTTAATCCCGAACGGGGCGACCTCGTGCCTGAGGGCTTCCACCAGGGCCTCAAGGGCATACTTGCTGGCGCTGTACATGGACTGGAAAGGGATGGAGATAAGCCCGGCAACCGAGCTTACGACGATAATCCTGCCCCTGCCCTGCTTTCTCATGACCGGCAGAACATGCCTTATCGTGCGCAAGGTCCCGAAAAAATTGACATCGAACTGCTCTTGGGCTTCCCCCAGGGAGGTGTCCTCTATGGAGCCGGCGATTCCCATTCCCGCGTTGCTTACCAGGACATCTATGCGTCCTTCCCTTTCAAGCACCGTCCTCACGGCGTTTTCCACGGATTCCTCGGAAGTCACGTCCAGGGGGATCATCGCGACAAAACCGCCCGACGCGCTTGTTTTATCAGGCCGGCCCGCGTTTTCGGCGGCGGCTTTCCTGGATGTGCCGTAAACGCGGAATCCCCTTTCCATGAGCCATTCCGCCGTAGCCTTGCCGATTCCCGAGGATGCGCCCGTGAGCAGGACAACCTGGTTATTATTTCCCGACATAAATCCCATTCCTTTCATGGTTCGGTAGTTCCGGATCTGACAGAGAATATTATACAATAACATATGTTTTCTGTCCCCGATGCCGATTAACAAGGCTGTTTCCCGGAACGGCGGCGGGAACTTTGCAAGGGCGGCCGGCCGCTTTTTGCCCGGGCCGAAAAATCTAGTGGATATTTTATGGTTTTGTGATACAATGGGATTAACGCATCTATCTGGTACTAGCATCAGGTCATAAAATAACAGAATCTTCGACAAGGAGATGTTAGGATGGATCTTTTTCAAAAGTGCTATGACTATACGGCAGTGAAAGAGGCCATTGCCGCCGGCATCTATCCTTATTTCCATGCCCTGGAATCCGGGCAGGATACCGAGGTTATCATGGAAGGCCGCAGGACCATCATGATCGGATCCAACAACTACCTGGGGCTGACATCCGATCCGCGGGTAAAGGAAGCCGCTAGGAAGGCCCTGGAGAAATACGGGACGGGCTGCTCCGGGTCCAGGTTTCTAAACGGCACGCTGGATTTGCATATCGAACTTGAAAGGCAGCTCGCCGAGTTCCTGAACAAGGAGGCCTGCATAACGTTCAGCACGGGCTTCCAGACCAACCTGGGCATCATCTCGGCCATTGCGGGCCGCAACGACTACATAATCTGCGACAAGGAAAACCATGCAAGCATTTATGACGCATGCCGCCTGAGCTTTGCCACGATGGTGCGCTACAAGCATGACGACATGGAAGACCTGGAGCGGGTACTCAGCGAGATCCCCGACAACAAGGGAAAGCTTATCGTGACTGACGGCGTGTTCAGCATGGGAGGCGAAATCTGCAATCTCCCGAAGATTGTTGAACTTGCAAGGAAATACGGCGCACGGGTAATGGTGGACGACGCCCATGGGCTAGGCGTCCTGGGCGAGAGGGGACGCGGCACAGCCGAGTATTTCGGTCTAGAGGACGAGGTGGACATCATCATGGGCACCTTCAGCAAGTCCCTGGCCAGCCTGGGTGGATACATGGCAGCCTCGGAAGAAGTGGTTACATACGTCAAGCACAATTCGAGGCCGTTCATATTCAGCGCGTCCATCCCTCCGGCCAACGCCGCGGCCGCGCTGGCGGCTCTCAACGTGCTCAAGGAAGAGCCCGAGAGGGTGAAAAGACTCAAGGAAATCGCCGATTACATGAGGAAACTTCTCAGGGAAAGGAATATCCCGCTCAAGGAGAGCCAGACACCCATCATCCCCGTCATGACGTACGAAGACATAAGGACCTTCGTGATATGCAGGGAACTCTTAAGGGAAGGCGTTTATGTCAATCCTGTCATATCGCCCGCCGTTCCCCAGGGCCAGAGCATGATTCGGACCAGTTACACGGCAACCCACACGAAGGAACAGATGGAAGAAGCGGCGGAGATATTTGCCAAGGTCTTCGCGAACTTCTAGGAAAAATGCTCTCATTTCATAAATTACGAATTTCAAGGGCTCCTCCCGGCCGGAAACAGGCTGAAGGCAGCCCTTTTATCACGCGTTTTTTCCGCCGCGGTCCCCGGGATGATCCTGGGAGTGGGGGCAGCGGCATAATAAAAAAAGGCTGCCGCCTTTCCAGGCAACAGCCATGCTTTTCGGATTACTCACCCTTTAAGCTTTCGAGACATTCTGAACATATATTCTTTCCCTTATAAACCGTAATGTCCTTTGCGTTGTCGCAAAAGATACATGCCGGTTCATACTTCTTCAGAATGATGGTTGCGCCGTCAACATAGATTTCCAGCGCATCCTTCTCCGCGATATCAAGCGTTCTTCTGAGCTCAATGGGAAGTACAACCCTGCCGAGCTCGTCGACTTTTCTTACAATACCGGTTGATTTCACAGAAATTTCCCCCCCGTCTATATTAAATTTATACTGTACCAATCACATCATACCATTAATTACATTTATGGTCAATACAATTCTGATCAAAAATTCATATAATTGTTATATAATGGAATATGCAAATGACATTTGTCACTTAACATTTGACATTGTAACCTTTGGCGTCCCAAAAATCAAGAATAAATCGCACCAAGCCTAATAGTATATATGGGACGGGAAAAGCCGGAGCAGGTCCATGCTGAATGTAATCTGGGTAATTATGCTCTTTTCGGGTATTGTCACGGGCCTTTTGACGGGGAGGTCAAAGGAGGTTTCCGATGCCATCCTGTCAAGCTGCGGCCAGGCAGTGAACCTTGCCATAGTAATGCTTGGCGCCATGTGCCTCTGGTCGGGGCTTATGAAGGTGGCCGAGAAAGCTGGCATTGTGGATGCGCTGGCAAGGCTCCTGAAAGGTGTTTTCAGGTTCCTGTTCCCGGGGATACCGAAAGGCCACCCGGCCAATGGGGCCATTGCCATGAGCCTGAGCGCCGATATGCTCGGCCTGGGAAATGCCGCGACTCCGCTGGGCATTCTTGCCATGAAGGAACTTTCCGGCATTAACGGCAACTCGCCCGTTGCCAGCAATGCCATGGTCATGTTCGGCGTTATCAATGCCGCGTGTATCCAGATCATACCTTCAACCGTGCTCATCATCCGCCAGCAGGCGGGATCTGAAAACCCGGGCAGCATCATCCCGTGCGTTTGGGTAGCCTCGCTCGTTTCGGCTCTTTCCGGGGTTATTGCCGCCAAGGTCCTTGAGCGGGTATCGAAGGTCCCCGGCGGCAAAGACGGACCGGCTCTGCGGCATCCCGTCTGAATCCTGGTGACCGGGTCGGGCGAAGATGGCCGAATTGCTTTCAAGTATTGCCATACCGTTAGTTTTCCTGTTAATAACAGCCACGGCGTTTATCAAGGGTGTGCCCGTATTTGACAACTTCGTCGAGGGGGCGAAGGAAGGGGCGCGCACGGCTTTTGACATTCTCCCGGTGATGGTTGGGATACTGGCGGGAGTTGCCGCGCTGAATGGCTCCGGGCTCGTTGACATCATAACCGGGCTTCTCCAGAAGCCGGCGGAAGCCGCAGGCATCCCCCGGGAGGCAATTCCACTCCTCCTGATCCGCCCGTTTTCAGGCAGCGCGTCATTGGGGCTGTTCGCCGCGCAGATCGAAAAGGTCGGCCCCGATACCTTCCTGGGGCGCGCGCTGTCCACCGTAATGGGCTCCAGCGAAACCGTTCTCTATACCCTTGCCGTGTATTTCGGAGCGGCAAATGTCAGGAATACCCGTCACGCCATAGCGGCGTCCCTGGTCTCTTCATACGCCGGGATGCTCGCCGCCATATTCATCTGCAGGGTTTTATAGCAAGCTTCCCATGGCGGCGGCTTCCCGATTCCCGGGTTATTGGAGGCCCGTCCGTTTTTCACCTTTCAGGGCGACGGTAATATTATGTAAATGTAAAACCCGCTTGACAAAAGGCTGTCCGCGTTTCCGGAGGTTGGAATGGCAGAGGAACTGGTTGAAGTCAGGAACCTGGGCATGAAATACCAGAGCCCCAACGGTGAGATCGAAGCTGTCAGGAATGTATCCTTCACGGTCGGAAAGGGCGAATTTGTAAGCCTGGTCGGCCCCAGCGGCTGCGGCAAGTCCACCATCCTGTCCATCATTTCGGGCCTGCTCGAACCGACGTCGGGCTCGGTCCGGATCGGCGGCGAACCCGTGCGCGGCGCTTCGAGAAAAGTGGGATACATGCTCCAGAAGGACTACCTGTTCGACTGGAGGAACATATACCAGAATGTGCTGCTGGGGCTCGAGATTCGGGGCGCCCTTGACAGGAAAAGCAGGAAACGGGCCCTGGATCTGCTTGAGACCTACGGGCTTTACGATTTTAAGGACAAGTATCCCAACCAGCTTTCGGGCGGTATGCGCCAGCGGGCCGCGCTGATCAGGACCCTTGCCGTGGATCCCGAGATCCTGCTGTTGGACGAGGCGTTCTCGGCGCTGGATTACCAGATGCGCATCGCCGTTACCGACGATATCTACGGCATTATAAAGAGGGAGCAGAAGACGGTCATCATGGTAACCCATGATATCGCCGAGAGCATCAGCATGTCGGACAGGATTATCGTCCTTTCAAAAAGGCCCGCGACGGTCGTGGCGGTCCATGACATCAATTTCAGCCTCAAGGAACGGACGCCCCTGGCATGCCGGGAAACCCAGGAATTTCCGCGGTATTTCAACATGATATGGAGGGAGCTGGATGTTCATGTCTGACAGGCAGGAACCTGCCCTGTCCAGGGAAAGAGCCGAATACCTGAAAAAGCTGAAGATCCGCAGGAACGCCGTGCTTGCCGCCAGGATACTGATCCTTGCGGCGTTTTTCGCGGCATGGGAGATCGCCGGAGACCTGAAGCTGATCGACCCGTTCCTGACCAGCCAGCCGTCAAGGATCATCAGGACCCTGGGCAACCTTTACCGTGAAGGCGATCTGTTCAAGCATATCGGAATTACCTGCCTTGAGACCGTCGCAGGCTTTATGGCCGGAACCATCCTGGGCGCCGGCATTGCGGCCCTGCTGTGGTGGTCCGATTTCATCTCGAGGGTCCTGGAGCCCTACCTGGTGGTGCTTAACAGCCTTCCGAAAATCGCGCTGGGTCCCATATTCATCATATGGATCGGTCCCGGTCCCGCGGCCATAATTGTCATGGCCCTTGCGATATCGCTTATCGTCACTATATTGGAGGTGCTGAACGGGTTTCTTTCGACGGATCCCGAAAAGATCAGGCTGGTTAAGACCTTCGGGGCCAACCGCCTGCAGGTCTTCATGAAAGTGGTGCTGCCCGCCAACATAAGCTCGTTGGTCAATGCCCTCAAGATAAACGTAGGGTTGTCCTGGGTCGGGGTTATTGTCGGGGAATTCCTGGTGTCCAGGGCGGGACTCGGATACCTGATCGTTTACGGAGGCCAGGTATTCCAGCTGGACCTTGTCATGACCAGCGTCATAATTCTTGCTGCCGCGGCGGCCTTAATGTACCAGGGCGTGGTCTGGATAGAGAAGAAACTGGTGAAAAACCCGCCTGAATACGGGCGGACTTGATGGCTGAAACCGGAAATCAAGCAATTGGGGAGGGTTGATCGATGAAAAAGGCAGCTGTGATCCTTGCGCTGGCGGTATTTGTCGCCTTGCTCTTTGCGGCGTGCGGCAGCGGCGACAGGATAAAGGTTTCGCTCAACGAAGTCACCCATTCGGTTTTCTATGCGCCCCAGTATGTCGCAATCAACCTGGGGTTCTTCGAGGAGCAGGGACTGGAGATAGAACTGAGCACCGGCCAGGGCGCGGACAGGGTTATGACGGCGGTATTGTCGGGACAGGTTGATATAGGTTTTGCCGGACCCGAAGCGTCAATCTATGTCTTTAACGAGGGCAGGGAAGATTATGCGGTGGTTTTCGCCCAACTGACCAAGAGGGACGGGTCATTCCTGGTGGGGAGGACCCCGGAGCCTGACTTCAGGTGGGAAAACCTCAGGGGAAAGACCATAATCGGCGGAAGAAAAGGCGGAGTGCCCGAGATGACCCTGGAGTATGTTCTAAAGAAAAACGGTCTCATACCGAACCAGGATTTGATCGTGGATACGAGCATCCAGTTCGCCGCCATGGCCGGCGCCTTCACGGGCGGAGAAGGGGATTATGTCACCCTGTTTGAGCCCACGGCCACGATGCTTGAGAAGGAAGGAAAGGGTTATGTGCTCGCTTCCATAGGCGCCGAAAGCGGCGAGATTCCCTACACGGCCTATTTCGCCACGAAAAGCTACATAAGGAAGAACGCGGATATAATCCAGAAATTCACCAATGCCATCTATAAAGGGCAGCATTGGGTGGACCGGCATACCCCGCGGGAGATAGCCGAAGCCCTCAGGCCATCCTTCCCGGACACCGACCTGGAAACCCTCGAGGCGGTGGCAAAACGGTACAAGGACATTGATGCCTGGTGCAAGGACCCCGTTATGACAGAGGAATCGCTGAACCTGCTCCAGGAAGTCATGCGGGAGGCGGGCGAACTTAAACAGGCGGCGCCCCACGACAGGATCGTGGACAACTCCTTTGCCATGAAGGCGATGGAAACCGTGAAACTGGAATGAACGACGAAAGCCGGGACCTGCCCGGCAACCGGTGCCCTAAGAAATGGAGCGGCAGGGGATTGTTCCCGCGGCTTCCAATCCCGCGAGGACAGTATCTTTTTCCCTGCCGGTTTTTTATTTGAGCCCTTGATTATGAATAATGTTATGATAGAATATTCCTGTATAAAAATTCGACACGTAACTTCATTGTTTTTTATGGCTGTTCTATCTGAATAAAGCAGAATATGCCGGTTCACCATGAGGATGGGACCTTTTGATTTTTTCCGCGGGCAGCGGTTATTCTTATTATAAGGGTAGCACTGCCGGGGGGAAAGGCATTTCTGTTTGTTCAGAAAAGGCATATAAGGAAGCATAAAAAACAGGAGGGAAAAAAATGAGCCTACTTGAAAGCAAGTTCAAACTCAGGGAGAACGGCACTAATGTCAGAACCGAATTCATTGCCGGCCTGACAACCTTCTTCACCATGGCCTACATCATCTTTGTAAACCCCAACATCCTTGGGTTAGCCGGCACAGCTGACAATCCATTTCCAAAGGGTGGAATCTATGTAGCGACCATTCTCGCGGCAGCTATAGCCACACTGATCATGGGACTGGTTGCCAACGTGCCCTATGCCCAGGCTCCGGGAATGGGTCTCAATGCCTTCTTTACCTTTACGGTTAGCATGGGTCTCGGATTCACCTGGCAGCAGGCCCTGGCGATGGTATTTATCTGCGGTGTCATCAATATCGTAATTACCGTTACCCAGGTAAGGAAAGCAATAATAAGGTCCATCCCGCAATCGCTCCAATACGCCATCGGCGGCGGTATTGGACTTTTTATTGCCTACATCGGGTTCAAGAGCGCCGGCTTCCTGAAATTCACAGTCGATGCGCCCTTTATCCTGGATACTGACACCACCGTTATAGGCGCTGGCGCCAATGTTGTTCCCGCCCTGGTCAATTTCTCCGAACCCGGGGCCCAGCTGGCGCTCATCGGACTGGCCGTCACCGCCATCCTGATGATACTGAAGGTCAAGGGCGCCATCCTGATCGGCATCATTGTCACCACCATAATCGGTATCCCGATGGGCGTTACCAGCACGAGCCTCGCCAATCCATACCAGATTTCCGATATCGCGGATACCGCTTTCAAGCTCGACTTTGCCGGTCTTTTCGCAAATCCTGAGAAAATAGGCATCATACTCGTAACTATCCTGGCGTTCAGCCTCACCGACACGTTCGACACCATCGGGACCTTTATCGGGACCGGCCGCAAGAGCGGAATATTCGATGATAAGGACGAGGCCGCCCTGTTCAGCAGCAGGGGCTTCAAGTCCAAGATGGACAAGGCCCTGTTCGCCGACGCTACCGCCACATCAATAGGCGCATTGCTCGGAACCTCCAATACCACCACCTACATTGAGAGCGCGGCTGGTATCAGCGCTGGCGGTAAAACCGGACTCACCTCGGTCTTTACGGCCATATTCTTCCTCATATGCCTCGTGTTTGCCCCGATAGCCGGCATCGTTCCGGCAGAAGCCACTGCCCCGGCCCTGATCATCGTGGGTATCCTCATGATGGAATCCCTGGGCAAGATAAATTGGGAAGACTTTGAAGAAGCCATGCCGGCATTCCTCACCGCCGTTTCGATGCCCCTGGCTTACAGCATATCCACGGGTATTGCGATCGGCTTTATCTTCTATACCCTGTCAAAGGTGGTAAGGGGCAAGTTCAAGGAAGTTCACCCGGTCATGTATGTGGTTACCATCCTCTTCTTGATCAACTACATTATCACCGGCGTACTGAAACTCTGATAATGCAGGCATATCCGTTACCGGGCTGCCCCGATGGGGCAGCCCTTTTTGCTCGCGGCGAGGCTTTCGCTGGACCGGTCCGATTTCACAGTTTATTCATCGTTTTTTCACAAGTTTGTTGTAAAATATTCGTGGCAGCCATATTTTGATGAGGGCTGCGCCATGGCTTATAATAGTAGCAGACCCGGGCATCCCGGAAAAAGAGCGAATGGGCTGGTGAGGGACATGAATGCCATGACCAGGGTTCTTGTCGTGGATGATGACACCAATATCTGCGAGCTTATCAGGATCTACCTGGAAAAGGAAGGCTTCCAGGTAACGGTTTGCCATGACGGCCGCAAGGCCATCGAGGTATTTAAGGAGCAAACCCCGGATATCGTCATCCTGGACATCATGCTGCCCGTTATGGATGGCTGGCAGGTATGCCGTGAGATCCGGCGCCTGAGCGATATCCCCATCATAATGCTTTCAGCCAGGGATGAAACCTTCAACAAGGTCCTGGGGCTGGAACTGGGCGCCGACGACTACATGGTAAAACCCTTCGAGCCCAAGGAGCTGGTGGCCAGGATCCGAGCCGTGCTAAGAAGGTTCGACCGGCATGAGGACACGCCGGACCAGATTGTTTATCCCGGCCTCATGATCAACAAGTCCACTTACACTGTAAAGATAAACGGCAAGGATGTGGAGTTGCCCCCAAAGGAACTGGAGCTTCTCTACTTTCTCGCGTCCAATCCCAACAAGGTTTTCACGAGGGAGCAGCTTCTCGAAAACGTGTGGGGCTTCGATTTCTACGGCGACACCCGGACAGTGGATGTTCATATAAAGAGGCTCCGGGAGAAATTTGAGCCCAATGAGAACAGGTGGTCCATCAAGACCATTTGGGGCGTGGGCTACAAGTTCGAGGTGAAGTGATGGGGAAATCCCTCTTTGGAAAGGTACTGACCATTCTGCTGGCAGTCCTGGTAGTCAGCTATTCAATTACTGGCGTCCTGCTGGGCATAGGCCTCAACAGGCTCTCGGCCGACCAGAAGGCTGAACAGCTCCAGATGGTGGCTGAAAAGACCGAGCAGGCCCTGGACTATTTTCTCAGGCAGTTGAACAGTTTCACGGACAGGAATCTCTTCATAAACTACCTGGAGTCGGTCGCGGAAAACTCCGGTTCCATCATCTGGGTGGCCAGGACCGATGGCTCCCTTCTCTTTTATTCTTCCACGCCTGAATCGGTTATTGATAAACTTGAGAAAAATGAAGAAGGGTGGTACATCCTTCCCGAGAAATGGCAGGAACAGCCCTTGCCGAGCGGTTACAGCCAGCAGACCGGCGATTTCTACGGCCTTTTCAGGGACACTGGCGATGAATGGGTTACCGTCTCCAGGTACTTCAGGGTTCCGGACGTGCCTCCTTTCGGCATAACGGCCGAAGGTGTCATTCTGGTCCATTCCAAGCTCCCCACCATGAGCAATACCAAGTACTCAATACCGCGGATTTTCCTGATATCCGGAGGCATAGGCTTCATCGCGGCGCTCCTGATGGTTTTCATACTCACGCGCCGCATGGTCAGGCCCCTGGCTGAAATGAGGCAGGCTGCCGTAAGGATCGCGTCGGGAGATTTCAATAAACGTATTGAAATCCAGGGCGAGGACGAGATCGCAGAGCTGTCCCGCAGCTTCAACCACATGGTGGACGCGCTGGAGAACCTTGAAAACACGAGAAGGGAATTTTTAAGCAATATTTCCCACGAGCTCAGGACCCCCATGACCACCATAAAGGGCTTCATAGACGGCATACTTGACGGCGTGATTCCGCCCGAAAACCAGGGAGCTTACCTCTCCCTCGTCCGGGACGAGGTCAAAAGGATGGAAAAGATGGTCAACGACCTGATGGACCTTGCAAGGTTCCAGGAGGGGGAGACCAGGCTCAATATAACAGTGTTCGATATAAATGAAAAGATCCGGCGCTGCGTAATAAGCCTTCAGCAGATGATCATGAGCAAAAACCTGGAATTTAGGGCGGATTTCGAAACCGAACGCCTTTTTGTCAGGGCAGACGCTGACGCCATCCAGAGGGTTCTTCTGAACCTGCTTCACAACGCGGTCAAGTTCACGCCCGAAGGCGGAAGGATTACTGTCCGCACCTATACGAAGAATAAGGTTTGCGTGGAGGTTGAGGACAACGGGCCGGGCATCCCGAAAGAAGAATTGCCCCATATCTTTGACCGCTTCTACAAGGCCGACAAATCCCGCGGCCTGGACAAGACAGGTTTTGGCCTGGGCCTGGCGATAACCAGGAATATCATCCTTTCTCATAACGAGACCATCCGGGTCGAGAGCGAGGAAGGCAGGGGCTCGAAATTCATATTCACGCTGCCCGCCGCGCCGGGACCGGACGCATACTAGGCATAAACGCACGCGATAAAGTTTACAATTTATTCATACGGAATACATATTTTGCCCCTATAATGAAAGCAAAATAAAAGAGAAAGGAGATGTCGGGATGGAAGGATTTGACAATCTTGACCGGAACAATGACCATGCCAATATGAATCCTGCTGGAGAAGACAGATCCTTTGAGAATTACCAGGCACATTACGGATATGGAGCGAATCCTGTTAACCAGCAGTTTGAAGATAAGTATGACGACCTGAAAACATCATCCTTCTACAACGAGGGATACAAGAAACCTAACAGGGGAAGGATGAAAGGATTGCTGGTGCCCCTGCTCATTGTTGCCCTGCTGAGTTCCCTGCTTACAGGCGGGCTCGTAGCCTCCTATTTTGTCTTTGTTTCACCCTCGGCGGGCATTTCCGAGGCGCGACAGGACCAGCCGGGCGGAAGCAGCGTGATAGCCGAGAACACGGGCGTAAAAAGGGTGGAGATAGTCACCACCACAGAATCGCCAGTAGTTGCGGTCGCGGAAAAGGCCAGCCCGTCCATCGTGGGTGTGGCGGTCAGGTATGTATACAGCGATCTCTGGTTCGGTCAGCATGAAGGGAGCGGCCAGGGTTCGGGCATCATTTACAGGAGCGACGGTTACATCATAACCAACAACCACGTCATCGAATCCGCCATGGAGGGAAGGACCGGAACCAAGATCTCCAGGGGCTCTTCCATCAAGGTCATCCTCCCCAACAACGTAGATGAACCCTACGATGCGGTTGTTATCGGCAGGGATCCGCAAACCGACATAGCGGTGCTAAAGATAGACGCCACCGATCTTCCCGCTGCCGAGTTCGGTGACTCGGACTCGCTGAAGGTAGGCGAACTGGCCGTGGCCATCGGCAATCCCGCCGGGCTGGAGTTCATGGGATCGGTAACCGTGGGGTATATAAGCGGCCTCAACCGTTCCATCACCTTTGATGACGGCAGGAGCATGAAGCTTATCCAGACCGACGCGGCGATTAACCCCGGGAACAGCGGCGGCGCGCTGCTTAATGCGAAGGGCCAGGTCATCGGCGTGAATTCCGCCAAGATCTATTCCGGCGGCTACGAGGGCATCGGGTTTGCCATTCCCTCCAACATCGCCCGCCAGGTAGCAGATTCCCTGATAGAGAGCGGTTATGTCAAGGGAAGGCCGCAGATCGGGGTCAGGATCGACATGAGGTTTACCGAGGATATCGCGAAGAAAAACGGCGTTCCCTACGGCGCCATGGTCTGGGACGTATCACCGCTGAGCGCGGCCTACAGGGCTGGTATCAGGCCCGGAGACATCATAACCAAGTTCAACGGTGTGCGCATAAAGGACTATTACGAACTCGAAGCCGAGAAGAACAAATGCAAGGCAGGGGATACGGTAGAGATCGAGATATACAGGATGCCTGAAAAGGGCAAGCTGTCGGATGGGGTATACAAGACGTTGGAGATCACCCTCGACGAGGACCAGGGTAACGAATAATAACATGATATGACATGAACAGGAATTAAGGCCGGCTGAAATTTTACAGCCGGCCTTTGCGTTCGTTACATTTAAACGTTCGTTTGTTACATTTCGTCAAAAACGCTGTATTTCCATGTTATACTTGGTAATAAATTGGCGCATGGTGATGATATGTTTGACAAATGCGGAGCAAGGCTGGCAGGGGCATTGAGCGAACACCGCATCATCAGGGAAGAGGATAAGGAAATAGTCGTATATGGGTTGGACGCCCTGCTGTCCACCCTGGCAAACCTTGTCGTCATAATTGCGCTGGGGCTATTGCTGGGCAAGTTCGTCGAAACCCTGGTTTTCATCGCATCCTTTGCCGTCCTGAGAGTTTTCGCGGGAGGCTATCATGCCAGGACCCGCCTTGGCTGTACGGCAACATTCATCATCATATATCTTGCGGGAATGGCATTGCAGCATTATACCCCGGATATGCTCGCAAAGCCCGCGGCAATCTTTCTTGCGCTGGCGTCGCTTGCTTCCGTGCTCGTACTGGCTCCAATAGAGCATCCTAACAGGCCGTTCCAGGATAACGAGTACCAGGTTTTCAAGGCTGCAAGCCGGGCTGTTGCGGGTTTGGAAACCCTGCTGGTAATCCTGGGGGTTGCGTTCACCAGGTATTGGAATCTGGCCTATTGTATGTCCCTGGCCATGCTGGGGGTTACAATAGTTTTGATATTAGCCAGAAAGATTGGACAAAGGAGTGAGTAATGGTGATTTTGAAAGGAATTGCATTGACACTCGGAAAGTTCGTCGCCGTGCTTGCAGCACTTGCAGCTCTTGCCAGCCGCTTTACAAGCTGTCTCATCATCGTCTATCAGCCTGAGATGCCGCAGAAAGTCAGAACTCTGAAAGGAGCAGGCAGCATTATTAATCATTAAGCGAAGTTTCAGCCCAACCCGCTGTACCAACCAATCGGGCTGAATATAATGATAATTATGTTCCGCCGGAATCGCTCCCTATCCCTGATCCCCCCCCGCACGGGTAGAAGAGCGATCCATGCAGGCATCAAGCATGGACATAATTATCGGAAAAGCATCGTGTGCACCCTCACGATGCTTTTCATTTTACGGAAATTGCGCCGGGGCGGCGTCGCAGGGATGATCCGGTTGAAAGAAAGATGTATAATTTGGTATAATAAATCATCACATTCCATTTTTTGTGCATAATGTGTAAGATTTTGCGGGGGAGACATGCGAATAGGGTTTTGCGATGATGACAAGGCCTTCCTTGAACTCCTGGCCTCATATTGCAGAGAGTGTCTGCCTTTTGTCGATCAAGATGAACGGGTTGATGTGGAGTGCCTGTCATCAGGCGAAGAGCTCCTGAAGGCATACCGCCTCGGCAAAACCTTCGATATCCTGTTTATCGATCTGAAGATGAAAGGGCTTAACGGCTTTGAAACAGCCCGTCAGATCCGGCTGATAGATAACGAGGTAATCATAATCTTCGTCACTTCCCTGGCCAATTCCGTGCTGAAATGCTTCGAATACAAGCCATTCTGGTACCTGGTCAAGCCCGTTACCCGGAAAAACTTCAAAAACGTGTTCATGAAAGCTGTTGCGGAGCGCACGTCGGCCAGCCGCGCCGAGTGCGTTTTCAGTACCAGGACTGAGGGAACCGTTAAGCTCTGCATCGGGAACATCATTTATCTGGAAAGTCTTTCCCGGCGGATCAGGCTTCATGCCACGGATGGCGACTATTTTTTCTACGCAGGCATAAACGAGGAGGAAAAGAAACTGGAAAAATATGACTTTATCCGGATACATAAGAGTTACCTGGTAAACCCCCACTACATAAAACAGATCAACCGCAATTGGCTTACCCTCACGGACGGTGGGCGTCTGCCTGTAAGCGGGCGTCGTTTCAAGGCCGTGTATGACCGATATACCGACTACCTGGCAAGGGGCTCTTTGTCATGAAAGATTTGGTTTGGTTTGTTGGAGAAGCCGGAACGTCCTTGTTCGAGGTCATCCTGTTCTATATCTTCTTCAATGGTTTTCTGACAAGGAAGGAAGCGCAGCGGATCAGGACCTCCCTTGTTCTTGCCATTGCGTTCGCGGTACAGTTCGCCGTTGGGACATGGTTTTATGACAAACAGGTAATAATGCTGATAAGCTCGACGCTTGTGGCCGTTTTTATCTGCTTCGCCCTTTACTCGGGCAGCCTGATGACCAGGCTGTTCTCACCCCTCCTGGTCGTGGTGTTCATGGTAGCACTGGAGCTTATAGCAACCATGCTGACAGTAGCGGCTACCAGGGTTGAACTCCATGACGTGAATACGAATCCATGGGTAAAGCTCATCATCATCTTCGAGAAAAACCTGCTGGGACGGATGGCCGTCAAGGTGGTGACCTATTTCAGGAGATCCTTTGTCGGCAGCATCAAGACCATCTACCAGCTCATGATATTGATCGTGCCTGCCATAAGCCTTGTGCTCATCTACGTGATACTGGACATGATGCTGAAGCCCGGGAAGGACGATGTGAGCCTGCCCATTACGGGCCTTTTGTGCCTGATGTATGTCAACATAATGATTTTCACCATATTTGAGGCCTTCATGAGACAGGTGAACAAGGAATACCGTTATATGCTCATGGAAAAGCAGCTGGATCTGCAGCTGGACCATTACAAGCAACTGGCTGAAAGCAGAAGCCGCGTCCGGGAGATGTGGCACGATTTCAGGAATCATATCCAGTGCATAAGGATCCTTTTTGACAAGGGCGACATGGAAACCCTCGGAGAGTACATAAGGAACCTGACGGACTACGAGGAGAGAGCAAACGTCCTGGATACGGGAAACCCGGTGATCGACGCCCTGTTGAGCAACAAGCAGTCAATTGCCGCCCGGGCGGGTATCCGGTTCGAGATGGAACTGGTTCTGCCGCCGCAGCTTGAGATACCCCCTGCCGATATCTGCTCCATACTCGGCAACTCCCTGGATAACGCCATCGAAGCCTGCAACCGGATAAAGAACCCGGGGATTGAAAAGATGATCCGCCTTAGCCTGGCGTATAAGAACGGCTACCTGGTAATGGAGCTTGTCAATACCTTTGAAGAGGCGCCGCAAAGGCAGGGGAAGCATTTCAAGACCTGGAAATCCTCACCCCAGTTTCATGGGCTGGGACTACAGAGCATTGAGAGGACAGTGGAGCAGAATGGCGGCAATATGAAGATCGACATAGACGAAGGCACGTTTACCTTGAAGATACTTGTTCCGGCGGGCATCCAGGAAACCTTGCCCGAGGCAGAACATGCATAGGTTACCTGTCCCGGGCCTGTCCTGGCGCCCTCGGGCCCGCATTTCATGTTTTTCCGGTTTTGGTCGCCGGTTTTTTACTGCTTCAAAAACAGGAAAGTATCTTATATAATTAAGAAGTTGACAGGACATCCTGGCTTAAAAATTATTCTCAGAGGTAAAACCAATGGCTGTAAGAAGAATATATGTCGAAAAAAAACCTGGATTTGATATCGAGGCTGTCAAGCTGCTTAAAGATTTCAGGGACAACCTCCGGATCAAGGGACTCAGGAGAGTAAGGATCCTTCAGCGTTATGACTGTGAAGGCATCCCGGACGAGGACTTCGAAAAAGCCAAGACAATCGTCTTTTCCGAGCCCCCCGTTGACAGGATATTCGAGGAAACCATCGAACTGGAGGAAGACGAAAAGGTCATCGCAGTCGAATACCTTCCCGGCCAGTATGATCAGCGGGCCGATTCGGCTGCCCAGTGCGTACAGATCATGACGCACGGCGAGCGCCCACACATTCGCGTCGCAAAGATCATCCTGCTGAAGGGAGACCTTTCGGAGGAGGACTTCGACGCCATCAGGCGCTACCTGATCAATCCCATAGAAACAAGGGAGGCTTCGCTGGATAAGCCTGAAACCCTTGAAGAGGTTTACCCGGTTCCCGGGGATGTGCCCGTGGTTGAGGGCTTCACGGAGATGGACGACGACCGGCTGGGCCAGTTGCTGAAGGATATGGGCTTTGCCATGTCGTTCGAGGACCTTAAGTTCTGCCAGGAATATTTCAGGGAAACCGAGAAGCGTGATCCCACCGTCACCGAGCTCAGGGTGCTGGATACGTACTGGTCGGACCATTGCCGTCACACTACATTCCTGGCAGAGATCGAATCGGTCGGTTTTGACGAAGGTCCGCTTCCTCAAAGGATCAAGTCGGTATATGAGAAATACCTTGACATAAGGAGCGAGCTTGCGGCTAACGGCAAGCCGGTCTGCCTCATGGATATCGCCACGCTTGCCATGAAATACCTTAAAAAGACGGGCGACCTGGATAACCTGGACGAATCGGACGAGGTCAACGCCTGCAGCATCGTGGTGCAGGCCGAAATAGACGGCAGGCTGGAAGACTGGCTTGTCATGTTCAAGAATGAAACCCATAACCACCCGACAGAGATAGAGCCTTTCGGCGGCGCCGCCACATGCCTGGGAGGCGCCATACGCGATCCCCTGTCGGGGAGATCCTATGTCTACCAGGCCATGCGCGTGACGGGAAGCGGCGACCCGCGCACCCCAATCTCCGAAACGCTGCCCGGGAAGTTGCCCCAGCGGGTTATCACCACCACTGCCGCACATGGCTACAGCTCCTACGGCAACCAGATCGGGCTGGCCACGGGGACCGTGGCGGAGATCTACCATGAAGATTACGTGGCAAAACGCATGGAGATCGGGGCGGTTGTAGGAGCGGCTCCCAGGAGCAGCGTCGTGCGGGAGAAACCTGAACCCGGCGACATAATCATCCTGCTGGGCGGGCGCACCGGACGTGACGGCTGCGGCGGAGCCACGGGTTCGTCGAAGGAACATACCGAGGAATCGCTGTTTACCTGCGGGGCCGAGGTGCAGAAGGGTAATCCACCCACCGAGAGAAAGATACAGCGGCTTTTCAGGAAACCCGAAGTCTGCAGGATGATCAAGAAGTGCAACGATTTCGGCGCCGGGGGCGTTTCGGTTGCCATCGGCGAACTGGCCGACGGGCTGGACATCAACCTGGACGCCATACCCAAGAAGTACGAGGGCCTTGACGGAACAGAGCTTGCCATATCGGAATCCCAGGAGCGCATGGCGGTCATGGTCGCGGCGGCGGACTCGGATGCGTTTATAAGGGAGGCCCGGGAAGAGAACCTGGAGGCCACCAAGGTGGCTGTCGTGACCGACACCAACAGGCTGAGAATGAGCTGGAGAGGGCGGACCATCGTCGATATCAGCCGCGATTTCATCAGCACGAACGGTGTAAGGCACAGGGCGTCGATCCAGGTTTCCGGCGTATCAAGCCATGACAGCCCGCTGACCCGCCTGCCCGAAGAACTGGAGGCGCTGCGGCATGATCATGCCGCAGCCTGGCTGGAGAACCTGAAACGGCTCAATGTTTGCAGCCAGAGGGGACTGGTGGAGCGTTTCGACAGCACCATCGGCGCCGGTACGGTACTCATGCCGTTCGGCGGGAAGCACCAGCTTTCCCCTGCGGACGGGATGGCTGCGAAGCTGCCTGTCCCGGACGGGGATACAACTACGGGAACCCTGATGACATTCGGTTTCAACCCGTATATTTCCAAGTGGAGTCCTTTCCACGGCGCCGTATATGCCATCCTGGAATCCCTGGCCAGGCTGACAGCCATGGGAGGGGACTACAGGAAAGCCAGGCTCACGCTCCAGGAGTATTTTGAGAAACTGGGCAAGGAACCCCGCCGCTGGGGAAAACCCTTCAGCGCGCTGCTTGGCGCATTTTACGCCCAGTTGTCCCTGAAGGTGCCTGCCATAGGCGGAAAGGACAGCATGTCCGGGACCTTCATGGACCGCCACGTTCCGCCGACGCTGGTATCATTTGCCCTCGCTCCGGTTGACGTGACGAATGTCGTTTCCCAGGAATTCAAGCAGCCGGGAAGCCGCCTTGTCTGGATGCATATTGACAGGGACGAACTTGAACTGCCGGACCTGGAACAGGCAGGCCGGGCTTATTCCGCCATAGCCTCCCTGGCGAAAAAAGGCGGGATCCTTGCCGCATCGGCGCTGAAGTTCGGCGGCCTGGCCGAAACCGTTTCGAAGATGGCGTTCGGCAACCGCATAGGCGCCCGGCTGAAGGATATGCCCTTTGACAAGCTGTTCGGGCTGGAATATGGCTCGATCATGATGGAGATCGCCGATTGGGTTGATCCGGAAGAGGCCTTCGGCGGTCTGAACTGGGAGATAATAGGGGAAACCATCGGCGAGCCGGTTATCAGTTTCAATAGCTGCAGCCTGTCCCTGGATGAAATGCTTTCCGCCTGGGAAGAAACCCTTGAACCCATATTCCCCACGAAGACCGGCGACCAGGCCGGGAAAGTGAAGGCCGTAAGCTTTACGGGCCAGGCAGTCAGGAAGCAGGGCGCAAGGAGGCCCCCGATAGCGAGGCCGAGGGTATTCATACCCGTATTCCCCGGCACTAATTGCGAGTATGACGTCAAGAGAAAGTTTGAAGAGGCGAATGCCCTCGTGGACCTTTTCGTCATGAAGAACCTCACGGCAAGAGAGATAGAAGCCTCTGTCCAGGAGATGAAAAAGAGGATTGATTCGTGCCAGATCATGATGATACCGGGCGGGTTCAGCGCGGGGGATGAGCCTGAAGGCTCGGGAAAATTCATAGCCACGGTTTTCCGGAACCCCCTTCTCACAGAAGCCGTCATGAACCTGGTCAGGAACAGGGACGGCCTGATTCTCGGGATATGCAACGGGTTCCAGGCCCTTGTGAAGCTGGGGCTTCTGCCCTACGGCGAAATCAGGGACCTTGACGAAAGCTGTCCCACACTGACCTTCAATACCATAGGCCGCCATGTTTCCCGCCTGGTAAGGACAAGGGTGGCTTCCAACCTCTCGCCCTGGCTGGCGAAAACAAAGGTGGGACAGGTGTACACCATTGCCGTTTCCCACGGCGAGGGCCGTTTCGCGGCCAGCCCCGGCCTCCTGGAGGAAATGGAGCTTCATGGACAGATTGCCACGCAGTACGTGGACCTGGACGGCAACCCGACCATGGAGATGCCATACAACCCCAACGGCTCGGTTATGGCCATAGAAGGCATCACCAGCAGGGACGGCCGCATATTCGGGAAAATGGGGCATGACGAGAGGTATGCTTCCAATACCTTCGTGAATGTTCCCGGCGAAAAGGACCAGGGGATATTCGAGGCCGGCGTGGAGTACTTCCTTTGATTCCGGCATGGAATATCGGACATTTTATGGGGCATATTCATAGACCAGGAATAATTTCATACAGACATGCGAGGGAACAGGCGTGCATTGTCCTATGCCTTGTCTTGCTGGCGGCAATGGCAGGCCTGTTCTCTTCCTGTGCGCGCAGCGGCATGAGTAATCCTTCGGCCGACAGAAAATACGTGGATACGGGAACACCTGCCGCCCCGCCGGAGAACGCACCCAAATTGCAGGTTCCCGGCCAGGCTCAATCAGCCGCTCCATCCCCCAGTCCCGACATTAAGCCCGATAACAGCAACACGCCCGGTCCATCGCCCGGGTATTCCGCTTCCCCGGATCCTTCCCCTATCGTCAACCCTTATGATCCATATACCTGGGACCGGATGACGGATGAGGCCCGAAAGCTCCGGGATGCGTACCCCGAACTGATCGCACTGTCTTCGGCAGGCAAGTCCGTGGAGGGAAGGGATCTCCTGGTTATCAGCCTGGGAACGGGAGAAAGGAAGATCCTGCTTCTCGGAGCGCATCACGCCAGGGAATATATTACCAGCAGTTTCCTGATGAAGATGGTGGAAACATACGCCGAAAAGGCCTCCGGGGGCCAGGCTTTCGGCAGCCATGACCCGGCGGACCTTTTGGAGAAGGTTACGCTCGTGGTCGTGCCAATGGTAAACCCGGACGGAGTCAACCTGGTCAACAACGGGCTTGCGGCAGTGAGCAGCCGGGAAGAGGTAGAGGCGATGACTATGGTCGGATCGGGCTACCGGGCATGGAAAGCAAATATAAACGGGGTGGACCTTAACAGGCAATACCCGGCCTGCTGGAAAGAGAAGCACGACGATGTTGGAAGGCCGGCTTCGCAGAATTACAAGGGGGCTGCCAGCGCCACCGAACCCGAGGTACGGGCCATGATGGACCTTGCCCGGTCCTATGGCTTTGTGCTGTCCGCGTCATTCCACGCCAAGGGAGAAGTGATCTACTGGGCAGACAGCGGCACGGTGAACGCCATCGACGGCGCCAGGGACATAGCGGAGCGCATAAGCGAGCTTACCGGCTATGAACTGATGCCCGTATCCGAAAAGCCGTCGGTTTACGGGGCCGGCTTCGAGAACTGGTTCAGGCTGGAGTTCTCAAGGCCGTCGTTCTGCATTGAGATGACCCCCGAAAACGGCACAGACCTGCCCCATGACGACACGGAATTCGATTCGCTGGTATGGGAAAAAGCGAAATATATCGGGCTCCTCCTGGCCGAAGAAGCGCTGAAACGATAATAAAGCCGTGCTGTTCAGCCTCGACTGACTCCGCAGGAGCAGGTGAAGTTGTATGCGAAATGCGAAGGTCGAGCGGGAAAAAACAACCGGATGTTGTTTTTAGCCGGCAGACGCACGGATGCGGCGTTGCCGGCGGCCCTGCGAGACCAAGCATGAGCATCTACAACTTCCTGCGACGAGGACTGAAGGAGAGCCTGAACAGCACGGCTATGATACGCAATAACTGGAGAAGCGCGACAGAGATGGCTACACTCCGTCCGTAATGGCAGTGGTGGATCCAGGCCGGTTATTTTATGCGCACGCCGAATATTTTCTGGGCGTAGGAACCCACGACGGCAATGTTGCCGTAAACCGCGGGCGATGATTCAATATTGGCGCCCAGCGACACCACATCCAGATCCTCTCCGGTTTTCGGGTCGAAGAGATGCATATAGCCGGCGGAATCGCAAAACAGGGCGTAGGTCTTGCCGTCGGAGCCCATGAAACCCACGGGCGAACTCCAACTGTAGGCGGAGAGATCCCGGACCCAGATCTCCTCGCCGGTCTTCTTGTCCAGCGCCACCAGCTTGCCGTCCATCGTGGACCCGGTGAAGCATACGGGGTATATGATAAGGTTTTCTATGTCGTTCTTCCCTACCAGGGGAGTCCCAAGGACGCCGCCGTTGATGTAGGAGCGGTAGTAGCAGGTATAATCCTTCTGCCAGACCAGTTCCCCTGTCAGGGCGTTGATCTTCCTGATGCTGGCCGGGGCCGAGGTCCTCCCGGTATTGGCGCAGCGCTTGTCCACCTCGTTGGCGGTATAGATATATACGCCGTCCTCCTCTTCCGATACGACGATGGTACTGTCCGTATCATCCTCGGCGTCGAATATCCAAACCGGCTCCAGCGAGTTGATATCCAGGCACTGGATGGTTCCGCCGTTGTCGGCTATATACATCAGGTTCCGGTAATATGCCGCGGAGCCCTCAATACCCTGATCCGAACTGTTGGGACTGTACGATGATTTGTAGCGGTACTGGGTTATTTCAGGGCTCACCGAAAGAGTGCCCGCGTTTGGATCAAAACGGGTGTTCAGCTTTATCTTGTTGACCATGCCGTTCTCCATGGGCTGAATAAGGGCATCGGTCTGCCAGTTCAGTATGGGCGATGAATCCATGGCGCCCCAGGTACGGTACGCGTTGGGGTCCCTGCCCGGGAAGGTAAATATCTCGGTCTGGTCTATGAGGCTGATGACCCGGAACTTGAAGTCGGTGTACCGTTTATTGTTTTCGTTGACGCCCATACCCGTGTAGAG